>OBLS010000848.1_pt1 | contig 11861 bp, 11 predicted proteins | sample 1519901 | NCBI WGS metagenome assembly OBLS01 (sample SAMEA3113585, study PRJEB22503) | soil metagenome
CCCAGGCTCGCTCCCGGCCGCGATCGCCCGGCTCGGTTTCGCCGACCCTGGACGCGCACACGTCCTCCTCGACGACCCCGCGGTCGCCGGCCTCGTGCGCTCGCGTGACCACATCCAGCCGGACGGCCTCGCGGCGGCCCTCGCCGAGGTGCCCGACCCGGACGGTGCTCTCCTCGGGCTGGTGCGCTTCATGGAGGCGGCCTGCCGGGAGCCGACGGTGTGCAGCGCCGTCACCGAGACCCTCGGCCAGCCGGGAGTGGCGCGGGACCGGATGCTCGCGGTCCTCGGCAGCTCGACAGCGCTGGCGGACCACCTCTGCGCAAACCCGCGGCACTGGACCGCCGTGACGGACGCTCGTCCGCTGGAGGCAGCCGAGCGCGTGCGGCGACTCGTGGACGCCGTCAGCAGCCCCGGCGACGTGCCGGGGATCGACGTCCTGCGCACGGCATACCGTGAACAGCTCCTCGGCATCGCGGCCCTCGACGTCGCATCGGCGGACCCGCTCGCGAGCCTCCCGGACACGGCAGGAGCACTCGCCGACCTCGCCCAGGCGGCCCTGGAGGCCGCCCTCGTCCTCGCCCGGGAAGAGGTCGGTCCGGATGCCGACCGAACCCGCTTCGCCGTGGTGGCCATGGGCAAGGCGGGGGGCTCCGAGCTCAACTACGTCTCCGATGTCGATGTCATCTTCGTCGCCGAGCCGGCCCCCGACGTTCCCGAGGACGAGTCGACAGCCGTGGCCACGGACCTCGCCACCCGCCTCATGCGCATCTGCTCGGCCTCGACGGCGGCCGGCTCCCTGTGGCAGGTCGACCCGGCCCTGCGGCCCGAGGGGAAGAACGGGCCCCTCGTGCGGACGGTGGCCAGCCACCGGGCCTACTACGAGCGGTGGGCCAAGACCTGGGAGTTCCAGGCGCTGCTGAAGGCCAGGCCGGTCGCCGGGGACCCGGAGGTCGGCCGGGACTACTGCGACGCGGTCCAGCCGATGGTGTGGCAGGCGTCGGCCCGCGAGAACTTCGTCGACGACGTCCAGGAGATGCGCCGGCGGGTGGAGCGGCACATCCCCGTCGGCGAGGCGGACCGCCAGCTGAAGCTGGGCCCCGGCGGCCTGAGGGACGTCGAGTTCTCGGTCCAGCTGCTGCAGCTGGTGCACGGCCGCGCGGACGAGACGCTGCGCACGGGGACGACGCTCGAGGGGCTCGAGGCGCTCTCGGCGGGCGGGTACGTCGGGCGCGAGGACGCGGCGACGCTCGGGACGGCATACCGGCTGCTGCGCACGCTGGAGCACCGCATCCAGCTCCATCGGCTGCGGCGCACGCACCTCATGCCGACGTCCGAGGCCGACCTGCGGCGGCTCGGGCGCGCGCTCGGCCACCGCTCCTCGCCCGGCGAGGCCGTCGTGGCGCAGTGGCGGGCCCAGCAGCGCGAGGTCCGCCGGCTGCACGAACGGATCTTCTACCGGCCGCTGCTCTCCGCGGTCGCCCGGCTGTCGGACTCGGAGGTTCGACTCACGCCCAAGGCGGCGCGCGAGCGCCTGTCCGCGTTGGGCTTCCGGGACCCCGGCGGTGCGCTGCGCCACCTCGAGTCGCTCACCGACGGGATCAGCCGACGGGCAGCAATCCAGCGCCAGCTCCTCCCGGTCATGCTCGGCTGGTTCGCCGACGAGGCGGACCCCGATGCCGGGCTGCTCGCGTTCCGCAGGATCAGCGAGGAGCTCGGCTCGACCCACTGGTACCTCCGGCTGCTCCGGGACGAGGGGTCGGCGGCGGAGCGGCTGGCTCACACCCTGGCCCGCAGCCGGTTCGCCGCCGACCTGCTGGAACAGGCTCCCGAGTGCGTGCAGTTCCTCGGTGACTCGTCGGGGCTCCTCCCACGCGCGCGCGAGGACCTGCTGCGCCGGATGCGTGCAGCCGCGGGCCGAAAGGACGACCCCGAGTCGGCGGTGCTCGCCGCGCGGACCATCCGGCGCTCCGAGCTGTTCCGTGTCGCGGTCGCCGACCTCTCCGGTTCGCTGGCACTGGACGCCCTCGGTGCCGCCATGACGGACCTCACGGCCGCGCTGCTCCAGGTCGCTCTCGAGGTGTGCCTTCGCGACCTCGAGGAGCGACACGGCGCCCCGCCGCTCACCCGGCTCCTCGTCGTCGGGATGGGGCGGCTGGGTGGCCGCGAACAGGGCTACGGGTCGGATGCCGACGTGCTCTTCGTCCACGACCCGGTGGAGGGCGCCGACGAGGGCGAGGCGCAGACCCAGGCGCTCGAGGTGGTCAAGGAGCTCATCCGGCTGCTGGGGCTCCGCGGCCCGGACCCGAACCTCGACGTCGACGCGTCGCTGCGCCCGGAGGGCAAGAGCGGTCCGCTCGTCCGGTCCCTGGCCTCCTTCCGGGAGTACTACTCCCGCTGGTCCCTCGTCTGGGAGGCGCAGGCCCTCCTCCGGGCGACGCCGGTCGCCGGCGACGAGAGCCTCGGCGAGCGCTTCGTCGACCTCATCGCGCCGATCCGCTGGCCCGAAGGGGGCCTCGGCGACCGGCAGGTCCGCGAGATCCGGACGTTGAAGGCCCGCATGGAGTCCGAGCGCCTGCCGCGAGGAGCCGACCGCAAGACGCACTTCAAGCTCGGCCACGGCGGGCTCTCCGACGTCGAGTGGGTCGTCCAGCTGGTGCAGCTCCGGCACGCGCACGCCCGACCCGAGCTGCGGACCACCTCGACGATGCAGGCCCTGGCTGCGGCCGAGTCGCTCGGACTCGTCAGGCCCGAGAACGCCGTGGACCTCGCCGCGTCCTGGCGGCTGGCCTCTGCCATGCGCAACGCCGGCGTCCTCTTCCGTTCCAAGGCCCTCGACGCGGTTCCGACCGACAGCCGTGACGCGGACGGCATCGCGCGCATCCTCGGCCTGCCGGGGGGCTCCGGTCAGGAGCTGGGGGAGCGCTACCGCAGGGTCGCCCGGCGAGCCCGAGCCGCCCACGACGCCGAGTTCTACGACGCCTGACCCCCGGGCCCGCGGCCCGCAGGGCACCGGGGCTGGACGGCGTTGAGGGGCAGCTGGAGGTGGAAACCTAGACTGGCCGGCATGTCCCTCGGCAGCGCCGGCAGCTCCGGCACCCTTCCGCCCGGCACCGCAACGGGCGTCATCCCGAGGATGGACCTGCGCGGTCGGCACCTGACGCTCCGCGCACTCCGCGCCGTGCTGCCGCGCGCCGAGTTCGACGTCGAGGCGGCGTTGGATGCCGTGCGCCCGATCGTCGAGGACGTCCGGGAGCGCGGTGCCTCCGCGGTGTACGCCCTGGCGGAACGCTTCGACGGAACGGCGCCTCCGCGGCTGCGGGTGCCGAAGGACGTCATCGACACCGCGCTGGCGACGCTCGACCCGGCCGTGCGCGTGGCACTGGAGGAGTCGATCCGCCGCGCCCGTGTGGTCCACGCCGACCAGCGGCGCACCGACACGACGACCACGGTGAGCGACGGCGGCATCGTGACCGAGCGCTGGGTGCCCGTCGACCGCGTGGGCCTCTACGTGCCGGGGGGCCTGGCGGTCTATCCGAGCAGCGTCGTCATGAACGTCGTTCCCGCGCAGCTCGCCGGTGTTCCTAGCCTGGCCGTCGCGAGCCCGCCGCAGACGGACCACGGCGGGATCGAGGAGGTGTGGACGATGGGCGGCGCCCAGGCGGTCGCCGCCTTCGCATACGGCCTGGAGGACGGGGACGACGTCTGTGAGCCGGTGACCCTCGTGACCGGCCCCGGCAACATCTACGTCGCCGCCGCCAAGCGGTTGCTCAAGGGTGTCATCGGCATCGACGCCGAGGCCGGCCCGACGGAGATCGCCGTGCTCGCCGACGACTCAGCGGATGCCGAGCACGTCGCCTCCGACCTCGTCTCCCAGGCTGAGCACGACCCGCAGGCCGCCGCGGTCCTCGTCACCGACTCGGCGGAGCTTGCGGAGGCCGTCGAGGTCGCGCTCGTGCGACGCGTCTCGTCGACCAAGCACTCGGAGCGCGTGGCGAGGGCGCTCGCAGGCAGGCAGTCGGCCATCGTCCTCGTCGACGACGTGGACGCCGGCCTCGACCTCGTCAACGCCTACGCCGCGGAGCACCTGGAGATCCAGACCCGCGACGCCGCCGCCGTGGCCGCCCGGGTGCGCAACGCCGGGGCGGTCTTCGTCGGCGCCTGGTCCCCGGTGAGCCTCGGCGACTACTGCGCAGGCTCGAACCACGTGTTGCCGACGGGAGGGTGTGCCTGCCACTCGAGCGGACTGTCCGTGCAGTCGTTCCTTCGCGGCATCCACGTCGTGACGTACTCCGAGGAGGCCCTCCGCGAGGTGGGTGGCCACGTGGTCACCCTCGCACGTGCCGAGGACCTGCCGGCCCACGGCGAGGCGGTGCTGGCCCGGCACCCGCGGCTCGACGACCTCCCCACCTAGACTTCCCGACCATGGACCCCCGCTCGGTGATCGAGGCGTTGCTGCGTCCCGACCTGCGGGGCCGCACACCCTACGGCGCCCCTCAGCTGGAGGTTCCCGTCGCGCTCAACACCAACGAGAACTCGTATGCTGTGCCGCCGCTCGTCGTCGCAGCGATGACCGCCGCCGTGGCGGAGGTCGCGGCAGGCCTGAACCGCTACCCGGACCGGGAGTTCACCGCCCTGCGTGAGGCACTCGCGACCTACCTGTCCCGCAGCGGAACCCCGGTGTCACCGGAGCAGGTGTGGGCGGGGAACGGCTCCAACGAAGTGCTCCTGCATCTGCTCCAGGCGTTCGGCGGGTCCGGTCGTGCCGCCCTCGGGTTCACCCCCGCCTACTCGATGCACCCGATCATCACGAGGACCACGGGCACGGCGTGGGTCGACGGGCTGCGCGGGATCCTGGGCGGGGGACCGTTCGACCTCGACGCGGCATCCGCCGTGGACCAGGTCCGCCGCCACCGCCCCGCCGTCGTCTTCCTCTGCTCCCCGAACAACCCGACCGGCACCGCTCTCGACCTCGAGGTCGTCGCGGCCGTCTACGACGCGGCGGACGGTGCGCTCGTCGTCGTCGACGAGGCGTATGCGGAGTTCGCCCGGCCGGGTACGCCGAGCGCGCTGACCCTGCTCCGCGCCCGGCCGCGTCTCGTGGTGACCAGGACGATGAGCAAGGCGTTTGCGCTCGCCGGCGGCCGGCTCGGGTACCTGGCGGCCGACCCGGCCCTCGTCGACGCGCTGCGCATCGTCCGGCTGCCCTACCACCTGTCCACCCAGACGCAGGCGATCGCGAGAGCGGCCCTGGCTCACGCAGACCTCATGCTCGAGACGGTCGCCGTCATCACGAGCCAACGGGACCGGATCGTCACCGGCCTCTGCGAGCGGGGTCTCGACCCCGTACCCAGCGACGCCAACTTCGTGCTCTTCGGCGGTCTTGCTGACGCCCGCGCGGCCTGGGACGCGCTGCTCGCCAGGGGCGTCCTCGTCCGCGACGTCGGCATCCCGCACTATCTTCGTGTCACGGCCGGGACTGCGCACGAGACCAGCCGGTTCCTCGAGGCGGTCGCCGACCTCGCCCCCACCCACCGCACAGGAGCACCCGCGTGAGCAGCGCTGCCGCCCCCCGCACGGCCACCGTGCGCAGGGGCACGACCGAAAGCACGGTCGAGGTGACCGTCGACCTCGACGGCACCGGGCGCGGAGAGGTCACCACGGGGGTGCCGTTCTACGACCACATGCTGCTCTCGCTCGCCAAGCACTCACTCATCGACATCACCGTCACGGCCGAGGGCGACACCCACGTCGACGCCCACCACACGGTGGAGGACGTGGCGATCGTGCTGGGCCAGGCCGTTCGGCACGCGCTCGGTGACAAGAGCGGGATCTCGCGCTTCGGCGACGCCACCGTCCCGCTCGACGAAGCCCTCGTTCAGGCCGTCGTCGACGTCGCCGGACGTCCCTATGTCGTCCACGAGGGCGAGCCCGAGGGCCAGCAGTACGTCCTCATCGGCGGCCACTACGTCGGCTCGCTGACCCGGCACGTCCTGGAGTCCTTCGCCCTCCACGCGCAGGTCGCGCTGCACGTAAGAGTGCTCTCGGGTCGCGACCCCCACCACGTCGTCGAGGCGCAGTTCAAGGCGCTCGCCCGTGCGTTGCGCGCCGCCGTCGCTCGGGACCCCCGTGTCGAGGGGATCCCCAGCGCCAAGGGCGCGCTCTAGCCCGTGGCTGCCGACCTGGGGTCCGGCGCCGGACACGGCCTCGTGCTCGTGCGCCGGTCGCCCGCCGCAGTCACCCGGTGGGTGCGGCGGGGTCTGGTCCCGGTGACCGTCGCTCCACTCGGCCGGTGGACGGGAATCTCCCTGGCCGAGGATCGGGCGCGCAGCGCCGCTCCGTACGACGTCGCCCTGGAGCTGCTCGCCGCCCGGCCGGCGCCGTGGCGGGCGAGGCCGGCCGTGGGCCTCTTCGACGTCCGCGGACGGGCCGCGATCACGGTCCAGCCGGCCGGCATCCGCTCGAGCATGCACTGGCTCGTGTGGGCGCCCCGGCGGGGTGTCGTCGAGACCCCGCAGCTGGACGGGCTCTCGTTGCCGATGCTGCTCCGGGCCGCCGCAGCCGAGGGCACGGTGCGCGAGGAGGCGCTGGCGGACGTCCTCCGCTCGGGTCTCGGCGCACCCGTCGACCTGCTCGTCACCGTACTTGGGCTGTTGGGCCTCCCCGGCCGGGAGATGCTCGTCGGCGGCGAGGCCGAGGGGGCCGCAGACGTGGAGCCGTCCGTGCGGGGGGTGATGGCGTTCGACCGGCTCATGGCCGAAGAGGCGGCCCACCGCGCCGACCTGACGGAGCAGGGACGAGCGGGCCACCAGGGCGGCGGACGAGAATGAGCGCATCGGTCGTCGTCCTCGACTACGGCAGCGGCAACGTGCGCAGTGCGGTGCGCGCCCTGGAGCACGTCGGCGCGGACGTCACCCTGACGAGCGAGCGCGAGGCAGCGCTCGGCGCGGACGGCCTCTTGGTCCCGGGCGTCGGCAACTTCCACGCGTGCATGGCCGGACTCATCGCCGCCGACGGACCCCGTCTCATCGACGCTCGCCTCGCCGGCGGACGGCCCGTGCTGGGCGTGTGCGTCGGGATGCAGGTGATGTTCGAGGGCTCCTCGGAGCCGAGCGAGAGGCCGGTGGCGGGCGTCGGGGAGTGGCCCGGCATCGTGTCGAGGCTCGCCGCACCGGTCGTGCCCCACATGGGCTGGTCGACCGTCGAGGCTCCTGCCGGCACCGTGCTCTTCGCGGGCATCGCCCACGAGCGCTTCTACTTCGTCCACTCGTATGCCGCCCACGCCTGGGACCTCCCCACCGGGGACGGCCCCTTTGCTTCCGTCGAGCCGCAGGTGACGTGGGCCTGCCACGGAGAGCGCTTCGTCGCGGCGGTCGAGAACGGGCCCTTGTGCGCCACGCAGTTCCACCCGGAGAAGTCCGGCGAGGCCGGACTCACGCTCCTCGAGAACTGGGTCAAGGCCCTCTGAGGGGGCGACGAGGATGCCGCCCGGCGCGTCCGGCACGATGGCCGGCGACGTGGACGACAACGACCGGAGAACCTTCGTGACCGACCAGCCCCGACTCGAGCTCCTGCCGGCGGTCGACGTCGTGGACGGTCGTGCAGTCCAGCTCGTCCAAGGCGTTGCCGGAAGCGGCGGCGAGTTCGGCGACCCGGTCGAGGCCGCCCTCGCGTGGCAGGAGCAGGGCGCCGAGTGGCTCCACCTCGTCGACCTCGACGCGGCGTTCGGGCGTGGCTCCAACGCCGAGCTGCTGCGGACCATCGTCGGTCACCTCGACATCAAGGTGGAGATGAGCGGCGGGATCCGCGACCGAGAGTCCCTGGAGCGAGCGCTGGCGACCGGATGCCGCCGGGTCAACGTCGGCACCGCTGCCCTCGAGGACCCCGACTGGACGGCCAGGGCCATCGCCGAGCACGGCGACCGGGTGGCGGTGGGCCTCGATGTGCGCGGCACGACCCTCGCAGCCCGCGGCTGGACCCGCGAGGGCGGAGACCTGTGGGAGACCCTGGCTCGCCTCGACGCCGAGGGCTGCGCCCGCTACGTCGTCACCGACGTGGCCAAGGACGGCATGCTGCAGGGACCCAACCTCCGGCTGCTGAGCGAGGTGTGCGCCCGCACCGACCGCCCGGTCGTGGCGTCGGGCGGGGTGTCCACCCTCGCCGACGTCGTCGCGCTCCGGGGGCTCGTGGTGGACGGGGTGGAAGGAGCGATCATCGGCTCGGCGCTCTACCGCGGTGCGTTCACACTGACCGACGCCCTCGACGTCGCCGGCCGCCCGTGACCGGCTCGGCGTCCGGCAGCGACCCCTCACCGACCGGCGCCGACGACTCCTCGGCGGTGCCGTGGGCCGGTCGCGAGCTCTCGACCAGCGGGTTCGAGACCGACACCGGAGCGGCGGACTCGGCCCTGGTCGCCGCACTCGCCCAGCCGGGCGACGACCTCGGCCTCATGCGGGCCGTCGAGGCAGCGCGCCTCGTCGTCCCTGTGGTGGCGGAGCCGGTGGAGGTGGAATCCTCGGCTCAGCCGGCCGTGGAGGCGCGGGTCGACATGGCAGCCGTCACCCTCGTCGCCCCGGACGGGCAGCGTGCGTTGCCCGTCTTCACGGGAACCGAGGCCCTGGCGTCGTGGGATCCAGACGCGCGCCCGGTCCCCGTGACGCCTTCCCGGGCCGCCCAGGCGGCCGTGACCGAGCGGTGCGACGTCATCGTCGTGGACGTCGCGGGTCCCGCCACCCGGGTCCTGCGCCCCTCCATGGTCTGGGCGCTCGCCCAGGGGCGGCCCTGGGAGCCGGCGGTCAGCGACCCCTTCGTCGATCGCAGTGTGGCGGCGGCAGTGCGCGACGAGGACGACGTCACGGCATACGAGCTGGAGGACGGCAGACCGACTGGCCAGGGCGTGCTCGGGATCGTCCTCGACCTGAGGCCGGGCCTCCGTCCCGAGGAGGTGCGCGCCGTCGCCACGCGGGTGGGGGAGCGGCTCGCGAGCGACGGTGAGCTCCGGGCGCGCGTCGACGGGCTCGCGTTCCGCATCCGCTGACGCTCTCGGCGCCGGAGCGATTTCGGCGCATGCACCGTCCGCTGGTAGCCTTGTGCGTTGACCGACCGCCCGTCCACGGCGGTGTGCAAGAGAAGCCTCGCTTCCACCCGCGTCGACCAGCAGGTCGCCGGGTCCCGAACAGGTCCGCGACGCGACGTCGCGCTTCGCCCTCGAGGGCGTGGCGACGGCATCCCGTGGCGGTCCGGCTCGGACGGATCGAGGCTCCTCGTGCACGCGACACGAGGAGCCTTTCTCGTCGTCGCCGGTCGAAAACACGACGTCGTGACGAAGGAGAAGCACATCAGCGAACCACGCATCAACGACCGCATCCGGGTTCCCGAAGTGCGGTTGGTCGGCCCGAACGGGGAGCAGGTCGGGATCGTCCGTGTCGAGGACGCGCTGCGCCTCGCCGCCGAGGCGGACCTCGACCTCGTCGAGGTGGCACCGATGGCGAAGCCACCGGTCGCCAAGCTCATGGACTTCGGCAAGTACAAGTACGAAGCCGCCATGAAGGCCCGCGAAGCACGCAAGAACCAGGTCAACACGGTCATCAAGGAGATCAAGCTCCGCCCGAAGATCGACCCCCACGACTACGGGACGAAGAAGGGCCACGTGGAGCGGTTCCTCAAGGGCGGCGACAAGGTCAAGGTGACGATCATGTTCCGCGGCCGCGAGCAGTCCCGCCCGGAGCTCGGCTTCCGCCTCCTGCAGCGCCTCGCGGAGGACGTGCTCGAGCTGGGCACCGTCGAGTCCTCGCCCAAGCAGGACGGCCGCAACATGGTGATGGTGCTCGCTCCGACGAAGAAGAAGGCCCAGGCGATGGCGGAGCAGCGTCGCCGTCGCGACGAGTCGAGCCTGTCGGCACCCGCCGAGGAGGTCACGGTCGACGACGCCGTCGACGCCGTCGAGGTGGCCGAGGCCGACGACGCCGTGGCGGCGGTGGCCCCGGTCCCGGTGGCACGGTCCGGCCGCGCCGCTGCGGCACCGGCCGACGCCGAGACGACCGGCTGACCGACGCCCACCTGCACGCCAGCACCACCGAAACGCAAGGAGACCGGCACCATGCCGAAGAACAAGACGCACAGCGGCGCGAAGAAGCGCTTCCGGGTCACCGGGTCCGGAAAGGTCATGCGCGAGCAGGCCGGCCACGTCCACAAGTTCCACGAGAAGACCCCGCAGAAGGCCCGCGCCCTCAGCAAGGACATCCTCGTCTCGAAGGGTGACCTCGCGAAGGTCAAGAAGCTCCTCGGCATGTGAGCCGATCCACCCCCCTAGTTCTCGCCAGACAGCAAGGAGTACTCACGTGGCACGCGTGAAGCGGGCGGTCAACGCCCAGAAGAAGCGCCGGGTCGTCCTCGAGCGGGCGAGCGGCTACCGCGGTCAGCGGTCCCGCCTCTACCGCAAGGCCAAGGAGCAGGTCCAGCACAGCCTCGGCTACGCCTACCGCGACCGCCGGGCTCGCAAGGGTGACTTCCGTCGCCTCTGGATCCAGCGGATCAACGCCGCGGCACGGGCGAACGGCATGACCTACAACCGGTTCATCCAGGGCCTGAAGGCGGCGGAGATCGAGGTCGACCGCAGGATGCTCGCCGAGCTGGCCGTTCATGACGAGGCGGCCTTCGGTGCGCTGGTCGAGATCGCCAAGGCCAACCAGCCCGCGGCGCCCGCCGTTCAGGTCTCTGCCTGAGCCTGCGCGTGCTGACCAACCCCCGGGCCGACCGGGTCCGGGCGGTCCGAGCGCTCTCGAAGCGGCCGGTGCGTGAACGCACCGGCCGCTTCGTCGTCGAGGGCCCGCAGGGCGTGCGCGAGGCAGTCCGGTATGCCGGCGCGTCGGTCCGCGACGTCTACGCCACGCCCGAGGCGGCCGAGCGCTACGCCGCCGACATCCTGGCACCGGCCCGCGCGGCCGGCCTGTGGATCCACGAGGTGGCGCCCGAGGTGCTCGCCGCCATGTCCGGGACGGATGCACCACAAGGTGTCCTGGCTGTGGTCGACGTGGCCGCGGCGACCCTCGAGGAGGTCCTCACCCGCTCTCCGCGCCTGCTCGTGCTCCTCACCCACGTCCGCGACCCGGGCAACGCGGGCACCGTCATCCGTGCCGCGGACGCGGCCGGTGCCGACGCCGTTCTCGTGAGCGGGGCCTCCGTGGACGTCCACGCTCCCAAGGTCGTCCGGTCGACCGCGGGGTCGCTGTTCCACCTCCCGGTCGTCACGGGCCTCGAGATCCGGGCGACGCTGCGTCACCTGAGCGCGCACGGTATCCGGACGTATGCCGCGGACGGCGCAGGAGCGACGCTGCTCCCTGACGCCGACCTGCGCTCCCCCCACTGCTGGGTGATGGGCAACGAGGCCTGGGGACTGACCCAGGACGCGCTGGCCGCCTGCGACGCGGTCGTCCGAGTGCCGATCCACGGTCGGGCCGAGTCACTCAACCTCGCGATGGCGGCGACCGTGTGCCTCTATGCATCTGCGGAAGTCCGCTCGGGCGGCCCGGCCTACGGGTAGCGTGCCGCCATGCCTGAGCCGTTCCGGGTGCCGGACGACCTCGTGACCCACGGTCTCGAGTTCATCCCCGACGGCCTGGTCGCGGGGATCGGGCGAGACGCGACGGTGCGCTTCATGAACACGCGCGCGGAGCGGGTGACGGGCCTGTCACGAGAAGACGTCGTCGGCCGGGACATCCGGAAGGCGCTGCCCCTCCAGGACCTCGAGGGCCGCTCGTGGTGGGAGTGCACCGACCCGTGGGGCGGCCTGACGATCCGGACCGGGCACCGGGAGCGGCTCCTCGTCCTCCTCCCGCCCGGCCATCTCCGCGTACACACGGAAC
>OBLS010000849.1_pt1 | contig 11853 bp, 11 predicted proteins | sample 1519901 | NCBI WGS metagenome assembly OBLS01 (sample SAMEA3113585, study PRJEB22503) | soil metagenome
CGCACCGTCGGCCAGCCGGCGCATCCCGTCGCGTCCGAGCGCCACGGCGCCGTCCTCTGTCGAGCGGGCGACCACCAACCCGATGTGCGGGTGCGCGCGCAGCGCGGGGACGAGCTCGGGGTGCAGCGCGTCGATCTCCTCGAGCGTGAGCCGGTGCGGACGCTCCATGAGATAGACCAGGCCGAGGTTGCCCGAGCCGAGGACCACCGCCGCGCGCTCCGCCACGGGCGCCGGCTCCTCCTGCGTCGTGGGTGTGTGCCCGGTCGCCTCGCCGATCGCGCGACCCACGCCGTCGGCGTTCTCGTCGCCGCCCTCGACGCCGCGGACCCCGCCGCCCGACATGGAGCGACGAACGAGCTCGTCCAGCCCGAAGCCGTTGCGCTGCTTGAACGTGGCGCCCTGCGTCTGACCGTGGTCGGAGAGCACGACCAGCTCGTACGGCCGCGGCGCGTAGCGGCGGGCCCGCTCGATCATGCCGAAGCGCGCGTCGAGCTTGCGCAGGGCCTCGAGCGTGTCCGCGCGCTCGAGGCCCGAGTGGTGCGCGACCTCGTCGTAGCTCGGGAAGGTCGCGTAGACGGCGGGCACGCCGCGGAACATGTCCTGGAGCACGGAGAAGATCACGAGGTCGCGGACGAACACGCACATGCCGGCCCGCAGCACCGGATAGATCCCGCCACGATGACCGCGCGGGCGCACGTCGCGGCGCCGCTGCCGCGCCGCGGCGACGAGCTCTATCCCGATCTCCTGGAGGGCGAGCACGAGCGTCCGCGTGACGTTGGCGCCGTTGGCGAGGAACGCGCGGTAGCCGGGGTTGGCGCGCTTCTCCGCGGCGATCCGGCTGACGGTGAGGATCGCCGCGTCCGCTCCCCCGGAGAGCAGGTTGCCGCGGCTGGTGCCGCCGTGGGCGAGCAGCGCGTGCCCCGGCTCGCGCGACGCCTCGATCTCTGCGCAGTGCCCGGGGTCGGAGCAGGTGATGACACGGCCCGAGGCCTTGTCCACCCACCGGAACGCCGGGATGTCGTCGTTGTCGCCGAGCAGGATCCCCGCCTGGCTGGCGCCGGTCTGCGACGAGAGGTCGGTCTCCCAGCCGGCGAGGCGGTGGCCGCCGTCCTCCAGCCAGCGGGCCATGACCGGCGTGGTGCCGTCACGGATCGCGCGACGGAGCACGGGCAGCGCCAGGCCGTCGATCTCGAGGAAGACGATGCCGGGCGCGTCCGTGGCGACGGGCCGGCCCGTGCGCCGGGCCACGCGCCGTGCGAGGCGGTAGGTGTAGGTCGCGTCGTCGTCGATGCCCGCCAGCGCGCCGGCGGCGGTGCTCACGGCGGAGGCGATGAGCGCGACCGCGAGCGCCGAGCCGAAGCCGTCGACGTAGAGCAGATCGGGAGCAGCGTCGGCGGCGAGGAGGAGGGCACCCGCGTCCGCGGCGAGCACCGCGAGGAACCCGAGGCCGACGGTGAACGGCAGCCGTAGCGCGGCCAGGATCGGCGGCACGATCGCGTTCACGATCGCCACGAGCGCCGCCACGACGACCGCGCCGCCGAAGCCGCGGACCTCTGCGCCGCCCACGAGGCCCGCGGCGACGAGCAGCGCGAGCGCCGAGATGATCCAGGCCGCGAGCAGCCGGACCGGGTGCAGCCGGGGCGTCTCCGGCTGCCACGCGGGCTCGCGCGTGGCTGCGGGCACCGCGGACACGGCCTCAGAGCCGGTCGCGGAGCCCGCGCAGCCGGAACGCGCGCACGAAGTCGGAGACGGCGCTCATCAGCGCCCAGATGCCGGCGAAGACGAGCAGCGTGTACGCCTTCTCGAGGAAGAACTGCCCGCTCGTCCAGAACGCCATGATCAGCATCAGGATCCCGGCCGCGAGCCCGAGCCACCAGAGATCGTTCTCGTCGCGGTCGACGAACGCGTCGACGATCCACCAGACGCCGACCACGAGGAACAGGAAGCCGAGCGTGTCGGCGAGCCCGGCGAACGTCGCCTCGGGGTTGATGAAGCAGATGAGCCCGGCGACGAGGAACAGGACGCCGACGACCGCCCAGAGCCAGCGCAGCCGCGGTGCCACGGCCGCCATCACCAGTTGCTGCACCGCGGCGAAGCAGAACAGGCACCCGACGATGACACCGATCGTCGTGATCGAGGCGCCGTCGAATTGGAGGACCACGAGCGCCGCCACCGACCAGGCGACGCCGGTGACGATCCAGATCCACCAGAAGTCCGCGATCTCGCGCGCGCTCGCGCGGGGGTCCGCGATCGGGCGCGAACCGGCCGGGGTCGATGCGGCGCTCACGTCGACCCCAGGATGTGCGCCTTCTGCGTCGCGAACTCCTCCTCCGTGAGGATCCCCTGCTGCTTGAGCGCGGCCAGTTCCTTGAGCTGCGCGATCGGATCCGGGGCGGGCGCCGCGGGCGCGGGCGCCGCCGGCGGCGGCGCGTCGTATCCCTGGTCCTGGCCGCCGTACCCCTGCTGCTGCCAGCGCTGGGCCTGGCGGCGGGAGACGCGGTTGCTCACCGCGGTGGCGGTGCCGGCGACGGCGGCGGTGCGGGCCATCCCGCGAAGAAGTCCTGGCATGGTGTGCTCCTCTCAGCGGGCGGATTCGGCGGCGTCGAGCGACGCCAGGAGGGCCTGGATGGGGATGCGGCCGCTCGCGATGAGCTGCGCGCCGGAGCGCCGGAGCCCGGTCGCGATCGGTGCCGCCCAGCGGTTCTCCCACACGAGCACCGCGGCGCTCGTGCCGGGGTTGAGGGCCGCCGCGGCCTCGTCGAGGTCATCCTGGCCGAGCAGGCCGGTTCCTGCGCCCTCGAACTCGGCGAAGCTGCCGTCCGCATCGAACTCCCCGGCCTCGATCGTCGCGATCTCGCCGTCGACGTCCTTGATCAGGAAGGCCACGTCGAGGATCCGGATGATGCCCCGGTCCGCGAGCTCGACGATCATCGGCGCCACGTCCCCGGTGGGCTGCTTGTCGGGCCACTCGATGACGATGTAGTCGACCGGTCCCATCTCCTCGTAGCGATCCTGCTCCACGGCTCCTCCTTCGCGGTTCGCGTGCATCCGTGCCCGCATGCTCGCCGCGGCACGGTGCAGCAGCCACCCGGTGTGCCCGCGTCCGTGGTGGGGCGCGCATGCCCCGGCGCGTGGTGCACGCGCCCGCCGCGCCGCGATCAGTCGTCCGGGTGCTCGGCGAGGTAGATCAGCGCCGCCTTGACCCGCCGGCTCACGTCGAGCGCGTCGTGAAGCCCCAGCTTGAGGAAGATCGCGTTGATGTGCTTCTCGATCGCGCGCTTGGTCAGCACGAGCTCGTCGGCGATCGCCTGGTTGCTGTGGCCGCGGGCGACGAACGACAGGATCTCGAGCTCACGCGGCGTGAGCTCCGTCAGCGGCGAGCTCTCCGCTGCGGCGCGCGCGGTGATCAGCGCGTCGATCACCTTGGCATCGATCATGGAGCCGCCGCGGGCGACGGTCTCGATCGCCGAGACGAGCTGGCCGCGGTAGCGGATGCGGTCCTTGAGCAGGTAGGCGCGCCCGTCCGAGCCGCGGTCCAGCAGCTTCACGCCGTACCGTGGCTCGGCGTACTGGCTGAGCACGACGACGCCGATCTCCGGATGGCTGTCCCTCAGCCGGTCGGCGACCTGCAGCCCCTCGTCGCCGCTGCCGGGCGGCATCCGGATGTCGGTGACCACGACGTCGGGATGGAACTCCGCGACGGCGGCCATGAGCGTGTCGCCGTCGGCGCAGCTCGCCACGACCTCGATCCCCTCCGCCGCGTCGAGCACATGGAGGAGGGCCTCGCGCAGGAGGTAGCTGTCGTCGGCGAGAGCGACCCTGAGAGCCGCCTCGCCGTCCAGCGGCTCCGGCACGGAGGAGGGTTGGGCCGTCATACGCAGAGACTACCGAGGCATCGGCGCCTCCCGTCAACCGCAGGCCGACGCTCGTGCCCGCATGCGTCCCTAGGGGTGGAGTGTCCCCTTGCCCCGGCCGCGCGCTCCGGCGACGGTGTGCCCATGCCGGCCAGCGCGTCGAGCACGGATCCGAGCGGACCCGGCGGTTCGCCCGTCCGGGTGCTCGCAGTGGACGACCAGGCCATCTTCCTCCGTGCGGTGCGCCAGCTGCTCCGCGCCGCCCCGGGCTTCGAGCAGGTGGGCGAGGCGCGCTCTGGTGAGGAGGCGATCGCGCGAGTGGCGGAGCTGCGACCGGATCTCGTCCTCCTCGACGTGCGCATGCCCGGGATGGACGGCATCGAGACCGCCCGCCGCCTGCTGGCCGAGCGCACGCCGCCTGCGGTCGTGCTCGTCTCGCTGGAGCCGCTGCCGGAGCAGGACAGGGAGCTTGACGTCCTCGTGGCGGGGTTCCTGCGCAAGCAGGAGCTCTCCGTGCGGAGCCTCGCAGCGGTGTGGGCCGAGCACCGGCCGGGCGCGACAGCGCAGCGCGGCGCCTAGCGCCGGGACACTAGTCTGAGCGCGTCATGGCGGCGTCGTAGTCCGTCGGGACGACGCCCCGCACCGTCGTCCCCACCCGCTGCGCCGAGGAGATGTCAAGTCGCCCGCCGAAGGCGGCAAGGCGGTCGCGCATGCTCGTGATGCCGGCACCCGCCGGACGGCTGTCCCCCTGCAGGATGCCTGCCCCGTCATCGCGCACGACGAAGCGCAGCTCGGCGGGCGTGCTGCCCTCGAGCTCGATCACGACACGACGCAGGCCCGTCGCATGCTTGAGCGCGTTCTGCAGCGCCTCCAGCACGCAGAAGTACACCGCGCTCTCGAGCTCCGGGGCGTAGCGGCCCACCTCGTGGGACTCGAGCTCGACCCGCACGGGAGAACGGGCCGCGACGGCCCGCAGGGCCTCCGCGAGCCCACGGTCCGCGAGGACGGGGGGGTACACGCCGTGCGCCAGCCCGCGCAGGTCCTCGAGCGCGTCGTCGACGTCGCCCTCGAGCGCGCGCAGCCGCTCGCGGCCCGCCTGTGGGTCTGTCCCGATCAGCTCCTCGGCCAGCCCGAGCTCGATGCGCAGTGCGACCAGCCGCTGCTGCGCGCCGTCGTGCAGGTCGCGCTCGATGCGCCGGCGCTCGCGCTCGGCGCTCGTGGCGAGCCGGGCGCGCGAGGCCTCGAGCTCGCGCAGCGAGACGGCGGCGTCGAACGCGAGCCGCTGGTTGTCGAGGGTGACGGCTGCGAGCGCCGCCACGGCCTCGACCAGAGCGGGCTGGAGCTTGAGGTCCTCGTCGCAGATCATCGCCGCGACGACCGTGTCGCCGTCGCGCAGCTCGATGATCCAGCGACCGGGCTCCTCGCAGGGCATCACGAACGGCCGTCCCGCGCCGTCGGACCACAGCTCGCGCGAGCCCTTGCGCGGGAATGCGAGGCGCAGCGAGGGGTCGCCGAAGGCCCGGCGCAGCGCGCGTTGCAGCGCGACCGCGTCCGGCAGGGCCCGGATGCACCCCGCCAGGTACTGGAGGACGCGCCCGGTGAAGAGCCGGAAGCGCCCGAGCCCGATCGCGAACGCGATGGCCATCGCGGGCGTGGCGAGCGCGAGCGCCCACGCCGCCGCCTCGATGGCGGGCGCTCGGGGCCCGGCCTGCCGCGCGACGATGGCGATTCCCATGACCGCGGCGCGCGCGAGCATGATCGCGATGACCGGGGTCAGCATGCGTCGGGTGATGGAGCCGGACCGGGCGATGCGCCGCCAGAGCCGGACGACCACCGCGAGATCGATGGTGAACACCAGCAGGGCCCCCGTCGAACGCAGTCCACCGATCAGCGAGCTCGGCTCGGCATCGAGCGCGAACAGGACGTTGGCCGGGCACCCGCTCGTGCAGCTCGTGTACGGCGAGGGCACCTGCAGCTCCTCCGCGAGCAGCAGCTGCGGCAGGTACAGCGTCGCCGCGACGAACGCCATCGCGGCGACGAGCCATCGATCCGTACGGTCGGTGAGCCGGCCGTGCGGGAACGCGAGCGCCAGATAGACGAGCAGCACCTCGACGCTCCACCCGGCGGTGCGCCCGAGCGCGTACCAGCCGCCGCTGTCGGACTCGGCGAAGGCGGCGGCGAACCAGGCGGCGCCGGTCAGCATCAGCACGGCGCCGAACCGGCCGGCGAGATGGGAGTGCCACGCGTAGTAGCCGACGACGAGGGGCGTGCCGACGATGAACGCGCGCGCGAGCCCGACCGCGGTCGCGTCCGGACCGGCCCCGGCGGCGGCGATACCGCCGGCCAGGGCTGCGAGCCCGACCGCGACCGCGTACCCGACGGCCTGTGGGAGTCGCCGTCGCGACGGCGGCGCGGCCACGCCCAGGGTTGACGCCGCCGCGGTCATGGCAGTGACGGTACATCGGGCGTCCTCGCACCGCCACTTGCGTCAACACCGCTTCACGTCTTCGTGCGGTCAGGCCTCGGCGATCCGGGGGCGGCGCGCCGGCAGGTCGCGCGTGAACCACAGCGCGAGCAACGCGAGCACCGCGACCGCGCCGATGGCGCGCTTCAAGGCCTGAAGCTGCGCCTCCCCGTAGTCCGTCGCGATCGCCTCCGCCTCGGCGGGAGCCACCCCGGCGTCGCGCGCCGCCTGGTCGACCTGCTCGACGGAGACGATCGGGATGGCTCCGCTCGCCACCTCCGCGACCGCCGCCTTCACCGGCGCCGTGATCGCGGGGTTGCGCTCGACCCGGTCCACGAGACCGTTCGAGAGCGCGGCGATCAGGACGGCGCCGATCAGCGCGGTGCCGAGCGACGCGCCGAGGTTCTGCGCGGTGCCCTGGAGCCCGCCCGCCTCGTTGGTCTTGCCCGGCTCGACCGACGACATGATCACGTTGCCGAGCTGCGAGAGCAGGAGCCCGGCGCCGACGCCGAAGACGGCGAGCGCGACCGCGAACTCCACCTCGTCGAGCTCCACGTCGACCGTCCCCAGCAGCAGCACCGACGCGCCGGCGAGCGCGAGCAGGCCGATCTGCGCGACCCGCTTCGGCGCAAGGCCGGCCGCGAGCCGCGGGCCCAGCATGGCGGCGATGAACATCGTCACGGACATCGGGAACAGCCGCTTGCCCGTCTCGAACGCGTCGAGGCCGAGCACCACCTGCAGGTACACCGGCATGACGAAGAACGTCCCGAGGAGGATCAGCTGCTGCATCATCAGCGTCGTCAGCCCGGCGCGGAGCGGCCGGATGCGCAGCAGCCGGCGATCGAGCAGCGTGTCGCGGCCGCTCCGCTCGCGGCGCTCCTCCCACAGCACGAACGCGGCGAGGAGCCCGAAGCCGGCCAGCATCAGGAACGGCACCACGGAGAAGCCGAACGGGGTGATCTCGCGGCCGTCGACGGTCAGCGCGCCGCGCGGCTCGATGAGCCCCCACTCGCTGCTCTTGAGGATGCCGAAGACCACGAGGCCGAGGCCGAGCGCGGAGAGCAGCACCCCGATCCCGTCCAGCCGCGGGCGCCGCCCGGCGGCCTGCGGCGCGGCGCGGAGGCTACCGCGCAGCAGCAGGATCGCGATGACGATGACCACCTCGGCCGCGAAGACGTAGCGCCAGCTCAGCTCCGTCGTCACCCAGCCGCCGATGAGCGGGCCGGCGGCGATCGCGGCGCCCGCCACCCCGCCGACGATCCCGAACGCCAGCGCGCGTTGCGCGCCGCTGTAGATGCCCGCGATCAGCGAGACGATGGCCGGCATCACCAGCGCCGCCCCGAGGCCCTCGATCAGCGACCACCCGAAGAGCAGCACGCCGAGGTTGGGGCTCAGCGACGTGGTCAGCGACCCGGCGCCATAGATGGCCAGGCCGATCGCGAAGGTCCGCTCGCGGCCGAGGATGTCGCCCAGCTTGGCGCCGGCGAGCATGAAGGCGGCCATCACCAGCGTGTAGGCGGTGATCGCGAGCTGGACGCCCTGGATCGTGGTCCCGAGGTCCGCGACGATCTGGCTGATCGACACGTTCATGACGCTGCTGTCGAGCACCATCACGAACTGCGCGGCGGCGAGGACGGCGATCGGCATCCAGGCCATCGGCGCGGGCGCCGGCCGCTCCACGGCGACCTCCCCGCGGGCTAGCGTCACCCGACCCTCACACGCCGAAGCCCGAGCTGTCGAACGGCCGGTCGTGCCGGCTCTGGCGGCGCGCGCGCTGTGCCGCTTCGACGTGCTCGAGATCGCCCGCGTCCGGCTCGCGCAGGACCCAGTACAGGATCGTCCCGAGCACCGGCAGGATCAGCACGATCAGCAGCCACGCGACGGTCTTCTTCGCCCCAAGGTGGCGGCGGACGATGTCCACGATGCCGATGCCCCACATGACGGCGACCGCGACGGCGATCGCGGCCCAGATCAGCGTGCTCATGCCGCGATGCTCCGCGGCAGGGCGGTGCCTGCGCAATGGCGCGCGCCGGTGTCCCGCCGGTGTGTGCGCACCCGGGCCTGGCGTCGCGGCGAGCCGCGCGCTGCCAGGGTGCCCGCACGGCCGCGACGTTGGTGCGCACGCCGACCTGGGAGCAGGCACGCCCCGTTGCCCGCCCCGCGCGCATGCGCGAGGCTCGGCGCATGACGACCACGCGCGCTCCTCTGGAGGGCTATCGGGCGCTGCGCGCAGAGCTCGAGCGCGCCGTGCTGCCGCTCGCGGGCTCGATCGACGGGCGGACCTTCACGCTGCAGGCGTCGCTGGACGGACTGGAGCTCGAGCTCGGTGGCTACGTCGTCATCGAGGGCGACGGCACGCCCGCGCTGGGTCAGGTGCGCTCGCTGGAGGCCGCCACGACCGAGGCCGGCACGGTCGGCCTGGCGGGCCCCGGGGGCGACGAGGGTGCCCTCAGCGCCCGGCTGATGCTCCGCATGGCGGTCGGCACGGGCCTGGTGCTCGACGGCGCGCCCGGCCCCTTCCACGACCGGCTGGTCCGCCCCGCCAAGCCCGAGGAGGTGCGCGCGTGGGCGGAGCGCGCCGCGGGCAGCACCGAGCGGCTCCCCGTCGGCACGCTCGCGCTGGCGCCGGGTGTCCCGGCCGAGCTGGACGCGGGCGGGTTCGACCGCCACACGTTCCTCTGCGGCCAGTCCGGCTCGGGCAAGAGCTACTCCCTGGGCGTCGTGCTCGAGCAGCTGCTGCTGCGGACCGGCCTGCGCATCATCGTGCTCGACCCGAACTCGGACCTCGCCCGCTTCCGGGAGGTCCGCGACGACGCCGACCCCGCCGAGGCCGAGCGCTGGCGCTCGCTGGCCGGCGCGATCGCGATCCGCTCGGCGGCCGGCGAGGACGCGGACCGCCTGCGGTTGCGCCTCGACGAGCTCGAGCCCGCCCACCAGGGAGCGGTGCTGCGCCTCGATCCGATCGCCGAGCGCGAGGAGTACGCGGAGCTCCGGGCGCTGATCGCGACGGAGCGCCCGGAGAGCGTCGCCGAGCTCGAGCGCGCGGAGCGGCCCGGCGCGCAGGCGCTCGCCCTGCGGATCGCCAACCTGGGGACGAGCTCGCTGGGCGTGTGGGCCCGCGGGCGCGGCCGCACGGCGATGGACGCGCTCGCCGACGAGTCGATCCGCTGCCTCGTGCTCGACATCGGCTCCCTGGAGACGCCCGAGGAGCAGACGCTCGTGGCCGGCGCGGTGCTCGAGCGCCTGTGGCGCCTCCGCAAGCGGCGCTCGCCCGTGCTGCTGGTCATCGACGAGGCGCACAACGTCTGCCCGGCCGAACCGGCCGATCCGCTCACGGCGCTCGCCACCGCGCGCGCGGTCCAGATCGCCGGCGAGGGCCGCAAGTTCGGGATCCATCTGCTCGTGGCCACGCAGCGCCCGGCGAAGGTGCACGAGAACGTGCTCTCGCAGTGCGACAACCTGATCCTGATGCGCATGAACTCGCCGGCGGACACGGCCATCGTGCGCGAGACGCATGGGTTCGCGCCGCCCGGGCTCGTCGACCGCGCCACGAGCTTCGCGCTCGGCGAGGCGCTCGTGGCGTTCGGGCACCGCGTCACCCGGGAGGGCGGCGGCGACGTCGGCGCCGCCGCGCCGGGCGACGCCCCTGTCGCCTGAGGTCGGTGGCGCCGCCCCGCCGGCGGCGCCCACCCGCCGCGGCCCTCCGTGGCCGCGACGTTGCGAGGCGTCAGGCGACCGGCGGGGTATCGCCGAGCGCGGCGCGGAGGTTCTCTTCGTCGTCCTTGCTCAGCGACGTCTGGATCACCTCGCCGCCGTAGGGGGTCACCCGCTCGAGCACCTTGTCGCGCGCCTCGGCGCGACCCAGCATGATGAGCGCCGCGCCGCCCGGTTGCATCCGCGCGCCGAGCTCCTTCATGAAGTTGTTGTCGACGCCGATGTCGGTGGCGGCACCGGCCGCGGCGCCGCTCGCGGCGCCGATCGCCATGCCGACCAGCGGCGCGAGGAAGATCAGGCCGATCAGGCCGCCCCACAACGCGCCGCCCGCCGCCCCGGCGCCGGCGGTGCTCGTCCCCTGGTGGAGCTTGATCTTGCCGTCGCTGCGGTGCTCGACTACGACGGCGTCCTCGAGCGACATGAGGCGCTCCTTGGTGGCCTGGACCAGCTCCCGGCGGACCTGCTCGGCCGTCGCGACGTCCGGATAGGCGATCGCGATCAGGTGGTTCATGTGTACTCCTCTCTGGAGTCGTGGAGGGTGGTGGGCATTGGGCTACGCCTGCGCGGCCGGCGACGGTGGTGGGGCTGCGGGGGATCGCGGGTCGCCGGCCGCGGTCGGCTCCGGGAGCGTCACCTCCGTCGGGCCGGGCGGCCACCGGGGACGCATGCGTCCGCCGGTGGTGGGCGCACCCGCGGTCGTCCCGCCACGACGTCGGCGTCGGTAGCGGCACGGTTCGAAACGCTGCGCAATGCGCCCGAGACCTTCGTCGCCATCGTGGGCATCGCGGCGCTCGCGATCGTCCTCGTGTGAAAGCGCGTGCGCGAACCGCGCGCGCCGCCGGTCGGCGCCCCGGCAGGCCCGCCCGGGGCGTGATCAGGAGGCGCCCTGCGCGAAGAACTCGAGCGCCCGGCGCGTCTTCGTCGTCTGCTCGCCGGTGAGGTCGATGCCGTGCTGGCCGAGGAAGGCCCGCGTGTCCGCCGCGGCGCGGAAGGCGTCGGCCGGCTCGCACTTGGTCGAGAGCTCGAGCACGCGGGAGCCGTCGGGGTAGAGCCAGAGCTCCGCGACGAGCCGCCGCCCGAAGGCCTCCGGAGTGAACTTGAGCTTCAGTACCAGGATAGGCCCGAGCAGGATGAGGTCGTCGAAGCCGATGCCGTCGGGCGCGTGCCGCTTGAAGAAGTCGCGCTGCTCCTTGGTAAACAGCTGGCGCACCGGGGTCTCGCCGGACGCGACGCTGGTCACCGCGTTCGTCCCGGGACGCCCCTTCATCGAGCCCGAGCACACGAAGCCGCCGGGCATCGCGTCGACCTCGACCGAGAACGCCGGCGAGCGGCGCAGCGCCCGCGGCAGGTCCTGCGGCACCACGGGCCGGAGCTTGACCACGGAGTCGTCGCCGCGGCCCTGCACCCGGCGCGCGCGGACCACCACGCCGTGCTCGAGCAGCGTCAGCTCCGGGGTGTCGAAGAAGTACACGAGACGCACGTGCGCGTCGAGCGGGTCCATGCCGATCGCCTGTGCCGCCGAGCGCTGGTCGGACTCCGGCACCGTGAGCTTGAGCTCGACGCTGTCGGAGCCCTCGATGAGCTCGAGGAGCTCCGGGAGCCGGTCGTCCGGGATCCGCTTCGCCGACGTGGTCATTCGAGCCTCCAACGCAGGATGTGTCGGCGAGTCTCGCCAGCGCGCGGTGGCCCGTCGATGTGGCCCGCACACGGCGCCACTCGTGCCCATACGACCGGCGCGTGCCCGCAGACCCCATTGCCCCGGCCGCATGCCCGCCGGGACACTGGACCCCATGAGCGACCCGGGATCCCCGGACCAGGAGG
>OBLS010000851.1_pt1 | contig 11851 bp, 13 predicted proteins | sample 1519901 | NCBI WGS metagenome assembly OBLS01 (sample SAMEA3113585, study PRJEB22503) | soil metagenome
TACATTTTCTAAATATGGATATGATAAATCTAGAATGGATGATATAGCTATAACAGCTAATCTTAGTAAAGGCACAATATACCTTTATTTCAAAAACAAAGAAAAACTTTTCAATGCGATTTCAGAAAGAAATACAAATGAATTGAAAAATCAACTTACAAAACTATTTGACAATAAAGACGACCTTATTACATGTATCGAAAACTTTTATGAAGACTTTAATGACCAAGGATACAGAATGTTTTTTGAAATCATAGCTGAATCATCTCGTAATACAAATTTAAGACAATTACTTTATCAAGAGAGAAGAAAAATTCTAGATATTATAATTGATTATTTAAACATCCAAAAAGATAAAGGGTTCATAAGAAAAGATATAGAAATTACAGAAATAGCATATGGATTTGTATCATTATGTGATGGACTAAAAATAAATAAGTTTTTAGGAATAGCTGAAAAACAAAATAAGAAGACATGGACTAGAACAATAAAGGCAATATTTACAGGAATAAGTTAATTATTATCATTACTATATTTTTTTAATTCTTTGAAATATTAGATCGTCCCTTATTGTAACATTTATCTAGGTTTATGTAAAGAGACATATAGGCGTTTTAAATCTAATATAAATAGTAGAGTATACAACTCAAAAGATAGATTCTCCATTATGTTTAACCTTCCAACCTTTAGTATATTTATAAATAATACTATTTAATAACAAATAGTTTTAATATATGAATAACATTTCTCATATTTAATGAACTTTTTTCATCATAAAAAATTTGTCTGCGAAAAGGACAATGAAAAGTTTGATAATTACGAAGAATTAATTGCTCATTCCCGACATATCCATCACCTGGCAATTTTGAAATGCAATGGATGTGGAAAAGAATTTATTCATGAAAAAGACAGACTATATCATGTAAGAGAAGAACATGAAAAGGAATTAGACCGAAGAGAACATAAAGACATATATAAAAAAGTTATAAAAAAACCCCAAGATGAAATTGATAAACAGAATAGAAAGTTTAGTGATAATCTATAATCTCTTTTTATGATTAGGTTCTTCTCTTTCAATCGAGTTATAAAATACTAATATCAATCAATGTACCAATTAAGAAATTCAAGCTAAAAAATAAAATATATTGATAAAGTTTGGTAATTAATATAAACTAGAAATAATAAAAAGTCAAAATTATTTTCTTTCTAAATCTATTTTTATATTATACTTTAACTTTTATATAATTTCAATAAGTAATTGATAGCAAAAAAAAACTATATTATCTCATCAAGATCTATATTCTTTCTATATTATACTTTAACTTCTATATAATTTCAATAAGTAATTGATAGCAAAAAATACTATATTATCTCATCAAAATCTATATAATTAAACATATAATATAAATCATATTGCTATATAACTATATTAAAAAAGACATATGTTAATTCATAAAAAGAACATTATTAATTAATCATATAATCACATTTCTTTTATCAAACATACTAGTAAATTAATTGAGGAAAAATTTACATAGTAATAGTAATTTTAAATAACCAAAACGATCTAATTGGAAAAAGCATAGTAGGAAAATATAGCATCCTTTTCTATTTTTTATTAATAATTACTCTCATTCAACAATAATGAAGTCTAATATTTCTTCTTATATTGATATGGGAAATTCAGATGCATCATTGGGTTCAAAACGTGATGCTAAACCTGATATAGACAATTTCATATCTTGGTATATTTGGTATCTGCAATTTTATAGACTAGTATTAATTATCAGAATTTTTTTAAATTTAAAAACAAAAGAGTGAAGAACAAAAATTAGTATAGTAACTTTATTTTTTATTCAAACAATCCACCGAATGGAGAATCAAATGATCGCAGATCATCCTCTGGAGTGAATGGGGATTGATCCTCAAAACGGAAACTATCGTCTGGAGGAGAATCAAATGATCGCAGATCATTTTCTGGAGTGAGTGGGGGTTGATCCTCAAAACGGAAACTATCGTCTGGAGGAGAATCAAATGATCGCAGATCTTCCTCTGGAGTGAGTGGGGGTTGATCCTCAGAAGGAGGAGAATAGGGCAAACCATCATTTGGTATATCATAAGGCAAATCATACGGAAGTGATGGGGAAGGTAATGGGTAATATGGAGATTCATATGGAGATGGAGAGGGATAAAAGATCGATGAACTTCTATCTGAACCGCTATTAAGGATAACTACAAACCCTATAATCACTATCAAGACAAATAATATAATTAAAATTTTTTTGGGATTAATCAATATGGATAGATAATCATTAATCACTGTTAATCATTATTAATTTTTTCTTTTTGCTATATTTTTTGGAGAAGAGATAATATAATTAATTCTTTTCCAAGGTTTAAATTTGACATTTTAAAAAGTCAACCAATTTGATATTATTTAGACATAAATATTATTATAATGCTATAGAGATCGATAGAAAAGGATAAATCAAAATAAGATTATTTTTATAATAACATGGGATTTTTTAATAAAATTAAAAAAACTTTTAACATTAATGGTAATGATAGAGATGATAATAATATTAATAACACTATAAGTAATCCATTTATCGATAGCCAGGCAATCGAATCTTTATCATTGGCCTGTATAAAATTAGATGAAAATTTAGGTTTAAAAAGCACTGGTAGATGTGGGATTTGTGTAAAGAGTATAAATTCTGAATCTTTTAAGCAGATGAAAGATTACATTGATAATTTGTTAAAAGTTGTAATAGATAAGAAAGATATTAACTTTGATGTAACATTCAATTCCATAATCGATAATTATGGTTATCTATGGTTTATTATCAAAGGAAAAACAATAGCAGAAATAGTAGCTGTGATAAATGCTGTAGGAGATAGTATCCATGAAAAGGGTTTTTCACGACAATTATTAGCTAATATATTTGAATTTTCAAGTGGTTATAGCGGAAACAATAATGGTCATATGCATAATAACCAATATTTGATATATAATTATAAAATTGATAAATTTTATCCATTCGTTCCTATATTATCTACTTCAACTAACAATAGAAAAAGAAGAAATCATGATCAAGAAATAAAGATAATGAAAGAAGTATCTGATACAATAAAAATAGAAGAAAAACTTTCTTTATGGTATCCTATTTGGAATATCCCTTTTTAAAAAAATAAATATAAAACAAGTCATCTGAAATTATTCCTTCTTCCTTAAAGATTTTTGATGCTTCTTCAATAGAAAGATGAATTGGTCATTTTTCTTTTTATTTTACTCATTAATTCTTATTGTCTATTGCTACTCGTATTACGATAATTGGATGATATAATTATTTTATAACAACTAAAACGATTCTTAAAATAAAGTTACTAGAATTGGCAATTATTTCATTATTTTTTATTTTATTATTAAAGCGTTAATATATATATATATTATAATCTATTTTAATTTAAAACATTAAGTTATATAATTAAAAACTTTTGTAGCAATTAATATCTAAACATTAACAGAATTTAACTCTTCTACAATTACGAAAAGTTCAAAATATCATCCTAGACATAGTTGAGAATAAAGTAATCCAATACAAAATTTTAAAATTCATTTTAATGCTTTTAAAATAGAGTATTATATTATATTATTTTTTAAATAATAACATATGACCATTTTAGAATAAGTAACAAAATTAGAAAAATTAAAATTTGAGTATACAGAATAGAGCATTAGAAAAATACAATCTTTATATAAATTATCATCCTTCAAATTATAATGACTGATGTTGCAAAAGTAATAGAAATTGTAGGAAGTTCTACTCAGGGATGGGAAGATGCAGTTCAAGTTGCTTTAGATGAAGCAAGCAAAACAATTCATGGAATTACAGGCTTAGAAGTTATCGACATGACTGGTAAAGTAGATCCCTCATCTGGAAAAATCGAAAGCTATAGGGCTACTGTCAAAATCGCCTTCGGAGTACAACATTCTTAAGTTTTATCAAGTTTCACCATCTTTTTCCTTTTTTTTCAATATTTCTAAGAATTAGAGTAAACTAATTTAATAGTAATTCTAATATAGTATAGTATATCTTATCCTATTTTTATGTTTGATTTTTTTTCTATTTTATTAATTATCGGATTAAAAAACATCTATTAATACATCTTGAATTCTATTCTAGTATAATCTAAAATCGATAGAATAAACTTCTAATTTAATAGAATTTGAACCTTTTTAAAAATAACATCATAATTAAATGAAAACATATTTTAATTTTATATCATCACAAAGAGAAATTGTTCTTTAAATTCTGTATTTTAAGAGCTAGTAAGATTAATACACAATTACTTTTTAGGATTTTAGTTTATTTTTTAAATAATATCTATAAAATAAGTAACCACCGCCAATTATAACAACTAATATAACTAAATGAGTTAAAAATTTTAGAACTATTATTCCAACAATTATTAATAATATAATTATAAGAACATTCATAATAAAAGATCTATTCATAAAAAAAGATTTATCCATAAGAGAATAACATCTTACATTAGACTATTTATTATACTTTGCTTTTAATTTTAATATGCATGTTTTTTTTTGGTTTTATAACCTAATATAATTACTAAAGATATACAACTCTAATAAATAAAGTATAATGAATCAAGCGTTTAATTCAATCTTTTCAAAAAAAATAAATATGAATCTAGTCATCTGAAATTATTCCTTCTTCCTTAAAGATTTTTGATGCTTCTTCAATAGAAAGATCTGGATCTGGAATTATAGCATCAGATTCGACAATTTCTTTATCATCCATAGGTTGACCTTTAGATGTAATTAAATTTTTCATTTCTGTTAATTTGGATTGTAATTCTTTCTGAGTAAGTTTATGGTCACTTGATCCTAAAGAAACATTTTCAATTAAATCAACTATAGAATCATCAATTTCATTTATTTTGTCTATAATTTCTGAACTCACCTTAAATTGACCCTGACCAGATATTCTTATCACTCTATCATTTGTGCTCATATTATTTCACATTAATTTACCATTAGAATAATTAAGTTTTTCCTATTTGTGTTTTTAATTTTGTCAATTCTTCATCAACCGAACTATCTAAAGAAACTTTATCAAGTTCTTGGTCAATATCTGTACTACCAGAAGAATAGGATTGTGTAACATCTGTTAAAACTCCTGAATCCATCATTTCATCTAATGCAGATGCTTTGGCCTTCATATTCTCAGTCTTTTCTTCGACTCGATTTAGCACCATACCAAGATCATTCATTTCTTCTGATATTCCTGTCACATTTTCCTTTATCTTAACTTGAGCTTCAGCAGCTGAATATTGCGCTTTTATCATTTCTTTACGTGTCTTAAACGATTCTATTTTAGTAGAAAGCCGTCTTTCAGCATTCTCTAATTTTATTTGTTCCTTTTCTATATCTCCAATCTGTCTTTCTAACTCTTTAATTTGTGTAATAAGCATATTTTTTCTTTCTAGCGCTACACGGGCTAAATCTTCCCTGTTTGATTCTAGTGATCGACGAGCCTGTTGCTCTAAAGTATCAATGTTAGTACTAAGTTTTGCTTTTTGCATTTCAAGTCGTTTTTTTGAAGTTACAACTTGTGTGATATCTCGCCTTAATTTGTTTATTAACTCATGTTGTTTTTCAAAAGAATAATTTAGCATCTCATTAGGGTCTTCGAATCTATCAGCAACAGAATGAGCCTTTGCTTTGAATATTGAATGAAAACGATTTATTAATCCCAATTATTAATAGTATAACAATATCAAATATTAAGGTTAGTTACAAGATATCTTGACATACTTTTTCACTTTTTAAATACAAAATACCAATAGTTGAAGACAGAGGTTCACACAAAAAATAGTTAATTTCATAATTATTAAACTAGACTTCATTATAATTCTTTAATAACTATAACAATATTATTATTTATGATCATAGTTGATTATAATAAACTGAGAATTTATAGTAAGGATGGAGGATCTTGTTATTATCTTAATTCTTATATAATATTCTTATATAATATAGAGTAATAGACTCTCACAAAAATTAAGTAACTACTTATTATTACAAATATCATTAAGTCAATATAGTATTTTATGTAAATCGCTTTTTACAATTAATAATACATTTTTAATTATTTGAACAATTACAATAAAAAGAAAGTAAAATAAGTAGAAAAATTTTTAACTACTTTGGCTTTCCTTCACTGTTGGCATATTCACCATAATTTAAGAATAAAACTTGTCCTGTCGGATTAATTTTATTTTCAAGGTATACTTGTTCTACTTCAGACATATCCAATGCTCTATTCCATACCCTTATTTCATCAACATCCCCTGTAAAGAATTTATCATCATTCAAAGAGTTTGCCCCTATCCTTAATGGTTGAGTTCCAGTATTATCTGGTGTTTCTTTAATAAATAACTTGTTCCCTATGGGTTTTCCATCAACAAATAAGAATAATGCAGATCCGTTAAATGTTAGAGTTGCATAATGCCAATTTCCATCATTAAATTTTTCTCTTGACTGAATAATGAAATCCTCACCAGCTGCTGTCTCAAAACCACCGACTAGGCCATCTACTTCATTAGTCCAAATTCCATAATTCAAATTCATTCCTTCTTCATCAGTATTCATTCCACCTTTGTTCACAATATGAGCAGGTTCAGTATTATTTTGAGTAGTCCTAAACCAAGCACCTAAAGTAAACTCAGAAAGTTTCAACTTTTCGCCATCAGGAATTTCTGCAAATCTTGAATCTGTCAATGTTAGAAAAGGTTCATGTTTATATTGTGTAGCATTTGCTGACTGTGCATTAGCTTTAAAGTCATCTATGGGAAAAAAAGAGACGGCAATGATAGTAAATAAAATTGATGTAGTAGCTAATGGTAGTAATGTTTTACTATTGTTTTGCATAATCAGTGAGAGCATAAAAACTATAAATAGATGACCATGAATTTTTCAGTTTATTATATCATAGAGAAACAATATAAAAGAATTATATGATAAAGTTATAATATATAATTATAATATCTACTTCTTTCTTTAATTTTAATTTTAAAACTAAAAAATTTTTTAATAACTAAATACAAGGTAAAAGAAGGTTCAAGGTAATAGAAAATAGTAATCTTTCAGTATTATTATTTTATCGAACATGAATACTATCAAGCATTTGCTAGATACTAATAATAGATAACATAAGATGTTAATTGATTGAAAATAATAATAATATTAATTTTCTTATAATATCAAATAGAAAAATTATTTACGATTGTTTCTAGTTATCTTTTACAAAAGATAAAAAAATTTATTCATTAAAAAAGTAATATAATACAAAGAAATTGAAGTATTTTGATTGTTATTATTTCACGATGTTAGTTGTTACCGTGCTTTGTATTACATTTTTTAAAGTCTGAGTTACAACAGGAAGAATCCTTTGATCATTTATTTGTGGTATTATATAATCATATTTGAGGTGTTGGCATTCTACTAAATCTGCAATAGCATATGCAACATCGACCATTAAATGATCATCCAATACTTTAACTCGTAGGTCTAATAAAGATCTTATTACTGATGGAAACACTACAGCATTATTAACTTGGTTAGGAAAATCAGATCTTCCTGTGGCAACAATTTTTGCACCAGCATCAAAAGCATCTTGAGGCAATATTTCAGGATCTGGATTACTTAATGCAAAAATTATCGGATCTACATTCATAGAAGAGACAATTTTATCATTTAAAATGTTACCTTTTCCAGAAACACCTATAAAAACATCCGATCCTTTCATTACTACATCTAAAGAATCCTCAATTTGTTCAGGATTGGTTTTAGAAGCTATTTCAGATTTGAATGGATTATTCATCAAATCTCTTCGTCCTTTATAAATTGCACCATTGCTATCAACTACTATTATATTTTTACATCCTGCAGATGAAAGAATATTAGTTATTCCATATCCAGCAGATCCTGCACCTAAAATTACAACTTTAATTTTTTCTAAATGTTTTTTCACGAGTTTAAGAGAATTTATCAATGCAGATAAGGTGATTATAGCAGTTCCGTGTTGATCATCATGAAATACAGGTAAAGAAATTTCTTCTTTTAGTCTTTCTACAATTTCTAAAACTTTAGGGGATTCTATATCTTCTATATTGATAGCACCAAATATTGGTTGAATATGTTTGACAAAATTTATTATCTCTTCTTTATTTTGAGTTGCAATACAGAGAGGTATAGCATTTATACCACCTAAAATCTTGAAGAGAACTGATTTTCCTTCCATCACTGGAAGTGCTGCCTCAGGTCCGATGTTACCAAGTCCTAGCACTCTAGATCCATCACATACAATTGCAACATTATTCCATTTAGAAGTAAAATCATAGGCTAAGTCTTTATTTTTGCCTATTTCAGTTGCAACATCTGCAACACCAGGAGTATAAATTAAATTAATCAAGCTGTTTTCTTTTGCAAAAATATTTTCAACAGGAACACGATTTTGAATTTCAATCTTACCTTTTAGCATCCTATGTATGCTAATAGAATCATCTTTTAGAATCAAATTAGAATAATATGTAAAAAAATATTATAATAATTCTTCTAATGTGAAATAATATAAAACAACAAAAATATTTTAATTATTACAAAGAGATCCAAAATTTAGTATAAATACTCAAATATATTGTGATGATAGTATTATCACATGTTATTGTTATCAATGGCTGTAAAATAGACAGGATCAATTTAATTTTGATAATGATGTTGAAAGATAAGTTGATAGAAATGCCCATCTTTGAAATAGGGATATGCAGATTATCAATCTATACTAATTTTAATTTAACCACCAGAGAACAAGTATATGAAGATTAATTCCTTGAATTTTAGAGATTTTATTTCAATATTTTGAATAAAAATTCTTTAAAACAATAATATGAATTATAATTAGAAGCGATCAAATGGCTATATTTCAAAGATACTCAAAAAACCCAATACTTGTTCCTAATAAAGATAATTGGTGGGAATCAAAGGCAGTTTTTAATTGTTCTGTATCTTACGATGGAAATAATGTTCATATGCTATATAGAGCAATTGGGGAGTATGACTATTATATCTCTAGAATAGGTTATGCAAGTAGTAATGATGGTTTTCAATTTAAAAGACGTGATAATATTGCAATTTGTCAAACAGAAGATTATGAAAAAAATGGAATGGAAGATCCACGAATAACACAAATTAAAGATAAAATTTTTATTACTTATGTAGTTATTTCTGATTATGTAAAAAATCATCCAAAAATTTATTCAGCATTAACAGTTACAAAAGATTATTATAACTTTGCGAAACTAGGTATCATCACTTCCAACTTTGATAATAACAAAGATGTAATTTTCTTTCCTGAAAAATTTAACTTAGGTTACAATTCATCAAAGAATGGCTCTTATTTTAAATTACATAGACCTAGTAATTGGAGTGAGAGTAATTCTAATTATCAGTCAATTAAACCTAGTATCTGGTTAAGTATAAGTGATTCAGAATTCACATTGACTGAATCTATGTTACTTTTAAGGCCAGAACAAGATTGGGAAGAACTCAAAATTGGGGCAGGTCCATCACCAATTAAAACAAAAGATGGATGGTTATTGATTTATCATGGTGTAAATAACGATAAAATTTATCGTGTTGGAGCTGTCATCCTAGATCTTAAAGATCCAAGAAAAGTCATTGCAAGAACTAAAACTCCTATTTTAGAACCTATAGAAAAATATGAAAGAGTAGGTGATGTTAATAATGTAGTATTTCCTACTGGAATAGCTGTTATGGATAAAAAAGTTTTGTTATATTATGGAGGAGCAGATAAAGTATGTTGTGTAGCAAGTGCTAATATTGATGAACTAATAGAATACATCATGAAAGATACAATAGGTAATTAGTTTATAAATACCGTTTATTCAAAGGATATTAGTTACACACATGATAGTTGGATATCTCAATAATTTATAATTTTTAAATACATATCAGTGATATACATATAATAATCAATGATAAACGTAAATATTGTATTTATATGAATTTAATCATTATTAGATACAATATATTTGTAGATAATAATACAATTATTTTTATTCATAATATATACATGTATTAGAATTAAATTTCTGAATTTGTGAACATATAGTAAAGGATTAATAGGTAATTTATGTTTGTTTTAAAATAATTTTATTGATGTTAAAAGCTCAAAATGGAGAATCAATCAGGTTTATACCATAATGTATCTATTAAATTTAACAATATATTAACTATTTTAATCGTTAAAGGTTAAGGTGGACTTGTAAAGTTTATATGAATCTTAGAATAATATGATTATAATTATACTATTTTATAAAATTTCATTATATTTTATAAATTATAAGTTCTAAAATGTAAAATTTCAAAGCTACGATTTACGAATGTAGCATTTAACAATATCTTTTATTCAAACAACATAATACTATCATAAAATTTTTATTTTTCCTTTATATTAAACAAAAATATTCAAATGATAAGTACTAAAAAAACTAACATAAAAAATCACATATAACTTTATTTAACTATATTGTTTATAGATAAATAACAGGTTCTGTTTGGAGTTCTTTGGACTGAAAAACCAGACTAGAGGACATGTATAGCACATGAGCCTCATTGAACCTGTTGTTATGCTTCGTTAAATTAATCGTACTTTAAAGCTATGTGAAGATAAAAAGAAATAACTCATCTTTAAATGGTTATGTAATCTCTAGCAAAATGAATGAACAAAAGCAATTAATATTTCATATATAGCTACCTTGATATTTTATATATTAAATACTATTTTCCAAATTTTATTGTTAAAAAACAATTTGTCATATTATCATTATGACTATAAAGAATAAACGATTCTCTTATCATGGCTAAACCGTACATTTTGAATCAAACCTTATATAATATAACATTTTATATTAATTACCAAAGAACTTCAAATAGAGTCGTCTGCTCTAGTCATAGCCTGGCTAAATAATGGTAGTCTACATAGATATCGTAATTGATCAGGCTATGACCATTAGCTTTGTTCACTATTTATATTTTATAAAATGTAAAATGTTCACTCTTAACAATAATGATTCATTCATAACTCAAAAATTAGTAACACCGATATTGGCTTACTCTATACTTCTCGATTATGTTATCCAATTCTTCTACTAAAACAAATATGTTCCACACTGACAATTATTTCTTTTCCGTATTGCCTTGGGACATTTCCTGAATATTATAAAATAAAAATAATTTATTTTATTAATAAGTTCTTTGTGGAAATAAGTTTCAAATCAAAATATAAACATCTACTTTTTAATCTAGAGAATGTGAATTATTATTTTTTGCGTTATCGTTAACAATTTCATCAAATTCTTCATCTGAAACAGGTTCGAGATAGTTAATCCATTTGAATATTACATCAGAGTTATCTAGCATTAAATTGGTTCTTCCTGTTATGTCATTGTCAGTATCATCCATGTTATTTCTATTTTCTTCTCTACTTGGTAAAGGATATTTAGTTAGAAGAAATTGCATTAGCTTTTCTCCTTTTTTCATATTAAACTATTATGAGATGGCTAAGTAATAAATTGTGTTGATAAATTTTACTTATTTTCTGAAAACAGAATAATATTATGGGAGAAAGTGTCAGGATCAACAACGACATAGAAGAACCTAATTAAAAAAATATTTGTAAAATTACAAACCAATATCGTAGAAGATTAATTCTTTTACTCTGAATTGCTAAATTAGTTTGCCATA
>OBLS010000852.1_pt1 | contig 11848 bp, 12 predicted proteins | sample 1519901 | NCBI WGS metagenome assembly OBLS01 (sample SAMEA3113585, study PRJEB22503) | soil metagenome
GAGCTAAAGGTGGTGGTTGATGGTTCTAGCAGTGTATGCAGTGAGCTAAAGGTGGTGGTTGATGGTTCTAGCAGTGTATGCAGTGAGCTAAAGGTGGATATTGGTGATTGTGATCGCATAAGCTTAGTATTAGGTAGAGCAAAATTGGACACATCAGAAACAAGACCTGACAAAACTTTACTATTTAATAAATCCCCAAATGGAGTTTGAAAGTTATCTTTTACATATTTATGTAAATTGACAAGATCAGTATAAAAGAAGAGTCCATTGTTTACAACCTTAGTAGAATAAATATTGCTACTTCTTTGAATTGTTCCAGTTGCTGAAAATAAACCATATATTCTAATAGTATCAATAACTGAATTATTTTTTGATCCTAATGTTTTTGAAATATCAATAAAATTGTTATAATGACTGATAACATCTTTAAGTATAGGTATTTTTTTTTTGGTTCTTTGATAATTAAATAAATTATTACTTTTAAGAAAATTCCCTACTTCTATACTTACATAGGCTAATTTAATCTGGTTTAGAAATTTTATTAATATTTTTCGAAAAGATTTCAAATTATTGATATTAAAATTGTTAATTTTTGAAAGAGAAAAAATATTAATTAAATTCTTATTATTATTAATAATAATAATATTTTTTTTTAAAAATTTGGACGTGTCATAAGAATATTTTACTATCTTCTCACAGTTACCAATATACAACATCTTCAAATATATATCACCCCTCTTGGTTGAAAACTATACGAGTTATACCTTGGTCTGCGAGATATGATGTTTCTTCGGCTTGACGTCTCAATTTTAATGAGTAAATAAGAAAATTAATTTGATCTCTAGTAAGATCTCCAGCAAAATTAGCTAATTTATAGTTAAGATCTAGACAAAGTATAGAGAGTTCTCTTCCTTCTTGGGTTTGTACAAAAGATTCTATTTCCTGGATTTTTTTTTTAAAGCATCAGAAGACGAAGGAGAAGAAGACACTCCACTATTTTCCAATATTATGGTTCCAATTTTTTCTGGAACACCAAACTTCATAGATTGAATTTCTTCCTTAGTTAATTTTGGTTCAACAATACCAATCTCGGTTGCTAACCGTAAAGCCTCTATATTTTTATGTATATCTATTTCTAGATTCATATCATCTTTTTTCTTTTCATTTTCTGAAAGGGAAAGAGGTCCGATTATAGATATTATTTTAGAAACTTCAGAATCAGAGAGAGGCCTAACTATAACTTCTTTACCGTCATATTCTTCGAGATATACTGTAATCCTTTTTCTAGTACCTTCTAAAATATCCTCTTTGGTCAATTTTGTCATATAATAGTTCACATTTATAATTTCAATAGGACGAAAGTAATATTCCTAACTTTACTCCTTTCTTTCCTTCCTTCTTTGTTTAATTTCTCTTATTTTCTTCTTTCCTCTACTCTTCCCTTATTCTCGTAGAAGTAAAATTATATGTAGTAACAGCTACTCCTGTAGCATCTAAACCAAATACCTTATCTTCAACATAGCATTCATCAAACGTAATTTTTTTGACTATTTGATCAGAACCTTGAGGATGTAATTCAATCATAATTTGGAAATGTTTGAGTTGTGGTATGGTTTCATATAGCTTTTTATCTAAATCAGGGAATGCTGATCTTATTTTTATGGAACCTTGGACATATAACGCACCATAATAAGCTCCAATTCTTTCATCAGAACTAACTGAATGTATATTTTGCCTATTCCTTGAAATTTTAAAATCTAGTGACTGTACGCCTGGAACATCTTTACCGTCTATCGTTAGCTTACTTGTGCTTGCTGCAATTAATAATGGTGGTGATGACATTTTTCACAAACTCCTCCTTTAATATGCCTGTACATTTATAGTAGCATAAATATAATCCATTGCACGAACTGGTCGAACTGCTATATCCGTTCTCACTATACCCTGTGCAAAATCAGACTGAGATGAATAAACATCAACAATATATGCTGGTTTAGATCCATCAGTACTTGGTACAATTGATCCTTCTCTTTCCATCCCTATAAGAAATTCAGTTATTCTCTCTTTTAATGCTAATCTGCCACGTTCATTATTAAGTGTCCCAATGAAAAGATCTGATACATTTTTGATCCCACGGACAGAACGATCCGCTATTCTCATAACACTAATCTGTTCTTTACTGGTGGTGATACCCCTGACTATTATAATACCTCTTCCTCTAACTGAATCAATCGGTAATATTCCATTTGTCAAGAGTTTCATTTGTTCAGAAGGAGTATATCTTCTTTCTATATTGGCTACACCGGTTAATGGTTTGAATGTAGGAGATTCAAAATAATTGAGTTTACTTATCAATCCGGCAACAGCACCAGCTAAACCATATGGTGCTACTAGAACAAATCGATCGCTAGCTAGTCGTGTTGTTCTCTTTATAATATCATTAACCTCCTCCTTGGGTGCCACAGTACCTATGCCTATTCTAGGTCCAAGAGGTTTTGGTTCTTTCCCTATACTCATATTTTGACAATGAGCATCAACCAGAGCATGTATTTCAGGATCCCAATTATCAGTAACATATACTACATCTATGTTTTCTTCTAACTCCAACTGTTCCAATGCTTGTTCATAATCTGCTATAGAAGGCGGTCCCATCTGTCCTCCACTAAGTGAAGCTTCTTGAGGAATTGGAATATTTTCTAATGATGATTCGCTCAACAATTGTGCAGTTACAATTCGAGAATTTTCATTTAAAATTTTTTCTATATTAAAGTCATTATCCTTTAACATTGATAGGTTTTCAAATTCTTCCGGAAGATGATTTTTAGCAGAAATTTCTAGACGGACAGTATTCTCAGTTGCTCCTCTCATAACTTTAACCTGTATTTTGTTACCCCTCTCTCCTAATTCTCTAGCGATTAATTTTATTGACTCTTTTTTTTGCTATTATTACTCTTTAGTACTGCTGAAGCAGGATAACTATTATTCCCTCCAACCCTTGTGGCAACAACTTGAAAAACCCCATTAAGGAATGCTTTTTTTACCTCTTTATGAAGCGTAAATCCTGCCTCTTCTGGTCCAAAATATTCGAGAAATTCTCTATAACTTGTAACAGTTACAGATGTTCCGATAGGCCCCTCGTTTGCAGTGCCTATCATGCCTACTACACCAGCAGGATACAATTGTTGAGGTACAATTTCTTTAACAACGTTAATTTCTACTCCAGGTATTACTCTTACCATGTACAAATCTTTAATTAAATAGTAATATATAACAATTTTCTTGGCATTATTGAATAAATATTATATTATTTTGAGCTTTTGGTTAAATTAATAAGAATTGATTAATACACCTATGCTTCTTTTAAAAAAGCATATGTATAATGATGAAATTGTCTTCCCAATCTCTCTGAATAACAATTAGTATGATTTATAATATAATTAGCAGTAAATCTATAACAATAACTTTTGCTTTAATATTACTTATTATATTATGTATATTTAGAAATTTAATAGATAGTAAAAATAATTTTTAATCCATATTATAATAATTTTATTTAGAAAAAGGCTAAATAATGAAATGACTTTTTATAACTACAATACAAATAAATGTCAATAGTTATAGATGGACTAGACTTAATAAGAAGAGTACAAGATGGTATTTTAGAGGAAATACGAAATATCTCTTATATAAATATAATAGATCGAAGGAATATTGTAGAATTAGATATTCCTGGTTCTCAAGGAAATATAATTCAAGATATGGGATTTGATGCGATCAAGGTAGAATTATTTGGTGAGGTAATGGGTCAAAATTCTAGAGCAAGTATAGAATCTCTTAGAGACAAATATGAATCTAACAAACCCATATCCTTTTCTTCTGATATCACATCTATTGCAGAGATTATTAATGTCATTATAGAATATTTATATATTGAAGAAGTTGCTGGTTCTCCATTTAGATATAAATATTATATCTCTTTAAGAGAATATATTGAAGAAAGATCTTAAATGGAATGTATAATCTAAAGAATTTATTAATTGCATTTTCTTTTACTATAACTCAATATAAATATGATATTTTAAACATATTTTCCATCTTCTAAAATAAGGGTATAAGATAATAAATAAATAAATAAATAAATAATCACCGCTATCAATAAAAACAACTTAAACAATTCTTTTGTATTAATAATTATAGAAAGTAACAATTCGTAGTAAAAAAAACTAAATGAAAGTCAGATTATTATAAATGCAAAATTAAAATTATTGTTCTATTATCTAACAATAAAGAAGAAATTATATATTAATTATATATATATAACAAATAGCATAGTTTCCAATGTCAAATCATCTTCGTCAGGTATGGTTTAATGAACCAATAAAAAATTCTCCTGCTGTAAAGTTAATTCACTTAGCATATGAGAAAGTAGAACGCATTATTTTATCATTTACAATAGATCTATCACGTTCGGGTAAAAGCTATTTGGATCCTTCACGACCTATAAAAATCAATGGTACGATAGTACAAATTCCTGAACTGCAAAGAGATTCTTATTCTCTCACTTTTGTGGAGAGAAAAGAAATAGATGTAACGAATCTATTAAAGTATAGTCCTACAGGAGAAGATAACACAATAGAGGTATATTTTAAATCGAATCAAAAGTTATGGTCGAAAAAACAGGCAGGAAAACTAAGTTTGGTTTTTACTATTTATTTTCCAAAAGAGGATGTTCCTAAAAAACAACAAGAATCAGTATCGATTAAATTTATGTTTTGTATTTTTTGTAGAAGAGAAATTCCAGACTTTTCTAAATTTTGTTGTCATTGCGGGGCAAAACAAGAAGGTGGAGGTAGAGAAATTAAAACATGTACAGTAGATAACGAGAGTCTTCCTCAAAATGCAAGGTATTGCAGAAAATGTGGTAGTGCTCAGCCTACCTAATGATTACAAAATATAGTCTCATTAATTTCCCTTCCTACTACAGTATATTCTCAATCAATCGATCAATTAGAACATATAATAGATAAAAAAACAATCTATTATTTTCTTATATTTACTATCTGTGATCATAATCACCATCATTCCTATATTTTCTTCTCTTTAACTTTTATATCTTCTATAATCGGTATATGGATATCAGTTGAGATATCGGTTTCTACATGATAATTCAGTCTTCTACCAAATAGATAATGATCTTCATTATTTTCTGGGTTGATTATCTTGCTGTTTTTTTTGCTGTTTTTTTTGTTGTTTTTTCTGTTATTGTTATCGTTGTAGTTATAGTAGTAGCTATCTTCTTCACTTATATTTAAATTGAGACAATTTACTCCTTGAATATGTATATTTTTTGAATTAAGTGAATCTTCATTCAAAAGAATTGTTTTAATTATTTGCAAAGTAATTGAATCACATTCAATGTTATTAGAATTAGACCAGATATCTATAATGCAATTCACTTTTAGTCGTAATATTTTAACCTCGGCACTTTTTTTAGCCAATACATATTTTACAATTACATTTTTTTTTCCTTTTTCAGGTGGAGAAATAAATTTTATTTGATTTGTAAAATAATTAAAAAAGTAGTCATCTTTCTCTTTTTTAGCTATTCCTTTTGGAGTTTGAATAGAGATAATTGGTCTGAGTGGACGATTTGCCAATTTATAAATAATGTTTTTACCGTCACTATCAAATTCTTGTTCAACTATCTCCTGTTTTTGTTGACCACCACTATATCCAATTCCGATTTTGTCAAATTTGAAACCATTATCGTAAATGGATATAAATGGAAAACTATTGTTTTTTTTATTTTCTATAATAGGATCTTTTTTTTGTTTAGTTAAATTGAGACTTTTAACATCTATCAAGCCATCTTTCAAAACTTTGGTTATCTCATCAATAATGAAATACAGCTATAAAACCTCCATGATACCTTTTCCTTTTTTTCTTTTTTTCTTAATAAACAATTTGTTTAATTTTTTTTTCTATACGAATTACATTTCCTATACGAGGGTTGGTATCTGAATTTATGTTTGTAAATTTAATGTATCTTACTTCTTTATCAGGGAATGGATTTTTGATTTTATATTTATACCATGTTCCATATTTATTGTATATATATTCTTGATAGGGATTATTACCAGTAGGACTACCTAATTGTGATTTATCATTTATATACAAATTAGTTCCAACCATTTCATCTTTATCCCCTTCAACATATTCTAAAGAAACATCCAACATGTTGTTATTTCCGTTATAAGCTCCAGACCAAAAGTACAAAATATCAAAACGATCAGCTATTCCAAACTGACATATATCACCTATTCCCCATACAGAGGTTACATATTGTTTTGTTATCAATCCTACAGTCTTTAAGTTATAGCTATCGCTTTCTCCCTGAACAATTTCATCTAAAGCATAAGCAGTTCCTACACTACTTTCTAGATTTGTAAGAACTATTGTTTCACTCAGATTATTTACATATTCCCTTAATTCTTCTATTTCTCTCTTTAAAGAATACATATCAGAAAGTAACATATCTTGCATCATATTCCAATCCTCCGATCGAATAGGATCACCTGGTTTTCTTGTAATTGGCTTAAATTCAAGCGTTTCTTTTCTTTCCATAATTATCATCATCCATTTCCAATAACGTGCTTTTATTATTTTGTTGTATAGGAAAATTATTTTTGTTTATAATTTCAATAAAAGCTTTGACTCCTGCAGCTTTGATGGAATTCACAAGGTCAGAGAAATTTTCTATCGAAACACCAGATCTTTCAAATGATTCTGATTCTATTTGTAATTCAAAAGATGATAAAAATTCGGCTTTCCATTCTACATTTAAAGAACATTTTGGAACATATACTTCATAAAAATATTCATCAAAATGTGCCTCATCAAACCTTCCTAGTTTTGGAGTCGTATTTTCTTTAAATACCCAAGTAGATTTTTTTCTAGGTACCTTCATTTTATCATCAATAAAGAGATTATTATTATTATTATTGCTGCTGTTGCTTTTATTGTTAAATATGCTGCTGTTGCTATCATTATTTACATCATCAATTCCAAGATCATTGGTAATGTGTGATACAGATTTCTCTTTAGTACTGATTCGTAACTTTTCACCAGATTTTAATGTACCATTAAATTTAATTGAAGAATCGTTGTCTTGATCATATATAGCTGGATCCAAAATCTCAAATCCATCTTCTTCTAACGATAATTCCAACAAAAAATCTTTATCATCAATACTCTCACTTTGAATACTTATTCGATCCCCATTTTGGACAGTCATTTTTACTTTTTTTATTCGTAAAGGATTTTCAATCAAGACTGGCATTTCACTTTCTTCTTTTAAATTCAGATATGCAACACTTTGGGCCAAAATCGATTTTTTGGTTCCACCACCAGTAAACTCAAAAAGGAATCGTTTTATTCTGTTTCTAAAATCTTCATCGGATTCTTCTTGTTTCCTATATAGCTTGTAGATTTTTGCTAATAAATCAAGATTTTTTCCATATGATGTGTCTATCCAATGAGTCCTTTTTATGTTAACAAGCTCTTTTTTTTGTTTTCTCAATTCATGTGCAAATGAATCAAGAAATGAAAAAAGTATTGATTCTTTGTCCCAACTTTTATAAAATTGTGGAATTCTATTTGTTATTCTATCTGCCGGGTCTTGTAGTGACATCAATGTTGTCCTCCAAAATATCTATTTTTATATTACGTAGGTATAAGCGTTCATTATAATTAATTATAATATTATCTCTATTATAGGTCATTTTACTAGATTCAGCTGTCAAATTTATTGTTTTATCTTGTTTCTCTCTAAATGCATCTATCACTAAATCTTTTACATCTCCAACTTGTTCTATACTTAATAATAACGATATTAATTGATTTATAATTAACGAATTACCAATTTTTAATGATGACAAATAATTACGAATATGCTTTTCTGCACTTGTTATAATTTGTTCTTTATTGAATATATTTTTTTTTACTAATAGCATAACTTTCATATCTAATAATACAATCATTGGTCTATCGAATTCGACTTTTATTCCGGCGGCCTTTGTTTCTTCTATAGTTTTCTCTATTTCTTTACTATCGCCTCCATCTACTATAACCTTAACTATACCAGAAATTTCATCGGGCATATCTATTATTTTAGTTGAATTGACTCCTTCTATACTATCTATCGCAGTTTGTAAGGACAAAGCTGTAGCCTTTCCTTTTTCATCGAGTATTTTTTTTGCTCTTTCTCGCAAATAATCATCATATTCAAAATCTGAACCCCCTTCTGTATTTGCTCTGTTTATAACTCGATCTACTCCGATAGGTGGTTTTGGCATAACATTAATCGCACCTGCTATAACATTTCCAGATGTTCCAGGATCTATTGCAAGGATATCTATAGTAGCTTCCCATTTACCTTCCTGTTTTCTTTCCATATAGACATCTTGTTTTGTTTCAAAGCTTACGATATTCTTTGGATTAGTGGAAGAAGTTGATACAACTGTACCAATGGGAATGATTACTTTTTGATAAGTTTCATATTCAATAGTTAATTCTCTTTGCTCGTCAGGCCTCTTTCCGTCTGATAACCAGCTAATAGTATTATCATTCAAATTTAATGAATAATCTTTGTTTAATTGAAATTCATAATTACTATTTTGAAATATTCCAACTAGGGACTTAATTTTTTTTATTGGTTTATTTTTAAGTTCGTAAGCCTCTATTCCATCAAATAACAGTATTTCGGTATTTGTTACAGTATCAGGTTCGCTGTTTTTAAAAAAAGTAACATGACCATATGCACGAGTAGGCGACTTTCTCTTTATACCTAGTATAGAAACTACATGGTCTAGAGAAGAACCAGATGAAGTCTCTATAAACCCATCTTTATATACCGACTCCATTTCATCATACAGTGTTTCAACCTCTTTGCTAATTCCCTCTACAATAGTTCGAAGTACGCTACCAGTATTAACATCTGTTAGACCAGAACTATTATTAAAGACATAAGATACTTCAAATAGAGAATTTTCATCTGGTCTGCTTATATCTCTAGAATAATTATTCTCCTCACTAATGTTCCACTCAATAGAATTTGTATCTCTTATTTTATAATCTCTATCGTTTGCAAAAGTATGAGGGTTTCCATTTAAAAATCCTCTGACTTTAATTTCCCCAACTACAAGTTTATTCTCTGGAAGTGACTCTAATTTATAAATTCTATTAGAATTAGAAAACATGTGTTTTTCACTTGTTTGTCCTCTAGTAATATGTTGAAGTATATCATCTACAATTTCAATATATTTTTTTTTATTGTACATTCGCTACATTTTCAACCTCTGTCATTATATCAAGGTAAAACGGAAAAACAAGATTAAGAGGAGTTTCCTGATCAATGGAAATTACAGTAATATCAATTAATACGGTATGTAGAGAGCGATAGATGTCGGCAGCAGTGGCAGACTCTTCTTTTGCCAATTTATCTGCTGAAAAAGTTGTTTCATCAATTACTTCTAATTTGTTATCTGTATAGTTATTATTTTTAATCTTATGTTGATAGTTATGAGAAATATTATTATTAATAGAATGATTAATTATTAGGCTTTTAACAGTTATCTTTACAATCTCTTTAATTCTAGGTTCTTTCATTAATGTAGACTTAATATAATTTCTTATCCTATTTCTCGTAAGATCATTATTTAGTTCTCCTATAAAGTCATATAATCTTGAACCATATGTAGGATGTTCTATCTCATATAATTCACCTTCTATAGTTCTAAGCCTATTAATAATAGCCTGCGCTAAATTTGGTTCTTCCGATACAATCACTAAATCTCCTGTAGGAGATACCAGCAAATCAGAACCTAAACCTTTTTCTTGTAATTTAAGGTCAGTTCCCAATATCTCTTTATTATCTGTTATTTTTCATTTCACCCTCTTTTGTATAACCAATCCAATCATGGATTAATATTTACGATAGCACCTTTGATTGTCATTGGTCCTGATGATTGTATATTACTTGACTGGTTAGATTCGACATTGAGGGAAACTCCAGATTTAAGCGTTGTATTTATAGTACCATCGATACTAATATTAGAAGCTTTAAGAGAAAGATCTTGTGCACTTTCGATCTGTAAATTAGCATCAGATTTAATTTTGATTCCTTGTGTATCATCTAAGATTATCTGAGTTCTTGCAGATTTGATTTCAATTTCTCCTTTGCTTTGTGCCGAAAAAGATGTATTACCAATATTTACATTTAATCTATCATCATATAGATCTATATTGACTATTCCTTGTGGTAACACTATATTTAATCGTCTTAATGAATTATCTTGAATATAAGGAGGTTCATAAACTACTTCTTCTTCTTTGCTTAATGGTGGTCGATCTTCATCATTATATAGACGACCTATAATAACAGGAGAATTAAAGTCTCCGCTAATATAAGAAACTAAAACCAGATCTCCGGTATGAGCGATATTAGATAGTCCAATTTGAGCAGTAGCAACAGGGACTTTACGTAGCTCTATTTCTTTATCTTTAAGCTTGACATTACATTCAAAATTATTTTTATCATCATTGGAAGAATGAGGAAATACGGATGTTATTATTCCAAGCTCAAGGATATGCAATTTTTGAATCTCTTTTTCTGCTATTTTTCGTATCATTTCCACAATACTATTGTTACTCATTAGATTATTATACTCCTTGACACTTTAGAGTAGTTACATATCCAGTATATTTACTTATAAAATGTTCTATAGTTTTTATTCGATATTCTCCATTTAGTTCTTTTAAAGGAACTTTTTCTATAATAATGGCATCACCCAAGAAAATAGATGGATTCCCTACAATTTCAATTTGCAGAAGCAAATATGAATTTAATTTTTTAAGAGATCCTTCTGCGATTTTTTTAGCTGTATCTTCATCTTTTACAAATCTTTTAGAGAAGTATAATTCTTTAGTTGCTCCTCCTCCTCCTCCTTCACCGTCATCATCATCTTTAAGTTCACTTTCTGCAAATCCCTTAACTTGTTTTTTTGAAAGCCAATGAGATGTATCTGATCCTTTGATACTAGAAGGACTTTCTCCCAATAGAGAAAGCGAATTGTACAGAATAGATGGATCTAGCTTTTTAAGTTTTATAATATTTTGACCATACACAAGTTTATGTTTTGTTGATGGTTCATATTTTTTGAAAACTAATTTATCTTCAGGAGTACAATAAATATCAAAACCACATAAAAACGCCAAATCTTTTATGTGTTCAAATGCGTTCTTATTACTATCCACAGCATAATATGGAAACGTAAATCCATTAGAAATATTATCTACCTTTACATTTGCATCCTTTGCTAAATCCTTTACTATATCTCCCGCTGTTTGATTCTCATAAAATCTATCGGTTCTAAAATTGCATAGAGAAAAAATTGAGTTTAAAGATATTATCGATACTTCTGATAAATTTATACTAAGTGTATCTATTTTTCCACTAAAGACAGGAACCAGTTTATTTTCATACCCAATTGATATCTTTATTGGAGAATTTTTTTTAACTTGTATCTTATTGTCCTCTTTTACTCTAAGAACTATTTCTGTTGATCCAGCATAAGAATCCACAGTCATATCGACTAAAATTGAGATAGCTGTATCAGAGAGTCCAGATTTGACTATTGATGATCCTACTTTAATTTCATATGATGGATGCAGCAGCATTATTGAATAAGTTAATTTAATTATATCATATATTCTTATAATGATATATGATAATATATTTTTTGTAAGTTAAATAGATATAGCTAGAAATTTACCCTAATAAATTACTTCT
>OBLS010000853.1_pt1 | contig 11844 bp, 9 predicted proteins | sample 1519901 | NCBI WGS metagenome assembly OBLS01 (sample SAMEA3113585, study PRJEB22503) | soil metagenome
GCGAAGGAGGAGACCCCGGAGAAGTTGCGGACCCTTCGGGCGAGCTGAGCGCCGAGGAGGATCAATAGCAGCAGAGATCAGCCTTATCCCTCGTCTAATAAGTCCTCCACTACGTCGGCGGCCAGTATAGTCTCGAGGCCGTCGAGGGCCTCGTCGGCGTCCAGCACGTAGGTCTCGTACCCCTCGCTCTGCGCTCTGCGCCTCAGAGCGTCCATGACGTTGAGGAGGCAGCCGGCCCCCCACTGGAGGTCCCCCTCGTCGAGCCGGGAGGTCGCCACGCTCACAACGGCATCCACGCTGGCCGGCTCCAGCCGGCCCGTGGCAGGGTCGGTCAGGAGAAAGTCGTTGCGCCTGAGAACGTCCTCGACCACCTGCCTGGCGTCCGGCATGGGGGGGACCTCCGCCGAAGGTAGGTAGGAGGCGGCGATCACCCTGAGCGCCTTTACCTGGTGGTTGCGGTCTCTGTGGGCGTAATCCTGTATGACCCCGAAAAGCTCCGGGAAGGTGCCTGCGTCCGTGGGCTCAGTCATCGCCTGTCCTCCTGTCCGTGTCAGCCGTCGCCTCGAGCTGTTCGACGCGCAATGTATACCCCCGGAAGCGCGGGTATACCCGTGCCCGGTCTATCGGGGTCACAATCGTCGTTGAACCCTACCCGGTGTTCTGGCTCTCGACGAGCCGGCCGAGCGCCTGTAGATCCACGTCGTAGACGTCGTACCTCTCGCTGGGTTCCTCCACGGGCTCGAAGCCCGGCAGCCTTTCCACCGCCTGAGCCAGCTGGGAGCCCGATTCGACCATCACGTAGTCCACCTCGTGGCGGCGCAGGATCTCGACCCCCCTCTGGAGGCTGGTTCCCCTGAAAAACTCCTGCACGTCGAGCGAGCCCTGAGGCACCTCTATCCGGCCGGACGCCCGCTCTTCCAGCTGAGGCAGGACCCGCAGGACCAGGCTGCCCCTGCGGCTGACCACGGTCGTCTCGGAGGAGTAGGCGGGTATGCGGACGCTCTGGAGGTCCGTCGCCAGCACGACGGCGGGCGACGTTACCTCGTTGCGGAACCAGGGGTAGATGGGATCGGCGGGGTAGAGGCCCCCGGACCGGGCGGTCTCCTCGTAGTCCCGTATGAGCTCGACGCCGGACATCGCGAGGGGCACAGCCGCGACCATCAGGGCGATCGCCACCAAGAGCGGCAAGGCTCGGGCGAGGGGACGCGCCGGCCGGAGCTTGCCTAGCCAGGCTCCCGCGCGGCTCGTCGCCTCCCACGCGAGCCAGCCCAAGGTTAGCACCGCCGCCAGGGGGATCGGCCACGCCAGGCGCCAGATCTGGCCGGGGAGGACGACGTTCTCCCCCAAGAACGTGGCGACCGGGGGCACGTAGACCAAGAGGGCCGTGAGGTACATCGTCCCAAAGAGCAATTGCGCCGCCAGGCTCCTCCTCAGGCGCCAGAGCAAGAACGGCAACCCCAGGAGAAAGGCGGCGGCTATCACCGGGTCCAGCAGCAGCGACGGGTGCATCATGTACGAGCCGTCCGCGAACTCGAAGATGCGTTGCCTTCCCGGCTGCACGAAGATCATGTTCTGCAGCACGTCCGGGTCGCCAGAGTTGATGTCGGAGTCCGCGAGTACGGCGCTGAGCGGCTCTCCGACGACGGCCAAGACGAAAAAGCCGGGCGCGGCGACGACGGCGAGCCCCGTGAGACCCAGGGCCGAGATCCTAGCCCAGGCCTCGCGGCCGCGCGGGTTGGCCGCCAGGTGCAGGATGCCGAAGCCCGCCATGGACGCCCCGATTATCGCCAACCCTATCGGGTGGACCGCCATCACGGCACAACAGACCAACGCGAAGCACCAGGAGTACGCCCGCTTCCCGCTCTCCAGGAAGGCGGCCGCGAAGGCGAGGGCCATCGGCAAGAAGACGAACTTGGCGGCCAACTTGTCCTCCGCCAGGCGAGAGACGAACTCGCCCCCGAAGCTCAGGCGCGAGGCGTCGAGGTCGATCAGGAAGAACAGCGCGTACAGGCACCCGCAGAAGAGTGCCGCCTTCTCGCGCTTCAGGAGCGTACGGGCCAGCGCGTAGAAGGCCAGAAGGGCCACCACCGCGAGCGCCGGGTTCAGGTACGAGTACACTAGCTCCACGGGCTCGACCCCAGAGACCCTGGAGAAGGCCGCCTGCTCCAGCAGCCAGCCGTTGATCCTGACCCGGGAGAGGCCGACCTCGCCCCCGAAGTAGGGCTCCTCGAAGGCGAGTCTGTTCCCGTCGAGAAACTCCCTGATCCAGGACAGGTAGATCCAGATGTCCCCGATGACGCTCGGAGCGTTGATCCGGCAGACATAGGCCAGCGACGCGACCAGCGCAAGAAAGGGCGCCCACAGCATCCCCCCACCGTCGGATGCGGAGGGGTCCGCCTCGGGTTTGATGGTTTGCCGCCGGCGAGGCGGAACGAGCAGCGCCGCGAGCGCCGCGGCCAGCAGAGAAGCGGCAACCACCGCGCCCGAGACCCACAGGTAGGCCTCCAGGGTGCCCTGCAGGATGAGCACGGGCACGCCCAGCAGCGCGAAGGTGCCAGCGCTGATCACGAACGCCGAGGGCAGCAGAGCGGCCCCCGAGAAGTGCTCGTTCAGAGACCAGCGCGCCAGCAACGCCCCCGGCGCGAGGAACAGGATCAGGGTAGCTACTAGCGTGACCTCGGGGAGCCCCGCGGAGGCGGTCCGCAGGGGGCCGACCGACGCGAAGGCCGCAGCTCCCGAGAGCGCCACGCCGGCCTCGAACCACCGGAAATAGATCCGGGTCTTGCCCACTATACCGTTCCCCCGAACGGGGGACATTCGTTCTCTATCGGCATCGCCCGCATATTGTAGTCAGACAAAGCGGTTTGAAAACTCGTTTCTCGCACGCTCAGCCTTTCGCGTCCAGGGCCGGGAGGAGAGGCACCGCCAACCGCGCCCCAGCGCAGACGTTTCGGGGACGCACGGTGAGGGAAGGCTTTGGGAGTAAAGTCACCGTAGCTGAAGGGGGAGCATGAAGCGAAAGTCCGTCGCACTCCTGGCTGCCGCCCTCGTCTCCGTACTCGGCACAACGGCGTGCGGGGGAATCCAGGAGCAGTTGGAGAAGCGGGCGCAAGACGAGGTAGACAGAGGCCGGCAGCGTATCGAAAAAGAGGTGCAGAAGGGTCGAACGCAGGTAGAGAAGCAGATCGACGAGGGACGGCGACAGGTCGAGAAGAATATACAGGAGGGCCAGCGGAAGGCCGAAGGGCAATGATCTTCCTCGGGTCCGTTCGCGTAAAGGACCCCCACAGCGGAAAAACCTCGAAGGAGGCCGGGAGGTGGCCGCCGTGAGACTAGCCGCCCCCGCCATCCCGGACCTGGCGTGGAGGCTGGTACGGTGAGCGTGTTTGGGAGCCCGGAGAGAGCGGAACGGAGGTACGCGTGGCGATAGAGCTGTCGGTGTTCAACAACTCAGTTACGACCCTGGTGAACCACCTCACCAGCTACTATGGGAAAGAGGCGGAGCTCGATATCTACGTTATCTGCGCTAGGATCAAATCCCCGGACATACCGGGCGGTAGCGGACTCAACTGGATCGTCGGTCCGAACGGCCACGAGCAAGCCCCCGGGGTGCTGCGAGGGGTACTCGAGGCGCTGGAGAACGGCGACGGCAACGGGCACGGCGGGTGAGCCCGCGTCGCCCACCTCTCGCGCGAACCCCCGTCCCGCGGCTAAGCAGGCGTCGCCTAGCCCCCCACTTTGATGGCCTTCGAGGTGCCGAGCGCCCGGCCCGAATCGTTTCTGGCCTGGACACCGACGTACGGCTCGGAGGTACCTACCGTGATGGCGGTCTCGAAGCCCTCCCGGGGCGCGGGCTCCCCGACGGGTCTCAGCCGGTCGGGTCCGGGACCGGCGAGCGTCTGCCAAGCGGCGACCTCCGTGGCGCCGTTCCAGCTGGCGTAGACCGTCACCTCGTCGTCGGCGGGTCCGGGCTCGGCCGCCGCGGCGGGATCTTCGTCCGCCTTCCCGCTCCATGGGAAGCGGAAGGCTCTGTAGGAGTTGACCTTTGATGGGAAGCGGGCGCTGAAGAGCAGCTCGCCTTCGCGGCCGAACTCCGAGAAGACCGGATCGCTGCCCCAGCCGATAAACGCGTGGCCGTTGGGCAAAACCTGCACGTTACCCATGACGGCGGCTACCCGCCCGCCGGGGTTGGCGTACTCGCGCGCCAGGGTTACGGTCATCTCGTCCTCGTCGGGTTCGAGCACGAGGCCGTAAGACTGGTCATCCTTTTGCACGCCGCCGTTGTCGAAGACGGTGATGGTGCCGTCGGTCTGGCGCCTAGCGTCGTGCTGGTAACGCATCCAGGTGCCCGGGCCCATCTCGAAGCTGCTGCTCTTGCCGCCCAGTTTCCAGATGACCTCGCCAGTGCGGCGGTCGATCTTGTAGACGGCGAAGGTCGTGCGGGACGAGACCAGCAAGTTGCCGTCGGGATCAACGTCTATGGAGTTGATGTGGAAGTAGTCAAAGGTCCCCCCCGCCTCCTCCGGCAAAGCCCTGTAGGACTCGTCGAGGCCGACGTGATCGAGGCTGTGCCACTCGAAGAGCACCTCCCCGGTCGCGATGTCGACCTCCTGGGCGATCGAGTCCAGGACGACGCCGTCCTGCGGGCCGCCGACCGGCGAGAGGTCCCAGCGCACGGGGCTGTAGATCGTGATGAGCGCCGTGCCCTCGGGGGTGATGAGGAACTCGTGGTGGTCCCCCGCGTAGCCGTTGCCGGCGCGCACCCGGGTCACCTCCCGATAGGAGCTATCCAGGATCACGTACTCTCCGCGGCCGTAGGTGGTGCCTACGCCCTCGTACCAGGTGAGCACCGGCTCGCCCCTGTAGCTCTGCACCTTGAAGTCCATGGCCCTCACGCCGTCTCCCTGCGCGGGCCGAAACCACACTACCTGCCCGCGATCGTCGACGATCATCGGGCCGTTCTGGCTGGGGCCCTCCTGGCTGGGTCCTATCTTCGGGGCGACGAAGACGTAGCCCGGAGCGGTGTCACGCGCCGGCGCGATGACCCCGACGCCGGGTGGGCTGAGATCCTGCCTCGAGCGGAAGGCGAGCGCGTCCTTCGGCGGCGAGGGGTTCTCTGGAACGGGCGCGGCAGCGGTCGAGGGCGTGCCCTCCGAGGCACGCTCGGTCGGTTCGCACCCGAAGGCCGTCGGCAGCGCGATCCACGCAGCGCCCACGACCTTGAGGAACCTCCCACGCGTCACCCCCTTGCCCGGATCGTTGGTACTCTGTTCGGTCTTCAAACGCACCTCGTCGCTAGGAATCTCTCGCGGGTCAGCGGCGCCTTGCCGCTGGCCCGCCGTCTCCAAAGTTCAGTACTCTACCGCAAAACTCGGCCGTTCTCGGCTGCGGTCCGGCGAAACTTCGTGTTCGGGGTGCCCAAACGAGGCCGCCAGACGGATCATCCGCCTATTCGGATACCTCGGCGAGCACCCTGGCGAGCTCGTACATGTCCGGGTCGAGGGGGCGCTCTTTGCCGACGACATCCTCGAGGGGAAGGCGCCTCGTCTCTTCGCCCCTTACCCCAACCATGGTGCCGGGTTCGCCGTCGGCTAGCGCCTCGACCGCCGCGGACCCGAGGCGGGCCGCCAAGATCCGGTCCGTGGAGGTGGGGTCTCTGCCGGACTGGATGTGTCCCACGGCCGTGAGGTCGGCCTCGTAGGTTCCCTCGGCCCCGTTTATGTACTCTTGCAGCTCCTCGGCCGAGTGCTCGGCGCCTTCGGCCGTCACGATGATGAAGTGCGACTTGCCCCGCTCGTAGGCCTCCTCGAGAAACCTCACGATCTCCTCGGGTTCCGTCTCGAATTCCGGGACGAGGGCTAGCTCGGCGCCGCCAGCGATCGCGCTCATCAGCGCCAGGTAGCCGGAATCGCTGCCCATCACCTCGACTATGTGCGCCCGGTTGTGGGAGATGGCGGTGCCCCGGATCTGGTCTATCGCCCTCACCGCTGTGTCCACTGCCGTGTCCACGCCGATGGATAGCTCGGTGCCGGTGACGTCGTTGTCTATGGTGGCCGGAACCCCCACTGCCTTGACCCCAGCCTCGCCGAGCGCCTTCGCGCTGGTGAGGCTGCCTCCGCCACCAATGATCACGAGGCCGTCCACGCCGGCTTCCTCCAACTTCTGCGCCGCGCGCTCCTGCCCCTCGGGCTCCCTGACCTCCTTGGAGCGTCCGCTCCCGAGGAAGGTCCCGCCCCGGCGTACGAGTCCCCCCAGCCGGCTCCTGTTTATAGGGTCAAAGCTCCCTTCCAGGATCCCGCCGAAGCCTCCCTCCACCCCCACAACGTCCCATCCTATCGAGAAAGCCTTCTGCGCCACGGCGCGCACAGCGGCGTTCATGCCGGGGGCCACACCCCCGGCGGTCAAGACGGCTATCTTCATGGAGTTCTCCTTCTGGCTCTGACCACGGGACGTATGATGCCCTCCGCGGCGCGTCTGCGCTCGGGTTCGGTGCGTTAACCGGAGATCGCGGCGCGACTAAAGTACGTTTGTTGCGCAGGCTGCCCGTTGGGTGTAGCTGGCATAAGCCGCGAAGTCGGCGTTCATGTCAAGCTGATGGGTGAGGGTGCCCCAGAAGGTCAGCAGCCCGTAGACGGGCAAGGCCAGCAGGCCAAAACGGATTCAGTTACTACGCTGCGCCGGCATAAGGGAACCTCCCACTCTACTACCCCCACTCGTGGGACTTCGCACAGCTTACGGCGCGCGGCGCCCCGCTGCCATGAGGCAGAGAGTGCCGGTTCGCCCGGGAGGTCGGCTCGCGCTATCTTGCCCGGTCCCCGACGACCGCCTCCTCGTAGGCGCGACCAAAACGGTAGAGAGTCGCCTCGTCGAAGGGCCGTCCGATGAGCTGCATGCCCACCGGCAGACCAGAGGCGGTGGAGCCGCAGGGAATAGAGAGGCTCGGGAAGCCGGTGTGGTTCGTCGGTCCGGTGAACCGGGTTAACGCCGAGCGGACGCTCTCGTCGTAGCCCCCAATATCCGTCTCCTTCTGATCTATGAGCGTTGCGGCTATCGGCAGTGTCGGGGTGAGGAGGACGTCCACCCCTTCGAGTGCCCGCCCGAACTCGTCCTTCGCCCGCAGCTTCACCTGCTGGGCGCTCGCGTAGTGGTGGGCTTTGAGCCTCTCGCCCTCCATGAGGCGCTCGCGGACCTCCACGTCGAACCTCTCCGGTTCGCGCTGCAGGCGCTCCTCGTGAACCGCGTACGCCTCTGCGGCCAGCGTGAGCCGCTGCGCCTTGAGCGTCTCCCAGAGGTGCGGGATGCCGACCACTCGCACGCTCGCGCCGAGGGTCTGGAAGACCTCGATGGTCTCCCTTACCCTCTCCCCCACCTCGGCTCCGACGTGCTCGAAGTAGAAGTCCCCCGGGACGCCGACCGCGCCGCCCCGGACGCCGCGGCGCAGGTTGCGGGCGAAGTCCTCGGCCGATCGTCTCACGGAGTAGGGGTCTGCGGGGTCGTGGCCCGCGAGGACGTTCAGGAGGAGCGCGTTGTCCTCGACGGTGCGCGTAATGGGACCGACGTGGTCGAGGGTCCAAGAGAGCGGGAAGACGCCGCGCTTGCTCACGCGCCCGAAGGTCGGCTTCATGCCGACGACGCCGCAGAGGGCGGCCGGGATGCGCACGGAGCCGCCCGTATCGGAGCCCAGAGAGCCGTAGAGAAGTTTCGCGGCGACGGCCGACGCGGAGCCCCCGCTAGAGCCGCCGGAGATCCTGGCCGGGTCGTGCGGGTTTCTCGTCGGCCCGAAATACGAGCGATCCCCCGTAGGCCCGTAGGCGAACTCGTGGGTGTTCGTCTTGCCGACCAGCACCGCCCCCGCCTCTTCCAGCTTCGCGGCGACGGTGGCGTCGTGATCCGGAACAAAGTCTTTAAAGAAGGCGGAGCCCATGGTGGTGCGCACGCCACGGGTGTAGATCAGGTCCTTCAGCCCGACCGGGACCCCGTGCAGCGGCCCCCTGTACCTTTCGGCCAGGATCTCCGCCTCCGCCCGCGCCGCCTCCTCCAGCGCCCTCTCCCCCGTCACGGTGATAAAGGCGTTCAGGGCCTCGTCCTCGTCCTCGATGCGTCCCAGGAGCGCGCCCACGACCTCGACCGGGGAGAGACGCTTCTCCCGGAACGCCCGGGCGAGGTCCGTCAGCGAGCGAGGAAGTTCTTCGGGTGCCGTCACGGGCGTATCTTACAGCTTCTCAGCCCGGGGTCCGGGTATGATCTGCCGGTGCTCATGAGGTTCGAGAGGTCTTTGGGTTTCGACCGCCGGGTGTGGCTGCTCCTCCTGGCGATGCTCGCGTTCCGGTTCGGGCAGGGTATGTATTTTCCTTTTAGCACGATCCACTTCCACAACGTCGTCGGCATCCCGCTCTCGCTCGTCGGGGTAGGCCTGGGCTCTCTGGCGGCCGCGAGCGTCGTCTCGGGTCTCGTCTCGGGACCCCTCTCCGACCGCTACGGCCGCAAGCCCGTCATGCTCGCGGCCCTCGCCGGGAGCGCGGCGGCCTTCTCGGCCTTCGCCCTCGTCGAGGGCTTCGCCGGCTACCTGCTGGTCTCGGTGGCGGCGGGGCTCGCCGGCAACAGCACGTTCGACGCCGCCCGCAACGCGATGGTCGCCGACGTGACGGCGCCTGGGCGGAGGTCCCGCGCCTACGGCCTGGTGCGCGTCGGGGGCAACGTCGGGTGGGCGCTGGGCCCGATGGTGGCCGGCCTCGCCGCGGCCACCGTGGGATCTGGGGGGATCTACCGGATGCTCTTTCTCTGCGCCTCAGCCCTTATGGCGGTGGTCGCCGCGGTGCTGGCGCTCGCGGTCGAGGAGTCGCTGCCCACCCTCTCGGAGCGTGCGCCCCGGATGGGCGCGTCGGGGCTGCGGGCGGCGCTCACGGACGGTCCGTTTCTGGCCCTGCTCGCGGCGGGGGTCCTGCTCTACTACGTCTTCACGCAGGACTGGCAGGCGCTCCCGATCTACGCCAAGAACTTCCTCGGGGTGCCCGACGGCAGGATCGGGGCCTTCCTCGGCGCCAACGGGCTCATGGTCATCCTGCTCCAGCTCCCGATCTCCTACGCCATAGACCGCACCTCGAAGGTCGGGGCGCTGGTCGTCGGTGCCGCCCTGTTCGCCTCCTCCTCCGCCACACTCCTCCTGACCGAGTCCTTTCTCGGCATCCTCATCGCCTTCGCCCTCTTCTTCACGCTGGCGGAGATGATCCTGGAGGTCGCGGGGGCGGCCCTCGCGGCGGACCTCGCCCCCGTGAGGCTGCGCGGGACCTACCTGGCCCTCTTCGGCGTATGCTTCGGCGCGGCCTACGGCGTGAGCCCCATAGTCGCCGGTGCACTCCTCGAAGCCCGGCTGCCAGACCTCATCTGGCAGCTACAGCTCGCCGCGGCGGGGCTCGCGGTCGTCGCGCTCGTCGTTCTGAGGGCGGTCAGCCACCAGCGGTCAGCCTTCGGCAAAAAGCCGAAACCTGATGCCTGAAACCTGATGCCTGAAACCTGAGCGCTATTCCGGGACGCGCAGGACGAGCACGGCGAGGTCGTCGCGCGCGTTTCCTTCCCCGTACTCCAGGGTGACGTCCCTCAGCCTCTGTGCGATGGCCGGGGCGCTGAGGCCGGCACACGAGCGAAGGAGGGCACGCAACCGCTCCTCGCCCAAAAAGGACCCGTCCGGGCCCCGAGCCTCCACGATGCCGTCGGTGTAGAAGACAACGGCGTCCCCCGGCCTGAGGAGGACCTTCTGGACCTCGAGCCCGGGGTCGGGGAAGATACCGAGGGCCCTCCCCGGGGGCGCGAGCACCTCGACAGAGCCGTCGGCGCGCACCACGAGCGGAGCCGGGTGCCCCCCCCGCGCCACGCCCAGCTCGCAGCCACCATCCGCCGGTTCGAGGCGAGCGCAGGCCACCGTGCAGAACTGGCCGTCGTCGACCTGCCAGAGCATTGCCTCGTTGAGGGCGACGAGCACGGCCGACGGTTCGTCCTCGCGCATGGCGACCGCCCTGATGGTGTAGCGGGTAAGGGCGGTGACCGCCGCCGCAGCCGCGCCCTTGCCGCAGACGTCCCCGATCACGGCTAGCCAGGCATCTTCACTCGTTCGGAACAGATCGTAGAAATCCCCGCCGGCCTCGTTTGCCTCGCCGATCGGCAGGTACTCGACCCCGACCTCGATCCCCGGCATCTCGGGGAGGCTCGGGAGCAGGCTCCTTTGCAGGGTGCGGGCGATGTGGCTCCGCTCGCGGTAGAGACGGGCGTTGTCCACCGCCAGGGCGCAGCGGTAGGCGAGGCCCTCGGCCAGCGAGAGGTCCTCCTCGCCGTAGCGCCTCTCGGGGTCAGAGGAGACGAGCGTCATGGCTCCGAGAGTCCTCCCCCGCGCGAGGAGCGGCACGCTCATGATCGAGCAGACCCCCAGCCTCCTGAGGATCCCCAGGTGTTCCTCCCCCGTCGCCCTCTCGGCGAGCAGCGCGTCCGAGGCCTCGGGGATAAGGATGGAGTGGCCCGTGCGCAGCACGCGCGCCACGGTCCCCGGGGCGTCCTCGCCGAAACGCCGGTAGCCCAGGAGCTCGCGCAGTAGGCTCTCTCTGGCCGGATCCGCGTGGGCGGCGGCCAGCTGGTTCACCGAGCCATCTTCCTCGAGGATGTCCAGCAAACACCAGTCCGCCAGCTCGGGAACCGCGAGGCGCGCGATCCCCTCGAGCGTCGCCTCGAAGTCGAGTGAGGCTGAGAGCGTGGTTCCCGCCGCGGCGAGCAGGGCGAGCCGGCGCCTCGCCCTCACGGCCTCCACCCGCGCGAGCTGCTCCCTCGCGAGCAACAGATCCCGCTCCTCTTCGGCCCGCTTGCGTTCGGTGATGTCGAGCACCGTGCCGATGAACCGGTAGGCCCTCCCCTCCTCGAAGAACGCCTGCCCCCTGGCCGCCAACCAGCGCTCGACTCCGTCCGTGAGCCCTACGGTCCTGTACTCGGTTCTGTACTCGCCCCCGCCCTCGGGGTCGAGGGCCTGCCGGACGACCCTATCCGCCCGCTCCCTGTCGTCCGGGTGCAGCCCGGCCAGGAATACCTCGTAGTCCACCTCGGCGTCGGGCGGCAGCCCGAACACCGCCTTGCACCGCTCGTCCCACTTCAACCCCCCGGTGATCAGGTTCCAGTCCCACGTCCCCAGCCCCGTGGACTCGACCGCGAGGCGCAGACGGTCCTCGCTCCCCTTGAGCACCTCCTGCGCCCGCTTGCTCTCGGTGATGTCGTTCTGTACCCCGACGAAGTTGATGACGTTCCCCGCGTCGTCGTGGACCGGCGAGACGTAGAGCTCGTTCCAGAAGCGGGTCCCGTCCCTGCGGTAATTCCTCAAAACGATTCGGCACTCCTGTCCTTCCCGGAGGCAGGCCCGCAACTCCTCCAGCGCAGGCTGGTCGCGGTCCTCACCTTGCAAGAAGCGGCAGTTGCGCCCTATGACCTCCTCCATCGGGTACCCGGTTGTCTTCTCGAAGGCGGGGTTGACGTAGACGATGGGGTCGTCCGGCAACCTGGGATCGGTTATGACGATGCCGTTGGAGCTGGCCGCGACCGCGCGGTCGAGCAAGCGTCGCAACTCTTCCGAGCTCCGGCGCTCCAGCGGACTGCCGTGATGAACCCCCGAAGGCGAGATCTCCACCAGCACATTCTACAGGCTCCACCACGCTCGCTCACTACCGCCGCGGGGCAAAACGGCCCGCCGAACGTTAAAAATCGGGGTTCTCGGGGTAAGGTAAATAGGTAGCGCAAAGCGAGGAGAGAAGGAGAGAAGGAGATGGCCTACGAACTGCCGCAACTGCCCTACGCCTACGATGCCCTGGAGCC
>OBLS010000854.1_pt1 | contig 11832 bp, 12 predicted proteins | sample 1519901 | NCBI WGS metagenome assembly OBLS01 (sample SAMEA3113585, study PRJEB22503) | soil metagenome
GAAGCCGCAGCGAAGTACCTCGGCATGACCGAGGCCGCCCTTCGAACCCAGCTCCAGAGCGGCAAGACCCTGGCTGAAGTCGCCAAGGATCGCAACAAGTCCGTTGACGGACTGGTCACCGCGCTGGTGGCGGAGAAGAAGGCGCGGATCGAGCAGGCGGTCAAGGACGGCCACCTGTCACAGGCTCAGGCGGACGAGCTCGTGGCAGGCATCAAGGAGCACGTAACCGCGATGGTCAACGGGCGGTTCGAGCGGCGCCGCGAGCACCACTTCGGCCCCCTCGGCCCTCGCGGCCCGCCGGAATCCGGCTCCTCCTTCTCGTCCTTCTAGCGACCGAATCGTGTGCACCGCCCCGGGGTAGGAGGGGCGGTGCGCCGGTTCGTTGTGCGGTCCCGCCTTCATGAGGAGCGCGCGGTACCGCTTCGCTGACCCGGGCTGCCCACTAGGTTGTCGCCGTGCGAATCCACGGCGAGCGGCGCTTCGACGCGCCACCTGGTGCCGTTTACCGGGCGCTGACGGATCCGGATGAGATGGCTGCGGCCTTCTCGGTGATCGAACGTATCGATGCGAAGGAAGGCGAGTGGATGGTGATCGCCCGCGCACCGCTTCCCGGCGGCTTTCGACTGCGCTTCTCCGTCAGGCTCGACGAGCTCCGCGAGCCGGAGCACGCCCGCCTCGTCGCCTGGGGGAAGAGCCTCGGTGGCCGCATCTCCGTCGACAGCTCGTTCGAGCTCGAGCCCGACGGGACCGGGACGACGATGCGCTGGCAGGCGGACGTGGACGCGGCCGGGATCTTCAGCGGCCTCGGCAGCCAGGCGCTCGGGCCGGTGGCGACGCAGCAGGCCGAACGGGCGCTCGAGCGGCTGGAGAGAGGCCTGACGGCTAGAGCTCGCTGACGTGCCGGTCGGCGATGCAGCCCTCGGCCCACTGCTCCGCCGCGACGACCATGCGCACGCTCAACTCCTGAAGCGCATCGCGGTCCTCGGGTAGCGAGGCCGAGTCGACCTCGATCCGCACCTGGTGGACGGAGGCCTCCGACCTGTCGTCGATCTCGTGCCGCTCCTCCGCGACGATCGAGACTGCACCGACCTGCTCGAGCAGGGACGACGCGAGGTCGTCGATCTCGGCGGGCGTCGCCTCCCGCCCGGCGAACATCCCGAAATTGACTCGGACCTCGAGGGCGGGCGGCTCGTGCTCTTGCACGGCGAACGCAAGGGTTGGGTTGGCAGCCATCGCCTCTCTTCTACCCGTAGGTGGTAACCGGCTAACGCTCGCGCGGTTCCCAGCGGAACCCGCGAAACGCGACGACTGCGCCGACGACGCCCCAGGCGGCGACCATCGCAACCGCCCCTGGGTGCTCCCAGATCCGGTCGTCGTAGACCATCACGTCGCGGACGAGGCGGATGAAGTGGACGAGCGGAAGGGCCTCCGCGATCGCGCGGAGGACGGCCGGGAAGGCGTCCGACGAGAAGAACGAGCCCGAGATGAAGGCGAGCGGGAGATAGATCGCGTTGACGACGGCCGACGAGCCCTCGGCGCTGCGGATGAGAGCGGTCAGCCCGACACCGAGCGCCGCGAAGGAGACGGCGCCGAGCGCGAGGGCAGCGACGAGGGAGACCGCGTTGTCCGGCAGCGCGATGTCGAACGCGAGCCGGCCGAGGGCGACGAGCGAGATCGCCTCGAGGAAGAAGACGAACACGATCGACCCGAGGACTGCCGTGATGTACGCCCATCCCGGCAGCGGCGTCGCGCGGAGCCGCTTGAGCACGCCCGACTCCCGCCGGATCACGAGCAGCAGCGCCAGGCCTGCGAACGCGGTCGCCGCGGCGCCGTAGCCGATCATCCCGGACAGGAGGTAGAGGTAGCCGTCCGCTCCGTCGATCTCCTCGTCGCCGTAGGCGGAGCCCAGGATCAGGAAGAAGACGATCGGGAGCAGGAAGGTGAAGAACGCGAGCTCGCGGCTGCGCCAGAAGAGCCGTTGCTCGGCCTTGAACTGGTGGAGCAGCAACCTCATTCCTCCGCCTCCGTGAGCAAGAGGTACACGTCCTCGAGCGTCGGCCGGTGCACTTCGAGCGCTTCCAGCTCGAGCCCATCCCGGAGCGCCTCGTCGGTCAGCTCGTGGAGGACACGCGTCGGCTCCTCGGTCTCGATCACGACCTCCGAGCCGTTCCGCCGGAAGCTGATCCGGCTTGCCGGCGCCGCCGCGGTCAGCTCCGCCGGAGTGCCCGCCGCGACGATCTCGCCTTGGCGCATCACCGCGACCCGGTCCGCGAGCCGCTGCGCTTCCTCGATGTAGTGCGTCGTCAGCAGGATCGTCTTGCCGAGCGAGCGCAGCGACCTGATCGTCTCCCAGGCCGCTCGCCGGGCGCCTGGATCGAACCCCGTCGTCGGCTCGTCGAGGAACAGCAGCTCGGGGTCGCCGACGAGCGCGATCCCGAGGTCGAGTCTCCGCTTCTGCCCGCCCGAGAGGGTGCGCGTCTTCGCGTCCCGCTTGTGCTCGAGACCGACGAGGGACAGGACATCCGCTGGCGGGCTCGGTTTCGCGTAGTAGCCGGCGAAGAGCTCGAGGTGCTCCCTCACCGTGAGGTTCGGGAAGAGCTCGCCGGACTGGGGGACGACGCCGATCCGCTCGCGCCAGCCGGGGCCGGCCAGGCGGGGATCGAGCCCGAGAACGGTCGCCTTGCCGCCGTCAGGCCGCCGGTACCCCTCGAGGATCTCGACCGTCGTCGTCTTCCCGGCGCCGTTTGGCCCGAGCAGTCCGAAGACCTCGCCTGATCTGATCTCGAAGCTGATACCTCGCACGGCCTCGACCCCGTCGTAGGACTTCCTGAGCTCGTGGACCTCGATCGCGTGCATCTATCTGGTAGAGACGTTACTATGTATCGGGAAGATATGTCAACTCTCACGCCCACGGCACGCGTGATCCTCGGAATGCTCGCCCTCGGCGCGCGCACCGGGTACGACATCAAGCGCGCGATCGATCTTTCCACGCGGTTCTTCTGGGGCGCCAGCTACGGCCAGATCTACCCGGAGCTCCATCGTCTCGAGGAGCGCGGGCTCGTTCAGGCGACCCCGGACCCGCAGGGTGGCCGACAGCGCACGGCGTACGCGCTCACCTCGGCAGGGCGCTCAGCGCTTCGAGCATGGCTCCGCGACGATGGCTCGCTGCTGTTCGAGATCCGCGACGAGGCAACCCTGAAGCTCTTCTTCGGGGACCTCGTCGGCCGCGAGGACGTGATCGCCAGCCTGAGGGCGAAGCAGGAATGGTGCGAGCTCTCTGTGGGGATGTTCCGCGACCTCGAGCAGCAGGCGAAGACAGGGTTCTTCGAGGAGGACCAGATGTATCCGTACGTCAGCTTGCTCTACGGGATCGAGCTCCTCGAATGGATTCGCGACTGGTGTGAGCGGACGGCGGCGAAGATCGAGGCCGGCGAACTCCCGCCCAGCCCGTCGTAGGCTGGCGGAGGTGTTCGAGGGCTTCAGGCTCACCTTCGTCGACACAGGCGAGGCCACGATCCGCGCCAGGGTCGGCGGCAGCGGTCCGCCGGTTCTGCTCCTGCACGGGCATCCCCAGACGCACGCGATGTGGCACCGGGTCGCCCCGCGTCTCGCCGAGCGCTTCACCGTCGTCGCCGCCGACCTCCGCGGATACGGGCAGAGCTCCAAGCCGACGACGACGCCCGATCACGAGCCGTACTCGAAGCGGGCGATGGCGCGCGACCAGGTCGCGGTCATGCGCACCCTCGGTTTCGACCGGTTCTCGCTCGCGGGTCACGACCGCGGTGGGCGCTGCGCCTACCGTCTTGCGCTCGACCACCCGGACTGCGTCGAGAAGCTGGCGGTCCTGGACATCGTCCCGACGCTGGAGATGTGGCGGCGGGCGGACATGGAGTTCGGCCTCGTCAACTGGCACTGGTACTTCCTCGCGCAGCCGCACCCGTTTCCGGAGGACGTCATCGGCTGCAATCCCGACGCCTATTACTTCCGCAACCGCGACCGCTTCGACCCCGAGGCGCTCGCGGACTACCTCGAGGCCGTTCGGAATCCCGAGACGATCCACGCGATGTGCGAGGACTACCGCGCCGGCGCGACGTTCGACCGAGAACTGGATGAGCTGGACTTCGCTAGCCGGCGCAAGATCGCCTGCCCCGTGCTGGCACTGTGGAGCGGGCAGGACGAGCTCGAGGAGTGGTTCAACGTGCTCGACGTCTGGCGGCGCTGGGCAGACGACGTCCGCGGGAGGCCGGTCGACGCCGGCCACTTCCTGGCCGAGGAGGCTCCTGACGACGTCGCCGAGCAGCTGCTCGCGTTCTTCAGCGACTGAGGCGGTAGAGCCGGCCTCCGGAAGTGTCGGCGATCCAGAGCGCGTCGCCGGTGGAGGCGACCGTTCACGACGATCGGTGCGGCCGGGCGCAGCGTCTCCACGACGGCAGTGGTCGCCGGGTCGACGCGGAGCAGCCGGTCGAGGAACGGGTTGCCCTGGCGGTCCGCTTCGTCCGTCGGCACCGCGACCCAGATGTTGTGCGCCGCGGCCGCGACGTCGATCGCGCCCGCCCCGACGTCGATCGTCGCCTGGACGGCTCCCGTCGCCGGATCGATGCGAAGCAGGTCGGTTCCGCGGCCGGCGACCCAAAGCGAGCCCTCGGCGTAGGTCATGCGCTCCGGCGCGTCGCCGGGAAGCCGGCCAAGCGCCGACGAGGTGTTCAGCGATTGCGGCCGGCCCGCCGGATTGCAACGGCCTGAGTCGTTACGCCGTTCCGCCCGGTGACAGTGCCCGGCCGCCGCTTGGAGACCAGAGTCCCGGTCCAGGCGGTACCGGCCCGGCCAGGCTTGAAGGCGGCGAGGCTCGCCACCGTGATTCGCCTCACGGCGCCACGCCGCTCTTCCGTGACGTAGACCGTGCCGTCCGCGCCCACGGCGACCGAGCTGGGCCGCGGGGAGTCGGCGATCCTCGTCGCGACGCCGGCCGGCGTGATCCTGAGGATCCGGCTCGACCCCCACTCGGTGGAGTAGATGTTCCCGTCCGGGCCGAGCGCGACGTCGTTCGGCTGGTTGATGCCCTCGGCGAGGGTCGTGACGGAGCCGCCACGGGAGATCCGCTGGACGCGGTTGTTGAACGTGTCGGCGACGTACACCGTGCCGTCGGCCGCGATCGCCAGTCCGTGCGGGCGGTTGAACCCTGCGTACGTCGTGACGGCACCCGTCGCCGCGTCGCGCCGCTTCACGCCTCCGAGCAGCTCGGAGACCCACAGATTTCCCCCGGAGTCGTATGCGAGAGCCGTCGGCTGGTGGAACTCCGCGACGGTGGTGATCGTCCCGGACGGATCGACGTGGCGGACCCACCGCTCGCCGTGGACGATCCCGAAGCCGCCGCGCGGATCGACGGCGATCTCGACCGGGAAGCCGATCGCCGCCCGGACGGCAGGACCGCCGTCACCAGTGTGCCCCGGCCGGCCGTTGCCGGCGAGGAGAGTCAGCCGGTCGCCGTTCAGACGGAAGATGCGGTCCGAGAAATCCGATACCAGCAGCGACCCCCTCGGCTCGACGACGACGTCCATCGCATTGGTCAGCCGCAGCGGGGCCTGCCGGACGAGCACGGTGCCGAACCGCTGCCGGGCGGCCCAGAGCGCCCAGCGTCCAGCCTGCCGGAAGATCGCGCGCAGCTGGTAGCGGCCCGGACGGAGCCAGCGAACCGTCACCGTCTGAGATCTGCGCCCCAGGCGCGCGGTCACGACGGGGCGCCGGGAGGCGGACACGACGCCGATCCAGCGGGCACCGGTCTCGACCGGACGATTCGAGACCAGCCGCGGCTTGGCGGCCGGCGCGCCCGCGACCGCTCCGGACAGCACGGCCGCGCAGGCACAGCTCAGCACGGCCGTGCTCGTCAGGAGCCTCATATCGGTTCCTACACCGACGGAGCCAGGAAGGTTCCTGCGACACTCAACGCGTGGCCGGGTTCCGCTACGTGGTCGCTGACGTCTTCACGGACAAGCCTCTCGAAGGCAACCAGCTGGCCGTCTTCACCGACGCACGTGAGATCCCGGAAGACATGCTCCAGCCGCTCGCGCGCGAGATGAACTTCTCCGAGACCGTGTTCGTGCTCCCGCCCGAGCAGGGCGGGCATGCCCGGATCCGGATCTTCACGCCGGCCACTGAGCTGCGCTTTGCCGGCCACCCGACGCTCGGCTCGGCGTTCGTGCTCGCCGCTCCGCTCCAGCTGGGCGAGATTCGGTTGGAGACGAAGGCTGGTGTGATCCCTGTTCGGCTCGAGCGCGAAGGCGCACGGATCACGTTCGGCTGGATGGAGCAGCTCGTGCCCGAGGTCAAGGCGTTTCCCGACGAGGCCGCGCTGCTCGCCGCCCTCCGCGTCGATGGCTCCGAGCTCCCGGTCGAGGTCTACGACAACGGAATGCGTTTCGTGTACGTCGCGCTCGGGTCGCAGGACGAGGTCGCGCGCGTACAGCCGGACTTCGCGACGCTGGGAGATCTTCTCGACGGGATGGGCGCCAGCATCTTCGGAGGGTCCGGCACGACGTGGAAGACGAGGATGTTCGCGCCGGGCAGCGGTGTCGCGGAGGATCCGGCAACCGGATCCGCGGCAGGCCCGCTCGCCCTGCACCTCGTTCGCCACGGACGCATCGAGTTCGGCGACGAGATCGAGATCTCGCAGGGAGCGGAGATCGGGCGTCCGTCCACGCTCTTCGCGCGAGCGACCGGCTCAGCCGGACAGGTCGAGAGCGTCGAGGTCGGAGGCTCCGCCGTGACCGTCGCCCGCGGCGAGTTCCGACTACCGGCTTAGCGCCGTCGACGAGCCGAACGAGCTTCAGCCGAATCCGCTGGAAGGGGAGACGCCTCCGGTCTCAGTGGGGGTGTGCGGTGCGAGATGAACCGGCGCGGCTATTTGACCGAGCCGGCGAGCAGGCCCTGGACGAAGTAGCGCTGCAGGGCGAAGAAGACGATCAGGGGGACGGCCATGAGCAGGAACGCGCCGGAGGACAGAAGGTGCCAGGTGATCCCGAACTCCGACTGGAGCTGGTTGACGCGGATCGTCATCGGCCACTTGTCGGAGTCCTGGACGAAGACCAGCGCCATCAGCAGGTCGTTCCAGACCCAGAGGAACTGGAAGATCGCGTAGGACGCAAGGGCGGGAACCGAGAGTGGAATGACGACCCGCATGAAGATCTTCAGATTCGAGGCTCCGTCGACGCGCGCGGCTTCGATCAAGTCGCGTGGCAGCGTGATGAAGAAGTTCCGGAGGAGAAAGATCCCGAGCGGAAGCCCGAACGCGGTGTGCGCGAGCCAGATACCGCCGAAGCCGTTTGCAATCCCGAAATCCCGGAAGAGCCGAAGGAGCGGCACGAGGGCCATCTGGATCGGCACGATCATCAGCGCGACGAAGACGAGGAAGAGCGTGTCGCGCATTGGAAAGTTGATCCACGAGAAGGCGTAGGCCGCGAGCGCGGCGATCGTCAGCGGCAGGATCGTCGCTGGGATCGTGATGATGAGGCTGTTGACGAAGCTCTCGCCCATGTTGCCCCGGTCGAGCACGACGTCGTAGTTGTTGAGCGTGTAGCGCCAATCGAGCAGCGAGCTCCACCAGCTCGACCCCGTGATGTCGGCCGGCTCGCGGATTGACGTCACGAGCAGTCCGACCGTCGGCACGAGCCAGACAAAGGCCACGAGGAGGAGCGCGAGGTGGATCGGGGACTTGCGGATGAAGCCGACGATCCGCTCGCTGACGGTACGCCTGGCAGGCCGGTAGGCAGCGGCTTCCGCGGTGGCCATTACTGCGTCACCCGCTCGCTCCGGAAGCGTCGGATGTTGAACGCCATGATCGGGATGATCAGCAGCAGCATCACCACGGCGACGGTGGCGCCGTAGCCGGCCTCGCCGTTCGTGAAGGTCTCGTCGTACATGGAGAAGGCGATGACCTCGCTCGCGCCGCCGGGGCCGCCTCCCGTGAGGACGTAGATGATGTCGAACACTTTGATCACGTTGATCAGCAGCCACACAGTGACGACAGCGATCGGGAGCGAGAGGAGCGGAAGCTGGATGCGGCGGAAGATGTCCCACTCGCTGGCCCCGTCCGTACGGGCTGCCTCGATGACCTCCTCGGAGATTCCCTTGAGGGCGGCGGAGAGGACGACCATCGCGAACCCGGTCGACGCCCAGATGTAAGCCCAGATCAGCGCGTAGTTGACGAGGTCCTCGCGCCCGTACCACGCCTGCGCCTCGCCGCCGAAGAGCGTGATCAGCGCATTCAGGGAGCCGATGTCGGGGTCCGGGTCGTAGACGAACTTCCAGATGATTGCGACGGCCGTCGCCGAGATCGCCATCGGGATGAAGACGATCGCCTTGAGGAACGCCTCGTAGCGGACGCGCGCGGCGAGCACGGCGATGAGGAGGCCCAGGGCGAGCGAGAGTGACGTGTAGAGGACGACCCACTTCAGGTTGTTCACGAACGCACCGGTCGGCGGGAACGAATCGAGGTCGAGGAACTCCTTGTCGTTGGTGAAGAGATTCGTGTAGTTCTCGAAGCCGACCCAGTCGACGATCTCGAGCTTCGCGTTCGTGTCGGCGAAGCTGAGCACGATCGTGTAGACGAGCGGGTAGATGAGGAGCAGGCCCAGGAACAAGACCGCGGGTGCAATGAACAGCAGCCCCTGCACCCAGGATCGCCCGGAGAACTCGCGCAGCCGCCGTCCCCGGGGTCTACCGACGGGTCCGGGGACGGCGGTGCTGGTCAACCGAGTGCCCTAGCTGAAGGCCTGCTCGGCCTCGGCCTGGTAATCGTCGAGGAGTGAGTCGACGTTGTTCGGGTTCTTGATGACGTTCTGAAGGAGCGTTCCGAAATCCTGGCCCAGCGTTCCGGGCAGGAGATCGGAGCCGTCGAATCGGAACGACTCGGCGTTCTTGACCTGGTCGGCCTCCTTGCGCACGAGCTCGTTCGGGTAGGCATCGTCCGGGACGCCCTTGTTCGGCGAGACGATCGCCCCTGTCGAGACCCAGGTCCGGCCGGCCTCCGGCGTCGACAGGAACTCGAGCAGCTCTGCGACGTCCTCGTTGTTCACGAATGCCGCCGCGACGTCACCCGAGCCGACGAGCGGATCGCCGTGCTCTTCCTTGATCGTGGGGAAGGGGAAGAAGTCGATCGTTTCGCCGGGCTTCAGGTCCGGGTTCGCCCCGATGGCGATCCCGCCCGTGAACCCGCCGAGCATGTGCATCTCCGCCTGCGGATTCGTGCCGAAGACGCGGGTGATGGCGTCCTGGAAGCTGAGGCTGAGAGCCCCGTCGACGCCGTTCAGGACGTTCTCGTCGTTGACCTGCTGGAGCATGATCTCCAGCGCCTCCTTGACGGTCGCGTCGTTGAACGGCAGCTCGCCGGAGAACAGCTTGTCGTAGTTGTCGCCACCCGCGGTCCGGATGTAGATCTGCTCGAACCAGTCGGTCAGCGTCCAGGAGCTGTCACGGCCCTGTGCGCCGACGGCCCACGGGACCTCCCCCTTCGACTTGTAGCTCTGGACGATCTGCTCGAGTTGATCCCACGTCTGCGGGACCTCGAAGCCGTTCTGTTGGAATGAGTTGGGCTTGTACCAGACAGTGCTCTTCGAGTTGGCCTTGGCGACGACGCCGTAGGCCGTGTCCTCGAACGTCGCGAGATCGATCCAGGTGTCGCCGTAGTTCTCGTTGATGGCGTCGACATCGAGCCCGAGGTCTTCGAGCGGGATGAGCGCCTCGTCGCGAGCAAGCTCGTCGACGAATCCGGGCCGAGGAAGGATTCCCACCTCCGGCGGATTGCCGGCATTCAGCCTGGTCCGGATGACCGGGAGGAAGTCACGCGCCGCCTCGTACTTGGTCCTGATCCCTGTCTCCTCCGTGAACTGGGTCAGTACCTTCTTGAACGCCTCCTCCTCGCTTCCGGTCCAGAGCGAGAAGATCGTGACCTCGCCGTCCCCCTCTTCGGTCCCTCCGCCGTCGTCCCCACCGCAGGCGCCCAGCGCGAGCGCCATCGCGGCCAGGACAGCGGCTGGGATGAACCAGCGTCTCTTCATTCAGAAACTCCTTTCCTGCCGTTCGTCTCGTCGTAGATGGCCAGTCCTGTGTCCGGGTCGAAGAAATGGAGCGCGCGTGTGTCGACGGCCACTTCGGCGGTCTGGCTTTCGCGCACCTGTGAGTCGGCCCCGAACCGTCCGACGAGGACGGCTCGGTGCTTGTCCCCGCCCTGAAGGTCCTCGGCGGTCGTCCCCGCGTCCTCGGCGAGCTCCTGGACCTCCTCGGTGATCGCAGGAGGCGTGTCGATCGCGAAGTGCACCATCAGCTCCGAGCCGAGCGCCTCCCGCAGCTCGACTTCGCCCTTCAGCCGCCTATCGGGCCGGTCGTCGTGCGCGATCGCCGCGTCCTCGAGGTGCTCAGGGCGGATCCCGACTACAAGGCTTCGGCCTTCGAACGCGCGCAGCCCGGGCCGGTCCGACAGGGTCTCGTCGTCGAGCTTGAGACGGGTTTCGCCGAGGACGGCGGCGAGGCCCCCGTCGTCCTGCTCGAGCCGCGCCTCCACGAGGTTCATGGCAGGCGAGCCGATGAAGCCGCCGACGAAGATGTTGACCGGCCGGTCGTAGAGCTCCTGCGGCGGCGCGACCTGCTGCAGCTCGCCCTTCCGGAGCACCGCGACGCGGTCGCCCATAGTCATCGCCTCCACCTGGTCGTGTGTGACGTAGATCGTCGTGACGCCGATCTCGCGCTGGAGCTTGCTGATCTCGGCGCGCATCTGGACGCGGAGCTTCGCGTCGAGGTTGGAGAGCGGCTCGTCCATCAGGAAGGCGGCGGGCTGGCGGACGATCGCGCGCCCCATCGCGACCCGCTGGCGCTGTCCGCCCGAGAGCGCCCGCGGCTTGCGGTCAAGGAGCGCCTCGAGGTCGAGGATGCGCGCCGCCTCCTTCACGCGTCTGTCGATCTCCGACTTCTTCTCCTTCCGCAGCCGGAGGCTGAACGCGATGTTGTCGTAGACGCTCAGGTGTGGGTAGAGCGCGTAGCTCTGGAAGACCATCGCGATGTCCCGGTCGCGCGACGGGACGTCGTTCACGACGCGTTCGCCGATGCGGACCTCGCCCTCGGAAATCTCCTCAAGCCCGGCGACCATCCGGAGCGCCGTCGTCTTGCCGCAGCCGGACGGCCCGACCAGGACCATGAACTCCCCATCCTTCGCCCCGAGCGTGAGGTCGGAGACCGCTCGAGTACCGTCGGCGAAAACCTTCGCTACGTCTTCGAAAATGACCTCGGCCACGAGTTTCTCGCGCGCTCCTTACCCTTGAAGCGGTTGCGGCAACCTCGATCCTAGGGAACCAAGCGCCAGCGCGACGCCGAAGGAGGCCGCGAAGCTCGGAAGGGAGGCGCCGATGCCGAGGTTCGGTTGCCTGGTCTCCTCGACGATGTCCACCCACCACGACGGTCCGAGGGGCGGCTCGTGCAGCCAGTGGTAGAGCAGGAACCCGAGGATCCATGCGGCGATCAGCTCCGGCCGCCAGGCCGGCGCGGCGAAGATCTGCGTCCGCGCGTACCGCGCGCCGGAGAGGAGCCAGTCGGCCAGCAGCACGCCGAAGAGCGGCACGAAGAACGACCCGAGAAGCAGCAGGAACGACTCGTAGTTGCGCAGCTCGACGAGCAGCGCGCCGGCCGTCGCGAGTAACGCGACGAGCGCGACGAGGGTTCGCTGGGCAACCCCCGGGAGGACGTTCTGGAGCGAGACTGCGGCCGAGTACACGTTGGCGAAGGCCTCGTCGGTCTCGTCCAGCGTGACCGCGAGGAGGGCGAGTGCGGCCGCCAGCCCCGCGGCCG
>OBLS010000855.1_pt1 | contig 11832 bp, 13 predicted proteins | sample 1519901 | NCBI WGS metagenome assembly OBLS01 (sample SAMEA3113585, study PRJEB22503) | soil metagenome
TGGGCCGCTCAGAACAGCCGGGACCTGCCTGGCGACACACAGCCTTTGTCGCCTATGTGCTGTTCATGCTGGTGTTATTTCTTCTGCCCGTACCAGCCGGTCCGCTGGAGGAAACGAGGCACATCGATAAGGTCGTCCATCTCGGCGTTTTCCTCGGCTTCACCGTACTCTTCCATCTCGATAGGGCCTCTGGACCGGCACCCGCGCTCCTTGCCTCCCTTGCGCTCGCCGCTGCCATCGAAGTGCTGCAATTGCTCCTTCCCTACCGAGAAGGCGACTGGTACGATTTGGCCGCCGGCGCGGCAGGGGCGAGCGTCGGCGCTGCACTTGTGTTCTGGATCGCGCGACACCATCGAGCCGCTACACAGCCGAGATCCGTCCCCTGAGTTTCGCGACAGGGTTCGACGGCGTTAAGCACTCCTATTCAGTATCAGAGCGCACCGGTGCCCAGAGATCGGGTGTCTGTTCCACAGATGCCGCCTGAGGAGTGCCCTCGGCCAGTGGCCAGGCAAACCACCCATGAGGATCGTTGTCGTAAATTCTGACGGCAAGTCTGGGCAATCTTCCCTCGGCCCCCGCGAGCCAGACAGGATCGAATCGCAACAGGACGCTCCATCCTCGTGGCCCGCTACGGCCACTCACTTGCCAGCCACCGCCCGACCGGTCACGACCCAGCCGCCAATCGGGATCACCCTTGGGCGGCTCCCACCTTCCATTGCGGCCCCTGTACACGAGGCTGCTATCCAGTACACGTCTGAACTCCCAGTGAAAATCATCATGCCCCGGACGGCCACCCGCATCGCCATGGAGGTCGATACTGAGCGCGAAGGTGTCCCCCCAATACCTCGTTGAGTCGGATATCGACGCTGCAATGAAGAACGTGTCCGCCGATTCCAGGAACCAGATCAGGCTGCTCCCCTGAGCCGTGCGTAATCGGACCTGAGGGGAGCCATAGATGACACTGTCGGGTAGCTCGGCTGGTGACGGAGGTGCCGCGATGCGGGCGATCTGCAGGGTATCGAGCGAAAGTTGGAGGACCAGCAGAGCTCCGAGCACGAGCGTCTACTTGGCGTCGAAGTCGAGCAACGGAAGGATGCGGCCCCTCGGTGGAATGCCCGCTTCCAGCTCGAGGATACCCACGGATGGAGGCAGCTTGAACCGGCGTGCGCCGGCACCGCCCGGGTTCATGACTGTGACTACGACGTCGACCAGGGTGAGCAGTGGTCTGTGGGTGTGTCCGTAAACGATGATCTGCGCACCGGGAAATGCCGAATGCAGAGCCTCCGGCGTAGGACTTCCGAACTGGTCTCCGTGGGTGACTACGATGTCGAAGCCGTCGAGCTCCAGCGTCGCAACCTGAGGGAGCATCCCGCGCAGCTCCACGCCATCGGTGTTGCCGGACACCGCGGTGACTGGAGCGAGAGCCTTCAGGTCGCTGAGAATACCCGAATTACCTACATCACCGGCGTGAAGGATGTGGTCTACGCCTTCGAATGCATCGAAGACTTCCGGCCGCAGGAGACCGTGCGTGTCGGAGATGACACCGAGGCGCATACCGATCTGGCTACTGACGCAATGCCAGTGGTTGCGTCACTCTGCCCATGAGATTCGAGAACGCCCCCAGTACCTCGGCTGCCTCGAAGTTGCAGTGACCATACCGCTCAACTTCGATCTGGGTGAGCTGGCTGCTGGAGCCCGTGCCACTCACCTTCGCAGCGTAGAGCGGTTGCTGTTGGTACGGAACGATCGGGTCGCCCGTAGTGTGAAGCGTGACGACCGGAACCTGAAGGCTGCCAGTAGTCTCGAACTCACTCATGGCAGCCAGCGCAGCGGCATCGGCTGTGAAGCGCGCGACACCGGCATTCAGGGCGACATCGTCTGAAGAGCCGGTGTAGACGCGCTGCCTGTTGTCGAACGGCTGTCCACCCAGGCGCTGATGCGCGTTAGCCGTGCCGACGATGTTGTACCGGAGGATGCTCACGGAGGTGACTGCAATGGCCGCGACGTCTTCGCGCTCGACCGGAGCGCCGGTGATCCGTACCAACTCACGAGCTGCGGCAGGGTTCAGGGCCAGAGCCAGCACCACGGCCGGCGCGTAAATCTGTTCCCAGCGCTCCACGACGTCTTCAGGAACCGCGATGGCGGTGCCGGGGATGACTCCAGGAAAGAGGTAATCGAAGACCACACGAAAATCGACGAAGTAGTCGAGCTGCCCGCGAAGGCTGCCAACGGGACCACAGGCCGAGAGCGCGCCCTCGAATACATCCGGGTGCCGCTCAGCAGCCAGACCAGCCACCATTCCGCCCTCGGATACTCCGACGAGCACCGTACGCCCGGGATCCGGCCGATACAATCTGCGGATAGTGGCCTCGAGCTCTACCAGGTCTTCTACACCTTCAGGCCCGAGCAGGCCATTACGCCGATAGCTGGTCGTGCCGTAGGCGTAGCCGAGGCTGTTGACGGTCGCAGCGATACTCTGGCCGCCGACCTGATCGTTCGGGAGGGCCAGTGGGCGGCTCGCGGGAACGTGCCCGTGGCCGTAGAGCACCATGTCGCCGTTCCAGCTGCTCGGGAAACAGATCTGATAGAGAGCACCGTGCTCCAGCGTGCCGTCGACGCACCCTGCCGAGGGAGTGATCCCCTCATCTACCGGTGGGTCGGGCGGTGGTTCCGTCAAGTTGCCGCTGTCACTCCCGCATCCCAGCCACGCGGTGCAAGCGATAGTAAGAACGGCGCCTATTCCGAGGCGCCGAAGATTGTATCGGGCATCCGTCACTTCCGGTCTCCTCCCCATCGTCGTGCTATGTCTATTTCAACGCCCAGCTGATCCAGGATCCGCTGAACCACGAAGTCTAGCAACTCACTGACTCTGGTGGGACGGTGATAAAAGCCGGGTGCGGCAGGAAGCACCACGGCGCCAGCCTCTGCCAGCGTCGTGAGATTTCGAAGGTGGATCAGAGAGAGCGGCGCCTCCCTCGGCACCACAATCAGCTTGCGGCGCTCCTTCAACGTGACGTCCGCCGCGCGTTCGACCAGAGATCGGCTGGAGCCCACCGCAATCGCGGCCACAGTTGCCATGGAGCACGGGCATACGACCATTCCACCGGTCCGCTGGGAGCCTGATGCCGGTTTCGCCCCACGGTCGTCATCAGCAAAAACGTCGACAGTGGACCAGTCTCCTCCGGTTGCCTCCTTCAGCCCCTCGAGCGACTTGATGTTGCACTCCTCGCGAAGCAAGCGCATGCCGTACTCGCTCGGAATCAGCCACACAGGACTACGGTTTGTGGCCAGGACCTCGAGCAGCCGCACGGCGTACGGGGCGCCGGAGGCACCGGTGATGGCGACCACAACCGGTAGAGCGCTCGATCCTCCCGGCGCCACCGTCACCTCACCATCCTGTCCAGCAGCGCGAACCCAAAGACCACAACCGACATCACCCCGTTCATCGTGAAGAAGGCAGCGTTGAGCCGGGACAGATCCCCCGGACGTACCAGTTGATGTTCGTAGACCAGGATGCCGGCCGCCACCAGCAGCCCCGCGTAGTACCACGAGCCGAATCCCGCGGCGTATCCAAACGCGGCGAGAGCCGGGATAGTCACACCGTGGAGCATCTTGGCCAGCAAAATTGCGCGGGACTCCCCCAGGCGGACCGCCGCGCTACGCAGGCCCTCCGCCCGATCGAATCCAGTGTCCGGAAGGGCGTAGAAGATGTCGAAGCCCGCAACCCAGGTTGCGACACCGGCGGTGATCGCCACCAGCATCCACGCTGGTTCGCTCCAGCGGCCGGTGATCGCGAGATAACCACCGACGGGCGCAATGGCCAGGCTGACGCCGAGCCAGAGGTGTGGCCACCAGGTAAATCGCTTTGAGAGACTGTAGAGCATGATCCAGGCGAGCGCGAAGGGGCTCAGCATCAGACACAATGGATTGAGCGACCCGGCTGCAACAACGAAGATCAGGCCGGCCACTGCAATGGAGATCCAGGCCTGCTTGAGCGAGAGACTGCCGCGAGGCAGCTCCCGATTCTGCGTCCTCGGATTACGAGCGTCATAATGGCGGTCCGCGACTCGATTGAAACCCATGGCAGTCCAGCGCGCGGCGGAGAATGCGAGAATGACGAGGAGAACGTCCCGTGGCGTGACCGGCTCGATCCGCGAAGCAGCTAACACGCCGAGCAATGCGAACGGCAAGGCGAACAGCGTGTGAGGCAGCTTGACGAAGTTGATGTAGCGGACGAGGAGGGAATCTCCCCCGAACGTCTGAGCCTCACGGGAGGTAAGCGGTACGCGATAAGCCGCAAGCGGGTCGGCGGGTGCTGATTCCGCAGAGCCGTTTGGCAGCGAACTTTCCCGCTCACCGCTCACCGCTCACCGCTCACGTTTTTTAGACGAATTCCCAGCTTCTCCCACATGGCATCCACGTCGCGTTTCGTCTCCGCATCCATCGTGATCAGCCGGGGCCACTCGCGGTCGAAACCCTCTTCCTTCCACTTGCGAGTCGCATCGATCCCCATCTTGCTGCCGTAAGTGAACGCACGGCTGGAATGGTCCAGCACATCGATCGGACCCATGGTGAAGCGCACGTCGCGCTCGGGATCGATGTTGTTGAGAGCCACCCACCACGCCTCATCGGGGTCCTGGACGTTGACCTCCTTGTCCACTACGACGAGCACCTTCGCCAAAGACATGAGGCCTTGCCCCCAGAGCGCGTTCATGACCTTGTAGGCCTGGCCAGGATACTGCTTGTCGATGGATACGAAGACGAGGTTGTGGAAGATCCCGGGGGCCGGCATGTGGTAGTCCACGATCTCGGGAACGGTGAGTTTCAGCAGCGGCAGAAAGATCCGCTCCGTTGCATGACCCAGGTAGAAGTCCTCCATTGGAGGTCGGCCAACCAGGGTCGCAGGATAGATTGGATCGCGCCGCGACGTGACCGCGGTGACGTGGACTTTAGGATAGTAATCTGCCAGCGAGTAGAAGCCGGTGTGATCGCCGAAGGGACCTTCCAGCACCAACTCTTCCGCAGGATCGATGTAGCCCTCGAGCACCATCTCCGCTTCGGCCGGCACGTCCAGCGCGCAGGTGACCGCCTTGGCCAACTCGACCGGCTGCCGCCTCAGGAACCCGGCAAATAGGAATTCATCGATAGTCGGTGGCAACGGTGCCGATCCCGAGTAGATGCTTGCAGGATCGCCACCGAGCGCGATGACCACGGGCATTCGCTCACCGCGCGCGGCCATCTCGCGCCAGTGTCCGGCGGCCACCTTGTGCCGCTGCCAGTGCATCGCGAGCGTGTTCCGTCCGAGCACCTGTACCCGGTACATCCCAACGTTCCGAATTCCTCGGCTGGGATCGGTGGTGATCACCATAGGCAGGGTGATATACCGGCCACCGTCCTCCGGCCAGGTGGTGAGGAAGGGGATTACATCCAGATTGACAGCGTCGTCCCGCTGCACCACCTCCTGACAGGGAGGGCGGCCGCCTTTCACGCGGGGCGGGAACTTTCCGATCTCCGCCAGCCGCGGCAACATAGCGAGCTTTCCGAGCAACCCTTCCGGCACTTTCAGATTGAGCATGTCCGAGATCCTGCCACCGATATCGTCGAGCTTCTCGGTGCCGAGAGCCAGGCACATGCGGCGCATCGAGCCGAACAGGTTGATGGCCACTGGTTGAGTGCTCCGCTGCCCACTGTCGAGCAGAACATGCTCGAACAGAAGGGCCGGCCCTCCGCCGGGACTCTTCATGACTCGGTCGGCAATCTCGGCGATCTCCAGACGGGCCCGCACTGGATGGGTGATCCGGGCAAGCTCGCCGATTCCATCTACGGCCTTGATGAAGTCGCGAAGGTTGTTCAGGGCCATTTTAGAAAAGCGTGAACCGTAAACAGTAAACGGTGAACCGGAGTTCACCCGCCACGTTCCGATGCTGTTCGGACCTTTCCCGTTCACTGTTCACTGTTCACCGTTCACGGTTTGGTCCCCACATGCATGGCGCATACTCCGCCTATGAACAACTTGTAGCCGACCCCGCGAAAGCCCTGAGCCTGCATCCGTCTGGCAAGCTCGGCCGGCGGTGGAAACACCCGCGCGGACTCTGGTAGCCAGCTATATGCCGTCGTATGTTTGGAGATCAGGCGGCCGATCCACGGCATGATGTGCCGGAAGTACAACTGAAATCCTGCCCGCAGCAGGGGCTGTTCCGGGACGGCCATCTCGAGGATCACGAGTCTTGCTCCGGGCTTCAGCACGCGTGCCGCCTCGGCCAGGCCGCTGTCCAGATCTACCAGGTTGCGAACACCCCACCCAACCATCGCACCGTCGAAGGCTCCGCTTGCAAACGGCAGCTCGAGCGCGTCAGCGGTTATGGGGTCGATCCGGTCTGACTTGTGACGGCCTTGCTCCAGCATGGGGCGGGCAAAGTCGGCGCCGACGACTCTTCCACGGAAGCCGGACGAGTTACCCAGGGTGGCTGCGAGGTCCAGGGTGCCGGCACACAGGTCGAGGTAGATTCCCCGTGGTACACGTTCCCATCCCAGGTGTGCGACGGCGTAGCGCCTCCAGCCCTGATCGAACCGGAAGCTGATTATTCGGTTGAGGCGGTCGTAGGTGGGGGCGATGGCACTGAAGGTACTACGGACATACGCCCGCTTCTCCGGACCGCCTGAAACGGGTAACTGACGATCCGAGGCTAACATAGGCGCTGAATGTAGTCTCTCGGGAAGGCCCTTGGCAAGCAGAAGCTCCCGTGTCTAGCGGACGTCCGGAGTGGGCCAGCTTGACGGATCAGGACGTGGTCCTGCTGGCCCGATCCGGGCAGGAGGCCGCGTACCGTGAACTGATCCGGCGTTACGAGCGACCGCTGTTTGCGCTCCTGTTTCGTATGGTGCGGGACAGGGAGCTCGCCGAGGACCTGGCCCAGGAGACGTTCGTCAAGGCGCTGAACGCGATCGATTCCTATCGGCCTGAGTTCAAGTTCTCCTCCTGGATCTTCAAGATCGGTAACAACGCGGCTATCGATCATCTGCGGCGGAGAGAGCTGGATACTCTGTCGCTGGACGGTTCGCCGCACGCAGAAACCCCGGAAGCCATGCAGGCTACCGCGCTGCAGATTGGAGCGCGCCAGGAATCTCCCCTCGATACGGTCGAAGCCAAGGAGCTAGGCGGCGCCATCGAAGCGGCCATCGGGGCACTTCGGCCCGAATACCGGTCCTGCATTCTGTTGCGGCATGTCGAAGGTCGTCCCTACGAAGAAATTGCCGAAATTCTCGATCTCCCATTAGGCACGGTAAAGACCTATATCCATCGCGCTCGTAATGAGCTGCGAGAAGCACTCGCGCACCTCAAAGAATGAAACCTTCATTTAACCCTGAACGTAGAGGGGTCCACTTATGACCCGACCGCCGGGAACCCACCTGTCGCCGGACGAGATCGACTCCTGGCTCTCCGGAAACCTCGCTCGAGAGTGGCAGCAGCATCTGGATCAGTGCCAGACCTGCCTCGAGCGAGTTCGCGTCGAGCGCGAGATCGTGGATCAGATCGCAACGCTCCCGCTGATGAGCCCGGCCGATGGTTTTTCCGATCGGGTCATGGCCTCAGTGTCAGTCCCGGATCCCTTCTCTATCCGTTCTCTGCAGGCAACCCAACGCCGCCTCTTTGCCACCAGGAGGTCGTTGGCAATCGCGGCAAGTGTGACCCTGCTCATCCTTGGCTCGATGGCAGGTAGCATCGCATGGAGCCTGGCCAACCGGGAAACGCTGGCCTCTATCGGCAACTGGTTGATAACTGCGGGCGGGCAGGTGGCATGGCTCAGCCTCCGCGGGGTTGCCTCCAACGTTATCGAGCAGCCCTGGTATACCGGAATCAGATCCCTGCTCGAGAATCCGGGCCGCCTGGCGGTTGCCTCTGCCCTGGCAACGACAGTGTATCTGGTTGGTGTTCTGGCGTTGCGCCGCCTTCTGGCTCTCCCGACCCAGCAGGTGGCCCATGCGAATATTTAGCCGGATCCTGGCGGGGACCCTCCTGCTGGCCGTGTGCGTCTCCCGGCCGCTGCTGGCGGACCTGCCCCCGAACGCTGATCGGTCAGGCAGGTTGGAGCTGCTGGACGATTTTTGGGGATTGGTCACCGATGTATCCACCCGGGTCGGCCTTCAGGCCACTACTCCCGGTAAAGGCCCTGCTCCGCGTCCCATCCCACAAGGTGGCGCTACCGTCGACATCAGTAATCTCAGCCAGCCTACCGCGGTCGAAGACCGTCTCCGCTCGGCGCTTGACGGCCAGGCAGAACCGAGGATGACCGTACCTGGTGGTACGGCTCGGCGCGGGAACTACAGCATCGGGTCTGAGGAGAGCTTCAGCGGCCACCTGCTCGTCATCGATGGTAATGCGGACGTGTATGGCAGGCTGCGCGGAAACCTTGTGACGCTTCGTGGAGATGTGGTACTCCACCCCGGCAGCATGGTTGCCGGCGACATCCTCACACTGGGCGGAAAGGTGCGCGACCTGGGTGGCGAGATTGGCGGTGAGGTCAGAAGCCTGGAGTCGGTCGTGTCCACACTGGGGGTGGCACCCGCGCAGGCAGCCGCGCTCAGCCCGCTGGAGAGCGTGTTCTACCGGATCGCCGGTGTGGTCGGTGTTTTCCTGACCCTTCTGGTGCTCGGGTTCGGGGTAGTCATTTTCGGCCGGCAGAATCTCGAGATTGTGTCGGACACCGTGTCTCACTCGTTCGGCCGCAGCTTCGTCACTGGACTGCTGGGGCAGATTCTGCTCCTTCCTACGTTTGGAATGCTGGTGGTGGGACTGATCCTCAGCGTTGCCGGGATTCTCTTGCTGCCCTTCGCGGTTGCCGTGTTCGCGATGCTCGTGGTGGTTGGGGTAGTGGGCGGGTACCTGGCCGTGGCGCATGCGCTGGGTGAGACGTACACTCGCAGGCGTATGGCGCTCGGTGTCATCGTTCGATCTCCCAACAGCTACCGCTACCTTCTTATCGGACTGCTCGCCATCGCCAGCCTCTGGTCCGCATGGGCGCTGTTTGGCTGGGTGCCGGTCGCAGGAAGCATCATGTGGGGAGCAGCGTTCTTCGTGAGCTGGCTTCTTGGTACTGCCGGCTTCGGGGCCGCATTGCTGAGCCGCGCAGGAATCAAGGAGAACTTCTCTGGCCGGCTGTTCCCGCCCGAGGCCATGACAGACGAATACCTCTGGGCCACTCCGCAGTTTGGAGTTCCCGCCGGCCGTCGTCCCGGCACCCGGACCCCTTCTCGAGGGCTGTGACGGTGCAAGCTCCGGTGGTGTTGTTGCTTCTCTTATCGATCGGGATCGGAGCAGCAGAGGCGCAGACCATGCGCCCATTCAGCACCTTTCGCCAGTTCCATGGAGAAACCCGCCTGCACGCGCGCCTGGAATACGGTTCCGGGAATCTCAGACTCCAACCCGGTGAACCGCGCGAGCTGTACCGCATGAGTCTGTCCTACGACGAAGATCGCTTTCTTCCCATCAGCGACTTCGATTCGCCGGGAGGAACCGTGCGCCTGGGCCTGAAGGCTCGTGGTGAAGGCGGCGTGCGAGTGGTCTCGCGAAACCAGCTCAGCCAGGCGGCTCTAGTTTCTCTGTCGCCTCGGGTAGAGTTGAATCTCGATCTGAGTCTTGGCGCGGTTGACGCGGATCTCGAGCTCGGAGGTCTGCGTCTATCTGAAATCGACCTGAAGACGGGCGCGAGCCAAGCGACAATACGCTTCTCGCGTCCGAATACGATGCGCTGCCGGACTGCCACCTTCAGCGCCGGTGCCGCCGAAGTGTCTGTACTGGGGCTGGGAAACAGCCGCTGCGAGGAAATCGTGTTCGAAGGAGGCGTGGGAAAGGTTCTGCTCGACTTCTCTGGAGCTTCCAGCTCCAACGCACGCGCAGTGGTGAAGATGTCGGTCGGCGGGATCACCCTTCGATTACCCAGGGCGGCCGGTGTCCGGATTACGATGGACAAGTTCCTCTCCAGCTTCGAGCCGGCAGGACTCGTCCGCAGGTCCGGCGCGTTCGTCTCTTCCAACTATGACAGGGCAAGTCGGAAGCTCGAGATCGACCTGAGCACCGCGATCGGCGGGGTGGACATCGAATGGGCGGATTAACACAGCGTGAGTGGGAAGTTGTTGCAGTTCCCGCTCACGCTTTACTATTAGACATGTCCCCGCTCGAAACACTGGGCTTCGCGCTTGGCACTTCGTTCGCCTCCGGCCTCAACGTCTACGCCACGGTTGCGGCCGCCGGCCTCATGCAGCGGCTCGGGCTGGTGCACCTTCCGGACACACTACAGGTATTGGCCCATCCCATTGTGCTCGGCCTCGCCGGCACCCTGTTCATCATCGAGTTCATCGCCGACAAAATTCCTTACGTAGACAGCGCCTGGGACGCTGTTCATACCTTCATCCGCCCGCCTGCCGCGGCGGTACTCTCCTACAGTGCCTTCGGCAACGTGCCAGAGGAATGGAAGCTTGGGGCTGCCCTCCTCGCCGGCAGCGTCGCGCTGACCTCACACGGAGCCAAGGCCAGCGCCCGTGCCGCGGCAAACACCAGCCCGGAGCCAGTCAGCAACTGGGCGCTCAGCCTGTTCGAGGATGGCTTGGTGGTGTTCCTGGTCTGGATGGCAGCGGAGTACCCCCTCCTGACTGCGGGCATCGTTATCGTTCTGTTGATCCTGGCCGTCTTGCTGATCCGGAAGCTCTGGAAGTTCTCAAGGCAACTGGCAGATCGATTCCGAAAACGATCGAAGACCCAGCCGACCTCCACCACCGTGACCTGACGAAGCGCTTATCCCAGCCGCGCCCGAACACTCCCACCGACCCCGACACCGAGCCGGCGCGCCGCCGAGCCATTCCGGACCGCAATCTCGATAGCCCCCGCAGATCCGATATACGCCAGCAAACCACCGGTACCGACGTCGGCGTAGGTGCGGCGAAGTGGGCCGATGTCGAGGTCTTCGACTTCGAGTCTGGCGTATGCCGGAACCAGTTCCGAGGTCAGATTGGTGACCAGTGTTCCGAAGCGATCGATGTACATGATTTCGCCTACGATTGTCTTGCCCTCGAAGTGCGGTATCGTGTACGCGAGCCGCTCCGGCATTCCTGTAAATGGCTGCCCCAGGGTCTGCAGCAGCGTGCCGCAGGCCAACGCGGCAGCAGCGGGAGCAAAGAGATCACGCCCGTGAAAGGTCGGCGAGGCGGCCTCGGGTGTTGGCAGCAGCACGGTCTCGACCGGAGTGTCCTGCAGCACCGGCGTGAACACCCCATTGTCCGGTCCGACGAAGCAGTGACCGGCCGCGGCCAGCGCCAGGGCCGCACGACTGGTACCGACACCAGGATCGATCACAACCATGTGGATGGTGTCCGAAGGGAACCGATGCCAGGTGCGGCCAAGGATGTACGCCCCGGACCGGACATCTCCCGGACTGACGCTATGGGTGATATCCACCAGCGTCACCCCCGGTGCCTCGGTGAGCAGCACACCCTTTATCTCAGCTACGTAATGGTCTGTGTTACCGAAGTCGGTCAGGAGGGTAATGATGGCCATGGGCCAAAAGGTTACCCCCGGAGAATTGGCAGGCGGGCACTCCGGGCGGCGGTCTTTTGCTGAAGCGAACTGGCTATCTCGCGCAAACTCGTGGCGGCGGGACTGTCGGGCTGTGCAATCAGAATGGGCTCACCGGCATCGGCCAGCGCGGCAAGTTCCGGCTGAAGTGGAACTGTTCCCAGAAGAGGAGCGCTGATCTCGTCGGCCAGCCGCTGACCCCCACCCGCTGAGAACAGGTCGAAGCGCCGGCCGGTTTCGGGATCGGTAAACCCGCTCATGTT
>OBLS010000856.1_pt1 | contig 11830 bp, 10 predicted proteins | sample 1519901 | NCBI WGS metagenome assembly OBLS01 (sample SAMEA3113585, study PRJEB22503) | soil metagenome
GCGGCCAGGGCAAGGCTCGCGTTCGTGTGGCGAAGGTCGTGGAGGCGGATGGCTGGCAACCCCGCCTTCTTCGCAAGAGCTTGGAAGTGGCGCGTGACGTACTCGGGCCTCAGCGGGTGGCCATCCTCGCGGCAGAACACCAGGTCTTGGTGATGGCTAGGGTCGCCCCAGGCGGCTCTCTCCGTGTCTTGGTCTCGGAGCTGATCGCGTAGAAGATCGACCGTGAAGGCGTCGATGGGCACCACACGTCGACCGCGCTTTGTCTTCGGGGTTCCGACAACGAGCTTCCCCCGCACCTCTGTGATCTGTTGGGTGACGAACAGGCAGTGGCTCTCCAGGTCGACGTCCTCCCAGCGAAGGCCGATCGCCTCGCCCCCGGCGAATCCCAGTGACGATCAGGACGTGGTAGAGCGCTACATCTCGGAGGCCGAGGTGGGTGGTGGCCCGGACGTGGTCGCTTCCGGCCGGCCCGGCACTGCCCCGGCCAATGCTGTCGAGCAATCGCGGGCCGCGGTGGTCAAGCACGGGGCTGAGGAATGGCTTTTGCCCGGCGTAGACTGCCGATCACCCCAGCGATGGACGGGGGATGTGCATGACGCTGTCGGCGCGCCGCTTGACGGTCGTGGTCACTGGGTCGTTCGGCAACATCGGCACGAGCACGGTGCAAGCGTTACGGCAGCGCGGCCACCGAGTCGTCGCCTACGACCTGCCCACTCGCGCCAACCGGTTCGTTGCCAGAGCGCGGTTCCGCGGCGGCGTGGACGTCGTGTGGGGCGACGTCCTCGACCAGGATGCTATCGCCAGGGCGGTCGAGAACGCGGACGCGGTGGTTCATCTCGCGGCCCTGATCCCGCCGCGCAGTGAGCGCGCGCCGGAGCTGACGGAGCGCGTCAACGTCGACGGCACCCGCAACGTCGTCGCCGCCGTCGCGAAGGCCAATAGCCGACCGCGGCTGGTCTACGCATCGTCCCTGTCGGTCTATGGTCGAACGCAGGACCGCCCGCCGCCGCGGACCGTCCTGGATCCGGTCAACCCGGCCGATCATTACGGGCAGACGAAGGCCGCCGCCGAGCACGTCGTCAGCACCTCGGACGTGGACTGGGTGATTCTTCGGTTCGGCGCCGTACTGCCGTTGCGTCTACCGTTGATCATCGACCCGGTGATGTTCGAGGTTCCGCTGACCGACCGGATCGAGTTCGTGCACACCCGCGACGTGGGCTTCGCCGTCACGCGGGCCTGCGAGCTGGCGGGGCTGGGCGGCAAGACGCTGAACATCGGCGGCGGGCCGGGCTGCCAGCTCTACCAGCGCCAAGTGGTCAGCCGGCCACTCGACGTGCTGGGTATCGGCATGCTTCCGGACGAGGCCTTCACGACGACGCCGTACCATTGCGACTGGCTCGACACCACCGAGAGCCAGCGTCTGCTCGGTTTCCAGCAGCACACCTTCGAGGATTACCTGACCGACCTGCGGCGCCGCTACGGCTGGCGGCGGCCATTCGTCCGGGCCGCCGCGCCGTTGATCCAGCGTGCCATGCTGCGAACCTCCCCGTACTGGCGGGAGCACCGCCGGTCGACCGACGTGGCCATGACATGACGGTCGTGGTCGGCGACACCACCGAAGGCGCGCGCCGAATCCGTCAGTTCGTGGTGCTCGACCTGGTGGCCGCGTCGGCCGGCGTCGTCGTGCTCGCGCTGATATGGCTGCTTCTCGGCGCGTCCTGGCTGTGGCCGCTGCTGCTGGCGACCGCGCTCTCCGTCGCGCTCCTCGCCTGGGCGCTCCGCCGGAACGCCGCCGGCGACGTCGACGCCGCCGTCATGGCGGTCTGCGCCACGTTCTGGCTCGAACTGGTCGTGGCACCGCTGGTCATTCCGTCGCTGTTCGGCGGCTTCGCCGTGCTGATGGTATTTCCCGTTCTGTTCGCCGTGCCGTACGTGCAACGCTCGACCCTGTTCAAGATTGCGATCGCCACGGCCGTCGCCGCCGGTATCGCGTTGCTGCTCGCGGTTCGGCCGAACCCTCCGGAAGTCGCCGACCTACCGCGGGCCGTCCTGGACATCTCCTTCGTGCTGGTCGGCGGACTGTTCGTGGCGTTGAGCCTGGCTGTCATCTACGCATACTCGGGGCGCTTGAACGAAGTCGTCGACGGTCTGCGCCGCGCCAACGAGGCCCTGCACGCCTCCGAGCGGCAGTTGGAAGCGAAGGTCGCCGAACGCACCGCGGAGCTGAAAGAGGCCAACGCAGAGCTCGTGGTGTCGCGCGAGGAGACTACCCGGGCACGGGACCAGGCGGTCGGCCTCAGCCGGGAGCTCGCTGCGGTCCTCGACAATCTTGGCGACGGCTTGGTGGTCGTCGACCACGACGGCACGGTCGTGCGGGTCAACACCGCGCTGGCGCGGATGCTGCGCCGGCCCGCCGCCGAGCTGGTCGACCATCCGGTGGCTGACGTGCTTTCCGAGCTCGCCGACCTGACACCGGACGATCCGTCGTCGGCGGTGACCGGCGAGATCCACCTTGCCGACGACCGGGTGGCCAAGGCCGTCGTGAGCACGGTGACAGATCCGGACGGCCTCACCTCGCGCGGGACGGTGGTGCTGCTGAGCGACATCACAGCCGAGCGTGAAATAGACCGGATGAAGACCGACTTCATCTCGACGGTCTCACACGAGCTCCGCACCCCCCTGACGTCGATCCTGGGATTCACCAAGATCATCGCCAAGCGGCTTGAGGAGCGGGTCTTTCCAGCCGTGCGCGACCCCGAACCGTCAGCGACCCGCGCGATCGAGCAGGTCAGGGGAAACCTCGACATCATCGTGGCCGAAGGGGAGCGACTCACCGCTTTGATCAACGACGTCCTCGATCTGGCGAAGATGGAGGCCGGGCGGGTGGACTGGCGGGACGAGGACGTCAACGTCGACGACGTCGTCCGCCAGTCGGTTGCAGCTACCGGCGCGCTGTTCGACGCCAAGCAGCTGGATCTGCAACTCGAGCTGGCCGGCGACCTGCCCCCGGTCCGCGGCGACAGTCACCGCGTCGAACAAGTGATCATCAACCTGCTTTCCAACGCGTGCAAGTTCACCGACGAGGGGTCGGTCACCGTGCGCAGCCGCCGGCTGGGCGACGAGGTGGTGGTGTCCGTCCGCGACAGCGGGCCAGGTATTGCTCCGGAGGAGCAGGCTCAACTGTTCGCCCGCTTCAAGCAGGTGGGCGACACGCTGACCGGCAAGCCGCAGGGCACCGGGCTCGGCCTACCGATCTGCAAGGAGATCGTCGAGCATCACCGGGGACAACTGTGGGTGGACAGCGCGGTCGGGGCAGGCAGCACCTTCTCGTTCAGCCTGCCACTGGCGCCGGGTGCTCGGGTGTCGCAGCCGATCGACGCGCGGACGCTGCTGCGCGATCTGCGGGCGAACATCTCACCGCCCGGGGACGGCGGAGCGCCGCGGATTCTCGTCGTCGACGACCACGCACCGTTGCGCCAGCTGTTGCGCGAGGAGCTGGAGGGCCAGGGATACCTCGTCCACGAGGCCCGGGACGGCACTGAGGCGGTCCGGTTGGCCAAAGACCTGCGACCGAACCTCATCACGCTGGACGTGATGATGCCGGATCTCAACGGCTTCGACGTCGCCGCCGTGCTACGCCACGACCCGGCGACGATGCGGATCCCCATCCTGATGATCTCGATCTTGCAGGAGGAGGGACGGGCCCGCAGCATCGGTGTGGACAGCTACCTGACCAAGCCGGTGGGCAGCGCAGAGCTGCTGGCCCAGGTCGAGACGCTGCTTGCCCAGGGCTGGTCGCACCGGCGAGCCGTGGTGATCGACTCAGACTTAGGGATGCTCGACACACTTCGGACGACGCTCGAGCAGCAGGGTTGGTCGGTCACCGCCGTGGGCGATCCCGACGAAGCGCTCGATGTCGCCCGCTCGGTGCTCCCGGACGTCGTCATCGCGAATGTGGCAGTGTCGGACCGCTCGGGCTTGGTCGACGTAATGCGCGCCGAACGGGACATGGAACAAGTCGTGTTCATCCTGTTCGAGTGAGGTGCCTGTGACTCGGAAAATCCTGATCGTCGACGACGAGGCGCACATCAGGGCCTTGCTGGAGCAGACGCTCGAGGACCTCGAGGACGAAGGCGTCGAGCTGCTGACCGCCGACAACGGCGAGGACGCGCTAGCGACGATCGCCGCCGAGCAGCCGGACCTGGTGTTCCTCGACGTGATGATGCCGCGGATGAACGGCTACGACGTCTGCCGCGCGGTCCGCACCGAGCTGGGCCTGACCGGGACCCGGATCGTGTTGCTGACCGCCAAGGGCCAGGACGTCGACCGGCTCCGCGGCGAGGAGGTCGGCGCCGACCGGTACCAGACCAAGCCGTTCGATCCCGACGAGCTGCGGGAGCTGGCCCGGTCCTGGGTCGGGCTGGGTTGATGTCCGCCGCGGTCCGACTGTCCCGGCTGGTGCGCCGCACGGAGGTCGCGGCGATGCTCGATGCGGCCGCCGGGCGGCCGCTCGCCGTGCTGGGTCCGGACGGTGCTCTGGTCGCCGGCACCGAGGTCCCGGACGATCCGGTCGCCGTCGTCCGGTCCGACGGTACGCCGCTGGGTGCGGTTGCCGGGCCGGGCGCGCCCGTTGGTGCCGCTGTGCTGTCCGCCCTCGTCGCGATCGAGGAGGAGCGCCGCCAGCTGGCCGACGAGGTGCTCGGGTTGTACCGGGAGGTCAACCTGCTGTACGCGCTGGCGGAAAACCTCTCCCAAGCGGGCGATCGGGAGGATCTGGCGGCGCGGACATTGCGGGAAGCGACCAGATTGGTCCCGGCCGACGAGGGCGCGGTCGCTGTTGACGACGGCACCCCGAGCATCGCTGCGGCGACAGGCTCCGCCGCGCCTGCGCTTCCCGAGGACCTGACTCGGGCCCGGATCGATCCGGACGAGTCCGGGGCGGTCCTGGTCGCGCCGCTGGCTCTGGGCGAGGTCCTGCGGGGGGCGCTGGTGCTGCGTCGCCGCGCGGGCGGATTCAGCGCAGCCGATCTCAAGCTGCTCGGTGCGGTGGCGGCGCAGAGTGCCAGCGTGCTCGAGCGCATCCTCGAGGAAGAGCGCCGCTCCCGAGAGGCCGCGGAGCGGGAGGAGCGCCTGCGCCGCCAGATCGAAGAGTTACGCATCGAGCTCGACGAGGCGCGCCAGGCCGAGCAGGTCGAGCAGATCACCGAGACCGACTACTTCGGCAGCCTCCGGGCGCAGGCGTCGGACCTGCGGCGGATCATCACCGACCGAGCGGACTGATGCGGGGGAGGTGGAGTTCCAGCGTGGCGCCCCCGCCATCCAGCGGCAGCGGATCGTCGCTCGGGGCCAGTGGTTCAGACTGCTCGGCTTCTCGCAACGACGCAGACACGTCGAGTGGCTCGGATTCTCCACCGGGGTCGACCTGATGCATCCGCAGCCGCAGCGCGCGAACGCCCAACTCCTCGAGATCCACCGACACTTCTCTGGTGCCTGCAGGAAGCAGCTCCGACCGGACGACCGTCCCGGCGGCGGTGACCTGCACGACGTCGCGGCCCCGTTCCCGCTCCCGCCGGAGCTCCACCGTGACCATCGGCGCCAGCATGTCCGAGCGCAGCACCAGTGCCGTCATGGCGACCGCCGCGGCAGCCACACCCAGCGCGAGCAACCGCTCGACCGGGGTTTGCCAGATCACCAGTCCGTATGCCAGCACGGTGCCAAGGGACAGGAGGTAGAGCGCGCCGAGGACGATCGGCCGGCTGAGCCACGGCCAGGTCCCCGCCGGCACGAAGTCGCCGCGCCGGCGGCTCGCGGCGAGCAGCAGCACCGGGAAGATGCCGGCCAGAAGCGGGACGGCCAGGGCGCCGGTGAGAGCAATGGGACCCGCGAACGTGCCCACCTCCGTGATCAGGAGCACCTCGACGACGACAAAGACCGCGGCGACTCCCGACAGGCCGCCCACCGAGGCGAGGCGGGTGTTCGCATGCAACCGCTCGCTGATCTGGTTGTAGAGCCCCAGTGACACATGCACCGAGGCCATGCCCATCGCGAGGAGCACGAAAATGCCACCGAGAACCAGCACTGCTGGCCCGGCGACCCCGGCGAGGGGGGTCAGGGCGGTGCCCTTTTCGGATGCGAGCTGGTCCGCTGGTACCGCACTTCCGACCGCGACCTCCCACAATACGTAGAGCACGATGGCGACGGTCATGGCGGCGACGGCGCCGGTGATCAACGAGCGGCCGGAGGAATCGCGGCGGACGATGACGCGCGCGCAGTTACCGATGGACGTGTGCCCGAAGAAGGCGGCGAGAACCACCCCGAGGGTGAGCTCCACCACGTCGGAATCGAACGGCTCGCCGCCGACGAACGGAACTGCTGCATGGCCGAGGTTCGCCGAGTCCGCGTGTGCCAGCGCGATTGCAGCCAATGCGATGATCATGCCGATGTTGACCATTCCCACCACCAGTGACGACGCGACCGTCGCGTCCAGGCGCTGGCGGCGGATGAACCCGAGGACGACGGCGAACAGGACGGCAGCCCAGATCGGCGCGATCAGGCCGGTCGCGTCGGCAAGAGTGGCGGAGAAGCCGATCACGTAGGCAGAAAGGACGACGATGCTGAATGCGGCGAGCGTGACCGTCAGCACGAGTCGACCCGGTCGGCCGAGGTACTCGGTCACCACCCGACCGAAGAACGCACCTTTCCAGCGCACGTCCCCGGTCCGGGCGAACGCTTCGGCGACCGCCGCGATCGTCAGCACGTTCACCAGCCCGAGAACCACGATCAGGACCAGCCCGGGGAGGGGCCCGACACCCGCGAGCGCGATCGGCAGGGCGAGCAGGCCGCCGCCCACAGTCTCGGTCAACGTCAGGCCGAAGGAGGTCCAGAACGGCGGCAGCTCTTCGAGCCGGCGCGCGAGCCGGGAGCGAGCCCATCGCAAGCGATCGCGCCACGGCAGGACGTCGGTGTAGATGGTGTCGAGGTCCGTGCCGTACCGCCCCCGGTAGGCGTCTCGGACGGCGTCGTCGAGCCCCATCGCGGCGCGCAGGCGCGGGACGTCGGAAGCCCGGAACCGGTGTTTCTCGCCGAACCTCTGCGCGAGTTCGGCGCGGATGGTGGGACTTGGCGGAACCAGGTTCGCCCATTGCGGCGCGAACTGCTCGAGCTCCTGGATGCGTGGGGCCACCGGGAGATCGCGGCCGTGGCGGAACCAGGTGCGCCCATTGGGGCGCGAACTGCTCGAGCTCCTGGATGCGTGGGGCCACCGGGAGATCGCGGCCGGCGGCGAGCGCCGACAAGAACGCGTGCTCCTCCTCCTCGGCCACGTCGGCCGAGATGGCCGGTGCCGTCGCGTGCCGGGCCTTGAGGGCCAGGTAGGCGGTCCGGCTCTCGATCGCATAGAGCGTGGTGCCCACGCGGCGACCCACGAGCCCGCCGAGCAGTTCCTCGCGGGTGAGAGCGGAGGGCTGGTCATCCATGCGCGACTCTCGTCGGTTATGCGTGACCGTCGAGCACGTAGCCGGCGATCTGGGCGAATGCGGCGTTGAGCGGGTCGTCCGGGTGTTGCAGCGAGAAGACGCCTGCGCTGGCCAGATTCATCAGCGCGTCGGAATGCGGGATCACCGCCACCACGGGGCAGGTGTACGCCTCCTCCACCCGCTGCTGCACCACCGCGGCGTCGAGCGTCGCCGGCGACTTGTTCACGACGAGCGCGACTCGCGGTACCTGCAGGCCCATGGCGACGTGGACGGTGATGCCGGTGCCCTCGTAGTCCTGCTTGTCGGGACGCAGCACCACCAGCAGTGTGTCGGCGACGACCAACGAGAGCAGCGTCTCCTCCTGCAGCCCGGGGTGAGTGTCGACCAGCAACGCTTGCAGGTCCAGCCGGTCGATGAACTGACGGAGACCGTGCACGAGCTTCTGGGGGTCGTAGCCGTCGCGGAGGACTCGGGTGATCTCCCCCGGCTGAACGCTGGAGGGGATCAGGTAGATGCGTCCCGGCAGTCCCGCCGGCGTCACGTCACACGCCACGTCCTCGATTGCAACGCCGCGGAACAGGTAGTCGTTCAGTGAAGCGGTGATCTCGTCACCGGCCAGGCCGAACAGTATGTGGATCCCGGGTGACTGGATGTCGGTGTCGATGACGCCGACGCGCAGCCCGCGCTGCGCCATCTGCGCCGCCACATTGGCGGTGAGGTTCGACTTGCCCGTGCCGCCGCGAAAGGAGTGGACCGAGACCACCCGCACCTGTGTGTTGGCCATCTCAGGCAACCCCCTCCTGGTTGCGCCGACCGCCAGACGTTCCAGCTCGACGCTCTCACGGAAGTCCCGCCGCTGCTAGCAGGTCGAGCACACGTACTCGTCCACGTCGAAGATCGTCAGCACCACCACCTTCACCATTGCCGTCGCTGAATCCGAGGTGATGCGGCGGGTCGCCTCGATGCCGTCCAGGACCGGCATCCGGATGTCCATGAGCAGCACGTCAGGTCGCTCGCGGCGGGCCAACTCGACCGCAGCCCTGCCATCTGCCGCCTCGCCGATCAACGCCAGATTGTCGGCCTGGTCGAGCATGGCCCGTATCCCCGCTCGCACCAGCGGTTGGTTCGTGCCGTGCCCGCCGGACGCAGCAGCGGCCGCACGGGCCGCCGCCCGACTCGCGCCGTCGTCGGTGACCTCGAGCACGACCTCGCAGTCACCGATCCGCACCGACGCGCGTGGGCCTGCGCCGGCGACGCGTGACGAACCACGTTGGTCAGCGCCTCCTGAACGATCCGATACGCCGCCAGCGAGACACCGTCCGGGACGCTCGCGAGATCACCCTCGATGTGCACCTCGACGGTCACACCCGCTGCGGCCACTCGCCCACCAGCCACCGGCCGATCAAGAGCTCGTGGCCAGCCACAAATCAGCATGGCCAACCTGTTCCTTCAGCTTGTCCGCGGGCCGGGAACTGGGCGGGCCCGGAACTGGGCGGCCCGGACGCGGCCCTCCCCGTGGGGAGTCGGGCGGCGACCTCGCGTTGCAGGAGCGAGGCCGACGGCGGTACGACGCTCGGACTGGTCCACGAGGCGCACGTCGACCCGGACCTGTGGGCGCAGTTCGGCCCCGGGGCGGTCGGCGTCGGCTGGGACCTGGGCCTGTTCGGCCTCGGGCAGCACCTTGCCAGCGGCGCCGCCGTCGACCCTGCCGAGGCGGCCGCCTGGCCGACCAGCCCCGACGGCGCCGAGTTCGTCCGGCCGGCCGGCGAGGGCTGGGCGCAGGCCGCGATCGGCGACGGCGATGACCCCTGCAAAGAGCCGTTACGCGGCTGAAGAGGATCGCCGACATCCGCTCATAGCCGCAATCCGTGCGGTCCCGCCCATGACAGCGCTTGCACCCCCAAACCTCACGGAGTGGGCCGGGGGTCCTCGTTGCCAGGTTAGTTGTGGCGGAAGTGTGAGGATTCCGTCCATGAGAGAAGCGGACCTGCCTCAAACCGAGGGTGTCCCCGAGCTCGTGCGGTCCTTCGCCGCATGCGTGGCGTCAGTGACCGAAACACCCGTGTCTGACGTCCCTCAGCCACGCGCTGACCTCCGCCGGGCGATCGCCCACTGGCGAAGCTGGCTGGCCGGTCGCGGCGCCGGGTTGGTCCCGATCGCCAACCCCGCCCGTTTCAACTGGCCCGGCTACTGGCTTGCCGTCCTCGGCGACTCAGACGAAGGGCGATCCGCCGGGGACGGTACCGCCGTGCTGATGTTCGGCACCCCGTCAGGGGTCGTGCTCAGCCCGCAAGACCCCGCCCTTCTAGGCGCGGCGGCGACTGACCTGCCAGTCCGCGAGGGCTACGTTCTGTCCGGCCTTGACCCAGCCTTCACCACACCACGCGCCCCGCTACCTCGACTTCACGGCAGAGTCGAGGCGATCGCGGTGGCTGCACAGGCGACTGGCCCGATGCGCCAGGTGGAGCGGGCGCGCGCTCTCGCCGGCCGGGGGCTCGATGGAGATCGCTACGCCGCCAAAGCAGGAACTTTCACTCCCGCCAACGACACCGCCCGCGGCTACGACCTCACGCTGATGGAAGCCGAGGTTCTCGACCAGCTCGCGCTGCCCGACGGCGGCAAGCTTGAGTACGCCGAGGCGCGCCGCAATGTCGTGACTCGTGGCGTCGAACTGAACGCTCTGGTCGGACGACGCTTTCGCATGGGCGACGTCGAGTGCCTAGGCCAACGGTTGTGTGAGCCGTGCTCTCACTTGGAGCGCCTCACCACCAAGGGCGTGCTCCGCGGGCTGATCCATCGAGGTGGTCTGCGCGCGGACATCCTCACCGATGGCCAGGTCAGCATCGGCGCGGTCATCGAGACGATCGACTAGGGACAGGCGACACCGGAGCCCGGAAGCGTCGAACGACAACGAGGCGTCGTGGAACCCTGGGCAGCAACACAGCGACTGATTCGAGCGCCGCGTCGGTCTGCGCCCAGGCCGGATACGGCGGCACGGGCACGTCGCCGTCGATGAACTCCAGCCGCTCGCGCCCGTCATGGTCGATCCCGAGCGGCACCGGGGCGCCCGTCGAACCCCGCCGCCCGCAACCACAGCAGCAAACGATGGACCGTAGAGGAGTGAGGGTTGGACGGGCGCCGCACGTGTTCGCCCACCCGACTCACCGCGCCCTCATTCGCGACGCCGCCTCCCAACATCTCCTCGCTCACGACCGCAGTATCCCGGTCGCGTCGACCTCGCCGACCCGGATCACACGGGTCGGGCTGCGCCAAGCGGACCATTCCGCACGCCTGTGGATGTCTTCGGCTGAAGGTTGACGTCCCACGCAGGCGAGCAGGCGCCGTCGGCGCTCCTGCATCCCGCTGCGCTCGCCGAGCCACAGGACGCTGTCGTAGAAGGCTGCGAAGAAGCCCATCAGCATTGTCCTTCCTGCTCGTGTCTCGACCGTAGGCACGGGCCTCTTCACAGACCCAGGAGGTCGGTCCAGACAGGAATCCCGGGCTCACTCCCCTGCGGTCGCGGCGACGGGCTGCCCGGGCTGCCCGGCGACCCCCGGACCGTCTGGGGCCCCCGCGACCGGCGCCGGCTGCGCGCCTCGGACTCCCAGCCCGACGCCGTGCGGTTCCACCGCCGGCAGCAGCCGGTCGAGCCAGCCCGGGAGCCACCAGTTCCAGTCGCCGAGCAGTCGCATCAGTGCGGGCACGAGCACCATCCGGACGATGGTGGCGTCGACCGCGATCGCGGTGGCCAGGCCCAGGCCGAACATCTTGGTGAAGGGGTCGTTGGCCGCGACGAAACCGAGGAACACCGCCACCATGATCAGCGCCGCGGACGTGATCACCCGCGCCGAGCCGGCGATGCCGTGCACCACCGCCTCGGTGTTGTCGCCCGTGGACGCGTAGTGCTCGCGCACCCGGGACAGCAGGAACACCTCGTAGTCCATCGACAGCCCGAACAGGATCGCGAACATGAACAGCGGGATGAAGGAGACGACCGGCACGCTGCCTTCCAGGCCGACGAGGTCCTGGGCCCACCCCCACTGGAACACCGCGACGATCACGCCGTACGACGCGCCGATGCCCAGCAGGTTGAGCAGCGCGGCCTTGAGAGGGACGACGATCGAGCGGAAGACCACCATGAGGAGCAGGAACGACAGGGCGATCACGGCGACGATGAGGCGTGGCAGCCGCTCGGTCACCTGCTCGCCGAGGTCGAGGAACGTCGCTGTCAGGCCGCCGATGTGCGCCTTGGCCGCGCTGTCGTCGAGCACCGACGGCAGCACGTCGGCGCGGAGCCGTTCCACCGTGCTTCCCGTGCTCTCGTCCTGGGGGCCCGTCGTGGGGATCGCCACGAA
>OBLS010000857.1_pt1 | contig 11825 bp, 10 predicted proteins | sample 1519901 | NCBI WGS metagenome assembly OBLS01 (sample SAMEA3113585, study PRJEB22503) | soil metagenome
CTCCCGCAGCTGGCGCAGGCCCGCCTCGAGCCGCTCGTTGATCCCCCGGAAGCTCGCCTCGTTCTCGACGATCCGCCGCTGGCGCCAGTCGATGTCCACGACGCTCACGGTAGCGCCGGTGCGCCAACCGCCTTCACGGCGAGCAGCGCGATGTCGTCGCGTTGCGCGCCGCTCTGGAGCTGCACCGCGCGCCGCGCGACGGCGGCGACGACGTCCTCGGCGGAGGCGCCGGCGGCGGCGCCGAGCGTCGCGCGCAGCTCCCGTTCGCCGAGGTCCAGGTCGGTCGTGCGCACCTCGGTGACGCCGTCCGTGTAGAGCAGCAGCAGGTCGCCGCGACCCAGGTGCAGGACCGCCTCGCCGAACTGCTCGTCGGCCAGAACGCCGACGAGCGGCCCGCGCGCGTCATCGGCGAGCTCGAGCGTGCCGTCCGCGCGCAGCACGAGCGGCGAGGGGTGGCCCGCGTTCGCGAGGCGCACGTCGAAGCCGCCCCCGGCGGGGCAGATGCGCGCGTTCACGAGCGTGCAGAAGTGGCCCGGGCCGTCCTCCCGCAGCTCCTCGTCGAGCAGCGCCAGATCGGCGGCGGGGCCCTGGCCGAGCCGCGCGGCCGCGTGCAGCGTGTAGCGGACCAGCGCCGTGAGGGCCGCGGCCGGCGCTCCCTTGCCCGACACGTCGCCGACGACGGCCGTCCAGACGTCGTCGCCGCTGCGGAAGACGTCGTAGAAGTCGCCGCCGACGACGTTCTGCTCTCCCGCCGGCAGGTAGCGGGCGGCCAGCTCGGCGCCGGGGATGGACGGCAGCGCGCGGGGGAGCAGGCTCATCTGGAGCGCGTGGGCGATGGTCGACCGCTCCGTGTAGAGCCGGGCGTTCTCGATGTGCAGCGCCGCGCGGGCGGTCAGGCTCCGCACGAGCTGCACGTCCTCGTCGGCGAACCGCCGGCCCGAGTCGCCCAGCACGAACGCCATCGCGCCGATCACCCCCCGCGGGGTCTTGAGCGGCACCACGACGGCGTGCCGCGCGCCGAGGCGCGCGACCAGCCGCCGGCCGTCGGGCTCGCCGGTCGTCGCTGGCTCGATGTCCGTCAGCACCTCCACATCCCCCGTGCGGATGACGCGGCCCGGCCCGGACGGCTGGTCGAGGGTGGGCGGGTAGCGCTCGACGAGCTCCCACGCGATCCGCTCGCGCTCGGGGTCCGCGTGCGCCAGCGCCACCGTGCGCAGGCGCCCGCCGGGCTCGACCACGGTCAAAGAGCACCAGTCCGCCACCACCGGGACGACGCTCCGGACGACCGCCTCCAGCGCCGTCTCCCAGTCCATCGACTCGGCCATCCGGCGCCCGGCCTGGGCGAGCAGGGCCGCACGCGCCCGGCCGCGCTCCGCGTCCGCCCGCGAGCGCTCGGCCTCCTCGCGCGCGGCGTCCGCGCGGACGCCGGCGGCCTCGGCCTGCGCGCGGGCGTACAGGGCCTCGCGCAGCAGCCGCGACTGCTCGGTCTCCAGCCGCTTGCGCTCCGTCACGTCGCGGACCACGCCGCCGACGCCGAGCAGCCGCCCATCCGGCTCGGCCACGGGGAAGTAGGTCGCCTCGAGCGCGCGCACGTCAGCCGGGTCGCGGGGCAGCGGGACGCTGACCTCGAGGTCGAGCGACTCGCGCTCCTCGAGCACCTGGCGCAGCGCCTCGCGGACGAGCGCGGCGTGCGGGCCGAGCACCTCCTCGATCGGCGCGCCGCGATGCTCCTCGACGGAGCGGCCGTTGAGCTGCGCGAGCGTCTCGTTGACGCGCTGGTAGCGGAGCTCCGGATCCAGGAACGCGACCCCGACGGGCAGCGCCGCGTACAGCGCCCGGAGCTCCGCGTCGATCAGCGACGTCCGCGCCAGCGCCCGGTCCGCGCGCACGTTGGCCAGGCGCTCCGCGGTGACCTCGAGCACCAGCGCGCCCACGCCGACGACCCCCGAGCGCGGATCGCTCACCGGCAGGTAGTCGGCGAGCCAGTGCCGGGTCACGCCCGGCGCCGCCGGCGTCTCGCCCTCGAGCGCGACGTCGCGCAGCGCCGTGCCCGTCTCGAGGACCTGGCGCAACAGACCCTCCAGCTGGGCGCCGAGACCCGGAAGGACCTCGCTCGGGCGCCGGCCCACGTGGTGCTCGGCCGGCACGCCGTTGATCGCGGCGAGGCGCTCGTTGACGCGCCGGCAGCGCAGGTCGGCGTCCCAGAAGCCCATGCCGACCGAGGCGTCGGCGAACAGCGCGTCGAGCAGCGCGGCGGCCGGTAGCGCCCCCGTGCGGAGCAATGCGGCTTCCTCGTCGTCCGCGGTCACGTCAGTCCTCTCCGGTCGGCGCTCACAACGACCACGGCTGCGCAGCGTCTACCCGGATCGCGCCGCCTCGATCCCGGCTGCCGCCCCGCCTTCCGGTCGGCCCGCTGACGGGCCCCGACCGGGACACCCTGCGGCGGGTAGGGATGACCCATGTCAGGACCTCACCCGCAGGGCCAGCCGTCCGACCATCCCCACGAAGTGGACCGCGACGCGCAGGGGCAGCCCGAGACCGCGCCGCCGGGCGAGGCCGTCTCCGGCTTCCCGGAGCCGCCGGGCCTGGATCCCGGCGACGTGTCGGACGCGCCCACGCCGCACTCGGCGCTCAACACCCCGGTCGGCGAGCCCGATCCGACCGAGTGGCCCGATCCCTACGACCGGCGCGAGGACCCGCGCGCGCCGGCGGACGAGATGGTGTTCCCGGGCGATCACCAGGCGCACACGCCCGCCGGCGCCCAGACGACGAGCGCGCCCCCGCCCGACCAGGACATCGAGGCGCCCCAGACCGGCGCCCCGGATGCCGACCGGCTCGACGACTGACGCGGGCACGCCGGCCGCGCCGCGATGGCGAGGGCCGTCGAGGCGCGGCGGTGCGCCCGTCAGCCGGTCGCCGCCGCGAGCGCCGCCGCTCCCCCGATCAGCGGCAGCGCGAACGAGCTCCGCGCCAGGTCGAGCGTGAGCCGGGTCCCGCCCGACGGGCGGACGGTGAAGTCCCGGTCGGTCGCCAGCACCATGAACGCGAGCAGCGCGGTCCCGACCGGTCGATCGCCGCTCAGCCGACGCGCGCGCTCACGGTTGCGGCGCGCCGCCCACCTTCGGCTGCAGCCGCTTCTCGACCTGGAACGCGTCCGCCTCGTGCGGCTGGCCCGCGTAGTTCCCCCAGCGCTTCTCGTAATTGGTCTGCATGTCCTCCTTCGAGGCGCCGCGCTGCTGGAGCTGCTCGAACTCCTCGCGCAGGGGGCCGCGGCGCTCCTCGTACCATGGCGGCCATAGCCGCGTTCCCGGCCGCGCCCGCGAACGCGCGCAGCGCGGGCGCGCCGTTGGCGCCCACGTCGGGCGCGGCGGCCGGGGCCCGCGCCGCGACCTGCTCTTCGGCGTGACCCTCGTGCACGGCGACAGCATCGCACCGCCGAGCGCTTCCGGACAGCCCCGCCGTTCGTCCAGGCGCTCGGGCCCGCACGCCCGGCCGGGGCCGGGCGTGCGGCGGCCCTCCGGCGGTCAGCGCTTCGCGGAGCGCGACAGCAGGTCGGGCGCGGCCGGGGCGGCGAGGAGGCTGCGGGCCGCCGTCGCGGCCGCCGTCTCGATCCCCTCCGGCTTCGCGCCGGTGTAGAGCCAGACGTCGAACAGCTCGTCGAGCTGCTCGCCGCTCACGCGCTCCGCCGTGGCGATGAACTCCTCGACCGTGGCGGTTCCCCCGGACTGCTGCCGGAACCAGATCCGCACCAGGCGGAAGAAGTCGCGGTCGCCGATCTCGGTCCGCAGCGCGTGCAGGGCCATCGCGCCGCGGTAGTAGACCGCGATGTCGAAGAGCACGTCCTCCGACTGCGGGTGGCCGATGATCACCGTCCAGAACTCGTCGTCCGCCGGGATCTCGTTCGCATAGAAGTCGAAGATCTCCTGCGCCGTCTCGCGTCCGTCCGCCTCGCTCCAGAGCCACTCGGCGTACGTCGCGAAGCCCTCGTTGAGCCAGATGTCCTGCCAGCGGGCGATCGTCACGTCGTCGCCCGCCCACTGGTGCGCGAGCTCGTGCACGACCACGTCCTCCCCCGACTGCAGGTCGGTGAAGAAGGCCGTCGAGTAGATCGGCCGCGTCTGCGTCTCCAGCGCGAAGCCGATGGGCGCGATGTCCACGATCCCGCCCGACGTGCGGAACGGGTAGCGGCCGAACACCGAGGACAGGTAGTCGATCACCGCCGGCTGCTGGGCGAGCGAGGCGTCGATGGTGGGCCCGAGCGGCTCCGGCGCGTCGGCGACGGTGCCGACGATCCAGTCGTTCGGGTTGGCCTCGCTGCCCGCCGGGGCGCCCGTGACCGTCCAGCCGTCCATCGTGTTCCCGTCGTTCTCGAACGAGGTCGACCCGATGCCGCCCGGGCCGACGATGTCGTCGACGAACACGCCCGGGAAGGCCACGATGTCGTCGGACGCGTAGGTCAGCGAGATCTCGATCGTCTGGCCGGCGTACGCCGACAGGTCGACGGTCCACTGCTCGTAGCCGCCGCTCGCCCCGCTCGCCGCGTGCCACTCCCCGGTCGTGCCCTCCGGGTCGCAGCCCTCGTCGGTCTCCGTCTGGTAGTGCTCGAGGAACGGGTGGAGCCCCAGCCAGAACGGGCACACGTTGCCGGTCGACTGGCTCGTGTGGCCGTTCTCGTCCGGCAGCGTCGTCCAGTTGTCCGAGCCGACCGGATGCGCCTCGACGAAGAAGAAGTCCCACCCCGGCTCCGTGTCGCGGGTCACCCAGAACGACAGCTCCCCGCCGCCCGCCGGAACCGCGATCGTGCGGGTGAGCCGCTTGTACGCGAGGTCGGCGGACTGGGAGAGCGCGTACTGGTCGCCCGTGCGCGGCGCCACCGGCTCCGTCAGCCGCGTGTCCACCGCGTCCCAGTAGGCGATCCCGCTCTCGCGGTACGCGCGCAGGTCGAACTCGCCGATCGCGAGCATGGCGAGGTAGTACGCCATCGGCTCGCGGGCGACCCAGGTCCACGTCGTCGTCCCGTCGCCGGACTCCTGGTCGGCGAGGTAGCCGTTGGAGATCGCCTCGATCCCCTCGGGCGTCGTGATGCTGATGGTGAACGACGCCTTGTCCGTGAGGTAGCCGTTGACCGGGAACCACGTGGAGGCCCCGTGCGGCTCGCCGACCGCCAGCGCGCCGTCGTCCGTGTGGATGAAGCCGGAGGTGTCGGGCAGGGTCTCCGGGACCCCGTCGTAGGCGATCCGGACCGTGAAGCGCCGGTGGTCCCTGATCCCCTCCTCGGGCGTGATCGTGAGCTCGCCGCCGGTGTGCGTCCAGGTCGCCGGAGCGCCCTGGACCGTGACGGAGCGGACCGTCAGGCCCTCGAAGTCCAGGTTGAAGCTCGACAGGTGCTGCGTGGCGACCGCCTCGATGGTGGCGACGCCGGTCAGCGTGTCCGTCGCGGCGTCGTAGGAGAGGTCGAGGTCGTAATGCTTGACGTCGTAGCCCCCGTTGCCGTCCAGCGGGAAGTACTCGTCGCCCAGGCCGGGTGAGCCGGGTGTGTACGTCGGCGGGGCGGCGGCGGCGCTTGCGGCCTGGACTGCCATCACCAGGCACAGCGACGCTGCGAGGACCACGAGCCTGCGAGCCATCGTTCCTCCTTCGTGGACGAGGGCGGACCGTAACCGGACGGCGCTCCGGCGGTCAACGGACGGGGTCAGCGTGCGGGCGTCACCGCGGCGAGCGGCGCCGCCGTGGATACTCGCGACGCATGGCAAGCCTCTTCGACGTCCTCCCGCGCACCGCGGCGCTCGCGGACGACGGCCGCCTGGGCGTCGGCGGGTGCGCCCTCGCCGACGTGGCGGCCGAGTTCGGCACGCCCGTGTTCGTGATCGACGAGCAGGGGCTGCGCGACACCGCGCGCGAGTACCTGGACGCGTTCCGCGCCCGTCACGCCCGGACGGACGTCCACTTCGCGTCCAAGGCGTGCCCCTGCGCGCCGGTGCTCCGGGTGCTCGCGCAGGAGGGGATGGGCTGCGACGTGGCGTCGGCCGGGGAGCTCGCGATCGCGCTCGCCGCCGGCTTCGACCCCGCGGAGCTGCTGCTGCACGGCAACGCGAAGCGCGACGAGGACGTGGCCGCGGCGCTGGGGGCGGGCGTCGGGACGATCGTGATCGACGGGCCCGACGACGTCGACCGGCTCGAGCGCATGGCGCCGGCCCGGCAGGCCGTGCTCCTGCGGATCAACCCCGCCGTCCCCGGCGTCACCCATGCGGCGATGGACACGGGGAGCGCGGAGTCGAAGTTCGGCGTGTCGCTGGACGCTGCGCCGGCCCTGCTGGAGCGGATCGCCGCGGTCCCGGGCCTCGAGCTGCGCGGCCTGCACGTCCACATCGGCTCGCAGCTGCTCGACCTCGACGGCTTCGGCCGCGCCGCGGAGGCGATCGCGACGCTCGGCCGCTTCCCCGTCTACGACCTGGGCGGCGGCCTCGGCATCGCGTACACGCCGGACGAGCGCGCGCCCTCGATCGCCGAGTACGCCGACGCCACCGTCACCGCGCTGCGCACGTTCCTCGACGCCGGCGCCGAGCTGATCGTCGAGCCCGGCCGCTCCGTGGTCGGGCGCTCCGCCGTGACGGTCTACTCCGTCGTGACGGTCAAGCGCCAGGCGCGCACGCACGTGGCCGTCGACGGCGGCATGGCGGACAACCTCGAGCCGATGATGTACGGCCAGCGCTTCGCCCCGGCGATCCTCGATCGCGACCGCCCGCCGGAGACGTGCGAGCTGGTCGGCCATCACTGCGAGAGCGGCGACATCCTCGCGGGCGCCACCGCGCTTGCGACCCCCGAGGTGGGCGACCTCCTCGTCATGCCCGCCACCGGCGCATACTGCTACTCGCTGCTCAACAACTACAACGGCACGCGGAAGCCGCCGGTCGTCTTCGCGCGCGCCGGCGACGCCCGTCTCGCGGTTCGCCGGGAGGAGTACCGCGACCTCCTCTCCAGGGACGTGCTGTAGCGGCCGGTCTGTAGGCTGCCGCCGCACGGACCCATGGCCTTCGACCTCGTGATCGACATAGAGAACACTCCGGGGGCGCTCGCGGACGTCGCGGCGGCGATCAGCGACGCAGGCGTGAACATCGCGGCGGCCACGTGCCTGGGGCCGGGGGAGCGGGCCGAGCTCCACATCCTCGTCCCGCACGCCGAAGCCGCGCGGCACGCGCTGTCGATCTCCCATCTGGCGGTCACGCGCGAGCGCGAGGTCGTCGTGGTCGACGTCGCCGACCGCCCCGGCGTGCTGGCCGACCTGACGCGCAGGATCGCCAAGGCGGGCGTCGACCTCGATCTGGTCTACGTGGCCACGCGGAACCGCGTCGTGTTCGGCGCGGCCGACCTCGAGGGGCTGCGCACCGCGCTGGACTCCGTGACCTGACCGTTCAACGTCGAAGGGCCCGGCGGCTGCCGGGCCCTTCGAAGGTTCAGCGCGCCCGGGGGCGCGTGCCGCGTGGTTGGCGCGCTACGGGACGAAGATCGACGACGTCACGTCGTTGAAGAAGCGCCACACCTCGACCGAGTCCACGCCCGGGATGTACACGTAGCCGCCCGTCGTGTTCAGGTACGGCCAGTTGTAGAGGTAGGCGCCGTTGTAGCCGGTCTTGGCCGACGAGATCTGGTTGTCCCAGGTCAGGACGCAGGTCCACCACGACCAGGACAGGCAGTTGCCGGCGAGGTTGCCGTTGGAGCTGTTGGCGCCGACGGAGATCGCCGCGCCCTCGAGGAACCGGTCGGTGTAGAAGACGGACTCGTAGCCGTTCCAGGAGGCGCGCGCGGAGTCCTGCTTGACGGCGCCCGCCTTGCGGTCCGTGTCGCGGAGGTACTGCTTCAGCGCCGAGCGCGTGGTGAACCCGGCGACGGCTCCGCTGGCCTCCTCACGCGAGCCGAGCACGAAGAAGAGCTGCGTGTCGGCGAAGCGCTGCTTGGCCTGCTTGGCGCTGTAGAGCTTGCCGTCGACGACCGCCGGCGTCTTCAGCGCCGAGACGAGGCTCTTCTCGCCCGAGTCGGCGAGCGCCGAAGCGGGAAGGGCGAGGGCGGCCAGGGCCGCGGCGCCGACAAGGCCGGCACGGAGCTTCGGGGGGATCATGCAGAGTGCTCCTTTCAGAGCATGTGTGGGGACTCGACGAACGCACGCCAGGCCGACTCGTCGCCCGCGCCGGCTTCGCCCGAGACCCGCGCCGTCTGCGGCGCGGCTCGTGGGTGCCGGGGGGTGACGAGCGCCTGTCCGCTGCTCGCTGACTGGCGAGGTGCCAGCATCCCCGGGACCGCCGGCGGCGCGTACGGACCACACGGATGAACCCGCTCACCCTCGGGTGAACTGCTTCACCCCTCATACCGGGATCGTGACCGGCGAGCCGTGGTTGAATACGGACGTGAAGCACTCGCAACTCATCGCGGCCTTCCTGGCGGCCCTGGCCCTCGCCGCCGTCGCCCCCGCCTCCGTCTCCGCTGACGCGAACGTCACGTACACGGTCGATGGCGGGGAGCTCGACGTCGCCGCCGACGGCTCCGCGCTGACGCTGTCGGTCTTCCAGTTCACCGATCTGCCGAACTGCGAGCCGACCTGCACCTCCCGCACGACGCTGAGCTCGTCCGACGCGCTGGTGGAGACGCCCCCGACGACGCGCTGCAGCTACCCCGGCGGCACGGACACCTCGCGCATGGAGTGTCGCCCGATCGCGTCGCTCGTCGAGGTGACGGGCTCGCCGGCCGCGGACTCGGTGACCACGAGCGGCGACGGGCAGCTCGCGTGCCCCGACCCGGTGGTGCGCCTCGTGGGGCTAGGGGGCGCGGATGTGCTGCGCGGTGGTTGCGCGGCCGACCGCCTCGACGGCGGCGAGGGTCGCGACACGCTCGATGCCGGCGCCGGAGCCGACGAGCTCGACGGCGGCGCGGAGGCCGACGCGCTGGCGGGCGGCCCGGGCACCGATGCGCTGCGAGGCGGGGACGGGCGCGACCAGCTCGCGCCGGGAACCGGGTCCGACATCGTCATCGGCGGTGAGAGCGTCGACCGCGTCTCCTACGAGGAGCGCACCGCTTCCGTGACGGTCACGCTCGGCGGTATCGCGGACGACGGTGAGGCCGGCGAGGGCGACACCGTGGCCGAGGACGTGGAGGACGTCATCGGCGGCGCCGGTGGCGACTCGATCACCGGCAGCGCGGCGACGAACGACATCGACGCCGGCCCGGGCGCGGACGTCATCGACGCGGGCGCCGGGGCCGACACCGTCGAGGCCGGCGCGGGTGACGACACGATCGCCGCGCGCGACGGCGCTCCGGACCGGATCATCTGCGGCGAGGGCAGCGACAGCGTGGTGGGCGACGCCATCGACCTCCTCGACGGGTGCGAGGCCGTCGACCTGAGCCGGGCCCTGCTGCCCGACGTCGACAACGACGGCCTCGCGGCCTCCGCGGGCGACTGCGCGGACACCGATCCGGGCCGGCGCCCCGGTTTCCCCGACCGTCCGGGCGACGGCATCGACCAGGACTGTGCCGCCGGGGACGCGCCGTTCCCCCGCATCCTGACCGGGCTCGCGGTGCGCTGGCGGTTCGCGAACGCCAAGCTGATCGTCACGCAGCTCGAGCTGATCGACCTGCCCGACCGGGCCCGCGTCGAGGTCCGCTGCCGCGGCAAGGGGTGCTTCAAGGGTGCCAAGGAGGAGCAGCGCCCCAAGGGCGCCGAGCAGCTCGACCTGCTGCGGTTCGTCCGCGGCTCGAAGCTCGGTCGCGGCGCGCGGCTGCAGCTGCGCATCTTCCGGCCCGACACCGTCGGCAAGCAGATCCGGCTGATCGTGCGCAAGCCGTCGCAGCAGCCGAAGGTGCGGTTCACGTGCCTGCGGCCGGCAGACGGCAAGCCGGTGGCCTGCAGCGCGCTGTAGCCGGGCCTAGAGGCCGAGCCGCTTGCGGATCAGCCGGATCAGCTTGCGCAGGCAGCGCAACAGCCACCGCAGCAGGCGCTCCAACCAGCTCGACGGCCGCTCGAGCGCCTTGATCTGCGTCGAGATCACCGCCTCGCCGCCGGTCGGGACCTTGATGCGGTAGAAGCCGGGAGCGAGCTGCTCGAGCTCCGGGCCGTCGAGCGCGTGCTCCCAGCCGTAGAGCTCACCCTCGTGGGAGACGGCGTAGCCGAACGGCGTCTGCGGGATGAGGATCTTGTTCCCCGTCTCCGGGTCGGTGTCGCCGGAGTCGTGGAAGACGTGGACCATGTAGGTCGGCTCGAGCTTGCGGATCAGGTCGATCCCGCTCAAGTCGGTCGCGTACGGGTCGATCGGCACCTCGCCGTCGCCGTCGCCGTTCCGGTCGCCGTCGCGGTCGTGGTCCCCGCGGCGAACGCGTCGGGACAGATCGGGGGGCTGGGGATCCGGCCGCGGCGGCTGGGCGACGCGCTCCGGCATGTTCGTCGTGATGACCAGCAGGTAGACGTCACGCTGCGGCGTCCCGGGGTCGGGCAGGTCGCGGACGCTGATCATCGCCTCCCTGCGAAACGTCGACGCCGCGACCACGTCGAAGTTCCTCGAGGCGCTCGCCGGGCTGAACGTGTGCCCCCCGCCCGACAGCTCGCACAGCATGCACTGGTGCTTCCAGCGCGCGCCGCTGCGGAACTCGGTGAGGAACGTACCCTCGAGGACCCACTGCTGGGTCACCTGTCCCGTGGCGCCGTTCGAGAGGGCACTGGCGTTGGAGCCGGGGTTGGGAGTGGAGCCGGGTCCGGTCAGCGGCGGCGGGACGGGCTCCCAGAGGCTGCTGGCGACCGTCGGCTGATTCGGGATCGATCCCCAGTTGGCGATGTACCACTGACTCCTGATGACACCCGCATCGATCAACGAGCCGGTGTTGTTGGCGGCGTCGGCGACCAGCGTGTTGGGGTACACGTTGGGCGCCGGTGCCGGCGTGTACTTGATCTCGTGCGGAGGGCTGTTGGTCGTCCGCAACGACGACGGCACGATCGCCACCACCTGTCCGCACCCGGCGCCGCCGATCGTCGCGGTGTCCCAGGTGCCAGGGTCGCCGGCGCTGACCCCGGACGGATACGCGAGCGGGAACTGCGTGCCGGCGCCCAGCACCACCCGGGCGTCCCAGAAGAACTTGAACGTCGTCCCGAGGTTGATGCCGTCGTCATCGATGTCGAGCCCGCCGCTACGCACAGGCACGTGCAGCTGCACCGTCCACTCGTTGGCGAGGGCGAACACCCGTGCGCGGGCCCCCACCCAACCCGGGGCGGGCAGGTCACCTGGGAAGAGCCGCAGGGAGGCGAGCGGCAGGAAGTTCATCGTGCCGGCCCCCACGGGGAATGGATCGAGCACCAGCGTCAAAGCGGGCCCGCCGGTCCGCTGGAAGCCCACCCTCAACCGGTCGCCCGCGCTCGGAGTGGTGTCTGCCTTGATCGTCCACGAGAAGAAGAGCTGATCGCCGGCGCTCGAGCTGAGCGCGCGGAACGTCGCCTCGGAGCCGGCCCCCCACGTCCCGGCCAACCCGATCCGCGTCGATCCGTTCCAGCGGGGATCGTCGACCCGGTCGTTGAGCGTCGGCAGCGAGCCATCCGTCGTGTTCCACCAGACGGGAGGACCGCCTGCGAACGGGACGCCGAAGGCCGGGGGGAAGCAGATCGCCACGCTGGTGTCCGACGCTATAACAGCGGCACGCACAGATACTCGGTGTGTTCGCATTCCGACCATCGCTGCGGGGGCAGAGTGATGCGGGCGAAGCCTCAGCCGCCGCACAGGAACCTCCCAGCTTCGGCGGCCACACTGCGCCGCATGCACGACCACGAGCACGACGACCACGAGCACGATCGC
>OBLS010000858.1_pt1 | contig 11822 bp, 14 predicted proteins | sample 1519901 | NCBI WGS metagenome assembly OBLS01 (sample SAMEA3113585, study PRJEB22503) | soil metagenome
CGGTGTGCGCCGGAATCCACATGAGCGACATCCCGGCCTTTCCGTACGAGATCCTATGGGGCGAGCGGTCGGTGCGCTCGGTCGCAAACCTGACCCGGCGCGACGGCGAGGAGTTCATGTCCATCGCCCCGCAGGTCCCTGTGCGCACGGAGGTGGCCGAGTACCCGCTCGCACGTGTGAACGATGCGCTCGACGACCTGCGCAACGGCAGGTTCCGCGGCGCTGCCGTGCTCGTGATCTAGTCTTGAGGTCGCCGGATGGCCGATCTGACCGTCAAGCGGCTGGACGAGTTCGAGGGGATCTTCGACGGGGGCATGCTGCGGGTGCGCGCGGGCCTCGGCGTGAGCTCGTTCGGAATCCAGGTAATCCAGCTGCCCCCGAACTTCACCCTCTACCCGGAGCACAGCCACGCCCACGACGAGCAGGAGGAGGTCTACACCGTGCTGGGTGGGAAGGCCACCCTTCAGGTCGGCGGCGAGGAGCACGTGCTGGAGCGGGGCGTGTTCGCTCGGGTCGGGCCGGGCGAGAAGCGCAAGTTCGTCACCGGCGAGGAGGGAGCGCGCATCCTGGCGATCGGAGGCGTCCCGGGGAGGGTGTACGAACCTCCGGAGTTCACCGAGGAAGGTGGCACCGCCCCGCCGATGCCGAAGTCGACCATCGAGGGCGGCTAGCGGAAGAGATCGGTCTCGGCCGGGCGCTGGATCGCGCTCGCTCCTGCGCCGTCCGCGTCGGTCACGCGCGGGCCGAGCCCGCGAACCACCGCCGCGGGCACGCCGGCGTCCTTGTCCCTCACCACGTTCGCCGCGGCGGCGAGCTCGTCCGCGAGGGCGACGACCGTCGCGGCCAGCTCGCGGCCGGAGCGATCCCGGCGCCCGCGCCAGTCCTCCAGCGGGTCGAGCCCCGCGCATCCGATCGCGACGTCGCACTGTCCGAGCCGCCACGGGCGACCGAAGCTGTCCGAGATCACCACCGCCGGCACCGGGCCTCCGGCGGCGCGGATCTCCGCGCGGATGTACCGCGCCGAGGCATCGGGATCCAGGGGGAGCAGCGTCACGCAGCCGTCCTCCGGGACGTTCGAGGCGTCGATGCCGGCGTTCGCGCACACCCAGCCGCTCGTTGTCTCGGTGATCAGGACGCCGCGGGTCGCCCGTACCACGGCCCGGCTCTCGTCGAGGACGAGCTGGACGAGCGCGGGGTCCTTGTCGAGCCGACTCGCCAGCTCGATCGCCCGGGCTTGCGGCTTCACCTCGGCGAGACGCCGCACCCGTCCCTCGGCCTTGGACACGATCTTCTGGGAGACCACGATCGCGTCGCCGGGGTCAAGGTCGGCAGCCGCGGCGAGCGCCTCCCCGAGCCTGTCGCCCTCGCCGATCTCCGGGAGACCAGTGAGGGGGAGGATGTGGATCGGTCCCGTCATGCCTGCGCGAGTGCGCCAAGCGCTGCCGCCGTGCGTGGCGCGCGCTGCGGGGCGGCGCGAAGGACCTCCCCCAGTGCGGCGAGGTCCGCTGGGGTGTCCACGTCGAGAGCCAGGGAGTCGAGCCGCTCGATCGCGGCGGCGTGGCGGGCCGCCCGGGCCAGCCGCTCGTGGCGATCGCGGCTCTCCTCGCCGAACGCGGGTTTGATCGCGTCGGGGGGCGCGAGCAGCAGCGCGTTGGTGCCGGTGCCGTGGCGGTCGGGAACGATCCCGACCCGGCCTTCCGAGATCCGTTCGAGGGCGGCGTCGAGTTCGGACGGATCGAGGAGCGGGCAATCGCCCGGCAGCAGCGCGACCGCCGTCGCCCCCAGCTCCACCGCACGGGAGATGCCGAGCATCGCGGCCTGCGAGTGACCGGCGTCGCGTGGATCGGCGACGACGTCCACGTCGTGCTCACGCGAGGCGCGCTCCGCCGCCGGCTCCCCGGTCACCACGATCACGTGCTCGATCCCCCGACTGCGAGCCACTGCCGCGAGCACGTCGCCGAGCATCGCCAGCGCGAGCGCGGCTCGGGGCTCCGCCCCGAGCGCCGCGGCAAGTCGCCGTTTGGCGGCGCCGAATCGCTTCACCGGAATGATCGCTGCAACCGGCACGGTTCTCAGGGGCCGCCGGCGAGGGAAGCGGCGAACTCCAGCGTGCGTTCCGCGACCGCACGGCGCGCGCGACCGTCGTTCATCAGCGTCGGGGTGACGAGCGAACGTGGGCTCTCGGGCGGCGGCTCCGGATCTCCCGCATCGACCACCAGGCCGTCGAGCAGCCCACCGTACACCGCGGCCACCCCGGCGGCCGAGGGCTCGAGGCCGATCGCCTGCATGAAGCTCTCCGTGGGGCCCTTGATCGCCCGCCCAGCCACGAACGGACTCACGGCGACGACCGGCGCGGGGCTCTCGGCGATCGCCTCCCGAAGACCGGGCACGGCGAGGATCGGGCCGATGCTGATCACCGGGTTCGAAGGGCCGATCACGATCACCTCGGCGTCCGCGAGCGCCTCCCTCACCTCCGGCGTTGGCGTGGCGCGAACCGATCCCTCGAACTCCACGGCCTCGATCGACGGCTCGGCTCGGTCCAGGACCAGGTACTCCTGGAAGCCCCGCCACCCTCCCGGGGTGCGGACTCGCGTGCGAACGGGCTGATCCGCCATCGGCAGGACCCGCGCGACCGCCCCCAAGGCGCTCGCAATTCGAAGCTGGACATCCGTCGGCCGCATTCCTTCATCGAGCAGCTGACGGCGGCGCAGGCAGGTGGCGAGATCGCGATCCGAGAGCTGGAACCAGTCCGGGGCACCGAGCTGCACCAGCCGCCCGAAGGCGGTGAACGTATCGTCGCGAATGCCCCAACCGCGCTCCTCGTCGATCTCGCCCGACAGCCAGTAGGTGATCAGGTCGGGGTCGGGGGAGACGTGGACGCCGAGGACCTCGACGTCGTCGCCGGTGTTGGCGACCACGCTGAGCTCGGCGCCCAACACCTCCTGAAACCCGGCGGCGAGCTTCGCCCCGCCCGTTCCCCCGGCGAGCACCGCCGCCTTCATCTAGTGGTTCCTCCGGTGAGTCCGGTGCTGATTCGGCGAGCGAAAACCGAGCCAGCTGCGGACGCAGGGAGGCCGAATAGTGTGCACTATTCGGCCAACCGAGGACAAGGCTGGCGAAGGTTTGCAGCCGCCGAGTCAGTGCCGGAATTCGCCGGAGGGACCACTAGCTCCAGTGATCCTCGTCCGGAAGGCCGGTGATGCGGATCCCCGCGTGCGCCTTGTGACGGACGTTGATCGAGATCAGGAGCGGGGTGAGCTGCTCGGCGATCCGCGCCATCTCGAGCGCGCCGGCGTTCACGGGGCGGAGCCCCCGGATCCGCTGCACGAGCTCCGCCACGCGCGCCTTGTCCGCCTTGCGATCGCCGCAGATCAGGACGTCCTCACCGAGCGGGCGGGTGAGATCGGCCAGCAACGGGGCGCTCACCGAGTGGAGTGCGGAAACGACCGTGACGCCGTCCGGAACCATCTCCTGCGCCTGCTGCGCGGCCGACCCCTGCCACACGCCGAGCGAGCGCGTTGCGCGCCCGCTGACGGCCGCAGCGGTCGGCACCGTGCAGTCGACCAGCAGCTGGCCGGTCTCGAGCGCGTCGCGAAGGTTGTTGAGCGTCTCGGACTGGGCGCGAAAGGGGACACAGAGGAAGACGATCGAACCGCGTCGGGCCGCTTCGGCGTTGAGGACGCCCTCGACCGCCGAATCCGGAACCGCGTGTCGCACCCGCGCCGCCGCCTCCGCAGCGCGCCCCGCGCTGCGCGAGCCGATCACGATCTCGGTGCCCTCGCGCGCCCAGCGCAGAGCGAGCCCGTACCCGAGCGCCCCGGTGCCGCCGATGATCGGAATCGGCTCCGCCATTCGGGTAATCATTCCAGCGTGGCCGAGACGCGGAAGTACCCATCGCTGGCGCGTGGGGCCGACGGCAGGAGGCGGTGCTGGTGGGGACAGAGCTCTCCCGAATACGTCGGCTATCACGACCGGGAGTGGGGGCGGCCGGTGACGGACGACGATGGGCTCTTCGAGCGCCTGTCCTTGGAGGGTTTCCAGAGCGGTCTCTCGTGGCTCACGATCCTGCGCAAGCGGGACGCGTTCCGGGTGGCGTTCGCCGGGTTTCGGATCGGCGAGGTCGCCGGCTTCGGCTCGCGTGACGTGAAGCGCCTGATGGCAGACGCGGGGATCGTTCGCAACCGGCGCAAGATCGACGCCGCGATCGAGAACGCCCGCGCCGCAACGGCACTCGCCGATGACGGCGCCTCGCTGTCCGGCCTGGTGTGGTCGTTTCGGCCCAAGCGCCATCGCGCCCCTCGCACCGCCGCCGATCTGCCGGCCACGACGCCTCAGTCGGCGGCGCTGTCCCGGGAGCTGAAGGCGCGGGGCTTCCGCTTCGTCGGCCCGACGACCGCGTACGCGCTGATGCAGGCGTGCGGGCTCGTCAACGACCACATCCTGGGTTGCGCCGTTCGAGGCGAGGTCACACGCGCACAGCGTGGAGCGCGAAGGCACTAAGGCGGCTTATGCTCCCGGCGCGATGAGGCTCGAGGGGCGAAGCGCGCTGGTCACCGGCGGCGCCAAAGGGATCGGCGAAGCGATCGTCCGCCGCCTCGCCGCCGAGGGCGCCGAGATCACGATCGGCGACGTCGACACGGAGGGGGCCGAGAAGGTCGCCGCGGAGACCGGCGCGACCGCGGTACCCCTCGACGTCACCGATCCGGAGTCGGCGCTTGCCGCGGTCGAGCGCACCGGGCCGCTCGACGTGCTCGTCAACAACGCGGGCATGGACGAGTTCGGGTTCTTCACCGACACCGACCCAGGCGTGTGGGAGCGCGTGCTCGCGGTCAATCTGAAGGGCGTGTTCGCCTGTACGGCTGCCGCGCTGCCCGGGATGCAGCAGGCGGGGTACGGGCGGATCGTCAACATCGCCTCGGAGGCGGGTCGAGTCGGGTCGAAGGGATCCGCGGTCTACTCGGCGGCAAAGGGAGGGGTGATCGCGTTCACGAAGACGATCGCGCGCGAGAACGCCCGCTTCGGAATCACCGCGAACGCGATCGCTCCCGGACCGATCGACACCCCTCTGCTCAGGCGAGCCGCGGAGCTCGGAGAGATCGGCGAACGGATCATCGAGACGATGAAGGCGGGGACCCAGCTGCGGCGGCTCGGCCAGCCAGATGAGGTCGCGGCGGCGGTTGCCTTCCTCGCCTCCGAGGAGGCCGCGTACGTGACCGGCGAGACGCTCGGCGTATCGGGCGGACTCGGGATGGTCTGATGCTCGAGCCCGGTCTCGAGCGCAGGGACGAGTTCGTGGTCGAGGACCGCCTCGTCACCGACGTGGGCGGGACGATCGGCGTCAGGGTGCTCTCCACGCCGGGGATGATCGGGATGATGGAGCGGACCTCCTCGATGCTCGCCTACGAGAACCTTCCGGATGGCAAGGCCACCGTCGGGTTCGAGGTGTGCGTGAAGCACGTCGCGGCCGCCGCCGAGGGCGCGCGGTGCGAGGTCCGCTCCTCGCTGCGCGAGATCGTGGACGGGCGCAAGCTGCGCTTCGAGGTGGAACTCACGGAAGGGGAGCGCATGATCGGCGTGGGGACCCACGAGCGTCGCGTGATCGACATCGGCGGCGTCAAGAGCGACTGACCCCGCCCTACGATTCCGGGCATGAGCGACGCGCCACCCGAGGTCCGGATCCGGGAGGTCGGTCCCCGTGACGGGTTCCAGAACGAGCCCGAGGTGATCGCGACCGATGACAAGGTGCGGCTGATCGGGATGCTCGCCGCCTCAGGCTTGCGGCGGCTCGAGGTCACCTCGTTCGTGCGCCCCGACGTGATCCCGCAGCTCGCCGACGCCGAGAATGTGCTGCGGCGGATCGAGCGACCGGCCGGCGTGTCCTACTCGGTGCTGGTGCCCAACGAGCGGGGGCTGGAGCGCGCGCTCCCGCTCCGGGACCGCTTCGACGAGGTGAACCTGTTCCTGTCGGCGACCGAGACCCACAACCGCAAGAACGTCAACCGCTCGATCGCCGAGTCGCTCGAGGGGCTGGGGCGGACGATCAGGCGCGCGCGGGCGGAGGATCTGCGCTGCGAAGGGGTGATCTCGGTGTCATTCGGATGCCCCTTCGAGGGAGAGGTTCCGCAGGATGGGGTGTTCGCGATCGCCGAGGGCCTCGCGGAGGCGGGGTGCGAGGAGGTCTCGTTCGGTGACACGACCGGAATGGCGAACCCGCGGCAGGTCGAGGAGTTCTTCGCCGCGGCGCGGGAGCGGCTGTCGGACGTCGAGCTGACCGCCCACTTCCACAACACACGTGGCCAGGGGCTCGCGAACGTGCTCGCGGCGCTCTCGGCCGGAGTGGCGTCCTTCGAGGCGGCGTTCGGCGAGCTCGGCGGCTCGCCGGTGTCGCCGGGCGCGACGGGGAACATCTCCACCGAGGACCTCGTCTCGATGCTGCACGAGATGGGAATCGGGACCGGGATCGACCTCGCGGCGCTGATCGAGGCCTCGCGAGCGGTCCAGGAGCTTCTCGGGCGGCCGCTCGGTGCCCACGTCCTGCGCGCCGGCCCCGTCGACTGGCACAGATAGCGACCCCGTAAAAAGCTCCTAAAGGGGGTTTACACACCCCCCTCGATCGGGCAGTCTGTTACTTCGGCCTTGCAGGGAGGCGAGCAAGTGAGGCAGGACGAACGATGAAGGAGGGGGGTCATCATGACAACCCGACTGTCAGCGCTCGATTCGGCGTTTCTCGCCGTCGAGACCCCAACCGCACACATGCATGTCGGATGGGCGGCCGTGTTCGATCCGCCTGGGAGTGGTGCGGCTCCGGGCTTTGAGGAGCTCCGGGACCACATAGGTTCTCGGGTCGGCAGGGCCCCGCGTTACAGGCAGCTGCTGCGATCGGTCCCGCTGGGTCTCAACGCCCCGGTGTGGGCGGATGACCCTAGCTTCGACATTTCTCGGCACGTCGTGCACGCGGACCGGCAGCGGCTCGGCGATGTCGTCGAGGCGTGCATGTCGGAGCCGCTGCCACGCGACCGGCCGCTGTGGCAGATGCGCATTGCGCCACGACTCGACGACGGCCGGATCGCACTGATCGGCAAGGCGCATCACTGCATGGTCGACGGCATCGCAGCGGTCGAGCTGACGTCGATGCTGCTCGACCCCGAGCCCGACCCCCCTCCCTCTGATCCCAACGGGTGGAGGCCGGGGCCGACGCCGCGGCCGGTGAGCTTGCTCGCGAGCGGGATCGCCGATCTGGCGCGAGGGCCGCTCGAGATGGCGACCATGCCGGTTCGGGCGCTCAGCTCCCCGGCGCGTGCGGCCGACCTGGCCAGACGCGCCGGACGCGCCTTGCGCGCGGTGGCGGGATCGGCGCGGCCGGCGAAGCCGGTGGCCGCCCTGAACCGGCCGAACTCGCCGCGCCGCCATCTTGCGCTGCTGTCGCGGCCCACCGACGACCTGCGGCGGATCAAGGGCTCGTTCGGCACCAAGCTGAACGACGTGGTACTCGCCGCGTCGGCGGGGGCGGTCAGGCGCTTCCTGGAGCGCCGTGGTGAGACGCCGATCCGGCTCAAGACGATGGTTCCGGTGAGCGTGCGTGATAGCGGGCAGTCCGGCGAGCTCGGGAACCGGATCTCGTTCATGTTCGTCGACCTGCCGTGCGACGAGCCCGATCCGGCGCGGCGGCTGCGGCGGGTCCACGCCGAGACGGCGGAGCGGAAGCAGGCCGGCGAGCCGGAGGGCGCCAACGACGTCGTGCAGTCGATCGGCCTCGTGCCGGCGCCCGTCCGGAAGGCGGTCTCGCGGTTCGTGGCCAGCCCACGGACCTTCAACCTGGTTGTGTCGAACATCCCCAGGCCGACGGAGCGGCTGTACCTGCGGGGTTGCGAGCTGAAGGAGGCGTACCCGGTGGTGCCGCTAGCGGACCGCCACGCCCTGGCGATCGGAGTCACGAACGTGGGGGAGGAGCTCTGCTTCGGCGTATACGCCGACCGGGAGTCGCTGCCGGACGCCGACTCCGTGGCGCAGGACCTAGCGGAGTCGATCGACGAGCTGCTCGTCGCCAGCTGACCACCACGCCACAGCCGACAATCGCATAGCTTTCGGGGCCGATGAGGACCCCAACCACGTTCGAGCGCGCCGTCGATGCGAAGGACATCGGCGCGCTGACCGAGCTGCTTGCGCCCGACGTCGCCTTTCGGAGCCCGGTCGTCTATCGGGCCTACGAGGGCCGGGAGCTGGTCTCGGCGGTCCTCGGCGCCGCGTCCCGGGTGTTCGAGGACTTCGAATACGTGCAGCGGTTCCACTCGGACGACCGCGCCGCTTTGATCTTCAAGGCACGGGTCGGCGAGCGCGAGGTGGAGGGGCTGGACCTGGTGCGGTTCGACGAGGACGGCAAGGTCTCCGAGCTGACGGTGATGGTGCGGCCGATGAGCGGCGTGCACGCGCTCGCCGCCGCGATGGGGGAGGAGCTCGAGCGGCTAGGCGTCGCTCCTCCCCGCGTGGCCGAGTGATGGACATCAACCGGGTCGGAGTGGTGGGATGCGGGCTGATGGGCCACGGGATCGCGCAAATCTGCGCCCAGGCCGACTGGGACGTGGTCGTCCGCGAGGTCGATCAGGAAACGCTCGACGAGGGGATCGGGAAGATCGAGAAGCAGCTCTCGCGCGCGGTGGAGAAGGGCAGGGTCGAGCAGGGCGACGCCGACGCGGTGAGGGAGAGGATCAACGGCACCCTCGACTACTCCGACCTGGCCGAGTGCGATCTCGTGATCGAGGCGATCACCGAGGACCTGGACGCGAAGCTCGAGATGTGGCGGGAGGTGGATGGTGCGGCCAAGGATGGAGCGGTCTTTGCGACCAACACCTCCTCGCTGCCGGTCGTCAACCAGGCCGTTGCCACGGGGCGACCCGAGAGCTTCCTCGGGATGCACTTCTTCAACCCCGCGCAGGTGATGCCGCTGCTCGAGGTGGTGCAGACGGTGACCACGAGCGATGAGGCACTGAAGACGGGCTTCGAGGTCGGCGAGAGGCTGGGCAAGACGTGCGTCCACGCTCGCGACAAGACGGGGTTCATCGTCAACCGCCTGCTCGTCCCGTACATGCTGGACGCGATCCGGGCCTACGAGGAAGGGTTCGGAGCGATCGACCAGATCGACGTCGCAATGAAGGCGGGCGCCAACCATCCGATGGGACCGCTCACGCTCGCGGACTTCGTGGGGCTCGACACCCTCGCGGCGATCGCCGACGTGATGTTCGAGGAGTATCGCGAACGGCGGTTCGCGGCGCCACCGACGTTGCGGAAGATGGTGGCCGCCGGGCTGCGCGGACGGAAATCCGGTAAGGGTTTCTACGACTACTCAGGCGAAGAGCCGACCCCCACGGACCTAGGCCTCTGAGCGGATCGACCGGGCACCCGGGGGCCGCATTCGGAAGGATGTGAGCGTGGACGAGGACAGCATCGAGCGAATTCGCAGCGCCACGTTCCCGATCGCGCGGAAGGGATACGACAAGCGCGAGGTCGAACGGTTCCTGAGCGGGCTTGCCGATTGGCTCGAGGGAGGCGGCTCCGACCAGGCCCTCTCCGAGGTCATCAAGCGGGAGCTCGAGCGCGTGGGGGAGAAGACCGGCGGGATCCTGGGCGCGGCCCACGAAGCCGCGGAGGAGATCCAGGTCGAGACCGAGGAAGAGGCGGGCAGGACCATCGAGGAGGCCCGCCGGGAGGAGATGCGGATTCGCTCCCTGATCGAGGACTACCAGGCCGAAACGCGGGGGGGAGGCCGATCGATATGCGGAGCAGAGGCGCCAGGAAGCCGACCTCTACTCGAGCAGGACCCGCGAGCAGGCCGATCGCTACTCCGCGGAGGGGATCGCCGAGGCCGATGGGTATTCAATGAGGACCCGCGCCGAGGCGGACGAATACACGGAGCAGGTCCGGGCCAAAGCCGAGCGTGACGCCGAGGAGAAGCGCTCCGCCGTGAAGCACGAGGCTCGGGAGATCATTCTGGCGGCCGAGGCGAAGGCCAAGCAGGTCGCGGAGGCAGGCGATCGTCGCCGCCGCGACATGGAGTCCGCGGTCTCCGACCTGTCGAGCCGCCGCGACGCCGTGCTGGAGGAGATCCGGCGCCTTACCGGAGAGCTCAACACGACCGTGGGAAGCCACGCGTCGGAGTCGGAATCGGACTCCGAGTCTCCCGAGAAGGAGCCGGAGGAGGCACCAGCGAGTCCTCGCGACGAAAGCCACGCCGAAAAGCAGGCCGGTAGCTAGCCGCCGATCCTCGGTGGACGCGCCCTAGACTCAGGCGCGATGGGCGAGGTCCATGAGACCACGGATCTGACGGCGGCGCTGGAGGCCGCGCTCGCGGGCGGGCCCGAGCGACACCAGCGCAAGGTCGCGGAGCAGGGAAAGCTCCCGGTCCGCGAGCGGGTTGCGCGGCTCGTCGACCCCGAGTCGTTCGCCGAGGAGGCGCTGCTGGCCAATTGGGACCAGGAGGGCCTGGGCGCGGACGGTGTGGTCACCGGGCTGGCGCTGGTCGGCGGCCGCAAGGTGGCGCTGATGGCGAACGACCCGACGGTCAAGGCGGGCTCCTGGGGGCCGAAGACGGTGGAGAAGATCCTCCGCATCCAGGAGCGCGCGCTCCGCCTCGAGCTTCCGATCCTGTACTTGGTCGATTCGGCCGGCGCCCGGATCACCGATCAGGTGCAGATGTTCCCCGGGCGCCGCGGCGCCGGGCGGATCTTCTACAACGAGGTCGTACTCTCCGGGCGGGTTCCCCAGGTGTGCGTGCTGCTGGGCCCCAGCGCGGCAGGCGGTGCCTACATTCCCGCCTTCTGCGACGTGGTGATCATGCGCGAGGGGAACGCCTCGATGTACCTGGGCTCGCCGCGCATGGCGGAGATGGTGATCGGGGAGGACGTGACGCTCGAGGAGATGGGCGGGGCGAGGATGCACACGGCAGTCTCGGGATGCGGGCACCTGCTCGTGGCTTCCGACGAGCAGGCGGTCGACCTCGCCCGGCGCTACCTGTCCTACATGCCATCGAGCTGGCGCGAGGTGCCGCCTGCGGCGCCGCCCGCCGACCCGGAATCGGAGCGGCCGATCTCCGAGATCGTCCCTACGGACGAGAACGAGCCGTTCGACATGATGGAGCTGATCGAGGCGGTGGTGGACGTCGACTCCTTCCTCGAGGTGCACGACCGCTGGGCCCGCGAGGTGATCGTCGGCTATGCGCGGTTGGACGGTCGCGTGATCGGAATCGTCGCCAACCAGCCGAAGGTCAAGGGCGGCGTGCTGTTCGTCGACTCCGCGGACAAGGCGGCGCGTTTCATCTGGACATGCAACGCGTTCAACGTGCCGTTGCTCTTCCTCGCCGACGTGCCCGGGTTCATGATCGGGACCAAGGTCGAGCGCGAGGGGATCATCCGCCACGGCGCGAAGATGATCAGTGCGGTCTCCGAGGCGACGGTGCCGAAGCTCTCCGTGGTCGTGCGCAAGGCGTACGGCGCCGGCCTCTACGCGATGGCGGGCCCGGCCTTCGAGCCCGACTGCTGCATCGCGCTGCCGACCGCGTCGATCGCGGTGATGGGGCCGCAGGCCGCGATCAACGCGGTGTTCTACAACCAGATCCAGGCGATCGAGGACCCCGAAGAGCGGGCGGAGTTCGTGGAGCGCAAGCGAACCGAGTACGCCGAGGACATCGACATCCTCCACCTGGCTTCGGAGTTGGTCGTGGACGCGGTGATCGAGCCCGACGGCCTGCGGGATGAGCTCGTGAGACGTTACGCCCTGGCCGAATCGAAGGATCGCCGTTTTTCGGAGCGCCGCAATCCGATCACGCCGGC
>OBLS010000859.1_pt1 | contig 11821 bp, 14 predicted proteins | sample 1519901 | NCBI WGS metagenome assembly OBLS01 (sample SAMEA3113585, study PRJEB22503) | soil metagenome
CCATCGCCAGGTACAGGTTCGCGAGCGTCTGCGCCTGGATGCCCTGGCTGGCGTCCACGATCAGGAGTGCCCCCTCGCAGGCGGCTATGGCGCGCGAGACCTCGTAGGCGAAGTCCACATGGCCAGGAGTGTCTATGAGGTTGAGCGTCCACTCGCTGTCGCCTCTGTTGTAGAGCAGGCGCACGGCCTGGGCCTTTATCGTGATCCCACGCTCTCGCTCGAGCTCCATGGTGTCCAGAATCTGGGCGACCCGCTCCCGCTCGGGTACGGCGTCCGTGAAGTCGAGAAGCCGGTCGGCGAGGGTGCTCTTGCCGTGATCAATGTGCGCGATTATGCAGAAATTGCGCGTACGCTCGATGTTTTCCACCCGCAGAGTTTACCATTTGCTCTACCTGTGTTACATTCTCCGGGTCAGAGAAGTATCAAAGCAAGAGGAGCGTGAGCGTGCCCGCACCATCCAAGCGCGACAAGCAGAGCCTGAAGCGGTTCGAGCAGAACCGCAGCGTCGAGACCCGACTGAAAAACCTCTCCAAGGGGTTCTTCAGGGCGCTCGAGGCTGGCGACGGGGAGAGGGCCCGCCAGCTCTGGGATGAATCGCAGAAGACCTACGATAAGGCCGCCACGAAGGGCGTAATCCACCCCAACAAAGCTGCCCGCAAGGTGAGCCGGCTCGAGAAGGCGCTGGCCTCCAGCGAGTAACCCCACGGGCGGCTTCAGCCGCTTCTGAGCTCCCACTCGGCAGCCCTGAGCCGCTCGCTGCCGTCGCCTCCCGTGGACGCGAGCGGGACCAGGCCTAGGGTGCGCGAGATCCTGCGCGCAGCCAGCCCCACTAGCGCGGTGAAGGTAGGGTAGGCGAGCTCGAGGTCGGCGAGCTGCTCGACGCGCATCCCAGCGCGCATGGCGGTAGCGGCGATCTGGACGACCTCTACGGCCTGCTCGCCGACGATGTGCGCCCCGAGGACGCACCGCGTCGCCCGCGAGACGATGAGCTTGCACGAGCCGACTTGAAATCCGTCTATGATCCCCCGGTCGAGGTCTGCGTAGGGCACCACGGCAACGGCGCAGTCTTGCTCGCGGCAGGCCTCTACCTCGGTGAGACCCACGCTTCCGTACTCGGGATCGGTGAAGCCGCCGTGCGGCACGACCGCGTGGCGCAGAGCCCTGCGACCGCCGAGCACCGCGTTCTCGGCGGCGATCTCCGCCTCGTGGGTGGCGCTCTGCACGAGCATCATCCGGCCCGTGAGGTCCCCCGCGGCGAAGACGTGCGGCGAGCTGGTCCTCAGAGTATCGTCCACCCGCACATGGCCGCCCCACCCGATCTCTACACCGACGGCGGCCAGGTTCAGGTCATCAGCGTTCCCCGGCTACCCGATGGCGAAGACAACCGTCTCGACCTCCAGTGCTCTCTCCTCCCCACCGCGCGAGTCGGGACGCAGCCGTCGTTGGTACAGGTACCGCCCAGAGCCGCCCGCGCTCGACGAGCGCTACGTCGGCCCCAAGCTCCCTGGCGCGCAACGCAGCCGTCACGCCCGCCGGTCCGCCGCCCACCACGATAACCTCGTACAACACCCCTCACTTTCGACGCGCTAGCCGGAGAGCTTCAAGACCGCGAGCTCGACCTGCAGCTCGTCGCCGAGGTCGCTCCCCCCCTTCAGGCCGCGCTCTAGGTCCAGCACCAGGGCGAGCGCCCGCTCCAGGTCTTCGTCGCTCAAGCCGCGCGCCTGCTCCTCCAGCTTGCGGGCGACGAACGGCGGGACCTTCAGCTCTCTGGCCGCTTCCCCCTGAGAGGCACCGCGGGCGAAGAGCGCCCTGGCGCGTGCGACGAGGCGAAACTGGCGGCGTACCATATACGTCACCCGCAGCGGCGGCTCGCCGGTTGAGATCAGGTCCTCCAGGAGCCGGAGCGCGCGCCCCTGATCTCCGGCAGCCAGAGAGTCCACGAAGGCGAAGATGTTGGACTGCATGTCAGGAGGGCACAGAACATCAACATCTTCCCCCGTGGCTGGCCTGTCGGCGACGTAGAGCGCCAGCTTCTCCGTCTCGTTCGCGAGGCGCTGCTTGTCTCCGGAGCAGCGTGAGATCAAGCCCTGAGCGACGTCCTCCGGGAGATCCATGCCCATCCCCTTCGCGTGGCCGACGAGCCACCTGACGAGCGCCTTGCCCGTAGGCTGCTCGAAGGTGTGGACCTCCCCGGTCCTGTTCGCCGCAGCCATCAGCCTCTCGCGCGCGCCGAGCTTCTTGCCAAGCAGCGCAAGGTCCGCCTCCGGCGCCGGGTCGTCGAGGTAAGCGACTATCACGGCCTTCTGAGCGGCGTTCCAGGCATCGAGGTTCTTCACGACAACGAACGGCCCCTCCCCGAAGAGCGAGTACGAGTTGCAGGCGGAGACGACCGATTCGGGAGACGTTTCGGAAGCGTCGAAGGACTCGGCGTTGCGGCCCCGGCGCAGCTTCTTGACCCCGCGGGCCTTGCGCTCCTCGTCGTCTCCCAGAAGCAGGTAAACGGCCACGGATGTTATTGTAAACGTCCCCGGCATCGAATAAATCAGGGGATCATATACCAAGTGGACCGAGAGACCCGTTGTTGCCGGCAAGGTCTCCCCTGCTAGAGACCTCCGGCTCCGGTCAGGACGAGCCACAAGACCGACCAGAGAACGAGGACCGCTGCCCACATGGGCGCCTGCTTCCCGGAGAGGAAGCTGCCGGAGAGCGCGGCGGGCACGCATCCCACGTAGAAGAGCGCGACCAGTAGCGGGGTGACCCCCGGCGTGGTCGTCGCGGCGAACGGGACGGCGGAGGCCGTCCTGGCCGTCCACACCAGCAGGGCGACCAGGAAGCCGTTCGAGGCGTTGAGCGGGTAGGCGAGGACCGGCGCGACGTTGCCGCACACGGAACCGACGAGCCCGAGCGTCAGGATCGGTCCCGAGAGCGGCACCGCGACCAGGTTCGTCAGGGCCCCGATCACCGACACCTCATCGAAGCTGGCCGCGACTATCGGGGTGGTGGCGGCCTGGGCCGCCAAGGAGACCGAGATAAGGTTGGAGATGGAGTGCGGCGGCCTCTCGAAAGGCCTGAGAAGCGTCTTCTCGACGAGGGACTTCAGGGGCTTCCCGAGCAGGAGGATACCGAAGACTGCGGCGACGGAGAGCTGGAAGCCCGCGTTGTAGACGAGGAGCGGGTTGTAGGCGAGGACGGCCGCGAGCATCGTCGTCATGAAGTGCAGAGCCGAGACCTGGCGTCCGATCAGGCCTGCGGCGAGCACCAGCGAGGCGACGACCCCGGCGCGTATGGCCGACGGAGGCGCGCCAGCCACGAGGATGTACACCCAGGTGAGGGACAGCGTCGTGAGGGTGCGTGTGGCAGCCGTCACGGTCAAGGTCCGCAACGCGAAGTAGATCACGGCCGCCAGCACGGCGACGTGCTGGCCTGAGATCGCCAGAACGTGGGTTATGCCGCTGCGTCGAAAGTCTACTTCCAGGTCCTCCGGTATGAGCGAGCGGTCCCCGAGGACCATCCCGCGCACGACGGCTGCCTCCTGCGGGCGGAGCCCGTAGCCGAGCGCCGCGTCGGTGCGGCGGTGGACGCGCCCGATCCAGCCGAGCTCCTCATCCACGGGCCACACGCTCGTCGCCTCGACGACCGCGGAGACGTTCTTGGTAGCCAGATACTTCGCGTAGTCGAAGCCGTCCTCGTCGGGCTGGGGGCGTGAGATCTCCCCGTTCACCCGCATCCTGTCGCCCACCCCGACGCTGAGATCCCCGGCGAAGACCTCGACGCCCCCGCCTCGCAGGACCTCCCTCCCCCCGTACCACAGGTGCTCGACCCGGACATCGGCCCTGTAGCCCCAGCTGCTCGCGGCCGGCGGCGACGCTATGGTGCCGACGATGACCACTTCCCCCGGCTCGAAGGCAGCGAGCTGCGCGAGGGGGTCCGGGGTAGCCGTGTGCAGAAAAGAGATCCCGACCCCAGCCCCCGCAAAGAGCGGGGTCAGAATAACCATGAGCCGCCACGCTCCGGGCACGAAGCTTCGCCACGCGAGAGCAGCCACCGAGAAGATGATGCACGCCGCGACGATCGCCGGAACCAGAGTTGGCGCGACGGTACCCGCGACGATGCCCATTGCGAGCGTGATCGCCCACGCGTCCAGGCGCACCGGCTCTCTGAGGTCGAGAACCAATCCGGCTCTAGAATCCACTAGACCGTCGCGAAGGGTTCGATCTTCTCCAGCGTCGCCGGGCCTATGCCCGGGATCTCCTCCAGCTCCTCAACCGACCTGAATGACCCGTTGTTCCGCCGGTACTCCACGATGGTCTCGGCTGTCGCCGGCCCGACCTCCGGCAGCTCATCCAGCTCCTCCACATCGGCGGTGTTGATGTCGATCCGGAGCGGATCCTGCGCTTTGTTCTCTACCTCCTCTAGCGAGGCGCTGTAGACGACCTGCGGCGCGCGCTCGGAGACTCGCGAAGCGTAGAATGCCCCTCCGACCAGCACGACCACGACCAGCACCGAGACCGCTACCTGCGGCCGGTACCGCGCGAGGGTGCCGGTGGGGAACGCCTGCGACGCGCTTCCCTGGCGCGTCGCCGTCTCGAACGCATCCCATCCCATCGGGGATGGTTATCGGACCCAGAGATAAGAATATTTAGTATGTCGAGGGGAAGCTCGAGAGATACTTCGCTCGCGACCTACCCAGGAGTGGAGCCGACGGGGATCGAACCCGTGACCTCCACGCTGCCAGCGTGGCGCTCTCCCAGCTGAGCTACGGCCCCGAAAAGAACGGACAGAGTATATGTAGCCTGCCGCGAAGTGTCAACGCGGTCTCGTCCAGTCTATTCCGGCCAGTGTTCCTGAGGAGCGCTGCGCCAGAAGGACTCCAGGCGGTAGTAGTCGCGGGCCTCGTCGGTCAGGACGTGGACGACCACGTCGAGGAAGTCCAGGCTGATCCAGGCCGTCCCCTCTTCGATGCGCTTGGTGCGCGGGCGGTGTCCGGCCTCGATCATCTTCTCTATGACTTCCTCGGCGACGCGCCGCGTCTGGCGCTCGGTCTCGGCGCTGGCTATGACGAAGTAGTCCGTGTACGAGACGAGGTCTCTGAGGTCTACTATGATGACGTCTCGGGCGAACATCTCGCTCGCCGCCCTGGCCGCTGTCGCAGCCATCTCGTAGCTCAGGACCTCGCCCTCGGTCTCGACGCTGCTCCGCCTCATGGCGGACTCGTCGCGGTTCACCGCGTCTCCTCCTTCAAACGTCCTCCCTGTCCACTTCTCTTCTCATCGCCTTCGTACAACCTCCTGTCGCTTATGATCCGGTAGACCCCCTCCGGTACCAGGTAACGCACGCTCTTGCCCTGCAGGATCCGACGCCGGATGCCGGTCGCCGAGATGTCCACCCGCGTGCACTCCACGGGGAAGATTCGGTCGAAGTTCCGCAGGCCCGCCTCGAGGTGGCCGAGTTTCGAGAGATCAAAGCCTGGGCGCGTCGCCGCGACCATGACAACCTTCTCGAGAAGCCGGTCCGGGTCCTTCCACGCGAGCAGATTGGAGACCTCGTCCGCCCCGCTGATGAAGAACCACTCGTCGTCGGGGGCGCGCTCCTTGAGGATCTGCACGGTCTCCACGCTGTACATCGGACGTCCGGCGTCGACCTCGACCCGGTCCACGCTGAAGCGCGCGTTGCCCTCTACCGCGGCCTCGACCATCTCGAAGCGGTCTTCAGCGCTCGCCCGCACGCTGGAGGCCTCCTTGTGTGGGGGAATGCCCCCCGGGACGAACACGACGCGAGCGAGCCCCAGCTCCCCCATGACCTGCTCGGCGATCACCATGTGCCCCACGTGGACGGGGTCGAAGGTCCCGCCGAAGATCCCGACCTTCACAGCAGATACCTCACCTGAAGTCGAACACAGTCTCGCCGATCCGGATCTCGTCTCCCGGCTGCGCGCCCGCGCGCCGCAGGGCGCCGACGACGCCGCTTCTCTCGAGCTCGCGCTGGAAGCGCTCGACACCCTCGGGGTTCTCCCAGTCTGTCTTGAGCGCTAGCCGCTCGACGCTCTCGCCAGCGACTGAGTAGCCGCCGTTCTCCTTCTCCACGCGCACGCCCTTCCACGTCGGTCGGAAGACGCGGTGGGCGCGAACCGCTTGCTCCCCGGTGGAGCGGTCGCCCAGCTCGCGCATACGAGCCTCGAGGAGGTCCCGCAGGTCCTCGACACCCTCCCCCGTCTTCGCGGAGACGTGCAGCGCGCCCGGGAACGCCTCCCGTAGGTAGCCGCGGAGCTCCTCGTCCAGCAGGTCCACCTTGTTGAGCACGGTGACGGTCGGCTTCCTGGAGAGCCCCGCTGCGTACAGCTCGACCCGCAGGGTACCTTCGGCCTCCTCTGGGTCCTCGCTCGCGTCGAGGACGAGCGCCAGCAGCCGGGCGCGGGCGACGTGTCTGAGGAAACGGTTGCCGAGGCCCCGGCCCTCGCTCGCGCCCGAGATCAGACCCGGGATATCCGCGACCACGAAAGGCCCGCGGTAGCGCCTGTCGTCAGCGACCCCGAGCTGCGGAGAGAGCGTGGTGAACGGGTAGTCGCCGACCCTCGGCCGCGCGGCGCTTAGAGTACGAAGCAGTGAGGACTTGCCGGCGTTCGGCAACCCGACGAGGCCCACATCCGAGAGTACCTTCAGCTCGAGCCGGACCTCCTTCTCTTCTCCCGGCAAACCCTTCTCGCGGAAGGCGGGCGCCCGGCGGGTCGAGGTCGCGAACGACGCGTTGCCGCGGCCACCCTCGCCGCCGAGGGCGGCGATAAACGTCGATCCTGGTTCCGAGAGGTCGGCCAGCAGGCCGCTATCGTCGTAGACCTGGGTACCGACCGGGACCTCGATAACGGCATCGTCTCCGCGCTCGCCGGCACGGTTGTTGCCCGAGCCGTGGCCGCCGCGGCCGGCCTTTACCACCCGACGGTGAGCGTAGGGCTCGAGGGTAGAGAGGTCTTCGGTGGCGCGCAGGATCACCGACCCGCCATCGCCGCCGCGTCCGCCGTCCGGGCCGCCGCGCGGCTTGTACTTCTCGCGGTTAAAGGAGACGCTGCCGTCGCCGCCGCCCCCTGCGCGGACGAGGAAGCTCGCTTCATCTACGAACTGCAACGGGGCTAGAGACCCCCAGAGAGACTGGTCCTCAGGCCGTGGCCTCCTCGAGCACGCTCACCACGCTCTTGCCCCGGCTACGGTCGAAGCTCACCCTACCACCCACCTTGGCGAAGAGGGTGTCGTCCGAGCCCTTGCCGACGTTCTGGCCGGGGTGGACCTTCGTCCCGCGCTGGCGCACGATGATGCTGCCCGCGGTGACCCTCTGGCCCCCGTAGGTCTTCACGCCGAGGCGCTTGCCTGCCGAATCGCGACCGTTGCGCGACGAGCCGCCGCCCTTCTTATGAGCCATCAGATACCTCCAGAACCCTCACCCGGGTCAGCGACTGCCGGTGCCCGGTCTTCTTCCTCGAATCCTTCTTCGGCTTGTACTTGTAGACGTGGATCTTCTCGCCCCGCAGGTGCTCGAGGATCTCCACTCTAGCAGTTCTCTCACCGAGGTCTACGCCATCGTCGTCGGCGACGAAGCCGACCGGCAGCTCGACCGAGTCCCCGACCTCGCCCTCCAGCCTATCGACGACGAGCTCCTGGCCCTCCGTAACCCTGTACTGCTTTCCACCGCTCTCTACGACCGCAAACACTGTATAAGCTCCTAAGGTTTCCAAGACTCTGATCCAGGCGTACGAACCTCGTACTGTTCGGGGCGATAGTATACCCGCCATCCGCCCCATCGACCAGTATACGGTTATACCTTGGGATGCTTCGAGACCTCGGTCTTGGCGTGGATGGCGATGCTCTGCAACAGGCCCAGTGAGAGGACGCTCACCACCAGGTTGCTGCGCCCGTAGCTGATAAACGGCAGCGGGATGCCGGTGACGGGCATGATCCCCATCGTCATCCCGACGTTCACGAAGACGTGGAAGAGGAAGATGGTGGCCACGCCTACCGCGATGAGGACCCCGAACCGGTCGCGCGAGATGGTCGCGACGTGCAGGATGCGCCAGACGAGGAGGAAGAAGAGCAAGATGAGCACGATGCTGCCTACGAAGCCTACCCTCTCTGCCAGGTTGGAGAAGATGAAGTCCGTGTTCTCCTCCGGTAAGAAGCCCAGGTTCGCGAGCGTCTGGGCGTCGAGGCCCTTGCCCGTGATCCCCCCTGATCCTATCGCCATCTTCGACTGGCACACCTGGTAGCTGATCCAACTGCTGCAGTCGCCGTCAGAGAAAGCCGTCAGGCGGGCGATCTGGTACTCTTCCAGGATCTTCAGCTTCACCGCCAGGACCGCGGTGATGGCGACGGCGACGACGAGACCGGCAAGCTGGACGACCTTCGCCCCGGCTATGTACGCCATAGTGAAGAAGACGGCCCCGAAGACCAGCGCCGTCCCGAGGTCCGGCTGCATGAACACAAGCAACGCCGGCACGGCGAGGACGCCCAGGGCCTTGAGGAAGACGGTATGCTCCCCTATGGCTCTCTCGGCGAAGTAACCGGCGAGCACGATGACGATGCCAAGCTTGGCGAACTCGGAGGGCTGCACCTGTACGGGACCTATGTCTACCCACCGCTGGGCGCCGCCGACGGCGGTCCCGATGAAGATAACGGAGAGGAGCATGAGGATAACGAGGCCATAGATGGCTCTGAGGTAGCGCTGCCAGAACCGGTAGTCTATGAGCGCGAGCGGGATGGCCCCGATCACCCCGAGGACGAACCCGAGCGCCTGGTTCATGGCGTACGCCTGCTGGGCTTCCGAGCCGGCCACGAAGACGGCGAGGATGCCGAAGGCCGAGAGCGTCAGCGAGACTAGAAGCAAGACCGGGTCGAGCGACCTCCACTTTGGCAGGTTCGCAGCCCTGGTAGTCTTCGCTTCCTTGCGGGTAAGCGTCATCGCTCTTCCCAGCCCCTATTGCGGCCCAATTGCAGCAACCACCCGCCAACGAAGAAGGCGAGGAGGGCGTTCAGCGCGGCGTCCGGGATCACGCCTCCCACGGCGTACTCGCCGAAGGCCGGGGCCGCGTGCCCGGCGAGGTTGAGGGCCGTCAGGTAGGTCAAGTCGTAGACCACGACGGAGATGGCGACGACCTGTGCGAGAAGCAGCCTCTCGGCGCCTTTGGGGCGCACGTCGCCGGCGCGCGCGGAGAGGATGCCGGCGATCAGGCCGCTCAGAGCGCCGACACCGAAGAGAGTGCCGCTCAGGGCATCGAAGAGCACGCCGCCGAAGAAGCCGAGCAGGACGGCCTGCAGGTCCCGCAGCGGCGCGACCGCGAAGACCACGCCGAGCACCATGAGCTTCGGGGAGATCCAACCCAGAGTCAGGTAGGGACCGAGGACGGCCTCAAGTAACGCGGCGAACGCGACTACGGCAGCGGCGCGGACGACGGAGGGCTGTTCCATCCTAACCCGGGACCCCGACACCGGGACCCCAATCGGTGATGACCCGCACCTCTTCGAGGTCGTCGGCGTCCATGGCTGGCCGGACGACTATCTTCTTGTACTGGTCTATGTCCTGCGAGCTTACCGACTCTATGGTCCCCACGAAGAGCCCCGGCGGGAACAGGAGCTCCCTGTTCCCCGCCCGCCCGCTCGTGACCACGTAGTCGCCCTTCTCGGCGCGCGAGCTCAGGTCGACGTACTCGACCCCGAAATACCCCTCCAGGTTGGTCCTCAAGAGACCCTCGCCGTAGGAGACGTTCGGGTCGGTGACGGCGGGGCTCAGCTGGCCCGAGGCCGGATCGAACTCCGCCGGCGGGATGATCCTGACGCCCGCAGCGAACTCCCGGTCGGTGACGAGCATGACCTGGGCCGTGCTGCGGCTGACATCGTTGGTGGTGCGCCCCACGAGCGTGTTCTCACCGACGACGACGGGCATCTGGGGCTTTATTCCATCCTCGGAGCCTACGTCTATCTGGATCCTGTTGGTGAACTGGTCGCTCACGGGCGCGACGACCCGGGCCAGCGGCCCGTACTCGTAGAAGGACCTCTCCCCCTTGAGGAGCTCGCGCAGACGGGCGTTCTCCCGCTCCAGGCGCGAGGCTTGGGCGGCGAGACCCTGCGTCTGGCGCAGCCTCTCCTGGAGCGCCTCCTCGTCGGTCTGATCGAAGGCCCCCGTGAACCGCTCACCCGCCTCCTGCACTGGCTCGACGACGATCGCTACCACGCCGCGCACGGGCTTGAGGACCTCTGCGGCGCCGAGCTGCACCGTGTGCAGCGGCCCGCCGCTACCCTCCTTCACGTAGACGGTGAAGAGCGCGAGGCTCGCCACGCACAGGATAAAGAGGGCCGTGAGACCGCCGGCTGCGCTGGATTTCCTCCGGCCCACTGCGCCTAGTCTGAGGAGAGGGCGCCGCGGTACGAATCTATCTCCTCGAGGGAGCGGCCACTGCCGATAGCCACGCACATCAGGGGGTCGTCGGCGACGTGAACCGGGATGCCAGTCTCGCGCCTCAGGCGCTCGTCCACGTGCCTGAGCAGCGCCCCGCCACCAACCAGGACCATCCCCCGGTCCATGATGTCCGAGGCCAGCTCGGGCGGGGTCCGGTCCAGTGTGTCGCGCACGGCGGCGATGATCGCCTCGACGGGCACGCCTATCGCCTCGCGCACCTCCTCGCTGGTTATCACGATGGTCTTGGGGAGCCCGGTGACGAGATCTCGACCCCTTATCTCCGCCGACTCCTCCTCTTCCAGCCTGAAGGCGCTGCCGAGCTCGATTTTGAGCTGCTCGGCGGTCTGGGTGCCCACTGCCAGCTTGTACTCCTTCTGGATGTAGGTCGCGATGGCGTCGTCTATGTCGTCGCCGGCTATCCGGATCGAGGACTTCGTGACGATGCCGCCCAAAGAGATCACGGCGACCTCGCTCGTGCCGCCGCCGATGTCTATGATCATGGACCCCTGCGCCTCGTTGACGGGTAGCCCGGCGCCTATGGCCGCCGCCAGAGGCTCCTCGATGGTGTACGCTTGGCGCGCACCGGCCGACTCGGTCGCCTCCTTGACGGCCCGCAGTTCCACACCCGTGACGCCCGAGGGCACGCACACCACCACCCTGGGCCCGATCAGGGATCTGAACAGGCGACGCTGCGGCTGGACCTTGCGGATAAAGTAGGAGAGCATCTTCTCGGTTACCTCGAAGTCGGCGATCACGCCGTCCTTGAGGGGTCTCAGCGCCACGATGTTGCCCGGCGTCCTGCCCAGCATCCTCTTGGCCGCGGAACCCACCGCCACGACCTTCTCGGTCTTCTGGTCGATGGCCACGACGGAGGGCTCAGAGAGCACGATCCCGTGCCCCTTGACGAACACGAGCGTGTTCGCCGTACCCAGGTCTATCGCAACGTCCCTGCCGAACAGTCCTCCAAACATACGCGCCCCATCCTGCTCAAGTTCCCGGCTCCATCGCGCTTCGCGCGCCTAGAGCATCCCGTGCTCCTTCATACTAAAGTACCCGTCGCCCAGGATCACGTGGTCGAGCACCTCGATCCCGATAATCTCCGCAGCGCCCGCCAGCCTCTCTGTCACCTCGCGGTCCTCGCGGCTGGGCTCGACCCTGCCGCTGGGGTGGTTGTGCGCGAGCACGACGCTCGCCGCGCTCGCCCGGATGGCGGGCTTGAAGACCTCCCGGGGATGGACGAGAGAGGCCGAGAGCGTGCCGACCGAGATAGTCGGGAACCCTATTACTTCGTTTTTCGTGTTCAAGAGCACGGCGACGAAGTTCTCCCGATCAAGATTGGCGATCCGCCCCCTCAAGAGCCCATCCACGTCCGCGGGGGATGATA
>OBLS010000860.1_pt1 | contig 11814 bp, 12 predicted proteins | sample 1519901 | NCBI WGS metagenome assembly OBLS01 (sample SAMEA3113585, study PRJEB22503) | soil metagenome
GGGGAGCCGGTACCGGGACGGCGAAGTTCACAATTCCGGCCGAGGTCGCACCGCCGTCGACGAAAAAGCCCTCGAGCCTCCTGCCGCACCACTTCTACGAGAGCTTCCTCGGCACGCAGATGATGGGCCTGCTCGTCGGCTTCCTCATCTTGATGTCCGGGACCTTTCTGCTCACCTCGGTCCGGGGCTCGCGGCTGAAGCGGCGCCTTGCACCACACCTCGGAGAGATGAAGGGCACGAAGCGGAAGGTCGAGCGGGACCGGCTTCAGGCTGCTGCCGGACTCTTCCGTGCGACGGAGCGGACGTTCGGGCACTGGCGTCACTGGATCGCGCTCGACCGGATGCTCGAGCGGGCCGACGTCCCCCTGCGGACGGTCGAGTTCGTCTACCTGTCCATGGGCGCGACGCTCCTGGCCGGCCTGGTCTCGGCCGCGGTCTTCCAGGGAGCGGTGATGGTGCTCGCCGGGATGACCGGCGGAGGTTTGATTCCGTTCGTCGTCATCTGGTTCAAGGGCAGGAAGCGCACCAGAGCGTTCGAGAACCAGCTTCCCGACCTCCTGATCACGCTGGCCGCCGCGCTCAAGGCGGGCCACAGCTTCAAGCAGGGCCTTCAGACCGTCGTCGACGAGGGTCGTCCGCCCGCGAGCAAAGAGCTCAAGCGAGTGCTCACGGAGGCTCAGCTCGGCCGCCCGATCGACGAGTCGCTGACCGAGATGGCCCAGCGGCTGGGGTCGAAGAACTTCGAGTTCGTGATCACCGCCGTGACGATTCAGCGCCAGGTCGGCGGCAGCCTGGCGGGCCTGATCGACATGGTCGCCGACACGGTCCGGCAGCGCCAGCAGTTCATCCGCAAGGTGCGCGGCCTGACCGCGATGGGCCGTGCCGGCTCATACGTCCTGATGGGCCTGCCGTTTGTGATCGCGGCTGCGATCACGCTCATGAACTCGGACTACATGTCCCCGCTCTACTACAGCTCCACCGGCCACAAGCTGATGTTCATCGGCTTCACGATGATGGCCATCGGTTCGCTCCTGCTCAAGAAAATCGTCTCGTTCAAGGGGTGATACCGACACCATGATGCTTCTCTTCATCGCCTTCCTCTGCCTCGCCGGCGCCGTCTACCTGATCGGCGAGGTGGCGACGTTGCCCTCGCGCGAGCGGGAGCGATCGATGCGCCGGGCTTCGCACTATGGGTTCGTCCGGATCTCCTCGCCGCTGGACGCGAAGAAGTTCCGCGAGCGCACGGTGGAACCGATGCGCGAGTCCCTGGCGCGCTTGGTGCTCAAGGTCAACCCGCGCACGAGCATGGAATCGATCTCGCTTCGCCTCCTCGGCGCCGGGCTCGGACGGCGAATCACGCCGACCGGATTCCTCGCCGCCAAGGGCCTGCTCGCCGGCTTCGGCGCCCTCGTCGGCGTGGTGGTCAGCTCGATGGCGGGCTCGGCGACCGGGCTGCTGTTCACGGTCGGGCTCGCTGCCGTCGGCTTCTTCGCCCCGGAGTACTTCGTCTCGGTCAAGGCGCGCACCCGCCGCGAGAAGATCCGCGCCGATCTCCCCGACGCGCTCGACCTGCTCGCGGTGAGCGTCGAGGCAGGCCTGGGCTTCGACGGTGCGATCGCGAAGATCACGGAGCACATGGAGGGCCCGCTCGCCGACGAGTTCGGGCTCACGCTCGGCGAGATGCGCATCGGCGAGAGCCGGCAGGACGGGCTCAAGCGCATGGCGGATCGCGTCGACACGCCAGAGCTCTCTTCCTTCACCCGGGCGATCATCCAGGCCGACCAGCTCGGGACCTCGCTCGGCCGGATCCTCCGCGTCCAGGCCGCCGACTCACGCCTCCGGCGCCAGGCTGCGGCCGAGGAACGGGCGATGAAGGCGCCGATCAAGATGCTCTTCCCGACCGTCCTCTTCATCTTCCCGGCGATCTTCCTGGTGATCCTGGGACCAGCCTTCATGAACATCGAGAAGGTCTTCTAGCCCCCGCTCTGCGACCCGAGGAGACGACCATGGCCGACAAGCCCGACGAGAAGCCCGACAAGGCAAACGTCGAAATCGAGACCGAGCAAGGCTTCGGGACCGGCCTCCGCGCGCAGCTCCAGCGCCGCCGCGACGGCGGCTCCGATGCGACTGCCGATGTTACGGCTCGCGAGAAGGCGGATACTCCGCTGGTACGAGTCGATCTCTACGCGACGCCGCCGTCGGCGGCGGCCGAGGCCGCATCGGCCGCCGCCGACGATGGCGCCGTCGCAGCGCTGCAGAACGAGCTCGGCTCGGTGCGCGAAGAGCTCGGCGCCGCCGTCAAGCGCGAACAGGAGCTCCGCACTGCTCTGGCCGAGCAGGTCGAGGCCTACGAACGGCGACTGACCGAGGAGTCCGACGTCTCCCGCTTTGCGGTCAAACTGGACGAGCGAGGCGCCCAGCTGAGCGCCACCGAAACGCAACTGCGAGAGCGCGAGCAGCGTCTTGCAGCACAGCACAAGGAAGTCGACGCCGAGCGCAAACGCCTGCTGGCTCTCAAGTCGGAGCTCGCCGCCGAGCAGTCGGCGGTCGAGAAGCTGTCGGTCTCGCTCCAGGCCCGCGAGGACGCCGTCAAGGAGGCCGAGCGCGCCTCCGCCGAGCTCCAGCAGCGGGTTGCCTCCCTCAACAAGCGAGAGGAGAAGCTGACGAGGGCCGAGCAGGAACTGAGCGAACGGGAGCGGCAGGCGAAGCAGCGGACCGAAGCGCGCGCCGGCGGCCTTGCCGAGCGCGAAGAACACCTCCGGAGGCGCGAGAAGGAGCTGTCCGAGCGGGAGCGGACGTTCGCGAAGCGCGAGACGCGGATGCTGACCGCCGAGGAGCACTTCAATGCCCGCGAGGCTGCACTCGACGACCGCGAGGAGAAGCTGCGGGCTGAGTCGGAGCGCTTCCGCGCCCAGCTGGCAGGCCACGGCACGGCAATCCAGGAAAGCGAGTCACGGCTCACCGAGCTCGAGGCCCGTGAGGCTCAGCTCGTCGCCCGTGAGGCCGAGCTCAACCGGCGAGAGGCGTCGATGAGTCGGCTCGAGGGCGAGCAACAAGCCGGACGCGATCTCGAGCTGCTCAAGGCACGGCTCGAACAGCGGGAGCGCGAGCTCGCGGAGCGTGAGGCGGCGATCGAGGACGCCGAGCAGCACCGCGACACGGTGTCCAAGCGCGTCGAGCGCAAGGAGAAGCGCATCGCCGCGAGCGAAGAGGAGCTCCGCGCTCGGATGCTCGACATCGACGAGCGCGAGGCCGCCATCGACGCCCGCGAGGCGGGACTCGAGGCGGACGTCGAGCTGAGGGCCGAGAAGCTCGAGCGGCGCGAGGAGAAGCTCGCCGAGCTCGAGAAGCGTCTCGTCGCGAAGGAAGCCGAGCTCGCGAGCTACGTCGCCCAGGCCCAGAGCACGCTGCACCAGCGCGAAGCCGACTGGTGGAAGAAGGTTCTCGGCCCGGAAGAGAAGGCTGCCTCAACCAAAAACGGCAGCTAGGAAAGGCCTCGCTCCGCCTCGATCCGGTGGCGCCAGCGGAGCGAGCCCAGCATGATCGCGACCGCGCTCACGCCCAGCGTCACGTTGACGGTGATGATCACGAGCTTGACGCCGACGCTGAACGCCAGGATCGTCGACGCGGCGGCGACGTCCGAGAACAAGAAGACGAGGAGCGCCTGCTCGGTGCCGATCCCGCCTGGCGTCAACGGCAGCGCCGTCGAGAGGCTCCCGGCCACCAGATAGGCGAAGGCGTTATACGGGGTTGCGGGTAAGCCGAAGGCCTGAAGGAAGAAGAACACCGCGGTGAGCCTGAGCGTCCAGTCCGCCGCATCCCAAAGGGCGACCTCGCGTAGATAGCGGTGCGGGGTCTTGAGGATCTCGAGTCCCTGCTTCACCCTCGCCCAGAAGGCCGTGATCCGGTAGTAGGCCAGCCCGACGGCGACGAGGCCGACGGCGAGGATGAAGCCTGCGATCAGCACCGCCTGATCCGGGTTCTTGAAGACCCAGAGCCAGTCGACCGCCGGCAGATCCGGGAGGACGTCCGCTCCGGGGAGGATGCCCGCCCAGAGCGCCCAGGAGAGAAGCAGCGAGGCGGCGACGAGATCGAAGATCCCGTCGGCGAGCAACGTTGCACCGAGCGTGGGATAGGTCGCGCCCTCGACGCGGTGCTTGACGATGTACAGGCGGAGGAGGTCGCCGCCGCGGCCGGGCAGGAGCGCGTTTGCGCCAATACCTGCGACATACCCGCCGAATACGTCGCGCCACTCCACCTTCGCGTCCGGATAGGCGGCGGCGACCACGTTCCGCCAAGCACGCGAGCGCGAAGCGATCCGGCCGAGATGGAACACGACGGCGAGGCCGAGGAAGCCCCAGTGGATCGAGGTGAGGCTCTCGAGGAAAGCCTCGATCGCGTCGAAAACACTGCGCACCGTGTCATCCTGAACGTGTGACCAGCCGCCCGCCGCCGACCGCCGCGGAAGCGGCTTCGGTCGCCGAGTTTCGAGTCGCCCTACGGCGGGTCGCCCGGGAGGTCGGGATCACGCCCCGCCGGTACGTGCTGATGCTCCTGATCAAGGGCGCGCCCGATCTCAGCGAGCGCTCGACGGTGACCGAGCTAGCCAAACGGCTCCAGCTCGCCCAGAGCAGCGTCACAGAGCTCGTCACTCGCGCCGAGCAGGCGGGGCTGGTGCGCCGCGAGCCCTCGGACGTCGACGCCCGCGTCGTCTACCTGCGGCTCACATCCGAGGGCGAGCGCCGGTTTGCCCAGGCGTTCGAAAGCCTAGCCGCGGAGCGGCGCGCCCTTCGCGAGGCAATCGCCGACCTCGAAGTCTGAGAGCCGCTAGGTCGAACACCCCCTGATGCCCAGGAGGTGTTGCTGCTTGAACCATCCACTGAGCAAGTGGTTCCTGGCTCCTCCTCGCACTCGCCGTGCCGCTGACGATCGCGAGCACCTGAGGAGCCGCGATTGCACCCCCGTAGTGCGGCACACCGGAGCCGGCTCCGCGGACGCGCTGCCCTCGACGGGGCCCGGAAACCTCCGGCACATCCCCTACTTCGCAATCGGCTGCATGCTCGACTCGATCGCAAGCCGGAGCGACGGTCGGATGACGGTCGAGGTGATCGGCCAGTCCGCGCCCGGCCGCGACCTGTACCTCGTCACGATCAACGAACAGAAGACGAGCGCCGGGACTTCGCCAACTGGCACGCGCTTCGCGCCCTCTCCCAATCCCGCACAGGCGCAGACACTGCTCGACGGTGCGGGTCGGCCGTGATCGCCGATGGCACCAACACCACGGGCTCGTCGCGGGTCGCGGCGTTTGCGATGAACCCGTTGTACTGCGCCGATCCCGAGCGCGAGTGGCCGATGCTCGCCTCGGCGACCTATTGGGTCGACAAGTAGCGCTTCGCACTGGCGAGGGGTGGGTTACGCCCACCCCTCGCACAATTGACACGTCCGTAGTGGAGGCCGAGGGGAGCTGGGCCGGGGCTAGGTGTCGACGTCGGGGTCGACCTCGTCGGCACGACGGGCGCGTTCTTCCGCTTCTGCTCGCTCGCGACGAGCACGCTCCGCCTCCTCTTCGGCCACGGTCTCGCGCTCTTCGGCGCGCCGTGCCTGATCCGCAGCGTCCGATCGGAGCTCGCTCGCCTCTTCGCGGCGACCCTCGAGCCGACGTTCGCGCAGCCTTGGAGTGAGAAACAGCAGCGCGACCGCGACGACGACTGCGACGACGATCAAAACGATGATCCAGGTATCCATGCTCTCTTCGTTCCCCGCTCGGCCAGGGGCAAACGAGGCGTACGTGCGCTGAGCGTTCGAATCGGGGGAGCCCCCTATACTCGCGCGGCCGTGCAGGCAACGCGGACGGCCGTCTAGTCGGGGATGTACGCGCATGGCGGACCACAGTGGCCGCGCTCGCGAGCTGGCGAGCTCCTAAGCTCGGCGAAGACGTTGGCGCGGAGAGCTCGGGATGAAGGCGCTGACCGACAAGGCCTCCGCGCTTCCGGACACGCGGCCGCTCTAGGCTCGTCTCGGTGTCCATCCGCGAGCTGTTCATGCTCGACGCTCAGGTCGCCTACGTCAATCACGGTTCCTACGGCGCTTGCCCGCGGCCGGTGTTCGAGCGGTATCAGGCGTGGCAGAACGAGCTCGAACGGGAGCCCGTGGACCTTTTCGCGCGACGCCTCCCCGGCCTGCTCGCGGAAGCGCGCGCGGCGCTCGCGGCGTACGTGGGCGCGGACCCGGACGATCTCGTCTTCGTGCTGAACGCGACACGTGCAGTCAACGTCGTGGCGCGGTCGCTCGAACTTCGATCCGGCGACGAAGTGCTCGCGATCGACCTCGAGTACGGCGCGTGCGATCTTGTGTGGGAGCACACCTGTGCGCGCGCCGGGGCGAGCTACGTGCGCGCCCCGATCCCACTCCCCCTCCAGCGTTCGGCACAGGTCGTCGACGCCGTCTGCGAACGGCTCAGCGAGCGCACGCGCGCGCTGTTCGTCAGCCACGTCACGTCGGATACGGCGCTCGTGCTTCCGGTCGATGAGCTCGTTCGGCGGGCCCGCGATGCGGGCGTCGTGACAATCGTGGACGGCGCCCACGGACCCGGCCAGCTGCCGCTCGATCTCCGACGGCTCGGCGCCGACGTCTACGCCGGCAACTGCCACCAGTGGCTCTGCGCGCCAAAAGGGTCAGGGTTGCTGCACGTCCGCCGCGGGCTCCAAGACGCGATCGAGGCTCTCGTGATCGGCTACGGCGATGGCTCAGCGTTTGTCGTACGCCACGAGGACCAGTCGACGCGCGACCCTGCCGCCTACCTCTCCATTCCCACACCGATCGATTGGGTGCAGAAGAACGGCGCAGGCGCGCGCTGCCGCGCGCTGACCATCGAGGCCCAGCGTCGGCTGACCGAGGTCGAACGTGTACAGGCGCTCAGGACGCCGGACTTCCTCGCTGAAATGGTCGCGGTACAGCTCCCCACGAACGACGCCGAAGCGCTGGAGCTGAGGTTGCGGAACGACCATGCGATCGAAATACCGGTCAGCGGCCGCGAAACCGAACCGCTACTCCGCGTGTCGATCGCGCCCTATAACGACGAGTCCGACCTCGACCGACTGCTCCAGGCGCTCCCGCCCCTGCGGGCGCCGAGTCCCGGGAGCTTTAACCCCCGCGGACGAGCTCGCAGTCGCGGGCGACACGGTCGGAGCGGTCGGCGTAGACGAGGTCGCGGCCTCCGCCGCACCTGATCGTGTCGCGGACGCCGCCACGACTGCGACGCAGCTGAGCTTCACAACACGACCCCCCATCCTCGGAGCAGACCCCAAAAGCCGACGCCCGGACTCGAACCGGGGACCCCTTCATTGCGAGAATCGGGAGAGAGGTAGGCAGGTATCGGCAAGCGGCTTAGATAGGCCGTCTGTCCAGGCCTACGAGGGCGGCCTGGGCACGGAATCCTGTCCACAATCCTGTCCACAGGATGTGTCTCATTGAAGCGTGGGCATTGAGGGACGCTCAGGTAGCCCAACTTCGGAGCCCAGGAGCATGCTCCAGGCTGACGCCGGCTCCGTCAGCCCCGGGGTAGCTAATGCACGCGGAGGAGCTCGAAAGCCTGCACCGGCCGGGCAAACCCCTTGACGGGGAGCTCGCCAACGAGCGTCGCCTGGACCCGATCCTCGAGCGCCGCGTACGCACGCTGGCTCAGCAGTATCTGTCCGGCGGTCGCGGCGTCACTCAGCCGCGCGCCGAGGTTCGTCACGGTCCCGAGAGCGCCGTAGTCGTACCGTCCTTCGAATCCGATTCGGCCGAGCGTGGCGTGTCCGACTGCGATGCCGGCGCCGAGCCCCAGCTCGTAGCCGCGTTTGCGCCAGCCGACGGCAAGCTCGCCGACACGGTCCCGCATCGCGATCGCCAGTCTCGCCGCCTGCGCCTCGTGGTCGGCGACGGGCACCGGGTCGTTGAAGAAGACCATCAGGCCGTCCCCGGCAAAGTGCTCGAGCATCCCGCCGTGCGCGCGGACGAGCTCGCCCGCAGCAGCGTGGTACTTCCCGATCACCTCGATCAGCTCCTCCGGCTCGGCCGTCTCCACAAAGGCCGTGAACCCGCGGAGATCGAAGTACACGATCGTGATGTACGCCCGGTGGCCGGCGAGCAGCCGCGCCCCCTCGTCGCTCGAAACGAGCTCCGCGACCTCCGGCGAGACGAACCGGGCCAGCTCGCCCTTCTGTCGCTCGATCGTCTCGAACAGCCTGGCGGTCGAGATCGCGATCGCGCTCTGGTCGGCGAACGTCGCCATGAGCTCGATCTCGTCGCTTGCGAACCGCCTGACCCCGCGACGGGAGAGCCCGAAGACGCCCACGAGCTCGTCCTCGACGAGGATCGGGAGCCCGAGCAACGTCCTGTAGTGACGTTGCGAGCCCCGGTACGTGTACGCTGGATCGGCCTCGACGTCGGGAATGTGGACGGGCTTCTTCGTCAGCGCGACCCGGCCCGTACAACTGCCGGGCTCCGCCGAGTGCGGGTGCAAGCGCTGGTACTCGACTGCCTCCTGCGGCGCCCCGTGGTTCGCGCGCAGGCGCAGCAGCTCGCCGTCGACGAGCCAGACGAGGCACGTGTCCGCGCGGCCCAAACGCGCTGCCGCCTCGACGATCTGGTCGAGGATCGGCTGCAGCCTCATCGCCGACCGGCTCAGAGCCCGGAGAACGTCCGAGACAGCCTCGAGCCGACTGCGGAGGTCGTCCCCGCGGGTTAGCTCGCCGAGCCGGGCACTGTCCGAGGTGAGTTCGCGCATGGCCGAGCAGGCTGAGCGTACGCCACCTCGTTCGTGCATAAAAGAGCAAACATGCTCGCGATGCGTGGCTCTCGATCGGGTCACGCGGCCCGGGCATACACCCGGGCCATCGCGCGGACAGGGAGTGGTCAGGAGCAGCGAAAAGTCCCGCTGAGGTCTGCTCGGTGAGCAGGCGTTCCGTGAACGAGTCGAAAATCCGAGGAGGAACCGAATGAGCGCGTTCAGCTTCAGGCTCGAGCACAGGGACGGCACGCGGCCGAGCCCCCGACTTTCAGCGCGGCTGTGCCGAACTGGCGCCCCGGGGACACGATTCCGCTAGGACGGGCAAGGACGCTTCGCGTCGTTGCCGTGCGTGACGACGACGCGGAACAACCCCCGACGCTGCGGCGCGCTCCGACCGCAGTAGCCACGGCCGCGTCTCATCTTCGTTGCATCACCTGTTACGAATCAAGCCGCTCGGGTATTCCTCTCTGCGAAGTTCGCAACGCGAGCCTCGAACCCGAGAGAGAAAGGGGAGGCTTCAATGACGAGTCGAGCAGCGCTCGTCGCTGTTGGAGGTGTGGTCGCTGTCACCGTGTCGCTGGCAACTGTGGCCTGGGCTGGAGGACCGCATTTCTCGGCGTGGGCACCCGCGCAGAAGATCGACGAGATCGCCGGCAACAGCGCCGAGGTCAACACCGCGGCGCTGGACGGCTGTCCGATCGAATCACCAGACGGGCTGAGCCTGTACATCGCCTCGAACCGGCCAGGCGGGCTGGGCGGCATCGACATCTGGGTCGCCCGCCGTGCGAGCAGGGCTGCTCCGTGGGGGGCGCCGGTGAACCTGGGCGCGCCGGTCAACTCGGCGGCCAATGACTTCTGTCCGACGCCGATCCACGGCGGCGGGCTCTTCTTCGTGAGCACGAGGGCCGGCTTCTGCGGCTCCGTAGCGAACGCCGACATTTACTTCACTCGCCGCAACCCCGCTGGCGGCTGGAGCGACCCAAAGCACTTCGCCTGCGCACCCGGTGGCCCGAATAGCACCCTCGATGAGATGGCGCCGTCCTACGCCCAGGGGCGGCTGTACTTCTCGCAGAGCTCCGCGAGCGTCGCCGGCGAGCTGTACGTCAGCAGGAAGCGCGGAAGCATGAGCTTCGGCCCCGCGAGGCCGATCAGCGAGCTCAACGACGCCGCCGCGAACGATATTCAGCCGAATGTCCGCAAGGACGGGCGCGAAATCGTCTTCTCCTCCAACCGCTCGGGCACCCTCGGCGGACAGGACGTCTGGATCGCGACACGTCGAAGCGTCGCCCATCGTTGGTTGGCGCCCGTCAACCTCGGCAGCGCGGTGAACACGGCCGCGGCGGAGACGCGCCCTTCCTTCTCGTGGGACGCGCAGATGCTGTACTTCGGCCGCGCTCCCGGCCCGGAGGGGTCGACCGACATCTTCGTCAGCGCACGGCAGAAAAACAGGAAGAGCTAGGCGCGGACAGCGAGGTAAGGCAGGTTGTGACCTGCCGAGCCTCGCTTGTCCGGTCAGTTCGACGTCCTCCTCTAGTGCTTGCGCCTGGGGCGGCTGTAGATGCCGCCGCGATCGGCATACGGGGCGTCGTAGCGGCCGTTGCTGCTCTCGAGCTCGCGGACGCCGGCATTGACGTCGTCGTACCGGCTCGACCGGCCGTCCTGGCTCGTCGGCACATCACCCTTGGCGAACGCCTCGGGGTCGTTCGTACTCGACCTTAGAGCCCGAGGGCTGAACGGTGCCTCGACTACGCGACGCCTGCGGCTGTGGGGCGCTGGTCTGCCGGCACGCGTTCGTGAATGACGACGGCACGAGTCTCTTCTGCGGGCACTGCTCGACAGGGGACGGCCGCTGCCGTGGTGGAAGCAATTCAGAGTCCAACGTTCTAAGTCGTCACAGACGACCCCGCATCGGCGCACCCTTCGCCGCACGCGGGCACGCCTTCGCGGGGCCGTCGCTGTAGTAGCTGCCCAGGCCGACAAGTCGCAAAACCCCGTCCCGGAGACAGCCGCGTTTGACTGATTGGTCAGTCGGGCACGGTCGTTTGCGGGAGCCCTTTTGCCCGGTAGCCGCAGCCGGGACTTGGCTCCCCTCCTCTGCGTACCGCGACTCCGGTTTGATCGGCGGGGGCCCAAGCTCGAGCCGAATCCCGTCCAAATCCTGTCCACAGACGAACCGAGGCCCCGTGAGGAGCCCTCTCTGTCCCGCAATCCCGCTCGTAGCTTGAAGCCGACGCCCGGACTCGAACCGGGGACCCCTTCATTACGAGCGGCGGCGGCCGAAGACCTCGAGCGGCAAGGACCTAGACCCCGACCCGGCTCGCTCCGCCAACCATGCGGGCGCCTCGCCCGCTGTCTGCCCGCGTCGGGATGATGGTCGGGTGCCGCGGATCAGCAGCTTCTACGGGATCGTGATCGCGATGTACTACCGGGACCATCACCCTCCGCACTTTCACGCGATCTACTCCGAGTACGAAGCCCATCGTGATCGAGACTCTCGAGCCCCTGGCCGGAGAGCTTCCGGCCCGCGCGCTGAAGCTCGTGCAGGAGTGGGCTGGGATGCATCGCGCTGAGCTGGAGACGAACTGGGCCAGGGCCGAGGCGCACCTGCCGCTGGATACGATTGAGCCGCTGCCATGAGCACCCGCACACGCACAGGACGTATCCGCAGCGTCGAGCCACTTGAGGGCTTCGTACTCCGGCTCGGCTTCGACGACGGCACGGTGGGTGAGATCGACCTCGAAGCCGAGCTGTGGGGACCCATGTTCGAACCTCTGCGCCACGATCCGCAGCTCTTTCAACGGGTGCGCGTGGACGAGGTGCTCGGAACGATCGTGTGGCCAAACGGGGCCGACTTGGACCCAGACGTCCTCCACAACGACGCCCCTCAGGCGCCTAGGAGCTGACCCGAACTCCACGGCGGGCTGCGATGCCGGCGCGTCGGCGATCTCCCGAACGACGGCAGAGTTGGCGAGGCCCTCATCGTGAACGGACACTGTTCGGCCGATCGCGCGCCTTGGATCGCCCGTCCACTGCTCATGACT
>OBLS010000861.1_pt1 | contig 11806 bp, 12 predicted proteins | sample 1519901 | NCBI WGS metagenome assembly OBLS01 (sample SAMEA3113585, study PRJEB22503) | soil metagenome
CCTACGCGGCCCACAACTACACGGGGGACAACCTCCGTCGCCGCTGGGATGATCCCGAGGTCGAGAAGGTGGGTGAGCACCCCGTGATCTACGTTGGCGCAGGCTCCCACGCCAGCTACTACGCGCCAGGCGAGTACCTGACGGAGCTGACCCTCCCCCTACCTTCACCCCTCGCAAGGGTGGCTGGAGCCATCCGGTCTTTCTGGGAGACGAGGCTCGGCCAGTACGTGGGAGATGGCGAGGAAGGCGGTGGGTCAGGCTACTTCAGCATACCCTTTGTGGACTACGCGCGCGGGGACGGCTTGAGCGTGGGGGAGAGGGGAGACAGGGCTTGGGATGAGCCCAGACTCATCTCGGACCCACCCCCCGACTGGGTCTCGGGCTACCGCGGATTGTGGGGACTCTACGCCAGGGACCCCTTCGAGGGCGAGGACGCCCCCGCTGGGCCGATGTACAACCGTGACAAGAGCATCAACCGTGCCTGGTACGACCCCGTGGGATGGGCCGGGCTCGACAAAGTGCCTCCTCCGACCGAGACGCTGGAGGCCATCCTCGAACAGCGGGCCGACATCATCTCGCGGTGCGGCGCCTTGAGGGCCGACATCGACCACAAGAGCCGGCAACTCAAAAGGCTCGGAGCCGAGCTCGCGGCGATGCGCGACAGGTCCCACCTCGACGCGCCCTATCAGGAAGGGACCAAACGCGCCACCGAGCTCTCGGGAGAGCTGGACCGGCTCCGTGGAAAACTCGCCACGGACGAGGCCGTTTCAGAGTCCCTCACCGAGTACGCCGGCCGTCTGAAGGCCGGCGAGCGTGATCAGGCCCGCGCCCACATCTCCCGCGCCCACAGGCCGGCCTCAGAAGACGAGCTGAGGGTGAGCCGCGTGGCCGAGGCCTGGGCGGCCATAAGCGTGAGCCTGATGCTCATAAGCTTCGTCGGGATAGCCATGTTCGAGCGGGAACACCTGATCTCCATGCTCGTCTTCAGCATCGCCTTCTTCGCGTTCGTCGAGGCCGGCTTCAGGGGCCGCCTCGTCAACCTGGTCAGCAGCGCCAACATAGGACTCGCCGTAGTCGCCACGCTCATCATAATCTACGAGTTCTTCTGGCAACTCGTAGTCGCCGCCGTGCTCGTGATCGGCCTCTACGTCCTCTGGGACAACCTGCGCGAGCTAAGAAGGTGAGCACCGCCGCACGAGGTTCGGTCTCCGGTTAGAATGGGTTCACTGTGGCACGCACGATAAGGGTGGTTGTAGCGAAGGTTGGCCTCGACGGGCACGACAGGGGGGCCAAGATCATCGCCCGCGCCCTCCGCGACGCGGGGATGGAGGTCATCTACACGGGCCTCCACCAGACCCCAGAGCAGGTCGTCGAGGCGGCCATCCAGGAGGACGTCGACGCCATCGGCATCTCCATCCTCTCAGGCGCCCACATGACGCTCGTCCCCCGCATAATCGAGCTGCTAGAGGAGAACGAGGCCGAAGATATCCTCGTATTCGTCGGCGGCACCATCCCCAAAGAAGACATCACAAAACTAAAGGAGCTCGGTGTCGGGGAGGTCTTCACCCCAGGAACACCGACCAAGAAAGCTGTCGAGTATGTGAGGCAGGCTACGCCTGCCAGCTAGCCATTAGCTATCAGCCGTCAGCGGTCAGCAAGAATAGCTGAAAGCTGATGGCTGACTGCTGAAAGCTGCCGACCGAAGGGAGGCAAATGGATTACGTCAGAGTAGAACGTGAGGACGGCATCGCAGTTCTTACCGTCGACCGTCAGGAGAAGTTGAACGCCCTTGACAGGCAGGTGGTCGAGGAGCTCGGGCAGGCCCTGCTAGAGCTGGAGTCAGAAGGGCCGCGCGCCCTCGTCGTTACGGGAGCGGGGGAGCGGGCCTTTGTCGCCGGGGCCGACATAAGGGCCATGAGCATCATGGAACCCCTGGAGGCCAAGCGCTTCTCAGAGATCGGACACGCCGCGATGGCTCTCCTCGACAGGAGCCCAGTCCCCACCATTGCCGCCGTGAACGGCTATGCGCTCGGCGGAGGTTGTGAGGTCGCGCTCGCCTGCGACATCAGGATAGCTGCCGAGAACGCGACCTTCGGCTTCCCCGAGGTCAGCCTCGGGATACTCCCTGGCATGGGCGGCACCCAGCGCCTGCCGCGCCTGATCGGGCCCGCGCTGGCCAAGGAGTTGATCTTCACCGGCCGCCGCATAAGCGCCGGGGAGGCCAGGGAGATAGGCCTCGTCAACCGCGTCGTCGCCGAGGGCGAAGCGTTGAACGCGGCCAGGGAGCTTGCGGCCGAGATCTCCGCCAACGGACCCCTCGCCGTAAGGCACGCGAAGGCGGCCGCGAACAGGACGCTCGACGTCGATCTCGTAAGCGGCCTCGAGTTCGAGGCTGACCAGTTCGCCCTGCTCTTCGCCACCGAGGACGCCCGCGAAGGCATGAACGCCTTCGGCGAGAAGCGCAAACCAGAGTTCGAGGGAAGATAGTCCACGAGACAAAAATCCGGGTCCGCTATGCCGAGATCGACGCCCAGGGGCACGTGAACAACGCCACCTACCTCACCTACTTCGAGGTAGGACGCGTGGAGTGGCTACGCGCCACGGGCCACTCCTACAGGGAGATGGAGCGCCAGGGCCGCGGCCTCGTCGTCGTCGAAGCACTCCTCCAATACCGCAGACCAGCCTTCTTCGACGACGAACTGGCCCTGATCACCAACCTCGCCGAACTCGGCAAGGTCTCTCTCCGCTTCGATTACGAGGTGCTTCGTGACGGAGAAGTCCTCGTCACAGGCCACACCCGCCACGCCTGCATCGACCTGGCCACCAGCAAACCAGTCAGGATGCCGCAGGAATTGCTCAGGCTCGCAAAGGGCAGGCCGTAATACGGAATCCGCTGGGTCACTTTCCCGCGGTGTTGAATTGTGAAGTTGGAATCGTGAATTAGGAAAGGGTTACGTGACGGACCATTCCACATTCGAGATTCGACTAATCGTAGGCTGTAGGCCCGAGATCCTCGCAATGCTCTTCGTGCTCTCACGCCCCACACGCTACCCTATGCTAGGTTCGGGAGGTGCAACGATGAGGTGAGGGGGCTTTCGAACGTGGATTCCGACGCGAGCGGGGTGGAGGCGGGTAAGGGTTATCTGCGCCGGGGGACGCCGGAGTTGCGACGGGCCAACCTCGCGCTTTTCGTGGCCGGCCTGGCCACGTTCGCCATGCTGTACTGCACCCAACCGCTGCTGCCAGTTTTCTCGGCCGAGTTCGGCGTGACGCCTGCGGTGGCGAGCCTCTCCCTCTCGTTGGCGACAGGAACGCTCGCGGTGGCCCTCATCCTTGCCGGCACGTTCTCCGAGGTCTGGGGACGAGTCCCCATGATGACCGCCTCCCTGGTGTTGTCCTCGCTCCTGATGGTCCTCGCGGCCTGCAGTCCCGGCTTCGCGGCACTACTGGTGCTGCGGGCGGTGCAGGGTGTGGCGCTGGCCGGCCTCCCGGCGGTAGCGATGGCCTACCTGGCCGAGGAGGTGCACCCGGAGCACGCTGGCTTTACCGTAGGCCTGTACATCGCCGGCAACAGCGTCGGTGGCCTGGCGGGGCGCGTCCTGTCTGGCGTCCTCACCGACGTCTTCTCCTGGCGCGTGGCGCTCGGCTCGCTGGGTCTCGCGTGCGTGATCGCGAGCTTCGCCTTCTGGCGCATACTCCCCCGTTCGACACGCTTCAGGCCGCGCCCGCTCATCGCCAGGAACCTCCTCGCCTCGCTCGGCGGCCACCTCGCGGACCGCGGCCTCCTGCGACTTTACGCCATAGGCGCCTTGCTCATGGGCGGTTTCGTCGCGCTGTACAACTACGTCGGCTACCATCTGCTCGGGGCGCCATACGGGTTGAGCCAGGCGGCGGTAGGTTGGATCTTCGTCCTGTACCTCGTCGGCACCTTCAGTTCCGCCTGGATGGGCCGTCTCGCCGACGGTCTGGGGCGCGGCAGGGTGCTGTGGATCGGAATGTCGATCATGCTGTTTGGTGTCGGCATGACGCTGGCGAGTAGCCTCGGGGTGATCATCGCTGGCATGGCGGTCCTGACGTTCGGCTTCTTCGGCGCCCACTCTATCGCCAGCGGCTGGGTGGGCCAGAGGGCGCTCACCGCCAGGGCCCAGGCCTCCGCGCTCTACCTGCTCTGCTACTACCTCGGCTCCAGCATCGGCGGCTCCACTGGCGGCCTTGCCTACTCATACGCGGGTTGGCCCGGTCTGGTCGCCATGGTCGCCGGTCTCCTGATTCTCGCCCTGATCTTCGCCACCCAGCTAACGCTCTCCCCAAGGGCTTCCGGAAAAGTCGCCCGCTAAGAGCTTGCGCCAATGGGCTCGTGCCCTATTTACAAACGTCGGAGAGGGACCTTCTACGAAGCCCTCGCCACAGACTCGACTACAAGCTCGAAGGCAGTCCAAGAGGGTTGATCTTCTAGCTGGACAACTCCGCCGCCATCAGCGTCAGGCCGCCGTCGACGACGAACGAGACGCCGGTTGCATACGATGACCTCTCCGAGGCAAGGAAGGCTACCCACGCTGCGATCTCGCGGGCATGTCCGGGGCGGCCGAGCGGCAACTTCGCGCGTTCGATGTTCGTCGGGTCCTCGTCCTCGGCGCCGGTCATGGGGGTGGAGATCTCACCGGGTCCGACCGCGTTTACCAGTATGCCGTACTCTGCCAGCTCCATCGCCATAACCTTGGTAAGGAGCCCGAGACCGCCTTGGAGGCACAGTACGCGGAGGCGCCGGTGGGCGGGATGTGCTCTCCTCACCTCGCCCTTGCGGCCCGTGTTCTCGACGGCCCGAAGCGTCTCCTGTGCCCCGCTTCGTCAGTACGGTAGGTGATGCCTACATCGAAGCCATTCTCCGCCAGCTCCTGCCCGATCCCCGAGTCCGATGCGGTAACCCTACGCCTCGGTTCCTCGCGGACCTCGCGATCATAGGTAATCGACCATCTGCATCTCTATTCCGCTCTCGGCATCTAGGAGAACGCCGAAGTGTATCCTCGTTGTCGCAATCGGCGTTGGACGACAGGCGGTCGGTAGCGACAACAGCTCGAGCCTGCGCCTCTCCCACGTAGAGCCGAATGAAACAGTACGAAAAGGGATTCTAGGGCACTCGCTCGGTAGGATCCCGAGCAGGAGAAAGGCATACCAGTATGTATCAACAAACGACGGGGAAGCCCGTTGAATCGCTCTGATCAGGACATCGACAATGCCGAAGGCAACGGGCAACGGCGCCGTAGTAAGTCCTCTCGCGGTGGATAGGCTCTGCTAAACTCAGGCTCCGTGAACCCTCTGCTCGGACAGCACGCATACCGGCTCTCCGAAGCCGGGGTAGCAGGCACTCGTACTTCCCACGGTGCCGAGAACAACCTATACAAGATAGAGCTGCTCCTAGCGCACGATGAATCCAACACGTTCGGGATGGGGAACCTGCTGCGGGACGTGGGCTTCGAAGAGGCCTACGAGGCCGTGGCCCTCCAGATCGGCTACCCGCCGGACAGGGAGGAGAATCCGGGACGCGGGTGCATAGACCCGGCGCGCACGGCCGCAGGGCTTGTCGAAACGGGAGAGCGGATAGGGGCTGTCGCCGGGTCGGGTGGGCGATTGATCTTCGCCACCGGGCATCCTGGAGCCATGATCCTCTACTACCTCGGACTCTCCAGGTGGGCGAAAGAGCTGGGCGGAGACGTTCTAACCGTCGAGACGCGCGGACGCTACGAGCGCGGAGTATCCCTCGACTGGGCGGAGTCGGTAGCCACTCTCGGCGACGGGGCAAGCCTGTTGCACACCCACGACTCCGAGCCCATGAGGGATGTACTGCGGCAGACAGGAGCGGTCGACCTGGTGGTCGCCGACCACGGTTTCGCGGGGGCTGCGATCGCCGCCGGCGTTCCCACAGTCGTGGTGATGGACACCAACGATCCAGCCTTCGCCGTGGTCGCCGGGCGTGGCGCCGACGTGACGGTCGTGCCCATGGACGACAACCGTCCGCTGAACGTCTACTCGACGGCCCTCGACGTGGTCCGAAGGAGTGCATGATCCCTCACTGGTAGGACCGTCTGGCCTCCTTCTGTCACACTGGACCACGCCGTTTCGTCTTATTCGTAGAGCGACGTGAAGACTACAACGCACAGAAGCCATTTTCGGAGGTCGTCTCGTGAAGGCAAGGTCGGGCCGTGGTGAGCCGCGCCGAGGTCTTCGACCGGAACAGACCCTTGTTGTTCTCGATCGCCTACAGGATGACGGGCAGCGTCATGGAGGCCGAGGACGCGGTGCAGGAGGCCTACCTGCGCTGGCAGCGCGCCTCTGAAGACGAGGTGCGCTCCCCCTCCGCCTTCCTCTCGAAAGTTGTTACCCGTCTGTGCATTGACAGGCTACGCTCCGCCAGGGTGCGCCGCGAGCAGTACGTCGGCCCGTGGCTTCCCGAGCCGGTGCTCGGAGAGCAGGTCCAGGAGATCGGAGACCAGGCCGAGCTCGAAGACTCGCTCTCGATGGCTTTCCTGGTGTTGCTCGAGAGCCTCACTCCGGTCGAGCGGGCCGTGTTCGTACTCAGGGAGGTCTTCGACTACGAGTATGCGGAGATAGCCTCGCTCGTCGGAAAGAGCGAGGCGAACTGCCGCCAGATCTCACACCGCGCCAGGCAATCAGTGGCGGCCAGGCGACCCCGCTTCGAGAGCTCCCCGCAGCAGGAGGAACGCCTGCTGGAGGGCTTCCTGCGGGCCAGCCTCAGCGGCGAGATGGAGGCCCTGCTCGAGCTGCTCTCCGACGACGTGACCCTCTACTCTGACGGCGGAGGGAAGACGCGCGCCGCACTGAGACCCGTCTACGGCGCCGACAACGTCGCCCGGTTCCTCACCGGGATACTGCGCAACATCCCGCCCGGTTTCGCCGTAAAGCAAACGCGCGTCAACGGAAGGCCTGGCCTCGTCGGCTACTTCGGGGACGGTAGTCCCCAGAGCGTCGTGACCCTCGAGGTGGCCGAGGGGAGCATCAGGGCCATCCGGCTCGTCGTCAACCCCGAGAAGCTCGGTAACGTGCCGCCGCTCGAAAGAGAGGAGGACTCGAGATGAACCGGCCGCGAGTCCTCGTCACGGGAGGGACGGGGGTGCTGACTTCTTGCGTTCGCGGATAGCGCCAGGTAAGGAGGTAACCGGACGATGAATGATGCGGCGCGGACCCTCGAACCCTTCGTAGGGCAGTGGGCGGTCTTGCTGACCACGTACAAGCGCGACGGTACGCCGGTCGGCACCGCGGTCAACATCGCGGTGGAGGGGGATCATGCCTACTTCCGTACCTGGGACACGGCGTGGAAACTGAGGCGCATCCACAATAACCCCGAAGTCCAGTTCGCCCCTTCCACGGCCCGTGGCGAACCGACGGCGCCACCGATAAGGGCCCGCGCCAGGGTGCTGGAAGGCGAAGATTCGGCCTGCGCAGGAAGGCTGCTTGCCAGTAAGTATCCTGCCCTGCACGGCCTCCTTGTCCCACTGGTCCATCGTCTCAGGGGTAACAAAACCATGCACGTCGAGCTGACATCCGCGGAAGCCCCGTCGCAGACTACCTCGGCGCCATCCGGATCGCACCGTCGAGCCTGATGACCTCGCCGTTGAGCATCTCGTTCTCGATGATGTGCTTGACGAGATCCGCATACTCCTCGGGCCTGCCGAGCCGCTGAGGGAAAGGTACCTGTTTGCCCAGAGAGTTGCGGGCATCTTCTGGCAGACCGGCCATCATCGGGGTGTCGAAGATGCCAGGTGCGATGGTCATGACGCGGATGCCACTGCCGGCGAGCTCGCGCGCGACGGGTAGGGTCAGAGCGACGACGCCGCCCTTGGACGCGGCGTAGGCCACCTGCCCGATCTGGCCGTCGAAAGCGGCCACGCTGGCCGTGTTGACGATGACGCCGCGCTCTCCGCTCTCCGATGGATCACTGCTGACCATGGCCTCGGCGGCGAGCCTGATGACGTTGAAGGTGCCGATGAGGTTGACCTGCACGACCTTCGCGAACGAGTCCAGCGAGTGCGGCCCTTCTCTTCCGAGGACCTTCTCCGCGCTGGCGACCCCGGCGCAGTTTACGGCGCCGCGTAGCCCTCCCACCTCCAGAGCAGCGTTCACGGCTGCCCGCACACTGCCCTCGTCTGTGACGTCGGTCTCGACAAAGCGGCCGCCTTCAGGAGCCTCGCCCTTTAGATCGGCGACCACAACGCGGGCGCCCGACGCGACAAGCATGCGGGCTGTGGCTTCTCCCAGACCGGAGCCACCGCCGGCTACGAGAAACGTGTTTTCCCCTATGAGCACCTTCTACCTCCCTGGTTGAAGATAGGTCGTTCTCAAGAGAACGACCCCAACTTACTAAACTACCCGAACTGCGCTTCACCGCGACACTAAAGAACGATACACCGGAAGTGGCGCTGTCGCTGGCGCTCTTCGCGCTTGATTTCGCCCTTCAGCCCTACTACTGGTGGTGTGTATCAGTTGTGGACGCTCTGAAAACACTACGAACGCTTCCGCGTCCCGCCGTAGACGGCCACCGCGAAGGTGTCTAGCTCAGCGTGAACTTCACCGTTAACGTGTGGCGATGCGGTACCTGGAGCGTAACGGCAAGCGCTCTTCACGATGCCGTCTATCTCCGTGTGCTCCAGCGGTGGTGAGCATCTGTTGGCATTAATGGCTGAAGGAGTTGCGGCGATTGTGGGTTAGTCGGCTCCCCGCGCCCGGAGTGAGCACGCCATCTTGAAGAGCGTCCTATTGCGGATGCCCTGTAAGATGGGTGGTCCGTCCACATCCTTATGTTACGGTTGCGGCGCTGCCTGCATCTTCATGCGGACGCTCAACCAGCGCTTCCGGTATCCACTCCGGTAAATCAGCCAGCTTGCCGTTAGGAGACGGTATGAGCCTGTAGCGTCTACCAGATTGGTGCATCGAATGCGGCGCTACCACGTAGACGTTCTCCGCCTTCAGTTCGGCTCCGGGGAACAGGTCGAGGCTCTGTAGTGGTTCGTCCGGCGCATCTAAATACCAATGCCAGCCGCGTCGGGTCTTTACCACACTCGTATCGTCTGGCAAGCCTCGCCGCAGCGCTTCCGTGATTCTAAGCTCCGGTCTACCCCGGTGGCACTATATCGTTTGCAGATATATCGATTTTCGATATAATACCCTTACTCAGCGAGCTCGTCTTTCGGCTCAAGGTAGTCGCGAGAGATAGCCCTGCGGATCGCGTACTCTGTCTGCTCCTGATGGAGGAACAGGGCGGCGGGTGCGTTCTCTTCCAGCACGCGAACGATGCGCAAGCCCAGGACGCTGCACGTCGCTACCAGATCGGTCGTGCCGCTTTCGAACGTCTTGTCAAGCAGGTCCACGAATCCCTTGATCTCTTCCCACGCTTCTTCGGGCGACTTCGCGTCGGGTGGCGGCGTTTCCGTTGGCAATACCCAGAGCAGCTTGTGAACGGTGCGTAGCTGCGGCGCACGCTTCAGAGAACCGTTCTCGATGTCGGAAATCGTCTTGCGGCTCACGCCGGAGCGCTTGGCAAGCTCGTCCTGCGACCAGCCATGTATGGCGCGCTCGCTCTTTATTATCTGCGAAAGAGCGTCCATCGATTGTTCCATCCCCATCCCCCTAGTGCGGTGTCTCGTTCACCCGTTCATTATAGGCTCCAGAGATGTTTATGATAAGTATCGAGTAGAGAATATTTATATATCTATCTAGTTCTATGCATACACAGCCTATATTCGGTAGAATACGTGCATGATGAGAGAAAGCCCCGGCGGGTGCAGCAACACCCCCGGAGCGCGGCCAACAGGAAGGACAAGAAACTGTAGACATTCAGAGTCTAGCCCGATCCGGGCGCGAAACCAACTCAGAGCATCATCCCAACTGGCCCGGCTCGTCTCCATGCGGGATATGCTCATAGACGGGGTGCGTAACGGCTTCCCTGACGAAGTAGCCCGCGACGATCCCGAAGAGCGCCACGCCTTATACAAGCGCATGGGCTTGCGCGTCGAACAGGACGAAGACGGCAGCCCGATCATCTCCGGGGCTTTCGGCCTGGTTGGTAATAAGGTCCTGCTCTCAAGAGAGCATCCCAGGCCCTGTCTGGCAGGAGACGCCTGAGCCGCATAAACAGGTGTGCCGAAGGTGTGACGGCGTAGCGGCTCCTGGGGTTGCGGGCCGAGACCGCATGCTCTATAGCCTCGGCGACCGTCTCGGGCCCGCCGGCCAGCCTCGAGAAGGGACCCCGTTCGTAGTTATCCGTCGTCGCCCTCGCGACGGCTTCATCGAAGCCTGCGTACGGGTCCTCTCCGTCTGAGCCGTCCATCGAGCCGACGGCGGTCTCTGCGAAGCCGGTCCTGATGAGTCCTGGCTCTATGATAGAGACCTTGACGCCGAAGGCTTGGACTTCGAAGCGCAGGGCGTCGCTCAGCGCCTCTACGGCGTGCTTGGTCGCGTGGTAGTAGCCGGCGCCTGGGAACGTCAGCTTTCCGCCCATGGAGGAGACGTTGACGATCCTGCCGTACCCCTGCCGCCGCATCCCTGGCAACACGAGCTGGCACATCCGCGCGAGCCCGAAAACGTTCGTCTCGAACTGCTGCCGGACCTTCCCCATCGGCACAGCCTCCACGGCCCCAGACTGACTGTAACCGGCGTTGTTGACGAGCACCCCGACGGCGCCCTCTCGCCGTTCGACCTCATCGACCGCCGAGCGCATCGAGTCCTCGTCGGTCACGTCGAGGGGCAGGAGTTCGCAACCACGCCGTTCGAGTGGAGCTATCTTCTGGACATTGCGGGCCGTGGCGTAGACTCTCCAGCCCACGTCCACGAGGCGCTCGGCGGTGGCCCATCCGATGCCTGAGGAACAGCCGGTGATCAGAACCGCTTTCGAAACGTTCATCCCTCTACACTTCTACTACGGTCAGCGTGATCCTGCTCCGTCGTCCCGCGTCGTGGAAGATGGTCTGGTGGGCTACCTCGGTGCGGGAGGACTCCAGTGTGCTCTCGCCCGTGTTGAGGTTGCGCTCCCAGCGGGGATGGGAACTCGATGTGATCTCCACCCGCATCCTGTGCCCGGAAAGAAAGGCGATGCCCGTAGCCCAAAGGTCAATGACGTACTCGTAGACCTCACCAGGCTCGATGGAGGAGGGCACCACAGGCGTGACCACACCGGGCGCGGGGTAGCTCTCCCTGACGCTCGCCCGCAGGATGCCATCAGCGACGCAGATAGCCCGCCCGTCAGGGTAGACGTCGACGAGCCGCGCCACGAAGTCCGTGTCGGGGGCCGAGGAGGCCGCGAAGAGCGTGACGTAGAGCGAACCCAGGACCGTAAGAGGCCTCTCCAGGGTCGGGCTCGTGTATACGAGCACGTCGGGCCTGCTCTCTATGGACCGCTGATCCCTCGGCCCCGAGCCGTGAATGGCGGCCATGAGCACGGGGCCACCCACAGTAGGGACGGGATCCTCGGGGTCGTAGTCGTATCTTACGGGCTCGTCCCTGGCTCCACCCGGTCCGCGGCGCAGCGAGCCGCCGGAGATCAGGTGCCACTCCTCTGTATGCGACCCTGGAGGCGGCCACTCCTCGTAGCCGCGCCAGCGGTTCTCTCCCATGACGAACACCTTTACCGGGGGCGTACCCCGGAGCGCGCCCTCGTCTCGCTTCAGGGTGGCGTCAAACCAGCGGAGGTGGGCGTCTGTCAGGTCGCCCCTGTAGTCCAGGAACATGCCCGAGCTCCCTATGCCGAAGTCTAGCTCCCCGAAGGTGCTGCCGAAATCCCCGTGCGTCCACGGGC
>OBLS010000862.1_pt1 | contig 11800 bp, 13 predicted proteins | sample 1519901 | NCBI WGS metagenome assembly OBLS01 (sample SAMEA3113585, study PRJEB22503) | soil metagenome
TACAACCGTGAGACGCTCGAGGTGCGCTTCAAGGGCAAGTCGATCGCCGACGTGCTGGAGATGTCGGTCGAGGAGGCGCTCCAGTTCTTCGCGAAGATCCCGAAGCTTCGGCGCCGGCTGCAGACTCTGCACGACGTCGGTCTGGACTACATCAAGCTCGGCCAGCCGGCGACGACGCTGTCCGGGGGCGAGGCACAGCGGGTCAAGCTCGCCGCGGAGCTCTCGAAGATCGCGACGGGCCGGACGCTGTACATCCTCGACGAGCCCACCACAGGTCTCCACTTCGCCGACATCGAGAAGCTGCTCGAGGTGCTCCAGCGCCTCGTCGACAACGGCAATACGGTGCTCGTGATCGAGCACAACCTCGACGTGATCAAGCAGGCCGACTGGATCGTCGACCTGGGCCCCGAGGGCGGCGAGGCGGGCGGCGAGGTGCTCGCCACCGGGACGCCGGAGGACATCGCCGCCGTCGACGAGTCCTACACGGGACAGTTCCTGCGCCAGGTCCTGCCTGCCTTTGCCGCCGCAGCGGCATAGTCGGGGAGTGTCGACCGGTCGTTTCAGACGGAGCGCAGTCAATCCCGCGCTCCTGACGCAGACACCGCAAGCGGTGCCTGGGCAGCCGCAGCTGCCTGACGAGGAGACGTACCTCCGGACCCATGCGCGCCGCTACGCGCTGCTACTCGAGCTCGTCAAGAGCTTTGCACCGAGAACGATCCTCGTCGTCGGCCCGAGCTACGAGAGCGTGCTCCTCCGCGAGGCGGTACCGGGGGCGACCGTCGACACGCTCGGCTGGGAGGATCATCGCTTCCCCCGCGTAGACGGGGAGCGGCACCTCCAGCACGACTTGAACGACCTCGAGTATCCGCAGCTCGAGCCGCACGACCTCGTCGTCTGCGCCGAGGTGATCGAGCACCTCCACGTCTCGCCGGTGCCGATGCTGCGCGTCCTCGCCGGAAGCCTCGTTCCCGGCGGCCGTCTGCTCATCCAGACGCCGAACGCGACTGCGCTGCCGAAGCGGCTGCGGATGCTGCTGGGGCGAAACCCGTACGAGCCGGTCCGCGACGAGCCTGGGAACCCCGGCCACTTCCACGAGTACACGGTCGAGGAGCTGCGTGAGGCGGTTGAGGCGGCCGGCCTCGAGATCGAGCGCCTCGTCAGCGCCAACTACTTCGACCACGGATCTCGCAAGAACCGCGTCTATCGGGCGCTCGGGCCAGTGTTGCCGAGCACGCTCAGGGAAGGGATAACGGTCGTAGCGCGATCCAGCCGATAGCGGGGTCATGCGCCGGCGTGATCGACACGAAGGAGCCGCTGAAGGCCGTCGCGGCGCGGCGGTCAACATGAAGCTGGAGGTCGAGGGCAAGAAGATTCGGTCGACTTCACCGAGCGCATGAAGTGCGCCAACAAGGCGGTCGCTGGGCTCTAATCCCCTTGTGGGGATCTTCGCGCGCCTGCGGAACGATTCGCCGGACGAGGCCGCCGACCGGACCGACCTCGTCACGGGACTCGCTTTCGCGGCTGGGGTGGCGGCGGCGCTCGGAGCGGGCGGCGACGAGCTGCGAGAGCTCGACGTGCTCGACTCCTTCGTCTGGGTCTTCGTCACCGGGCTCGCCGTCGGCTTTGCGCTCTACTGGGTCGCCGGCTGGGCGCTGGCGTTCGTCGTCCGGCGTCTGGGTGGCGCAGGCAGTCCGCGTCGCGTCCGCCACGTGCTCGCCTTCTCCTTTGCCCCGCTCGTCCTGGCGTTTGCGGCTTGGCTGATCTGGGCGCCGCTGCTTCTGGCGCTTGCCGCAGGGAGCCTCGCGCTCCTCGTCGCCGGCCTCCGCGAGGTGTACGACTGGAGCGTCGCGCGTGCTGGTGGCGCTGTCGCCCTCGCGGTGGTCTGGCTCGGCGCGCTAGGCGTCGGCCTCCTGAGCGTGCTCGTGCTCCTCCGTCGCCTCGGCTGAGGCGCCGACTTGGCGGCGCCGACCATAGGAGCCCATGTCGGCTTTGCCGACGTGGGCGTTGAATAGAGAGAGCTCGTCCTCTGGCATCGAGTAGGTGTGCTCGGCGGCGGGGAAGCTTCCGCTGCGCACCTCGGAGGCGAACGACTCGAGTGCGCGCTTGATTTCGTCGCCGAGCTCGGCGTAGCGCTTGACGAACCTGGCCGGCGTTCGGTCGGAGAGGCCGAGCAGATCGTGCCAGACGAGCACCTGCCCGTCGCACGCGGGGCCGGCGCCGATGCCGATCGTCGGGATCGTGAGTGCCTTCGAGATCCGCTGCGCCACAGCGGCGGGGACGGCCTCGAGCACGACCGCGAAGCACCCCGCCGCCTCCAAAGCCCTGGCGTCGGCAAGCAGCCGCTGTGCTTTCGCCGCCGTCCGGCCCTGGGCCTTGTAGCCGCCGAGCATCGTCGCCGACTGGGGTGTGAGCCCGATGTGGCCCATGACCGGAATCCCGGCGCCCACGATCGCCTGCACGCGCGAGAGCGAGGGACCGGCTCCTTCGAGCTTGACGGCGTCGGCCCCCGCGTCCTTGACGAAGCGCACGGCGTTCGCGAGCGCGGCCTCGTCCGATACCTGGAAAGAGCCGAAAGGCATATCCGCAATGACCACCGCACGCTCGGTCCCGCGCACGACGGCGCGGACGAGCACGAGCAGCTCCTCGACGGTCACGGGCACCGTCGAGTCGTAGCCGAGGACGTTGTCGGCCGCGGAATCGCCGACCAAGATCAGGTCGACGCCGGCTGCGTCAGCGAGTCGCGCGCCGGGATGGTCGTAGGCGGTGACCATGACGAGCTTCTCGCCTTGAGCCTTGCGCTCGGCGAGGTCGGTGAGGGCCAGCTTCATCGCGAATCTCCTTCCAGGACGACATTGTCGATTAGTCGGGTGGAGCCCACGCGGACGGCGGCGGCGAGCACTCTCGGCGCGAAGTCGGCGACCGCGACGTAGTCGACCTCAAGATCGGCGAGGAGCTCGCGTGCCTTCGCGGGGTCCTTCGTTGCGAGGGCGCGGGGGAGGGCGAGCGCTCGCTCGCGCTGCTCGGGCGTGAGGTACGCGTTGCGCGACGAGAGCGCCAAGCCATCCTCGTCGCGAACCGTCGGCAGGACGCGGATCGCGACGGGCACGTTCAGGTCGCTGACCATCCGCCGGATCACCGCGGCCTGCTGGGCGTCCTTCTGCCCGAAGTAGGCACGGGCCGGACGGACGAGGTTGAAGAGCTTCAGGCAGATCGTCGCGACGCCGCGGAAGTGCCTAGGGCGGAAGTCGCCCTCGAGGCCGCGGCCCAGCTCCTCGACCTCGACCCAGGTCTGGAACCCGGGCGGATAGATCTCGTCCGGGCGAGGGGCGAAGAGCAGGTCGACGCCGACCTCTTCGGCGACCTTCGCGTCGCGTTTCTCGTCCCGCGGGTAGCGGTCGAGATCGTCGCTCTGGGTGAATTGAGCAGGGTTCACGAACAGGCTGACGACGACCGCCTCCGACTCGGCGCGTGCGGCGCGGAAGAGCGAAAGGTGACCCTCGTGGAACGCCCCCATCGTGGGGACGAGACCGATCGCAACGCTGGGATCCAGTGCCTCCTCCAGCTCGCTGATCGTCCGGGCGACGATCACGACGCCGTCGCCTCCGCAAGCACCCGGTAGAGCGGCTCGAGCCTCGACTTTCGCGTTCGGATTGCTGCGAGATGCCGCTCGACCGTCGCCCAGTCGCCGCGCGAGATCGGCCCGGTCAGCTCGAAGGCGTTGTCGATCACGCCTTGCATCAACGGGCGGAGGCCCTCCGCCGGCGCTCCGACCTCTTCGAAGATCTCGCCGGCTGTTCGGTAGAGCGTCACGAGGTAGTTGGATGCGATCGCCGCGCCGGCGTGGTAGAGCGCACGATCCTCCTCGGCAAGCGCAAACGGCTGGAGGCCGAGGAGCCGCGCGAGCTCGAAGCCCACCTCGCGGGCCTCGTCTGTCTCGGCGGTGACCGCCGCGTAGGCTCCGTCGAGCTGCTCGGGGCCACGGCCGCGCGTGAAGGTCTGGAGCGGATGCAGTCCGAAGCGCCGCTCGTGCGGATCAAGGGCCGACAGCGGCGTCGCCCCGCTCGTGTGCGCTACCCAGGAGCCATGTCCCGGGGTCAGACCCCGGGCCACGTCCCGAATCGCCGCGTCCGGAACACAGAGCAGGACGACGTCGGCGGCGTCACGCGGCTCGATTCCGCGCTCGGCGAGCCGTGCGGTCACGGCCGAGCCGACGCGCCCGGCGCCGATCACTTTGACGCTTTCGATCATGGGTTGCTCCAGTTCCGTTGCGGATACCGGGCGACCCGAATCCTACCTCCGAGTGGGGTGGCTCAGACAGGTGAACTTCCCTCAGAGCGGGGATTTCCCGCCGATACAGGACGCAGGGGTTGGCGCCGACGGGTCTGTCGAGGTGTACATCTACGGTGCTGTCAGTGCGACTGCGGAGACCTCGGTCTCCGTCACCGCGACCGACGGCGCCGTCGTTTCCTCCTCGGTCCCCGCCGGTAGGGACCTCTCGAAATTCGCGGCCGGGACGAACGTCAAGATGCAATGCCACAAGATCGCCGGTGAGTTCCGACTCGAGTATCTGAAGTCGGAGCATGCCGTCCTCGAGATCGGGCGTTAAGGAATACATTGGCGCTCAGGGCGGGGGTCAGGCTGGCCGCAGGCCTGCCCCTGCCACCTCTTCGTTTTGCCGAAAGTCTCACGACTTTCGGCGAGCCTGAAGCCGGCCGATGCGGCGGAACGGACAAAGCCCGTTCCGCGGCGAATGCATAAACTGCCGCCAATGCCGATCTACGAGTACGTCTGCATGCAGTGCGAGTCCCACTTCGAGGAGCTCGTGCGGAACGGCGAGCAGCCCGACTGCCCCGAATGCGGCGCCGCGAACATCCGCAAGCAGCTCTCGGTCTTTTCGGCTCACGGGTCGAGCACGCAGACATCGTTCGAAGGCGGCCCGGCTCCGCGTAGCGGTGGCTGCTGCGGCGGCAGCTGCGGCTGCGGCTGAACTGTCCGCCGCGGTCCCTAGACTCGCCCGCGTGGACACCCTCCACGCCCTCGGCGAACAGGTCTCCGGCTGTACCCGTTGCCGCCTCGCGCAGGGCCGTACCCAGGTCGTTTTCGGGGTCGGCAACCCACACGCCGATTTGATGTTCGTGGGCGAGGCGCCCGGCTTCCACGAGGACAAGCAGGGGCTGCCGTTCGTGGGCCAGGCCGGGAAGCTGCTCGACAAGCTCCTGGCCGGGATCGGGCTCGACCGCTCGGACGTGTACATCGCGAACGTGCTCAAGTGCAGGCCGCCCGGAAATCGCGATCCCCAGCCCGACGAGATCGAGTCCTGCGAGCCGCACCTCTTCCGCCAGATCGCGCTGATCGAGCCGCGCGTGGTCGCGACGCTCGGCAACTTCGCGACCAAGCTGCTGTCCGGAAAGCCGACGGGAATCACCCGCGTCCACGGCGTCGAGCAGGAGACGACGGTGGGCGAAAACAGCGTCCTGCTTTATCCGCTGTACCACCCGGCGGCCGCGCTCTACACCCCGAAGATGCTCGAGGTGCTCCAGCAGGACTTCGCCCGGATCCCCGAGCTGATGGGCCGCGCAGCCGACGTTCCTGAGCCCGAAGCGATTTCGGCGCTCGCTGCTGAGCCCGCCGTCCAACTGGGTCTCTTCTGATGGACGAGACCAGGAGATCGCCCGTCCCGGGGCGCGAGCTGGCCGCTCTGGGGCGCGGCGGCAGACCGGCGGCGATGCCGGTGGCATCGGCGCCGGACTGAAGTCGCGAAGCTCCCGTCGGCGGGCGGGCGCCGAAGGCGGCGCCTGACCGGGGACGAGAGCGGCCCAGACGTGCCAGATCGTGCATCCGGGCGCGCAAGATCGTGGCCTCGTCCATCTAGCCTCTCGAAGATGGACATCGAGTCGGGCTCCGCCGAGGAGACCGAAGCCGTGGGCGCCCGGATCGCCGCGCAGCTCAGGCCCGGCGACCTCGTCACCGTCTCCGGCGAGCTGGGGACGGGCAAGACGACGCTCGTGCGGGGCGCCTGTCGCGCCCTCGGCGTCGACGACCCGATCACGAGCCCGACGTTCACGATCGGCCATCGTTACCGCGGCCAAGTCGACGTCTCCCATCTCGATCTGTACCGCTTCGCGGGGGTCTCCGCCGCCGAGTGGGGGGACCTCGAGCCGTATTTCGACGGCGCAGTCTGCTTCGTCGAGTGGCCTGAGGCCGGTAAGGAGGTACTGCCTCCCGCCCGCTTCGCCGTCTCGCTGGAGCACGCGGGCGACGGGCAGCGGCGCATCCAGGTGACCGAATGCTGATCGTTGCGTTCGACACGGCCACCGAGGTCGCCACCAGCGCGCTCGTCTGGGACGGCGAGGTCCTCGGCGAACTCGCGTCGCGCCCTGTGTCGGTGCTCGAGGACGTCGATGCACTGCTCCGCCGCGGCGGCGTCCGCGACTCGCAGCTCGAGGGCATCGTGGTCGGGATCGGCCCCGGCAGCTTCACGGGGCTCCGGATGGGTTTGGCGACAGCACGAACACTCGCCTTCTCATTCGACGTTCCTCTCGCCGGTGTCTCCACCCTCGAGGCGCTCGCGGCCGGAGCCCCCGATGCGGTTCCGATGATCGACGCCCGCCGCCGGGAGGTCTTCGCGCTCGTCGCCGGCGAGCCCGTCGTCTTGGCCCCGGCGGAGCTCCCGATCGACGCCGGACGTTCCTACGTCGGCGACGGCGCCGTGCGCTACCGCGAAGTGATCGAGTCCTCGGGCGGCTCCGTTCCGCCCGACCACAGCGAGCTCCATCTCCCGCGCGCCCGCTTTCACGCCCAGCTCGCGACCGACTTCGGCCTACCCGAGCAGGTCCAGCCCATGTACCTTCGAGTCCCGGACGTCGACCGCACACGCACGTGACCATCGAGATCCGTCGCCTCACTCTCGCCGACCTCGCCGCGATCGAGCGCATCGAGCGGCGTGCTTACCCGACGCCATGGTCGAGGTCGATGTTCGCGGGTGAGCTGGCCAAGACTTCGTCCATCTGCCTCGGTGCGTACGACGCGGACGCGGGCGAGGTCCTCGTCGCCTACTTGATCATCTCGCGCTACGCCGACGCCTGGCACGTGATGAACGTGGCCGTGCGCCACGACTACCGCGGCCACGGAATCGCCACGCAGCTTCTCAACCGGCTCTTCGAGCTCACCTCAGGGGACGACCGCCGTGGGTACACGCTCGAGGTCCGCGTCTCGAACACGGCTGCGATCCGGCTCTACGAGCGGCTCGGTTTCGTCGCGCGCGGCGTCCGGCGCGGCTACTACACCGACAATCGGGAAGACGCGCTGATCATGTGGAAGGACCCAGTTCGGGAACGCGCTTCGGCGTGATTCTCGGCATCGAGACGTCCTGCGACGAGACGGCCGCCGCGCTCGTGACGCGGGACGGCCGCGTGCTCGCGAACGTGGTCTCTTCGCAGGCCGAGCTGCATGCGCCGTACGGCGGCGTGGTGCCGGAGGTCGCGTCCCGGCACCATCTCGAGCTGATCCTGCCGGCGCTCCGTCGGGCTCTCGCCGACGCGGACGCCCAGCTCGACGACGTCGAGGCGGTCGGCGTCACCCAGGGGCCGGGCCTGGTCGGCGCGCTGCTGATCGGCGTTTCCGCCGCGAAGGCCCTCGCCTGGTCGCGGCGACTGCCGCTCGTCCCCGTCAACCACCTGCACGGCCACGTCGCGTCGCTCTTTACCGGACCGGGTTCTGTCAAGACGCCCTTCCTCTGCCTGCTCGCCAGCGGCGGGCACACGCTGCTCCTGGACGTTCGCGACCCTGGGACCTTTGAGGTCGTCGGGACGACCCTGGACGACGCCGCCGGGGAGGCATTCGACAAAGGAGCGAGGCTGCTCGGCCTCGGGTACCCGGGTGGCGCCGCGATCGATCGGCTGGCTGGTGAGGGCGACCCTGACGCGTTCTCGTTCCCGGTCGCCCGCGTCTCCGGGTTCGACTTCTCGTTCTCGGGCCTCAAGACGGCGCTGCTCTACACCGTCAAGGGACTGGGCGGCGAGGCTGAGCAGCGCAAGGCCGACCTCGCCGCTTCCTACCAGCGCGCGATCATCCGTGCGCTCGTCGAACGGACAAGGGCCGCCGCCGAGGCGCTCGGCGCCGACCGGATCGGGATCGTCGGCGGCGTCGCCGCGAACTCGGAGCTGCGGGCATCGCTGCCGGAGGCCGCGGCGGCGCCGCTCGAGCTCTGCACGGACAATGCCGCGATGATCGCCTCAGCCGCGAGGTACGCAGAGCCGATTCCCTACCCCCAGTACCTTGCTCTAGATGTCTTTGCTTGACCGCCGGATCGCGCAGCTCGCGCTGCTCGGGGTCGTCACGGTCGCCGCGGCCGTCGTCTCGGTCGCCGTCGCGACGGAAGTGGGTGCTCCGGAGACGCGAGTCGAGCGCGCGTCCTGGAGCGGTCTGGTCGGCGGGCCCCGCCCGGAGGTTCCGGTCGGTCAGCGGATGATCGTCGTGCTGCGCACCCCCTCGCTCGCCGAGCGGGTAGCCCGCGCCGGCGGCCGTGCGGCCGAAGCAGATCATCACCGCTGGCATGCCGCCGCCCAGGCTGCCCAGCAGCAGCTGATCGCGCGTCTCGGCGCGGCTGGGCTCAGGCTCAGGCCCGAGTTCAGCTACACGCGTGTGCTCTCAGGCTTCTCGGCGCCGCTCGACGCCCGGGCGATCGCCCTGCTGCAGCGCTTTCCCGAGGTCGAGGGCGTCTACCCGGTGCGGATCGCGTATCCGGCCTCGCTCTCAACGGCGCTCCTCGAGCGCCACGCGCTCGCGGCCGGCTCCGGCTACCGCGCGCGGTTGTCGTTGCCGAGGGCCAGCGGTCGCGGAGTAACCGTCGCGCTTCTCGATACCGGTGTGCAGTACAGCCACGACTACCTCACCGGCGCGGTGCTGGAGGGAGTCGACGTGCTCGAGGGCGACGATCTCGCCGTCGCCAAGGCGAAGCCGGACGAGCCTTCCGAGCTCGAGCGTCACACCACGCAGCTGGCCGGCCTGATCGTCGGCTCTGGCGGGCCCGGGGATCTGACCGGGGTGGCCAGGAACGCGACGGTGCTGCCGATCCGGGTGGGGGGCTGGCAGCGCGATGTCGCCGGCCGCTGGGCGGTCTACTCGCGGACCGACCAGCTGATCGCCGGCCTCGAGCGCGCAGTCGACCCGGACGGCAACGGGAATGCACACGACGCCGCGCGCATCACCCTCCTCGGCTTCGCGGAGCCGTACGCCGCTTTCTCCGACAGCCCGGCGTCGCGGGCGGTCAACGGCGCGCTCGCCCTGGACACGCTCGTGGTCGCGCCGGCCGGGAACGACGGTCCGGCAGGGCCTGTCTACGGAAGCATCTCCGGGCCGGGAGGAGCGCGTGGCGCGCTGACCGTCGGGGCGGCCGATCTGCGGCCCGAGGTCGAGCAGGTCCGTGTCACGCTGCGTTCGGGACTCCGTGTGCTCTTCGACCGCGAGGTCCCCCTCGCCGGGGCGGTCGAGCCGCGCCGCGCCCTGCGACTCGAGCTTGCGACCCCGGACATCCGCGCGGCGCTGCTGCCGGAAGTGCTCGGAGGCAGCGAACCGTCGCTAACGATCGGCGACTTCTTCGATCGCCGCGGGTACAGCCGGGTTGCCGGCAAGGCTGCGCTGAGCCCGGCTGGAGAGGCGCCGGACGTGGCGGCCGCGGGCGCCGCGCGTGCCGGTGCGGCGGCGTCCGTCCTCTACGGGACCTCGATCCCCGCCGGGAGCCTTGGGCTGGACGAGCGGATCGGTGTGCCGGTCGTCTCGATCCCGGAGGGTGCCGCCCGCGCAGTCGAGCGGCTGATCCGGCGCGGCGAGGAAGCGATCGTGGAGATCGGGACGCCGCAGACGCGTGAGAACCCGGATGCCGGACGCCCGGCGGCCTTCTCCTCGCGCGGCCTCGCCTTCGACGGTGGCGTGAAGCCCGAGCTGACGGCGCCCGGAGTCGCGCTGCTGACGTCGCATCCCGGACGCGGCGCCGACGGCACGCCGGCGTTCGGAACCGTGAGCGGCTCGAGTGCCGCCGCGGCGATTGCCGCCGGCGCCGCCGCCTTGCTCGCCCAGGCGCGTCCGGACCTCGATGCCGCGGCTCTGAAGGGCTCGCTGGTCGGAACCGCCGCGCCCGGGGGCCTGCTCGACCTCGGGGCCGCTTCGGCGGCGGAGGTCGTGGCCGAGCCGGCATCGCTCGCACTCGGTGAGGCTGCGCGGCGAGGGTGGACCGGGAGAAAACGATTCCTCGTCCGCAACCTCTCACGTCGCCGCCTCCGTGTGAACATCTCCGTCGGCCGTCTCGGAGAGGTCGGCGGAATCGCGCTGGCGGTCTCGCCGTCGCAGATCACGCTGGCGCCCCGGGGAGAGCGGCAAATCGTGCTCAGGGCGCGACTGGCATACATCCCGCCTGCCACCCGAACCGTCACGGCTGCGCTCGAGCTTCGCGCAGGCGGCGGCGCACCCGTCCGAGTACCGTGGACCGTGCTCCTTGGGCGTCGACCGCGGGGGCTGATCGGCGGAGCCCGCCTCTCGACCAGCCGCTTTCGTCCGTCCGACTCGGCGCCGGCCCTGCTCGAGCTCCGCGCAGGCAAGCTCGTCGAGCGCGGCGGGGCGAGCGAGGTCCTTCCCGTCTCGCACCTCGACCTCGAGCTTTGGCGGAGCGGCGAGCGCCTGGGGCGGCTCTCCCGGCTTCGCAACCTGCTCCCGGGCCGCTACACGTTCGGGCTGACCGGGCGGGGGCCGGGCGGCCGCCGCCTTCCGCCGGGTCGTTACCGGCTGCGCCTGCTCGCCTACCCGCCCGGAGATGGCCCTCCGAGCAGGCAGAACGTCGAGTTCGAGATCCGGTAGCGGCATATAATCGGCCGGCTTGTGACGACCGTCGAAGCTCCGACCAGCCACCTCAGAGAAAACCCGTTCGAGCTCGCGCAGCAGCAGCTGCGGACCGTCGCGGACACGTTCCAGATCGATCCCAACCTCGTTCGCGTGCTCGAGCGGTGCAAGAAAGGCGTGGTCGTCTCGGTGCCGTTCTCGCGGGACGACGGCACGATCCAGGTCTACGAAGGCTACCGCGTCACCCACAACATCGCCCGCGGCCCGTCGAAGGGCGGGATCCGGTACCACCCGGACGTCACGCTGGACGAGGTCAAGGCGCTCGCGATGTGGATGACGTGGAAGTGCGCGCTGATGGGCATCCCGTTCGGTGGTGCCAAGGGCGGGGTCGTGTGCAACCCGAAGGAGCTCACGCCGGGCGAGCTCGAGCGGATGACGCGCCGCTACACCTCCGAGATCGTCAACGAGATCGGGCCGGAGAAGGACATCCCGGCTCCGGACGTCGGCACCGACCCGCGCGTGATGGCCTGGATCTTCGATACGTACTCCATGAACAAGGGGCACTCGGTGCTCGGTGTGGTCACCGGGAAGCCGCTCAACATCGGTGGCTCACTCGGCCGGCTGGAGGCGACTGCGCGTGGGGCGCACTACTGCATCCGCGAAGCCGTCAAGAAGCAGGGGCGCTCGCTGGACGGGATGCGCGTCGTCGTTCAGGGCTTCGGCAACGTCGGCAGCTATCTCGCGAAGTTCGTCGCCGAGGACGGCGCAAAAGTGGTCGGCATCTCCGACTCGAGCGGGGGTATCCACAACCCGAACGGCCTCGACGTGGATCTCGCCCTCGCGCACAAGCAGGAGACGGGGCGGCTTCAGGGCCTGAAGGACACGGAGTCGATCACGAACGACGAGCTGCTCTTGCTCGACTGCGACGTGCTCGCACCGTGTGCGCTCGAGCAGGTGATCACGTCGG
>OBLS010000863.1_pt1 | contig 11799 bp, 12 predicted proteins | sample 1519901 | NCBI WGS metagenome assembly OBLS01 (sample SAMEA3113585, study PRJEB22503) | soil metagenome
CCACCAGCACCACCCCGACGGCCCGCACCGGCAGCCACCAGACAGCCAGGTCCCGGGCCCGCCAGCCGGTCAGCCACCACGGGACCACCCCGGCCACCACCCCGGGCGCCAGCGCGAAGAACACCGCGCTGCCCACGGCCGCACCAGCCCTGCGCATGCTGTTCAGCCTACCGAGCCGAGCTACCAGCGGGACGTGATCTCCGGCCAGGTGGGCGGGGGGCCGGGGAGGGGATCGGACGAGGGGTTGTGCATGGCCTCGAGGAGCAGGGCCAGGTACCGGTGGCGAAGCTGGCTGGTCCGGGCCTGGTCGCCGAGGCGGATGGAGGCCAGCTGCTCGAACACCATCGACAGGTCGTTGACGTCGAGGTCGGGCCGGATGGCCCCCGAGGCCCTGGTCCGCTCGAACAGCCGCTGGTTGAGCTCCTGGGCCGTGGCGGCGTCGCGGTTCAGCTCGTCGGTCGGGGTGAAGGTGCCGGCCAGCCGCGAGGTCAGGGAGTGGGTGTCGGCGTCGACCACCCGGCGCATGAAGCGGGCGAACGCCGCCCACGGGTCGCCCTCGTCGGCCAGGGCCTCCTCGGCGGCGGCGAGGTAGGCCACCAGCCCGTCGGCGCAGAGGCGGCGCAGCAGCTCCTCCTTGCTGGCGTAGCGGCGGTAGAGGGCGCTGATGCCCACGCCGGCCTGCTCGGCCACGGCGGCGATCGGCGCCCCCGGGTCGGCGACGAACACCGCCCGGGCGGCGTCCAGGATGCGCCGGTCGTTGCGGGCGGCCTCGGCCCGGCGCCCGCTCATCGGCGTGGCTGCGGTGCTCATGGCGTCAGCATACCACTGGAACGTATCGTTCCGTTCTGATCAGTCGGCGGCCTCGGCCTCGATCACGCTCAGCCCGGCCACCGAGGCGGTGGGGACCACCCGCTCGACCCGGAAGCCGGTCTCGGCCAGCAGCCGGCGGTACTGGGCCTCGGTGCGCTCCCGGGCGCCGAGCAGGACCAGCATGTGGAGGTCCATGCGGATCACCGCCGGCTGGTCCACGGCCCGCTCGGGCAGGAGCGCCTCCACCACCAGCAGCCGGCTCCCGGGGCCCATCGCCGACCGGCAGGTGGCCAGCACGCGGCGGGCGTCCTCGTCGGCCCAGTCGTGGAGCACCCGCGAGAGGAGGTAGGCGTCGGCCCCGGCCGGGACGGAGCCGAAGAAGTCACCGGCGACCAGCTCGCAGCGCCCGGCGACCCCCTCGGCCTCCAGCCGCCGGCGGGCCTGCTCCACCACCGCCGGCTGGTCCACCAGCACCGCCCGCAGCCCCGGGGCCGCCCGCAGCGCCGCCCCGAGCAGGATCCCGTGGCCGCCGCCGACGTCGACCAGCCACCCGAGCCGGGAGAAGTCGTAGGCGGCGACCACGTCTCCGGCCTCGTGCTCGGCCCGCCCGCTCATCGACCCCTGGAACACCGCCTCCTGCTCGGGTGCCGGGCCAGGTAGGCGAAGAACCGGTCCCCGTAGACCTGCTCGAAGGCCGTCCCCCCGTGGCGCACGGCCGCCAGCATCCCGGCCGCCGCCTGGTAGTAGAGCTCCCCCCGGGCCACCACCGGCCCCCGCATCGACCCGGCCACGTCCGAGCGAAGGCACGCCCCCACCTCGGTCAGCGCGAACCGCCCCCCGTCCCGCTCCTCCAGCACCTCCTCGAGGGCCAGCCCCCGCAGCACCCGCGTGAGCAGATCCGGGTCCGCCCCCACCACCTCGGCGACCTCCGCCCCGGTCCGGGGACCGTCGGCCAGCACGTCGGCAACCCCCAGCTTGGCCGCCACGTACAGCAGCTGGGTCGTGAGGAACCCGTCCAGCAGCCGCCCGGCCCGCACCCGGGCCGCCACCCCCGGGTCGGAGGCGTCGGGGGGTGGGGTCACCGGGTGGGTGACGGGCCGGACGGTCAGCCCCGGGTGGCGGCCCGGACGGCGTTGCGGGCGTCGCGGCCGTCCTCGGCGTCGAGGGCCAGGGTGGCCAGGCCCCGGCACTCGGCCAGGGTGTGGGCGGCGACGGCGGCGCGGACCGCCGGGATGCTGACCGGCGCCATCGACAGGCTGGTGATGCCGAGCCCGACGAACACCAGGGCGAGCAGCGGGTCGCTGGCCGCCTCGCCGCACACCCCGACCGGCTTGCCGAGGGCCTTGCCGGCCTCGGCGGTCATCCGGACCAGGTCGAGCAGGGCCGGCTGCCAGGCGTCGAGCAGGTCGGCCAGCTCACCGGCCATCCGGTCGGCGGCGTAGGTGTACTGGGACAGGTCGTTGGTCCCGATGGACATGAAGTCGCAGGCCGCGGCCACGTGCCTGGCCCTGATGGCGGCCGCCGGCACCTCGACCATCACCCCGCCCGAGGACAGGCCGTGGCCGCGCACCTGCTCGGCGAAGGCGGCCGCCTCGGCCGTGGTCGACACCATGGGGGCCATCACCCACACCTGGGCCTCGCTGCCCGACGCGGCCTGGGCCACCGCCGTCAGCTGCTCCTCCAGCAGCTGGGGGTGGCGCCGCGAGGTCCGCAGCCCGCGCACGCCCAGGGCCGGGTTGGGCTCGTCGGGCACGGTGACGAACTCCAGCGGCTTGTCGGCGCCGGCGTCCAGCGTCCGCACGACCACCTTGCGCCCCGGGAAGGCGTCGAACACCCGCTGGTAGACGGCCTGCTGCTCCTCCAGGGTCGGCGCGTTGGGCCGGTCGAGGAAGAGGAACTCGGTCCGGAACAGCCCGACGCCCTCGGAGTCGGCCGCCGCCGCCGGCGCCAGGTCCTTGTCGCCGGCGATGTTGACCAGCAGCTGCACCGGGTGCCCGTCGGAGGTGCGGCCGGGACCGCTGACCGCCTGGAGGGCGGCCAGCTTGGCCTGCTCGGCGTCGATCGCCTGCTGGACGGTGGCCTCGTCGGGGGCGACGGCCACGGTTCCCTCGGTCCCGTCGACCAGGACCGTCTCGCCCTCGGGGATGGCGGTGGCGCCGTGAACGGTGACCACCGCCGGGATGCCGAGCGACTTGGCCAGGATGGCCGTGTGGCTGGTCGGCCCGCCCTCCTCGGTGATGATCGCCTTCACCCGGTCGGCGTCGAGGGTGGCCGTGTCGGCCGGGGCCAGGTCGAGCGCGACCAGCACGAAGGGATGGCCGGGGTCGGGCACGCCCGGCATGGGCACCCCGAGCAGGGTGGCCACGGTGCGGTTGCGCAGGTCGTCGAGGTCGGCGACCCGCTCGGCCATGTAGGGCCCGGCCGCGGCCAGCATGGCCCGGAACTCCTCGAAGGCGTCGACCACCGCGGTGATGGCCGCCTTGCCGGCCTGCACCCCGTCGGTGACCTTGGAGGCGAGGGTCGGGTCCTCGGCCATCATCGCCTGGGCGGCGAGCACGCTGGCCGCCTCCCCGGGGGCGCGGGCGGCCCGCTCCTCCAGGCTGGTGGCGACCGCCTTCATGGCCGCCATGGCGGCCTGGTTCTCGGCCTCGGGGTCGCCGGAGGGGGTCGCGTCGGTCGGGACCACCGGGGGCGGGGCCATCTGGGCCACCGGCCCGGCGGCGACGCCGGGGCTGACTCCGATGCCGCTGAGCGACTCGGCCATGGGCTACTCCTCGCTGTCGAGGTCCCTCGCGACCAGGGCGGCCAGCTCGTCGAGGGCCTGGTCGGCGCCGTCGCCCTCGGCGGCCAGCACGACCTCGTCGCCCCCGCGGGCGTCCAGGGCCAGGACCGACAGGATGCTGCGCGCGTCGACGGGGTCCCCGCCCGCCTTGGCGATGGTCACCTTCACCGGCTGCTTCGCTGCCGCCTGGACGAACATGGCGGCTGGCCGGGCGTGCAGGCCGACCTTGGAACCGATAACGACACGGCGCTCGGGCATGTGGAACCTCCGACTCGGCACGCCGGGACCAGCCCGGCCCTCCATGTGCCTGACAGTATCAACGGCGAAGCCCCCGCCGACTAGTTCGACCCATCTCGCCACCTTTCGCGGGGTGCTACTGTGGGCAACGGCAAGCTGGACTAGTCCACTTTCCAGGAGGTCGTGGTGGGAAGCCGGATGCGGGCCGAGATCGGTGAGCAGCCCGAGGCGCTGCGCCGCACCTTCGACGCGCTGCTGCCCCAGGTGGCCGAGCTGGAGGCGCTGGCCCGCGACACCAGGCAGGTCCTGTTCGTGGCCAGGGGCTCCTCGGACAACGCCGCGGTGTACGGCCAGTACCTGTGCTCGGCCCGCGCCGGGCGGCTGGCCTCGCTCGCCTCGCCGTCGCTGGCCACCGCCTACCACGCCGACCTCGACCTCCACGGGGTCCTGGCCGTGGCCGTCTCCCAGTCCGGCGCCACCGAGGAGATCGTCACCACCCTCGACTGGGCCCGCGGCCACGGCGCGCGAACGGTCGCGATCACCAACGTGGCCGGGTCGCCCCTGGCCGAGCTCGCCGACGCCACCCTCCTGACCCAGGCCGGCGACGAGCTCGCCGTCCCCGCCACCAAGACCTACACCACCCAGCTGGCCGCCATCGCGGTGCTCGCCCGGTCCCTGGCACCCGCGGCCGCCGGGCTGGAGCCCGGGGAGCTGCAGCGGGTCCCGGAGGCGGTGGCCGGGATGCTGGAGCTGGCCCCCGCCGCCGAGGAGCTGGCCGGGCGGCTGGCCGGGGTTGTCACCCTGGTCGTGTCCGGACGGGGGTTCGCGTACTCGACCGCGCTGGAGCTCGCGCTGAAGCTGAAGGAGACCTGCTACGTCACCGCCGTCGGCCTCTCCTACGCCGACCTGGTCCACGGGCCGATCGCGATCGTCGACCCACAGACCCCGGCCCTGCTGGTGGCCGCCGCCGACGGCCCGATGCTCCCAGAGATGACCGGCCTGGCCCACCGACTCGCCACCACCGGCGCCCCCGTCTACGGCATCGGCGGCGACCCCGGGTTCGCCGCCGCCTGCCGCTCCACCCTCCCGGGTCCCCCGGGGGGCTCGCTTCCCGAGCATCTGGCGCCGTTCGCCCTGGTGGTTCCCGGGCAGCTGCTGGCCGAGGCCCTGGCCAGGGCCAAGGGCCTCGACCCGGACGCGCCCCGCGGGCTCGACAAGGTCACCCAGACCGACGCCTGACGGCCGCCCGCCGGAGCCCGGACGGCGTCACCGGACGGCGTCAGCGGGGGGCGGCCCGCAGCAGCATGGACTCGCTGATGTAGGCCCGGTCGTCCATGAAGGCGCGGCGCCAGAGGAAGTACTCGGAGCGGGGGCGGTCGTCGGTGATCTGAGGGCCGTCGCCGACGAAGGCGCGGAGCCGGTCGTCGGCCAGCCACTCGGAGCGGCGGACGACCTCGACCCAGCCGTCGGCGTCGGTCGGGGGGTGGTCGGGCACGTCGTTCAGGTCGCGGAGGGCGGCGGGGTTGCCGAGGACCTGGCGGATGTTGGGCTCGGTGAACTCGAGCGGGGCGTCGGAGCCGAACATGAACACCCCGTGCCGGCCCGGCGAGAGCACCAGGCGGACGTGGCCGAAGACGCCGGCGAAGGTGCGGACGTGCTCCTTGAAGTCGTCCATGGGGAGGGCGTAGGGGATCCAGAGCATGAAGACCCCGCCGGGCCGCAGGCGGGCCTTGCCCTCGGTCAGGAACTCGCGGGTGTAGAGGACCACCGACCCGGCGCTCTCGATCGGCGGGGCGGGGTCGACGGCCACCAGGTCGTAGGTCTCACGGGAGAGCCGGACGTAGTTGCGGCCGTCGCTGACGATCACCCGGCCCTTGGGGTGGTTCAGGAAGTCGTCGCCGTCCGGGAAGAACACGGGCATGCGGCTGGGGACGGTGGGCGACAGCTCGACGGCGTCGGTCCGCATCCCGGCCTGGAGCCCGGAGCGGTAGGTCCCGCCCATGCCGAAGGCGATGACCAGGAAGTCGCTGGCCTCCGGCCGCAGCGCCTTGGACAGGTAGCCCATCAGCTTGGTGTCGACGGTCAGCGAGGTCATCCCGACCCCGCCGACCAGGAGCCGGCGGCCCTTGGCCGGCCCGCCGACGGTGTCAACGGTGGCCAGCTCGTCCTCGGCGTGGGTGATCGGGAGGCCGGTCCGGCGCAGCTCGTTCTGGGTCCGGGTGCGGGTGACCGGCAGGTCCAGCGAGGACGCGACCAGGCCGAGCACCGCCAGCACGGCCATCCCGGCCGCGACCACCCGGCCGGTGCCCGGCCCACCGGCTCGGCGGCGAACAGGGCCGCGCCGGCGAGGAGGTTGAGGCCGCCGAGCAGGAGGATGGAGCCGTTGGTGCCGAGGGTCCCGGCGAGGACGAAGGCGGCGCCGAACGAGCCGAGGATGGAGCCGCCGGTGTTGGCCGCATAGAGCAGGCCGACGCTGCCGCCGGCCGCCTCCGCCGACGGGGTGGCCAGCCGGCCGGCGAGCGGGAAGGCGTAGCCCATCAGGACCGTCGCCGGGAGGAGCACGACCACGGTGCGGACCACGAACGGGACCTGGCCGACCATCCCGCTGCCGAGCACGACCGTTGCCTGGGCGAGGACGCCGACCCCGGCCAGGCACAGGCCGAGCGTGCCCAGCCGCTCCCCCCCGGGCCGGGAGAAGCGCCGGTACAGGAAGCTGCCGAGGGCGATGCCGAGCAGGAAGATGGCCAGGATGGTGGTGAAGATGTAGATGCTGGAGCCGGTGCCCTCGGCCAGCATCCGGGTCCAGAGCACCTCAAGGGCGAGCGAGACGAACCCGGAGACGAAGGTCGCGGCCAGCACGGCCCGCCGCCGGGGACGGAACCCGGGCGGCACCTGGGGCCGGGCCGGCCGCTCGCGGCGGGCGGCGGCCGGGTCGGGGCCCGTCTCCCAGCGCCGGGACAGCAGCAGGGCGCCCAGGCCGGCGACCAGGTTGAGGGCGACGGCCAGGTAGCTGGTGAGGTGCAGGCCGACCAGCTCGATGAGCACGAAGCCGCCGAGCAGGGTCCCGGCCATGGCGCCGATGGTGTTGGCCGCGTACAGCTCGCCGAGGCGGGCGCCGGCCTCGTCCAGGTTGCGGACCAGGTAGCGGGTGAGCAGCGGCAGGGTCATGCCCATCAGGAACGTCGCCGGCGCCACCGCCGCCAGGGCGAGGGCGAACCGGACGCCGGCCAGCTGGCCGGGGCGCTCGACCAGGCTGGGCCACACGCCCCGGTAGATCTCGGCCAGCCCGCTGAAGGCGAACGGCAGCAGGGCGGCCATGGCGGCGACGGCCAGCTCGATCAGGCCGTACAGGCGCAGCGGCCGGAGGCTGGTGTCGGCCAGCCGGCCGCCGGCCAGGCTGCCGAAGCCGAGGCCGGCCATGAACGCGGTCACGATCGTGGCCACCGCCTGGGTGGTGTTGCCGAACACCAGCACCAGCTCGCGCGACCACACCACCTGGTAGATGAGCCCGGCGGCGCCCGAGGCGACGAACAGGGCGAGCACGACGCCGCGCAGGGACGGGGTGGCGCGGTTCGCGGGTCGGGGTGGGGAGGTGGCGACGGCCACGGGCAGGACTCCTCGGATCGATGCAGACCCGAAGGAGGCTTCCAGATGGCGGCCCGACCCGGCAAGCGGTCGTCCACAACCCCCGGGGCCGAGCGGGGCCAGGAACCGTTCCGGCCCGGGTGGCGTCACAACCACCAGACACCGATACGGGAGGGTGAGCATGCGGCTTGGCCGGGCGGCGGTCGGGGTGGCGCTGGTCGCGATGGTGATCGTGGCCGGGTGCAGCGCGGACAGGGACAGCGGCGGTGGCGGGGGCTCGGCCGGCGGGGAGGCCCAGGTGGCGCCGGCGGCCGACCAGGCGGCCACCGAGCAGGACCAGCCGGCCCAGGCCGCCCCGGCCGGCAAGGCCGGCTCGACCGACGCGGCGGCCCAGGTCCGGCTGGTCGACCTCGGCAACCGGATCGTCCGGACGGCCAACGTCGACCTCGAGGTGGGCGAGGGCCGGCTGAACGCCACCATCAACCAGGCCACCGACGTCGTGCGGCAGGCCAAGGGGATCTACGTCGGGTCGTCGACCTCGGTGCCCAGCGGCGAGCCGGCCAGCGGCCAGGTCACCTTCCGGGTCCCGGTGGACGCCTTCGAGCCGGTCCTCCGCGAGCTCAAGGGCCTCGGCACCTACCGGGGGGAGAAGTCCAGCACCGAGGACGTCACCAACCAGTACATCGACCTCAACGGCCAGCTCGCCGCCTGGCGGGCCCAGGAGCGGGTCTACCTGCGCCTGCTCGACCGGGCCAGGTCGGTGACCGACGTGATCGCGGTGCAGAACCAGCTGCAGCAGGTGCAGTCGAACATCGAGCGGCTCCAGGGCCAGCTGAACTACCTCGAGGACCAGTCCTCGTTCTCGACCATCGTGCTCCAGGTCAGCGAGCCGGGCGCGGCCGGGCCGGCCGGGGAGCCTTCGGGCCGGCTGGCCAGGGCGTGGGCGACGGCCGTGAACGGGCTCGGGGTGATGGCGGCGGCCGTCCTGGTGGCGGTGGTCTGGGTCACGCCCCTGCTGGTCGTGGCCGGGCTCGTCCTGCTCGGCCTCCGGGCCCTGCGCCGCCCGCGGCCGGCCTCCAGCTCCAGTCAGGCCTGACAGCGCGCCGCCTCCGGCCAGGTACGGGCGCGGTGCGGTACGCTGTGGAGTGATCGGCTCGAACTGCTCAAGTGTAGCGACCAGGATGCCGATGGTTGCCGGGCCGCCACCCGTACGTCTCTCCGCAGGGGACCGCCGCCCGTGTCATCGCGCCGCAACGCATCGCTGGTCGTCGCCATCGGGGTGGCGTCGCTGGCGGCGACGTCGCTCGCGGCCATGGTCGCGACCAGCGAGCTGCTGGCGGAGTCGATCACCCACCCGGTGCCGGAGGAGCCCGACCCGCCCGCTCCCGACCGGGCCGGCCGGGCGTCATCCAGGTCGAGCCGCCGGACGGGGGGCGCGCCAAGCCGCCCGGGGAGGGGTCCCGGGCCCCCGCGGCCGCACCGCCGCCGCGCCCGCGGCCCGCGTCCCGGCAGCGGGGCGCCGCGGCATCGGACGACGGGCGCGCCGGCGTGGTCGCGGCCGTCCAGCGCCGCCCGGCACGGCGGCAGCCGGCCGTGGTCCGCACGCCTCCGGCCGAGCCGCCCGTCGTCCGCGAACCCTCGCCCAGACCGCCGGTGGCCAGGCCGTCGCCCCGGCCGGTCCGGCCTCCGCGCCCACGGCCGGTCCGGCCCGAGCCCAGCTCGCCGCCGCGGTCCTGGCGGCGGCCGAACGGCCACATGCCCCAGCCGGGCAAACGGCCCCGGGTGCCGTCGGCCCCTCGTCCAGGCAAGCCCCGGAGGGCTGACCCCGACGGCGAGCCGACCTGCCCCGGCGGGCCCGCGGCGATGAGGGCAGGGACCGCCCCGGCCGTGACCACCGCCGCCCGCACGCGGACAGCGGCCGGTGGGTCGAGCCCCGCCGCGACAAGCACGACCGGGACGGGCGCGGACGGGACGAGGACCGGCGCGACGCCCGCCGGTGGGACGAGCCCCAGAGGCACGAAGGCTCCCGGGACGAGGATCACCACGGGCGGGACCTGGAAGCCGGCGATCCCGGTGAGCAGGGTCGCGGCCGCGACGGGCGGGAACGACACGCCGACCCGGACGAGCGTGCCGGCCGCGACGTGGGCGTGATGGCGACCGGGCGCTAGCCGGCACTGACCCAGAGGCAGAACGGGTGGCCGGCCGGGTCGAGGTAGACCCGGACGTCCTCCTGGGGCTGGTACTCGGCCAGGACCGCCCCGGCGGCGGCGGCGTGGGCCCCGGCGGCCTCCAGGTCGTCGACCTCGATGTCCAGGTGGACCTGCATCTGCTGGTCGCCCGGCCCAGCCGGCCAGGTCGGCCTGACGTAGGCCTTCTCCAGCTGGAACGACAGCCCCGCCCCGCCACCGGGCGGCCGGACCGTCGCCCAGTCGGGGTCGTCCCTCCCGACCGGCCACCCCAGCAGCCGGCTGTAGAACCCGGCCAGCTCACGCGGGTCGGGCGCGTCGAGCACGGCCGCCGTCAGCTGCAACGCTGGTTGCTGGGTCACATCGCCTCCCCGGTCGGACCGACGACCACCATTCCACACCTCGGGCGTGACAGTGGGCTACGCTCGACCGGTGGTGACGGAGACCGATCTCGAGCTGCCCGACGGGCGCACCCTGCACGTGTACGACACCGGCGGCGGCGAGGACCGGCTGGCCGTGCTCTGGCATCACGGGACGCCGAACCTCGGCGCGCCACCGGAGCCGCTGCTCCCCGCCGCCGCCCGGCTCGGCCTCCGCTGGGTGTCCTACGACCGGCCCGCCTACGGCGGGTCGACCCCGCGGCCTGGCCGGGACCTGGCCTCGGCCGCCGCCGACGCCGCCGCCATCGCCGACGGGCTGGGGATCGGCCGGTTCGCGGTCATGGGCCATTCCGGTGGGAGCAACCACGCCCTGGCCAGTGGGGCGCTGCTGCCGGCGCGGGTGCTGGCGGTGGTGTGCGTGTCCGCGCTGGCGCCCATGCACGCCGAAGGCCTGGACTGGTTCGCGGGCATGGCGCCCGCGGGCGCGGCCGAGCTGGCCGCCGCCGCCCAGGGACGGGCGGCGCTGGTGGACCGCCTGACGTCCAACGACTTCGACCCCGGGCAGTTCACCCCGGCCGACCACGCCGCCCTGGCCGGGAGCTGGTCGTGGCTGGGCTCCGTGGCCGGGCAGGCACTGGCCGGCGGCCTGGGCGGGATGGTCGACGACGACCTGGCCTACGTCGCCCCCTGGGGGTTCGACCCTGCCCAGGTGCGGGCGCCGGTGCTGCTGCTGCACGGCGGCCAGGACCGGGTCGCACCCAGCGCCCACGCCCGGTGGCTGGCCGGCCGGATCCCCTCGGCCGAGCTGTGGCTGCGCCCGGAGGACGGCCACATCTCGGTCCTCGCCGCCGCCGAGGACGCCCTCGGCTGGCTCAAGGAGCACGCCAGCCGGGGCTGAGCTCCGGGCGAAGACGGCCGGGCCCTTGGTGGGCCCGGCCGTGAGCTCGACGGTCAGGCGTCGACGTCGTGGTACGCGGGCGGGGCGCTGGCGGCGGCCATCCCGGTGGTGATGGGGGAGGGCTTGAAGCCCTTGACCATCAGGTAGATGCCGAGCGACAGCTCCCAGACGAACTCAGGGCCGGCCGCGAGGTTCTTCAGCGCGGAGTCCGGCTCGATGATGCCGAGCAGCACGGCGGTCCCACCGGCGAGGAGGATGGGACCGGCGACGAGCCCCAGCAGGGCCATGCCCCGCGGCACCAGGCCGGACCGGTACATCAGCCAGCCGAGGATCAGCCCGTTCCCGACGCCGACGACCCAGCCGGGCCCGAGCAGGAAGGTCCAGTCATGGATCGCGACCAGCGACTGGCCGACCGTCTCGAAGGTGCCCGGGTCTCCGCCGGCTCCCGCGAAGTCCTGCCGCAGCGTCAGGACCGAGAGGAGGCTGACGATGCCGATGGCGATGAAGGTGCATTCGACCAGGCGAGCGGAGACGTAGCCGAGCGCGAGCGGTTCGCTCTGCCGCTTGAGGACGGGGAACAGCACGACGGCGGTGCCGACGTTGGCGATGATGAGGAGGACCTCGAGGAACGCGCCCAGGGCCACGCCCGTGTCGGCCGCACCGGCCCCGACGATGTAGCTGGCGTCCTCCAGCACCGGGGTGTAGAGCAGGAGCGCCGCCGGGATCGAGGTGACGAAGGTGATGATGAAGAGCACGCCGGCAAGACGTGCCGTCCTTCTGGTTGTGTCCATGTGGACATTCCTTTCGTAGCTGGGTCGACGACGGGCGTCACCGACTGGGTCGTGGCTTGGCCCATGCCTCCTTCGTGGTCAGGGGTCGCGGCGGTGCAGAGTGACGACCCCGAGGGCCAGGAACCCGACC
>OBLS010000864.1_pt1 | contig 11795 bp, 8 predicted proteins | sample 1519901 | NCBI WGS metagenome assembly OBLS01 (sample SAMEA3113585, study PRJEB22503) | soil metagenome
AATCAGTTAATAAATTTAAGAAGATCCAAGATTATGGATTTCCATTAGGAATTATGGCTATGTCTCTTATTATTGTTTATATATTATGGGCAACCTTTGGATACATAGGTCCTTCCTTTTCTAATGATGTTTTAACAAATCAACAAGAAATGCTTCGTGAAAAATATAATCTACCTCCTTTAGAAGAAAAGACTGGTGAAGCTAATGAAATTCCCCCTTCACTTCGCGAGGTAATGGAATCAAATACAACGGAAACTTCTAATTTACAACAACCATCAACAACAAACACTACTATTACATCTGGCACATCAGGTAATGCTACTACTTCGGCAGCAATACAACAACAACAACAACCACAAGCAACAGGAGGAACAGCGGATGTTACATTGACAATTCTTGAAGGGTCAGCAACACAAGGGAATCCTGATTACGAACCTGATGAACTAACAGTTACAAAGGGTAATACAATACTTGTGGACAATGTAGATACAATGCCTCATACAGTTACAAATGGTGAAAGTTCAACAGATCCAAATTCTGCCAAGATCTTTGATACCAGTATAATTATGGGAGGAGAATCAACAGTATTAGAGACTACAAACATTGATGCCGGAACATATCCCTACTATTGTATGGTTCATCCATTCATGACAGGAAGTTTAACAATAAAATAAATAATTTCAAATTATTAAATACCAACTTCATTAATTTTTGAAATAATCCATGAAATTTTGATCTAATATGTTAAGATTATTCTGGTAATATTGTTATTATTATATATTTTCAGTTAATTGTATTTTATCAGTTAAAACTATTTTGCTATGTATAGTGGTAGTTGTACATTTTTCTAGATTCTATATAAAAATTTTTAATAATAAAAACCCCCTTTTTATCTATTTGGCCTTGTAATGTCCCAATGAATTTTTGAATGTAGTTAATTAAATGGTATTATGATTAAGCTTTAACTCTATAACACCTGGTATATCTAAAATGTCTATTTCAGCTGCCATTTCTCTAGCCTCCTCAGTTTCGTCATTCTTATTATCCATACAAATGTCATAAAATTTACACCAAGGACATTTTCGGTTTCTTATTTTTTCTGAAAGTCTTGGTAATATGGATACATATTCATTCTCTAAGGCTTTGAGATAAAGATTCTTTCTTCTAATCATTTCATTTTTTAATATCTCTCTTGTAACATCATTAGCTGGTAGATATACTTCCCAGCTTTCTATTTCAGCAGATTTTGAATTAAAAGGCCTAAAAAAATAATCTCCTTTAGAGTCACTTTTAATCCATTTTAATTCTTTCATATTGTATTTGATAGAAATAATTCCTTTTTCTATTCCTGTTATTACTAGATAATATAGTAATTGCCTTAAATATGATTTAAATTTATCATCGGTAACATTTAATCTGTTATTACTCATTGTATCCTTTAATTCAACAATAATAGTGGAATTCATTATATCAGGACGTCCAATCAATCCATCCATTTCTAATTCTGATTGTGATACTCCAAGATCTGCCAGACTAGTAATAACAAATTCACTTGCCTCTCCTCTTACAAAATGTTGTACAGTTTCATTTGTTATAGTATCTAATTCAGGGATTTTACGAGCATAATATTGCTTTCTTATGCATGTAGTAGGAATAATATCTGATACATGAACCTTATTATCTAATCTCCTTCTCTGTTCATATCTTTCCTTAAGTTTATTTTGTAATAACGTTGTAAATTCTTCATTTTTACTTATTATTATTGTCATGTCAACTTTTCCCTTCTATGTATAAGACCTAAATGCAATATTTAGTTTGTCTATAGTATTTCTTTATTATTTATTAAAAAATTTACAAAATAATAATAACTATAAATATTAAAATAAATATACATAAAAAATTCTTCTATGAAGTTAAAAAAGAGAACTCTTCGTCGCCGTTCTTAAGACTAAGAAGGGAAAACAATGACAATCTTACTTGCCTTAAATACAAGAATACTTATCCTGAAAATTCTGAATTCTGTAATATATGTAGATGTGCACTAACAAGATAATTACTTAAAATATTAAAATATTATATGTATGAGCTGGATCGTATTTTTGCTATTTATTGATAAAATAACTTTCTCATTTTATTTGTATATACATTATATTCAACAATTAAAGATTCCATTTATCTTGTTAGTCTATATTTTTTAATTTTTACAATACTTTGTTTTTTAATATTAATATTATAGTTGAAAAGTAATTAGTCAATAGTATGCTAAAAGATATAGAAAATACCAATGCCAAATTTTATGATGCATTTGAGAATCTATCAATCACTATGATGGAAAGTGTATGGAGTCATAAAGATGATTGTATATGTATACATCCAGGTTGGGAGATGTTTGTTGGCTGGATAGCAATTCGTGAAAGTTGGGTAACAATATTTGCTAATACAGAAAATATTAAATTTACAATTACTAACTCAAAAACCAGATTATATCAAGAGGTTATTGCTGTAATAACATGTTTAGAGAACATAGAAATGATTATAAATGAAATGAAAATCCAATCGGGTGTAGTTGCAACTAATATATTCGAATATGATAGCAGCCAAAAAGAATGGTTAATTGTACATCATCATGGTTCATCGTTATCAAACTATTTTCTACCGCCAGGAACATAAAATAGAATTATTAAATGGTAGTTATAGTAATTGAAATAAAAGAAAATAAGGAAATTTCAGATTGTCTAAAAACGACTAAAGTATTAAAATAGTCTTATTTATGTAATTACTTCAAATTTTCAATTGGCCGTTAAATATATAATCATTGTTTTACTGTAACTAGTAACTTCGCAATGGTCTCTGATATGTATCATCTTTAACTGAATTTCTCTCTGATTAAATGGAATTTCTAGAATTCAGGACAATTAATGTTTCTTAATATGAAAAATATAATTATTGCATAGACATTATAATAAATATTAAACAAATATAATAACAAAATAGCATTTTATCATTTCTAATACATAGAGCAATTGATAAATAAATATAATTATCTAATGTGAGATAAAATCTTTATCAACTATCCCTTATTGTGAATCCTAACTAGTTGTAAATATACATCTTAGTATAATCACTTAAAAATATAAATAATATTTTTTTTATTGTCTTTTCAAAAGTCTAATATATTTATAGTTTACAAAAGTGGCCTGCCATATTTCTGATTAAAAGGATTTAAGCCTTAAATGGTAATTGATAATAAGATTTAGAGATTAATGGAGCAAAAACTTATTATCTCTTACAGGAAATAGTCAGCTAGTTTTTTGAAAATTTTGTTGTAAAAATAAAGTAAAAAATAAAAAGTTTTTAATAATTTCAAATTTACACTATAATTAATGAAAATATCTTAGTAGTTGTTGATGATGATGTTAATACTTCTTTGAAATACAAAAGATGGTTAGAAGATGAAGGATTTAATTTAGCTTTTATAAACGATCCATTATTGGCAGAAGTAAATTTTAAACCAATTAACTATGATCTAGTATTTATTGGTTTTACAAGGTCTGTAATTTATGGATTTAAGCTTTACGATAAATTACATGAAATATCAAAAAACGTAGAAGATACACCAAAAGAATTTCAGGTCTGCTTTATGACTTCAATAATAAATTACAAAGTGTTAGCAGAGATGCATCCGGAATTATGAGAAGAATGTTATGTTTCAAAAGAGGTTCCAAAAGAAGTTTTTATAAAGCATGTCTATTCTTTATTGTCTTAGCTTCAAATAAAAAATAATATATTTGTTATCGGACTAGTATTCTTATTATTAATTTAATATATTCCGATAACTGTAAATAATGAATTATAAAAATGGTATTTTTATAATGGTAAAAAGTGTTTTATAACATCTATTTGTTATTTTATAGTATCCATTAAGATTATTATTTTATTTTTATTTTAGTAATTAATTGTATTTCTTTTTTGTCATTGGTATGTTATCTATATGAAATTTGAGGCTATTAGATTGTTGGAATAGAAGCGAGAAAATTCTCGTTGTTAATATATCTGGAAATCATTGTAACCATCAAATCTGGCTTGTTTTGTTTCAAATTTAATAATGCCCATTCATATACACGTGAATAATCAAGCAACTTATCATCATCATTACGGTAAGTAAGTTCGATTATTACACTAATTATTTGTACAAATATGTTGGCTATAAATTCTATATCTTGGAATTTATTGATTATTTGATAAAATTTGTTCAAAATCTCTTCTCTCATCTCATCTACTGAATGAAATTTTGCCCATGCAATATGAAAATTATTATCTAGTAGGCCTTGATTTGGGAGATCCCATGATATATTTACATCATTTCCAATTTTGGATTCGAGAAGACTAATTCTTGCATATTTGTGATCATTAGAATCGTCAGGTCCATATGCATAGCATAAATAATCTTTATCTGGAAGAAAATCTTTCTCTTCTATTATCTGATTTAATTGCTCAATTAGTAGATATGAATATCCTTTATGTATGGCATTAACAGCCCATTTTTTATGTATTACATAATTAGGAATATTGGTAAATCTGTCATAATCATATGTTAATTTCAAAAGTTGTATTAAAACGGTAACATATATATCAGCTTTATTATCCTCAGATGCAATGTTACTAATTAATTGTAAAAACTTATTTTTAAGTTCCATTCGTAATTCAAGATGAGAATGGAATTGTGACCATTCAATGTGATCTGAAATGTATATACTATTTTGTATATAGTTTTCAAAGAAAATATTATTTGTTTTGGCTAAATGTGCTAATACAATAGAAATATGGGCATATTTTCGATCATTTCTATCATTTATATTATTTGCATAAAGGTTAGGATTTTCCTCTTCTTCATCACTAGTAATTATTGCTGACATTTGTATTACTTGATATGGATTCCAAGTAGACAGGGTAAAGTATATTTTTGTATAACGATATTTTATGCCCGTGGAATAAGGAGTTATCTGGTATGGTCCATATACTGCTCCCCAATCAGAAGGTCTATTACGACCTTTATCATAAATATTATCATTTCCTGGACTATGGATAAATTTACCATATCCGTCTTTTGGATCAAAGATTATCTTTGGGGACGACCAAGGGCCCCATGGATTATCTGCTAAGCGAATTAAAACTCCTATTGTGTTACAAAGATCGCAATTATAAAGCATAATCCATTTATTAAGATAATAATTCCATCTGACTGATAATTCACCTATGCATTCTGCTTTAAATAATGGTTTCGCTTCTTCTTCTTTGGTTTTCCATAAAGCTTTTTTTGAATCAGATGACGCAAAACCTGCAAAGTAGCGAATTGAGGATTTATTTGTAATTTCATTTAAAGGCATATGTGCTAAAAAAACATCGCTTTTACGATGTACACTACTTCCCCAAATCAATAATCCTTTGCCGCTATTAATAGGAAGTCCATCTATTTTTTCATTATTTATAATCTCACAGGAAATATGAATGAATTTACTAGTAGAAAATGTATAAAGTGATTTTCCAAAAGATATTCCATCATCATTAGATTTTACCAATACTGTTCGAGTAGGTACTAGCACATCAGGTTGCAGATCAGTAGTAAAAAATACATACATCTCTTTATTTAGGCTTATTCCGTCTATGGGGTGCTCTCCAGTTAATTGAACAATATCATCTACATGAGGATAATCTAAGTTAAAAGTAAGAGTTATTCCATTATATGCTCTATCACTAGTTGTATAAGCTATAGCATCCAAATCGGTAAGTTCTTCATTAAAATCTTCACCAGGAAAAGCTGATGCTGGAAGTCCTGTATCTGGATCACGTCTATTAGTATCACCAAACAAAAAGTAAAGTCGTCCATTATGAATAAAAGATACTCCTAAATCGGTTCCATATATTCCAAAACGCTTACCTGTTTGATTTAGAGTCTCTTTCCCAGTCTCTCTGTCAATATCGCCAGTTAATTGGATTACTTTAATTGTACTTGATAACTTCGGAGGGGCAGGATTTCCATTACATAGAGGATTATTAGGAATTTTTAACATAGTGTTCTAGCTATATAGCTCATTATCATTCTTACTATCGTTAATGTGTATTCTTTAGATTCTTTAGATCATTTTAACAAATACTAATATCCTAAATAAATAAAGCATTTTTATAGAAAACTTTATACTAATCTGTTACTATAAAGTCAATAGAGTCGAAAAAATCGAATTGTCTAAACCAATTGATAATGAAGAAAATTTATATTTATCGGTTAAAGAAGCCTTTAATCGAGGTATAATAAGAGGACAATCGCAATCAAACTTTTTCGATTTTTTCGATTTTATTGGTAATCCTTTTGATTCTAATATCTTAATAAATAATCAAAAACAAATAGTTAAAAGTACCAGAGTCATAATAACTAAATTAGCTGAAAGAATAGGTGCTTGCCATAAAAATGAAAGACATCTTATTTTAGTAGGTCCAGAATGCTCTGGTAGAACAACAATCTTAAAAATAATTGAAAATTTCATGAATAAAAGCTTTAATCAAAATTTTTCTTTATATGTTAATGCATCGGATAGATGGTCTGGATTTTCAACAGAGGAAGAGGAAATTGATGACAATTCAGATAGAATTGATAATTTTCAACAATGGATAAAAGAGGTTGATTTCCAAAATAGTAGAATAATTCTTGTTGATGATGCAGATTCATTCATTTCAAATGCAATACAATATTGCAATGCAATAAGATTTGATGGATTTAAGATTCCGACTTTTATCTACTGTATTACTAATTTAACGTATTCTTATATAATAAGCAATGAAAGACTAAAAAAAATATTTGGAGATGTTTTTTGGCTTGGTATAAGGGAAGAAGAAGAAATAATAAAAATTATTCTAGAATCTACAAGAAATACATTAAAATCAAATACCAAACAATTAACTTTGTTTGATGATTATTCTTTAGACCAAATAGTTAATTATTCTCTTGGATTACCTGGGTTAACAAGTTTCTTTATACTATCATGCTTAAAGATGGCATATCAAGCCAATATTAACAAAATAGAAAAAAAAATTATTGAAAGAGTGGCATATATTGAAGGATTCACCTTAGCCAAAAAAATCGTAGATCGAAACTTAAATTTAGATGGTACTAAATATAAGATTCTAGTTGAAATTCTAAGACAGTATTATATTGATGGGGAAAAGGTAGAGCGAAAAAAGATCATTTCTCAATTCTCAAATATGGCAAGATCTACTCTTGCTTATCATTTTAAAGATTTGATTAATGATAATATAATCAAGCAAGACCGTATAGGACTGCGAGTTTATTATACTATACAAAAACCTATCAGATGTGCATTAGAACTAATAGATTTAGGTTCGGTAGAAATAGAGAGAAAAAATGAGTCTGATGCGAAGAAAATGGTAAATATTGATTCAAGCATTGGAGATGTATAAAAATTGCAATCCTCTAATAACCAAGGAAATGAAGTAGAATTTTCTTCTATTTTTCCATTTAGAATCACTAATATTTATCCATCCAATAATTCTAAGTTCATTAAACCTATACAAAAAGAGGAAACATATAATTATGGTAATTCTGATTTTGATTATGCGTTTAAGATCTTTACAGATTGTCTTTTACAAGAGCCATTTCATTTTGAACCTAATAATTATCAGTCAGGTTATGCAATTCCTTCTATTTTAAATCTCAAAGTTGTAGCAATTCCTTATTATGAAATTCTTGATGAAATTACAAGTCAAAATGTGACAGATAAAGGAAAAATAGGTCAAGTAACTCAACAGACTACAGCCATAAAATCTCAAAAGTTAAAATATATTATTGATTCAAATACCTTTGCAAATAGTAACATAATATTAGTTTGTAAAGTCAAATCCATAGATGAGGCTCATGACTTTCTTTCCAATTATTTAAAAGCAATAGGATTTAAAAAAAATTACAAGGTTTGTGATTTTATCTATAATGAATCAGCTAATATTATGCAACAATTACTTGTCTCTCTCTACGACTATTGGCCAACAAATCAAAGCCAAATAACATCTATGAAAATAGGAGGAAAGACAATTTCAGCTAATTATTCAGGAAGAGGGAAATATGATTTAAGATTAGAAGAAGTTAATGAAGAAATAAAGAATCGTATTATTAATGGTGACCACATAGAGAATATAACATTAAAACCGTCAATTGGCATTACAGGAATGAGACTTAGAAAACCAGTACCAAAGATTACCATAAATGAACAGGGAATTATTAATTGCAAAGCAAATATCAATTATGAAAACTTTATCATAGTAAAGTGGTTTATTGAAGAAACTATCAGCATAATAAAACAACTAAATAAGGATAAAAAGCCAAAACCATCTTATTCAAAACTTGAAGATTTCTTTCCAACAGATACATATTCTCTAATAGATAAAGATATTTCAATTTATGATAATTCACTAAAAATTAATAATAAAAATCCTTCTCAGGGAGTGATGGACGTTTGACAATTAACAATTTCGATCCGTACCCTAATAATAGTGCGAATATAAACATGGCCAATAATAATGTGAGGAATGTTAATTCCGGCACTAATGCTTTTGTTTTTAATTCTTCAAATACAAATATCTCCCCTAGAATAGATAACAATCATAATGGTATTGGCAATGGTTATACTTTAACTTCCAAAGATATTATAAGACAGATAAATCCAGTAGTAATTCCTAGAATAAGCGCTATAGCTAATATGGCTTTCTGTGAACGTGCTACATATAATATCTCTTTCTTTGGCATGGAATCTGATAATTTTACTGCCGATGGGGTAATAGGTAATGCAATTCATAGAATCATATTAAGATCTCTGACGGAAATTACACAATCTATAAAAAATAATAGTAATACTATAACGCCTTCGCATTTTGTAACCAAAAGATCTATAGCTAAAGAAACTTTTATTCGCAATGCGAAAAGAGACATAAGAATCAATTGGAAACACTTTATGATTTCAAATATAGAAAATCCTTTGCCTTCTATATTAGATGATTTAGAAATAAGAGCTGATCGACTAATCGATCAAATTTTTGCTGAAGAAGAAGAAAATAAAACAATTCTGTTTAGACCTGAATTTACAATTCGTAATACCAAAATTCCACTAGAAGGACGACTTGATTTACTTAAAATTAAGCTTACAAAAAAAGAAAGAGAAGAGCGACTTGATCACTATAACCAAAATCAATATTTGAATTCTTATGTGTCTGCAGATGATTTAGTTAATTTAGAAAAAGAATCAGTGGAAATAGTACAAATAAAAACAGGCAATTATCAACCAAGAACTGCTGTCTGGAATCTTCAGGCTGATGCTGAGGTTCTTTTACTTATGAGAACATTAAATCTTAAAGAACCACCTAAATATACATGGCAATTTGCAGATAAAGACGGTAATAGAAAAAAATTTGATTTTGCAAAAGTATTCGAAACAATAGACAAGTATGTACAGATATGGAAGTCAAAGATTTCTCCACAAATAACTGGCTTTTGTCCTAAATGCCCGTTACGAGATGGATGCTTAAATTGGGCATTTGTTAGCAATAATACGTTATCAGAAAGTGAAAGAATAAAAAGAAACATAGAATTTCGCCTTTCGAAAAGAATAAGAGAAGAGGTTTCTCTTGATGACAGATGGAAAGTATATGTAGTTTTACAATCTCCAGAGCAAAGACAAAGAGAAGGGGCTGCTATTACAAATTTATATATCGATAGTTCATCCATCGATTTAGATAAACGAAAACTTATTTTAATAGGTGATGACTCTTTTGACAAATTTTTAGATTTTAGTATAGGTGAACATGTTATTATTTCTGATGGCAATCCAAATTTGGGAAGTAATCCTAATGCAGTTATAAGAGAAATTGATATTGATAGAAAATCAATTTCTCTTGAATTTTACAGGGATGATCTGTATTATATTATATATGACAATAGGGATAAAGCATCTCTTACTATTGACAGATTTAACTTTAGCAGTGGTTTAACATCAATGAAATTTCTTGATAGCTTCTTTAGATGTTCTTCCTATGCTGATGATATAATATTAAAGAAAAAAAATGTTAGTCAAGGGAGAAATAATGCAGATGTGAGTATGAAGGTAATTACTTGATATCAATGGGGTGGTACAGGTAAAATGAATGCTGGCCTCGCTTTTCCATCTTTTGATGAAATTGAAAATTTGGAGCAAAAGGCAGCAAGATATAGAATAAACTCTGAAAAAACAGTTCCGGTTACTGGGCCACCGGGTACTGGAAAATCAACGGTTATTTCACATTGTTGTTTTGATCTTTTAAAAGATGATTATTTTCCTATTCTAATTACTGCACCGACCAATGTAATGATTGATAGCATTTTATCGAAAATAGACTCTCTCCTACAACGTATGAAAATCCAATTACCTAGTGGATTTGTTATTAGATATGGGAACGTTGCAAATCTAAATAGAACATATAATCACCTTGCCAAATATACATTTGACAATATAGTAGAGGACTATTGGAGTTCGCGTTATTCTAATGAACATAATAATTTCTATAATAAGATTTCCATAGCCAAAGATTTTTTCCAGAATGCCAGAATCATATTAACTACTGATTATAGTGCAAAAGATCTTGGTAATATAATTGAAGTTGGCGCAGTTATAGTAGATGAGGCAGGGCTAGTTGGTCTTGATAGAATGGGCATGTTATTTTCCTCATTAAGAGATAATAGTGGCAAAATTATTGTAATCGGGGATGATAAACAACTGCCTCCAGTATCCCATGATTATATAGCAGAAAGTTTATTTAACCGTATCTTAGGCCATTTTCCAACTACGTTACTTAAAAGAGAATATAGGTTTAACAAAGACATTTTAGATTTGATTAATCCTTACTATGATTTCAAACTTGAGGCAGATTTTTCAGTTGTGAATATATCAACTGCAGACATTGCAAAGAAAAGTTATGGTGGTATAAATAATAACTTATGTAGAATATTAAAACATGAGAAAAATGTTGTATTTGTTGATACTAATGGGATTTATAAAGAAGAAAAGCATTTTACAAACAAAGGAGAAGTTGCAATTGTCAAAGAGATTGTTGATGGATGTCTTAGTATGGGAATTAAAGATATTATTGTTACAACTCCATACAAGCAACAAGAAAGACTATGCAATTTTTATCTACAAAAAGGAATAAGAATTGGAACAATTGATGAATTTCAAGGTCAAGAAGCAGAAGTTACAATAATATCAATGGTTCGATCTAACAATAAACAGAATTACAAAGAAGCAATAGGTTTTGTTAATATTCCGAGATCATGTGTTGCATTTTCAAGAAGCAAGAGAAAAACAATAATAGTTGGAGATGAAAATACACTTATTAGAAATGAGTTTTTATCGAAATCTATAGATACAATAACTCGAAAAGATGGATTTCTTATTTGGAGCGCATAGAAGATTTTTATAATAAATTGATAATAATATTTGGCTTTATTATAGAATTACGGAATTTACAATTTATAAAATAGTTAACTAATTGTGATTCTAGTTGCTAATGAAGACATAGTATAAAATGGATTTTTAGTCATTCTTATTATGTTACTTATTTATTACTATCTCACTAGTTTTAACAATGGGAAGCGTAAAATAAAAAGTAGATCCTATTCCATTAGAATTATTTTCTGCCCATATCCTACCACCATGAGCTTCTATAATCTTCTTTACTATAAAGAGACCAAGACCAGTACC
>OBLS010000866.1_pt1 | contig 11777 bp, 15 predicted proteins | sample 1519901 | NCBI WGS metagenome assembly OBLS01 (sample SAMEA3113585, study PRJEB22503) | soil metagenome
ACCCGGACAGCGCGCCGGAGTGGTACGAGAACATCAAGAGCGTCGAGTGGCGGACGCCGCGGCCGCTCGCGGTCGGCTCGCGAATCGCGTTCGTGGCCCGCTTCCTGGGCCGCGAGCTCAGGTACACATACGAGATCCGCGAGCTGGCGGCCGGCGACAGGCTCGTCATGACCACGGACGAGGGGCCCTTCCCGATGGAGACGACGTATACGTGGAGCGATGCACCCTCCGGCGGGACCCACATGACGCTCCGCAACCGCGGCATGCCGTCCGGCTTCTCGCGCGTAGCGTCTCCGCTGATGACCGTCGCGATGCGGCGCGCTAACCGCAAGGACCTGAAGCGGCTGAAAACGCTGCTCGAAACGTAGCCGTCAGGCCTCGTCCGCGCCGGACGGCCCGGCAGGGGACTCCGTGTCCGTCTCGTCGCGTTCCTGGTCGGGCGGCTGGCGGATGTCGTCCGGGTGTTCGTGAGTGCCGCGATCGACGCCCCCGGCCGGGCTGGTCTCATCCGCGGGATGTCCCGGCTCGGGCGAGTCTGACCGCTCGCCGTAGTCCCCGCCCTGCTCGCCTGTCTGGATGCCCTCCTCGGGCCTCTCTTCGATCATGTCTGGCCAATACCCGCTGGCGCGTGGCCCATACCGGCGATTCGCGAGCGGGCGCGCCCGCCGGAGGCATCCCAGTGCACGTGCGCGAGCTCGTCGGGCGGCGATCCCCGGAGCAGCCAGGTCCCATCCGCCCGCTTGACCACCAGCCCGCTCTCGTAGATGTGCCGCAGCGCCGTCGTGACGGACGCCCGCCTGCACCCGACGAGCCTGCCAAGCAGGTGATGCGGCAACCGCAGCCGCAACGTGATGCCGGCCGGGGAGACGCGACCCCAGCGCTCCGCCAGATGCCAGAAGATGAGGAGCAGGCGTGTCTCTACGGGTGAAAGCTGCAGCAGCGCCTGGTGAATGGCCATCCGGCTCGTGCGCCGAACCTCTCGCTCGAGCAGCGCGCTCAGCACAGTCGGCCAGTCCATGAGGACGCGTGCGAAGCGGTCGTCGAGGACCGCCACGCTAGCCGGCTCGAGGACGTGCCACACGACTTTGTGTCGCAGCAGCGTGTCTTCCGTGCGCGAGCCCGGCGGCGGGATGATGTCGCCCTCACCCAGGAGCTCGGTAGCTGTCTTGCCGGCCAGCGTGACGTCGCGCGCGACGAACCCGGCGAGGAGGAGGAAGCCGAGCCGCGTGTGGCCGTGTTGCCCATGCGGGACCTCCCAGCTGCCGGGCGCGAACGCGCGGTGCGGAGCCACCAGGGACGCGCGCGCCTCCTCGAGGCGGTCGGGGGGAACTCCGAGCCCGAGCTCGGAATCGAGCTCGAGGACGCGAACCGTGCGGTCGCCCACCTCGCCCTGACCTCTTTCGTGCATCGCCCTCCTCTGCGGGTGACGCCAGGCTAACCGAGCAACGCCGCGCGTTGCGAATCAACGTTGGAAATCAACTCACCCCCTTGGGGCGGCGCCGCCCGAGGAGTACGCATCCCGGTTCGGATGTGCTTGGCCATCCCGGGTCAGATCCTCGACATCGTCGACGAGTCGAATCGGCTCGCGCGGGTCGATGTCGCGGGTGTCCAGCGGACGATCAACGTCGGCCTGGTCGACGAGCCGAATTCGCAGACCTCGCCGGGGGACTGGGTGCTCGTGCACGTGGGGTTCGCCATCTCGCGCATAGACGAGGAAGAGGCGCGCGCAACGAGGCGACTGCTGGAGCAGATGGGCTCGGAGTACGAGCAGGAGCTCGACGAGTTGAAGGCGAGCGCCATCGAATGACCTGTCACGGCGACCACTGCATCACGTGCGCCGATGAGGGAATCCCCATGCGGGTCGAGCGCATCGACGACGCGCGCGGGCTGGCGCTGTGCTCGGCCGGCGACGGCTCAAAGAGCACGGTCGAGACCGCGCTCGTCGAGCCGGTGGACGTGGGCGACCGGCTGCTCGTGCACGCGGGAGTCGCGCTCGTGGAGCTCGAGGCATGAGGTATGTCGACGAGTTCCGCGATGCCGAGCTTGGGCGTGTACTGGCCACGGAGATCCTGGCCGCAGTCGAGCCGGGGCGGCACTACAAGTTCATGGAGGTGTGCGGCGGCCACACGCACTCCATCTACAAGTACGGGGTCGACGATCTGCTACCGGCGAACGTCGAGCTCGTTCACGGCCCCGGCTGCCCGGTGTGCGTCATCCCGATGGGACGCGTGGACGACGGCATAGCGCTCGCGCGGGAGCCCGGAGTGATCTTCACCTGCTTCGGCGACATGATGCGCGTGCCCGGCTCGGCGGGCAGCCTGCTTGAGGCGAAAGCAGAGGGCGCGGACATCCGGATGGTCTACTCGCCGCTCGACGCGCTCCGCATCGCGAAGCAGAACCCGAGCCGTGATGTCGTCTTCTTCGCGATCGGCTTCGAGACGACCGCGCCCTCCACGGCACTGACGCTCCGCCGCGCGAAGGCGGAGGGCGTCCGGAACTTCACGTGCATGTGCAGCCACGTGACGATCGTGCCGCCGCTGCGGGCGCTGCTCGACTCGCCGGATCTCCGTCTGGACGGCTTCGTCGGGCCTGGCCACGTCTCCACCGTCGTGGGGGCGCGTCCTTTCGAGTTCATCCCCGCCGATTACGGCAGACCGATCGTCATCGCGGGTTTCGAGCCACTCGACATCCTCCAGGCGATTCGCATGATCCTCGCGCAGCTCGCCGAGGGCCGCTGCGAGGTCGAGAACCAGTACTCGAGGGTGGTCCCGTACGAGGGGAACGTGCGGGCACTCGAGGTCATGGCCGAGGTCTTTGAGCTGCGGCCGCACTTCGAGTGGCGCGGGCTCGGGTTCATCTCCCAGAGCGGCCTGAAGCTCTCGGACGCCTACGCGGAGTTCGATGCGGAGGTCCGCTTCAGCGTTCCCGGGGTGCGCGTCGCCGACCCGAAAGCCTGCCAGTGCGGCGAGGTCCTGAAGGGCGTCATCAAGCCGTGGGAGTGCAAGGTCTTCGGGACCGCCTGCACGCCGGAGCGGCCGATCGGCACGTGCATGGTCTCCTCGGAGGGGGCATGCGCCGCGTACTACAACTTCGGGCGATTCGCCCGTGAGCGGGAACTCGTGTAGTGGCCGAGGTCGTCACCGATCGCGAGCAGCGAATCCTCGGGATCATCGAGACTGCGCGCGCCAAGCGAGGCAAGTTCCGCGACGAGCGCATCAACATGGCGCACGGCGCCGGCGGGAAGGCCACGCAGAGCATGATCGAGGGCCTGTTCGTGCCGGCCTTCGGCTCCTCCGCGCTCGATGCGATGGGAGACGCCGGGTTCGTCACGGCCGACCGCGCGGAGCTCGCGCTGACAACCGATTCCTTTGTCGTGAAGCCGCTGCGGTTCCCGGGCGGCTCGATCGGCGAGCTCGCCGTCAACGGCACGGTCAACGATCTCGCCGTCTCGGGCGCGCAGCCGCTCGCGCTGAGCCTGTCGCTGATACTCGAGGAGGGCCTCGACGCGGAGGAGCTCAAGGCCGAAGTCGCCGCGATCGCGGCCGCGGCCGCCGAGGCGGGGGTCGAGATCGTCGCCGGCGACACCAAGGTCGTGGAGCGGGGGGCGGCCGACGGGATGTATGTGTGCACCACCGGGCTGGGCCGGCGGGACCCGCGCGCGCGGATGGCCCCCGACGCGATCCGCCCGGGCGACCGGGTGCTGCTCTCGGGGACGATCGGTGAGCACGGCACGGCGATCATGCTGGCCCGCGGCGAGTTCGAGCTCGAGGCCGCGATCGAGTCCGACACCCGCTCGCTGTGGCCGGTCGTCGACGCGCTCCTGGAGGAGGTCGGGGACTCGCTCCGCTGCATGCGCGACGCCACGCGCGGCGGCGTGGCTTCGGTGCTCAACGAGCTCGCGCGCTCGTCGCAGGTCGCGATGCTGGTGAGGGAGGCCGCGGTGCCCGTGAATCCGGCGGTCGCGGGCGCGTCGGAGATCCTCGGGATCGATCCGATGTACGTGGCGAACGAGGGGAAGCTCGTCGCTTTCGTGGCGGAGGAGTCGGCCGACGAAGCTCTCGCCGCGTTGCGCTCCGTGCGCGGCTGCGAGAGCGCCGCCGAGATCGCCGAAGTGCGCAGCGAGCCACCTGGGATGGTGCTCGTGGAGACCAGCTTCGGCGGCAAGCGCGTGATGGATCAGCTCGTCGGCGACCCGCTTCCGAGGATCTGCTGATGCACGAGCTCTCGATAGCTGAGGGCATCGTGGCTGTCGCGGAGCGTCACGCGGCGGGGCGGCGCGTCTACACCGTCGAGGTGCTCGTCGGGCACTTGAGGCAAGTCGTCCCGACGGCTCTCGAGTTCGCTTTCGAGCTGGTGGCGAGCGGAACGGTCGCAGAAAGCGCGGAGCTCAGGATCACGCCGGTCGAGGCCGCGGGGCGCTGCAGGGTCTGCGGCTCGGTGAGCGTGCTCGACGGATTTCCCCTGACGTGCGCGAGCTGCGGCGGGCTTGACGTGGAGGTGGTGGCAGGCGAGGAGCTGAGGGTGGACTCGCTCGAACTGGAAGAGGGCGTCCCGACTGGAGGGGTGGTCGATGGCAACAGCTGAGACAGGCACAGGCGTCGAGGAGGTCCACATCCTCTGGATCTCGGAGGGGATGAGCTGCGACGGAGACTCCGTCTCGATCACCGCCGCCGGACAGCCGAGTATCGAGGACGTCCTGCTCGGCGCGATCCCGGGCTTGCCGAAGGTGAACCTCCACAACAAGGTGCTCTCCCCGACGCTCGGCGGCGAGGAGTTCCTGAAGCCGTTCCGCCAGGCCGCGAACGACGAGCTGGACGCGCCCTTCGTCCTCGTCGTCGAGGGGTCGATCCCGAACGAGCAGATCAACGGCGACGGCTACTGGACCTCGTTCGGCAACGACGAGGCGACCGGCGAGCCGCTCACGCTGAACTGGTGGCTCGACATCCTTGCGCCGAAGGCTTGGGGCGTGGTCGCGATCGGCACCTGCGCCACCTACGGCGGCATCCATGCGATGGCCGGCAATCCGACCGGCTGCATGGGGCTGGCCGACTACCTCGGCTGGGACTTCCGCTCGGCCGGCGGCCTGCCGATCGTGAACGTCCCCGGCTGCCCGGTGCAGCCCGAGAACTTCATGGAGACGCTCACCTGGCTGCTCTACCAGGCTGCCGGCCTGGCCCCGACGATCCCGCTGGACGAGGCATTGCGCCCTCAGTGGATCTTCGGCAAGACCGTGCACGAGGGCTGCGACAGGGCGGGCTACTACGAGCAGGGCGACTTCGCGCACGACTACAACTCGCCGAAGTGCCAGGTCAAGATCGGCTGCTGGGGGCCGGTCGTGAACTGCAACGTGCCGAAGCGCGGCTGGATGGCCGGCATCGGCGGCTGCCCGAACGTCGGCGGCATCTGCATCGGCTGCACGATGCCCGGCTTCCCGGACAAGTTCATGCCGTTCATGGACGCCCCGCCCGGCGGTGGCCTGTCGTCCGCCGTCAGCGGCGCCTACGGGCCGATGATGCGGAAGCTCCGCGGCATCACGAACAGGACCGTCAACCAGGAAACGAAGTGGCGCCACAACCGGCCGGAGCTCACCACGGGCTACCAGCCCCGGTGGGGCAACTAGAGGACGGAGGGGAGAGCGCGAATGGCCGTTCAGGAAAGCGTCACGCCGGAGGCCGGCAGGCTCGTCGACATGGCGTGGGACCCGATCACCCGGATCGTCGGGAACCTCGGGATCTACACCAAGATCGACTTCCAGAACCAGGAGGTCGTGAGCTGCAAGGCGACGTCCTCGCTCTTCCGGGGCTACAGCGTGTTCATGAAGGGCAAGGACCCGCGTGACGCGCACTTCATAACGAGCCGCATCTGCGGCATCTGCGGCGACAACCACGCCGTCTGCTCGTGCTACGCGCAGCAGATGGCCTACGGGGTCAAGCCGCCGCCGCTGGCCGAGTGGATCGTCAACCTCGGCGAGGCGGCCGAGTACATCTTCGACCACATCATCTTCCAGGACAACCTCGTGTTCGTGGACTTCTGCGAGCAGATGGTGAGGGAGACGAACCCGAGCGTCTGGGATAAGGCGGAGCGGACCGAGGCGCGCAATGCCGAAATCCACGGCTACCGCACAGTCGGCGACATCATGCGCTCCTACAACCCGTTCGTCGGAGAGACGTATCAGGAAGCGCTCCAGATGAGCCGCATCGGGCGCGAGATGATCTGCCTGATGGAGGGGCGCCATGTGCACCCCTCGACGATCTATCCGGGCGGCGTCGGGACGCAACCCACGCCGACGCTGTTCACCGACTACCTCAGCCGCCTGCTCCGCTGCCTCGACTTCATCAAGTCGGCCGTCGCCATGAACGATGACGTGTTCGACTTCTTCTACGAGGCGTTGCCGGGATACGAGGAGGTCGGTCGGCGGCGCATCCTGCTCGGTTGCTGGGGCGCGTGGAACAACCCGGACCACGTGAACTACGACTACAAGGACATGGACGCGTGGGGGAACGAGATGTTCGTGACCCCGGGCGTCGTGGTCGACGGCGAGCTCGTGACCACGAACCTCGTGGACATCAACCTCGGCATCCGGATCCTGCTCGGCTCGTCGTACTACGACGACTGGACGGGCGAGGAGACGTTCGTCGAGAGGGACCCGCTGGGCAACCCCGTCGACAAGCGGCACCCGTGGAACCAGACGACCATCCCGCGCCCGCAGAAGCGCGACCTCGAGGGCGGCAACTACTCCTGGGTGATGAGCCCGCGCTGGTACGACGAGCGCACGCAGCAGCACCTGGCGCTCGACACTGGCGGCGGGGCGCTCGCCCGGCTGTGGGCGACTGCGCTGGCCGGCAAGGTCGACACGCCGTACGTCAAGGCGACGGGGAACAGCGTGCAGATCAACCTGCCGAAGACCCCGAAGACGCCCGAGCAGACGCTCGAGTGGAAGATCCCGCAGTGGTCCAACGCGATCGAGCGCGACCGCGCGCGCATCTACTTCGTGGCGTACTCGGCTGCGATGTCGTTCTACTTCCTTGACCGCGCGTTCGCCGAGGTGCGTGCCGGGCAGACGAAGGTCTTCGAGAACTTCGACGTGCCTGACGAGGCGATCGGCTGCGGCTTCCACGAGGCGGTGCGAGGGGTCCTATCGCACCACCTGGTCATCCGGGACGGCAAGATCGCGAACTACCACCCGTACCCGCCAACGCCGTGGAACGGCAGCCCGACCGATTCGTACGGGACGCCCGGGCCCTACGAGGACGCGGTCATGGGCCAGCCGATCTTCGAGGAGAACGGACCGGACCAGTTCCGCGGCATCGACATCATGCGCGCGGTGCGGAGCTTCGACCCGTGCCTCCCGTGCGGCGTCCACATGTACCTGGGGAAGGGGAAGACGCTCCGCGAGGTGCACTCGCCGATCTTCGGTGAGCACGGCTAGGTGCCGGCTGTGATCGATACCGACGCGGTGCAGCAGGTCGAGCGCGTCGAGACGCTCCTCGACGAGCTCGAGCGGCTCGCGGACCCGGTCGCGCGCGCGAAGGCGACCGAGCTGGTCCAGGCTCTCCTTGAGCTCTACGGCGAGGGTCTGGCACGCATTGTCTACGAGGTGTCCGCCCGGGACGACGACGGCGCGCTCGCGCGGGCGCTTGCCGACGACGAGCTCGTCGCGCACCTGCTGCTGCTCCACGGGCTCCATCCGGTGCCGGTCGCGGAGAGGGTGCAGGCAGCCCTCGAGGGGGTGCGGCCCTACCTGGAGTCGCACGGTGGGAACGTCGAGCTGCTCGGTGTGGACGACGGAGTCGTGCGGCTCAGGCTGGAGGGCAGCTGCAGCGGCTGCCCGTCGTCGACCATGACGCTCAAGCTCGCGATCGAGAAGGCGATCCACGAGGCCGCCCCCGATGTCGACGAGGTGGTGGCGGAAGGCGCCGTCGAGCGGCCGGCGCCGAGCCAGTCCCTTCTCCAGATCGAGGCGATGAACGGCGACTCGGTACGTGACTGGACGATGGCGGGCGGGCTGCCCGAGCTCGCGCGCGGGCATCCGCTCCTGAAGAGCGTCGCGGGCGAGGAGCTCCTGTTCCTGAAGGCGGGCGCGAACGTCTACGCGTATCGCCCGGGTTGCCCCGCGTGCGAGGCGGTCCTCGCGGAGGCGCGGCTGACGGGAATCGAGCTCGAGTGCCCCGGGTGCGGCAGCCGCTACGACATCCTGCGAGCCGGGCGCTGCCTGGACTCGCCCGACCTCCACCTGGAGCCGGTCCCGCTGCTCGTGGACGACTCAGGGCTCGTCAAGGTCGCGCTGGCGGCGCACGCCTGAGATGGGCGCGCTCACGTCGTCGCGACTACGCAGCCTGGCACGAGAGGGCGGCACCGCCGGCACCGGGGCGGCGCCCCGGCCGGAGGAACAGTGCGAGCTGTGCGGGCTTGCACTGCCCGGCGAGCACCGCCACCTCATGGACCTCGAGACGGGGCAGCTCATGTGCGCGTGCCGGGCGTGCTCGACGCTTTTCAACGGAGCCGCCGCCGGGGGCGGGCACTTCAAGCTGGTTCCGGATCGCAGGCTCCGGCTCGAGGGCTTCGACCTTGCCGACCACGTCTGGGAGCAGCTCCGGATCCCCGTCGACATGGCCTACTTCTTCCGGAGCTCCCGCGACGAGCGCGTGAAGGCGTTCTACCCCAGCCCGATGGGGCCGACCGAGTCGCTCCTCGGCCTCGACGCCTGGGACGAGCTCGAGCGCCGCAACCCCGTTTTGCACGACATGAGCCCGGATGTGGAGGCCTTGCTGGTGAACCGCGCGAAGGGGGCGCGACGGCAGTGGATCGTCCCGATCGAGGACTGCTTCACGCTCGTTGCGGCGATCCGGACGCGCTGGCGCGGCTTCACCGGCGGCGCGGAGGTCTGGGAGGAGATCGGTCGTTTCTTCGAGCAGCTCGACGCGCGGTCGCGGCCGTCGGGCGGAGAGGAGTCCACGTGGCGAAAGTAAGGACCGGGAAGGGGCCGGAGGCTGACCTGCCGGCTCACACGCCTGGCATCAAGTCGGGCAACTCGAAGGGCAACTACGAGAAGCAGGACGGTCACCTGCCAGACGGCACTCGTACCGCGCGCGCTTCGACCGGGGTCAACCCCAAGGCGCACGAGCCGATCGACCCGAGCATGCCGAACCTGTCGCCGGGTTAGCCATGCACGCGGCCCCGCCACCAGCGCACGCCTCGAACGCAACGATCCCGCAGCTGGCGTTCGCGGTCGCCGGCGTGCGGGCGCTCGAGCACGTGGCCGTGCCGACGATCGCGTTCTCGCTGGCCGTCGAGAGCGTGCGCGGCCACGAGGTCCGCTCGGTGCTGCTCGACGTGCAGCTCCAGATCGCGGCACGCCGCCGTCCCTACGAGGAGCGCGAGCAGGAGGCGCTCGCCGACCTGTTCGGCACTCCCGATCGCTGGGGCAGCACGCTCGGCACGCTGCCGTGGCTGCGCACGACCGCGGTGATCCCGGCGTTCTGTGGCCGGACGGTCGTCGAGCTGCCGGTCGTCTGCACATACGACCTCGTGGTCAAGGCGTCGCGCTATCTCAACGCGCTCGCGGGCGGGACGGTCCCGCTCGAGCTGTTGTTCAGCGGGACGGTCTTCTTCGCGGGCGAGGGCGGGGCGCTTCAGACCGCGATGATCGGCTGGGACACCGAGGCGGAGTGCAACATGCCGGTGGCAACCTGGAAAGAGGCGATCGATCACCACTTCCCTGGCAGCGCGTGGCTGCGGCTCGACCGCGACAGCTTCGACCGGCTGACCGCCTACCGGACGCGGCGGCAGCTCGGCAGCTGGGAGGAGACGCTCGGATCGCTGCTGCCGCCGGAGGCCGGCTGAGCGATGGACCCGGTGCGGGCGATCGCGGACGCCGTGCTCTACGAGGGATACGTCCTGTGGCCGTACCGGCGGTCCGCGTTGAAGAACCAGCGGCGGTGGACCTTCGGGGGCGTCTACCCGCGCGCGCACAGCGATGGCCGCGAAGACGACCCCTGGACGATGCAGACGCAGTGCCTGCTCGAGGCGGCGGACCACGCCTCTGTCGAGGTCCGCGTTCGCTTTCTCCAGGTCGTGAGACGTCAGATGATGCGCTCCGCGGGCGGCCGGCGGGAGCCCGTGGACGCACTCACCGTGGACGGCGAGCGGTACCTCAGCTGGAGTGAGGCCGTGGAGCGCGAAATCTCGAGCGAGCCGCTCTCGCCCGCCACGCTGGTCGGGTACGAGGCTGCGATACCGATAGCGATCGAGCCCGGGACGGAGGAGGAGCCGCTGGGCGATGGGTCGGTCGGCGCGATCGCCCGCAGCTGCGCCGGCCTCGACGGCGCGGTCACGCTGGCGGCCGAGCGGCTGGCGGACGACCTGTTCAGGCTGACGGTCCGGATCTCGAACACGACGCCGTGCGCAGGCGGGGACAGAGAACACGCGCTCGAGCGGACCTTCTGCTCGACGCACACCGTTCTGAACGCGCGCGGCGGCGCGTTCGTATCGCTTGCGGACCCGCCGCCCGAGCTGGCGGCCGCGGCGCGCGCCTGCCGTAACGAGGGCACCTGGCCGGTGCTCGTGGGCGAGGACGGCGAGCGCCACACGCTGCTCTCGTCTCCGATCATCCTCGAGGACTATCCGCGGATCGCCCCCGAGAGCCCCGGCGACCTGTTCGACGGCGGCGAGATCGACCAGATGCTGATCCTGAACATCCTCACGCTCACCGACGAGGAGAAGGAGGAGATGCGGGCGACGGACCCGCGGACGCGCGAGATCCTCGAGCGCACGGAGGCGCTCAACCCCGACGAGCTGATGAAGCTGCACGGCGCCATACGAGAGTTCGGCCTGGCGCGGAGAGCATGAGCGGCCGGCGGAGCTACTGGGAGGAGCTCGAGCGCCCCGCGCCCGACGCCGTCACGGTCGACGGTGCGGAGCTCCGGGCGGGCAGCCGCGTGCGTCTGCGCCCGCGCTCGCGCGCGGACGCGTTCGACGCCGTGCTCGACGGCAAGATCGGCATCGTCGAGGGCATCGAGCAGGACCTGGAGTCGCGCGTGCAGCTCACCGTCGTGGTGGAGGACGACCCCGGGCGCGACCTCGGGATGCGCAGGCAGCCGGGTCATCGCTTCTTCTTCGCGCCCGATGAGGTGGAGCCGCTCGGCGCGGAGCACCCCGCGACGGTTCCCGCGGCGCCGCGCGTGCTCGTGGCCGGCATCGGAAACGTGTTCCTCGGCGACGACGGCTTCGGCGTTGCGCTGGCCGATCGGCTCGCGCGCCGCACTCTGCCGGCCGGCGTCTCGGTCGTCGACTACGGCATCCGCGGCATGGACCTCGCCTACGCGATGCTCGACGGCGGCTTCGACACCGTAGTGCTGCTCGACGCGGCTCAGCGCGGGGGGCGGCCGGGGACGCTGTACGTGATCGAGCCCGAGGTCGACCCTGACGCGGTTGCGGTCGACACGCACGGGATGGACCCGGTGAAGGTCCTGGCGATGGTGCAGGCGCTCGGCGGGAGCCCGCCGCGCACGCTCGTGGTCGGATGCGAGCCGCTGGTCCACCCGAGCGCCGACGGCGAGGAGATCGTGGCGGAGCTGTCCGAGCCGGTCCGCGCCGCCGTGGACGAGGGAGTGAGGTTGGTGGAGTCGCTGCTGGAGGACGTGATGGATCGAAACAGGGAGGTGAGCGGGTGAGAAGGCTCGCGGCACTTGGAGTTCTGGCCGGGATCGGGGCTGCGGTTGCGGCCCAGCTCCCCGAGATCCGCAGGTACCTGAAGATCAAGCAGATGTGAGGAGGAA
>OBLS010000867.1_pt1 | contig 11772 bp, 14 predicted proteins | sample 1519901 | NCBI WGS metagenome assembly OBLS01 (sample SAMEA3113585, study PRJEB22503) | soil metagenome
ACGCGCTGCTGGCGGAGCGGCTGGTACTGGGCCTGCTGGGTCTCGGGCCATCCGCATCACCCTCTCCGGGCTACAACGAGGCGTAGGGAGCCCTCGTACGCGCGGAGTCGTCGCAGGTGGCCGAAGCGCTGATCCCACGCGCCTGACTCGAGGTCGACGCGAAGGGCGTTGACCGCTCGCCGCTCCGCGTCGGCACCGATGAGTCCCCACCCGGACTGGGCCTGACGGATTTCGTCGGACAGGAAGGACTCGGGCCGGGCGTAGTACGCCTCGATGAAGCCATCGACACAGTCGATCGGTATTGGCACAGGGGTGACTGCGAGATCGTCTCCGAGTACGGCCGATATGTCGCTGATTCGAGGGAGGCGGCGGCAGGTCACGGCCGTGAGCTCGGGGGAGTACTGGGCCAGCCATATCGAGGTCCATACCTCCGGGTCGAACGTCAGTGCCAACACGACTTTCCGACTGACTCGACTCATCTCGGTGAAACCCCGCGCCTGATCTCGCCAGTGGTGGATCGTGTTGATCGCCATCACCGCGTCGAAGGTGGCATCGTCGAAGGGAAGGTGCTCCGCGGTGGAGTCGATGGCGGGGCACAGATGCGGAGGACGCTGTGCGCGCATGATCGCAGACGGTTCGACAGCGGCGACATACCGGTCCGTCGGCTCGTACGACCCAGAGCCGGCGCCCACGTTTAGCACCGTCCGCGCGTCGGCCAAGGCAGCGTGGATGTAGTCGGCGATCCGTGGATCGGCGGCCCGTCTGAGCGAGTAGCGCGCTCCGTTGCGGTCGTAGTCGAAGCATCCAGCCGGGTTCGTGCGACTCAACTGTGTCCCTACTACCCCGAGGCGGCGCCCCACGGGAGCGGGCTCACGGGGCGTCCCTCGTGATCACCAGCTTCATCGGCGGATCCGAGAGTGCATCGACCGCGTCCGCCCAGTCAGCGACGACGCTGGTGACGGGAGACGGGTCGAACCCGGCGTTTATCAAGGCCAGGACTTCGTCGATCGCGGGCCGGGCGTGGGCTCGCCCGGTGTGGAACGTGCAGCAGCGCGAGTACATCGCGAGCAGCGGCAGCGTTGCATCGGTGAGGTACGGGGCGACGCAGGTGCAGGTTCCGTCGAACGCAGTGCTGTTGAGAGCGCACCGCAGACCGTCCCCGTCACCGCTGGCGTCCACCGTGACTGGGAAGGAGCCGAGCTTGCGTGGCCACGGGCCGTCCACCGCCTCGGCGCCGAAGCCGGCGGCGATGGCGAGCCGCTCCGGCGACTGGTCGGCGTAGACAACGTGGGCCGCGCCAAGCGCAATGGCCAACCCAGCCGCGTAGAGACCGATCGAGTTGGCGCCATCCTCGCCGCCCACGACGAGCACCTCGGCATGAGGATCGGCCCGGAGCGGCGGGCCGACGGTGCGCCAAGCGTCGGCGATGTTGTCGCTGACGCTTGCCGCGGCCACCGGCATGACGCCGTCGGGTAGCCGGACGAGCATGGCATCCGCGTGGGGGACCAGCGCCAGGTCGGCGAGCAGGCCACCCCACTCGAGCCCACCCATCGCCCCGAGCCCGTACATCGACAGCCGTGGGTGAGCCGCGCAGTTGCCCGTGCGACCTCGCTGACAGGGCCCGCATGCGCCGCAGGAGATCTGGAACGGTACGACCACGAGGTCCCCGACAGACACCGACCTCACTCCGTCGCCGACCTCGACGACCTCGGCGACCGCCTCGTGCCCGAACGGATACGGGCCGTCGAGCGGCAGGCGGCCCCGCAATACGGCGAAGTCGAGGTCGCAGGTGGCAACGGCCACGGGACGGACGATCGCCGCGTCTCCGCCGGACAAGACCGGCTCGGGCGCCTCCGCCCACGCCACCTCAGCTGGGCCGTAGAGCATCGACTGGCGCACGGATCCTCCGATACAGTTCTAGAACAACTGCCCTATTATGACGGGCGAGGCCTGCTCAGCCAATGCGCCGATGGCATTCGCAGCGCAAGCGGGCCAACCGGCCCGAGCTCGCCCCCCAGCGTTGTGCCAGGCAGTGGATTACTAGAGTTTCATCTCTAATACTAGCCCAGGAGTGCAACCGTGACTGGCCGAATCGCTTCACCGTCGAGCGAGCCCGATCTGTCCCCGGACCGCTTCGCGATCCATCGGGCCGACACGCGAGGGGCGGCCATCGCATTTGTTCACGAGGGCGAGGGCGGGCTCCCGCTGCTCCTCGTGCATGGGTGGCCGGAAACGAAGCGCATCTGGTGGCGCAACGTTTCCGTGCTAGCTGAGGCCGGGTTCGAAGTCATCGCGCCAGACCTCCGGGGCTTCGGTGACTCTGGGCCCGCTCGGGACGACTTTTACGATGTCGCCGCGTCCTCTGGGGATCTGCGTCACCTGGTGACGGAGGTGCTGGGCCATTCGAGGTGTGTCGCCTGCGGCGGCGACTTCGGCGGTGTTGTCGTTCAAGACCTCGCGCTTCGTCAACCCGGGATGGTCGAGCGCGCCCTGCTCTTCAACACGATCCCGCCGTTCGTCTTCGAGGACTACGAGCGCGCCGGAGTCGAACCCGTCGACTTCACGCGGCTCGACCACTTCCTGCGGCACGGGCAACGGGCGGACGAGCTGCTTCGCGAGCTCGACTCACCCGCTCGCCGACGCGAGTACGTCGGCGAGGTCTACGGCGAAGCCGGATGGGCCGGTGTCGCCGGGTTCTCGGCTGGGGAGCAGGCGTTCATGTCCGAACCGTTCGCGGACGAGGACGCCTTGCGAAACTCGATCAGGCTGTACGAGTACGCCTTCGGTCGTCCGCCGTCAGCGACACCGCGGTTGTTCGAGCAAAATCCAACGGAGACCCTGGTTCTCTACGGCTTGGAGGACGCCGTCGTTCCAGTCGCGTTCGTCGACTGTATGGCGGTCGCGTTTCCGAACGTCGTCGGGCCGTTCGGCGTGACGGGCGCTGGACACTTCCTGCAATGGGAGCAGGCGGCGCTCTTCAACCGCACGCTCCAGTGGTTGTGCCGTGACCTCCTCGTGTCGCGGTGAGCACTAGCGCGGGCGTGTCATCCAGTCGAGCGGTCGTTGCCGCGATCGAACGACGAACCGGCCAGATCGTTAGCAAACTCCGGGATCTCGACGATCGGGCGTTGCGCGCCCCGAGCCGGCTAGACGGCTGGAGCCGGCTGACGATCGCGTGCCACCTCCGCTACGGAGCCGAAGCCCTTGCCCTGATGACCCGACATGCGCTGCGTGGAGCACCGGCGTTGTATTACCCGGACGGCCGCCAGCAGCAGCGACCGAGCACGCTGGTCCCGCGAGCAGGCGAGTCGGGTGCTGACGTCGTCGCCTCGCTTGCGAAGTGCAGCGACGAGCTCCTTCGCCTCTGGTCCGCGCTGACCGACGATGACTGGAGGCTCGAGGGCAGCACGCAGGGAGACACGTTCGATCTTCGCTCACTCTCGATCGCGGATCTCGCGCTTCTGCGACTCACGGAGGTCGAGGTCCACGGCGCGGACCTCGACCTCGAGCTTGACGACTGGAGCCCGTTCTTCGTGTCCCTCGCCTTGCCTTTCCGCGTCGCGCTCCTGCGAGCACGGCGCGCGTACCAGCCCAGCATTCCCGCGACCACCACGGGCTCGTGGCTTCTGATCGCGACGGACGGCCCGTCTCATGTCGTCTCTATCGCCCACGGGAAGGTGCGGTCGCAGCAGTGCACGCCGGACACGACACCGGCGACGGCGGCGATCGAAGCGACGAGCCGTGACCTGCTGGCGCTGCTCCTGGCCCGTCTCCCCTTGGGTCGAGTCTCCTTCACCGGAGACGTGGCGTTCGGCCGATCCTTCACCCACGTCTTTCCGGGACCGTAGGACCCTCCTCTTTTGGGGCATCTCCACTTGCCTTCCGGTTCTTGCGCTGCTCGTCGGGCCCGGCCGTTAGCTTGCTGCCGTCGCCTGTGAGCCACGACACACTGACTGCGAGCGTCCATGTGATCAGGATCCCGACAGGGCCCGCGATGCCTGCGACGGAGCCGTTGCCCGAGTTGAGCGGTCCCTCGAGCGTGAAGATGCCTCCGAGGGCACCGACGTTGAGCACACCCCCGACTACGGCGATCCATGCTGTTGCCCGCGGGAAGACCCGAGTGTGGAACGTCACGGCGGCCACGGCGACGAAGAATGCAGTCCCAACGAGGGCCGCCGGTGCAGCGAGGATGAATCCCGCACTGTGGAGGGTGAGCGCCGATGAAGGGTGACTGCCTCGTGCCGGATGTGGGTATATTAGAACGTAGCCGCTGAAACAAATGGCGACGCGCGTCACGTCGTGTCATCAGGAACACACACCGCCACCGAGGGAGGAGTTGCGACATGAAGGCGAACGAGAAGGCCGTTCTCGACATGATCCGTGCCGTCGAGGAGCGAGACGCCGAACGCATTCTCGAGATCTACGACCCCGACGTCGAGTTCCATTGGCCGCCGTCGTTACCGGGCTATGGCGGCACGTTCCGTGGTCGCGAGGTCGTCGAGATGAACACCGCGTTCGCCGAAGCGTGGGATCCTCTGCAGCCGACCGAGGAGGAGCGCCGGATCCATCCAAGGGTGGTGGCCTCCAACGATGAAGAGGTCGTCGTGCACTACCACCAGCGCGGTACCGATCAGAGCGGCCGCACGTGTGACAGCGAGGTACTCGCGCTCTACCGAGTCGAGAACGGCAAGGTCACCCGCTTGCAGATGTTCTATTTCGAGCCGGAGAAGATCGCCGATTTCCTTAGGGCGGCCGCACACCAGTCGGTGGGCTAGGGGCCCGGAGCCGGGACGAGAAGAGCGCTCTTACTCGGTCACCTGCGGCGTCGGAAGGGAGAACGCAAGTGATGAGCAACATGCCAAGCGCACTTCTGATCCCGGTGCCTGTCACAGGTGGAGGCCGCGCGGTGTCTTGATGTCGATCATCGACGAGGAGGACGAATGGCCAGCGCGACACGGATTCCCAAGGCGGAGATCACCGGGCCGTACGGGTATGTCTTGAAGCGGTTCAGCCGGAAGATGCTCGGTCAGGTGCCCGACGCCCTGGGAGTGATGTGGCACAACCGAGCGGTGCTCACCAGTTCCATGGGGTTCGGCCGCAAGGTCGAGAAGTGGGACCAGCTTGACCCCAACCTGAAGACCTTCGCTCACATGGCGGTCGCCTCGCTGGTCGGCTGCTCGTGGTGCCTGGACTTCAACTACTTCAGGGCCCACAACGAAGGTCTCGACGAGGCCAAGGCCAGCGAGGTACCCCGGTGGCGTGAGTCGACCGTGTTCACACCGCTCGAGCGCGACGTCATGGAGTACGCCGAGGCGATGAGCGAGACGCCCCCGCGGGTCACCGACGAGCTGTCGGCCCGGCTGCTCAAGAAGCTGGGGGCGCCGGCCCTGGTGGAGCTCACGGCTGTGGTCGGGTTCGCAAACTCGACGACGAGGAGCAACACCGCGTTGGGCATCGAGGCCCAGGGCTTCTCGAAGGCGTGCAAGCTGCCGCTGGCGCAATCCGCGGCCGGGTACGCGACATTGGCGTGAACGAGGACGGGTTCGCCGCCCACCGCAGCCTGCTGTTCACCGTCGCCTACGAGATGCTCGGCTCCGCCTCGGATGCCGAGGACGTCGTCCAGGAGACGTGGCTGCGGTGGGCCGACGTCGACCACGCCGTGGTGCGCGACGCGCGGGCGTACCTGGTCCGCGTTGTCACCCGTCAGGCGCTGAACCGGTTGCGGACCCTGGCGCGACGGCGCGAGGAGTACATCGGCGAGTGGCTGCCGGAGCCGCTGCTGACGAGCCCGGACGTCGCCGCCGACGTCGAGCTCGCCGAGAGCGTGTCGATGGCGATGCTCACCGTGCTCGAGACGCTCGGTCCGGCCGAGCGCGCCGTGTTCGTGCTTCGCGAGGTGTTCGACACCCCCTACCACGAGATCGCGGAAGCCATCGGCAAGACACCCGCCGCCGTCCGCCAGATCGCCCACCGCGCACGGGCCCACATCGCGGCTCGGCGCCCGCGGATGCCGGTCAGCACGTCCGAGCAGCAGGAGGTGGTCGACCGGTTCCTCGCCGCCGTTCGAAGCGGCGACCTGCAAGGCCTCCTCGACGTCCTCGCCCCCGACGTCGTCCTCGTGGCCGACGGCGGCGGCTTGGTCGCCGCTGTTCGTTCGCCTATCGAGGGTGTGGAACGGGTGGCCGGCTTCCTGATCCGCGGTCTCCGCTCAGTGGACTTCAAGGCGACGGCCGTCTGGCTCAACGGGTCACCGGCGGTCCGGCTCGACATCGGCGGCGAGCTCGACACCGCGGTGAGCCTCGCCGTCGAGGGGGGTCGAATCACCCGCATCTACGCGATCCGCAACCCGCGCAAACTGGCCGGGCTCGACGGGGTCGCCGCACTCACGCGGGTGTGATGCACGGATGTGCTCGTTGCTCGTCCGCGTTGAGGCCGTGGCCGTTCGTTCCTGCCACAGCTCGACGAGCTGATCCGTCTGAGAAGTGCAATCACCGACAACGACAAGGAGTGCATCATGGATGCTCGACTGAACCTCCTCGCCAACCCGGACGCAGCCACGTTCCTTAGGCACATCGCCTCTGCGAACAAGGTGTTCTCGGACTCGACGCTGCCAGCCGCCACGCAGAACCTGATGAAGATCCGCGCCAGTCAGATCAACGGCTGCGGCTTCTGCACCGACATGCACACCAAGGACGCCGCGCATTCCGGGGAAACCTCGACGCGGCTCAACCTCGTCGCGGCGTGGCGTGAGGCCACGGTGTTCACCGATGCCGAGCGCGCTGCCCTGGAGCTGACGGAGCAGGGCACCCGCATCGCCGACGCGGCCAGTGGTGTCACCGACGAGGCCTGGGCGAATGCCGCCAAGCACTATGACGAGGACCAGCTCGCCGCCTTGGTGTCGGTCATCGCCCTCATCAACGCCTTCAACCGCCTGAACGTCATCGTCCAACAGCCCGCCGGTGACTACCAGCCCGGCCAGCTCGAATGACGGGCAGGACTTGGCCGGGACCGCTGATCGACGGAACTCTGCTCTGACGCACGCGTCGTGTCGCGATCTCACGCCAGCTGGCTACGAGCCCGGGCCTGCCTGACCGGCGTCCGTCGAAGGTCGCCCGTCGACGACCCCGCGCACGAGGCCCCTGAGGTCGCTCGCCACGTGACGGCGCAATGGGAACGACAGCATGCGGAGTACAGCCGCGACCGCGCGTCGAGCCCATCGTGGCGCCGGGATGCAGAGCGCCTCAAGATGCGCAACCCGCGTCGACTCGCCATCGGAATCGGCGGCGAAGCCGACCGCGTACAGACCTCGACGAGAGGTCATCCAGTACCACCCCGGCTCAAGCCGAACGTCAGAGACGAACCCCACCGGGACCACGCCGACCCTGTCACCCGCGCAACGATCCGATCGTCGACGCGATCGATGACGTCGAATGTCCCCGCGAGCGCGTCCAGAGAAGGAATCGCCCGTTCCAGATCCTCGACGTAGGTCCACACCGCCTCGACCGGAAGGCGCGTCCGCCGCACCGCGAAGTCAGACCCCGGTAGCATTCGCCAAGACGGACAGCCGCTCGATGGGGCCAAGCTGCGCGACGGGCCACTCCACCGCCGTCACGTCGACCACCGGCTTCGAAACGCCTGCCTCGCACGATGCAGTCGCGACTTGACCGTGCCGACGGGCACGCCCAGCAGCCCCACGATCTCCGACTCGGACATGTCAGCAAGGTCCCGCAACACGAGCACCGCCCGGTGCTCCGGCGTCAGCCCTGCCAGCACCTCCCGCACCAACGCCGTCCCGTCGGTGACACCGACGCGCTGCATGACCTTGTGTGGGGTCAACCGGCGAGTGCCGCGGGCCGCGGCCCGCAGCGAGCGCGGTCCTCACGGCGATCTGCTTGGCCCAAACACGCAACGCGGCTGGCTCTTGAAGCGCGGAGTAGTGCTTCGCGACTGCGAACATCGCCAGGTCAGCGCCGCGTCGCACCTCAGCCATCCGTGACCTCACTCACGCCGGCTCGCTGCCCGTGTGCGTGACGGTGTCGTGGACAGGGCGGGGGCAAGGACATCGGGTATGCCCACTGGACCAGAGTCTCCGACACAGACGTAGGTAGTGGTCGCGCTGACTAGGACGTTACCCCGGCTGATGAGCTCGAACTTGATGCGAAGTGACGTCCGCCCGTGCTCTATCGGGACAGCTGTTGCTCTCACTTCGTCGCCGAGGCGTGCCGAACCGAGGTAGCGGAGGGTGGACTCCGCGATGACGAGATCCACGCCCGCCGCGCGGAGGCTGTCGTAGCCGGTACACGCGGAGTCGAGCCAGGCAAGGAACGCATCCTCGAAGTATTCGGCGGGCCGGCTGGCGTGCATCATCGCCTGCGCGTCGCAGTGCCTCGGCGGCACGAGTCGGGTGACCTCGCCCACGATGCGAGTGCCTTGTGCGCCTGTGTGATCGCTCATGTCGCTCAAGTGTCGCTTTCGAGGGAAGGGTGCGGTGGCAGTCGATCTGGCCCGTCGGCATGGGTGATGTGGACCGCGCTGAGGCGGGACCCGGCCGATAGACACCGCGGAGCGCGGAGAGGTACTTCACGCCTGCGGACATCATCTCCTGGGAAGCCTCCTCTCCCGTTCGAGTGCAATGGAGCCACAGATCCTCCCCGAGGTAGGGCAGCAGGTGCCGCACGACGGCGTCGAGCGCCGCAGGATCGCCTCCCTGTGCACGGCGGACCACGCCTGCGTCGAGACTCGGCACACTCGCCAGAGCTCCGGCCCAGTGCAAAGATCCGTCGGACGACCTCCCCGAGAGAACACTCGAGGCCGCGCGGCGGCCCGCTTCCAGAGGTCCCGCGTCCAGAGCACGACACCCGCGGGATGTGTCATGCCGGGGTGGGCTGCCCTTCCTGCCGTCTACCGAAGCTAGAGAACCCGGAGCAGGTCGCCAAGCGGACGGCCGGCGAGCCAGTTCCGCATGAACATCCTCCGACACCGGGTGTGCGCTTCCAACACGCTGGCCGGGCGCTCACGTCGGGTACCGGTGGGTGTCGGCGGCGCTGGTCAGCTTGAAGACACGCGCCGCGTTCTCACCCAGGAACAGCGCGCTCGTCTCGCGGTCGAAGTCCACTTCGGAGAGCTGCCGAAGGCAACGACCGGCGCTCAGCATCGGCCAGTTGGTGCCGAACATGACGCGGATGCGCCCACGCCCTCGCATGTAGTCCAAGAGCTGCGCGGGGAGCCGATGGACGGCGTACGCGGACGTATCGATGTAGAAGTTCGGATACTTGGTCGCGAGCGAGATCACCTCGTCGATCCACGGGTAGCCGACGTGGCCGCCGACAACCACGAGCTGGGGGAACTCCAGCAGGACATCATCGAGGTACGGGATCGGACGCCCCGGCTCGGAAGGGCAGAGCGGGCCCGTATGGCCGATCTGCGTGCAGAACGGGATGCCGAGCTCCACGCAGGCGGCGAAGATCGGGTAGTAGCGCCGATCGTTGGGCGGCAGGTTCCACAGCCACGGCACGATGCGAACCGCGACGAAGCCCAGCTCCTCCACTGTCCGCCGAAGCTCGCGAACCGCCGCCACGGGCTGGCGGAGATCCACAGCGCCGACGCCGGCGAAGCGATCGGGATGGGCAGACACCGCTGCGGCGACCTCGTCGTTGTCGATGACCATTCCCGTAGGACTCGACCACGCGCAGATCAGCGCGCGCGCCGCGCCGCCATCGTCCATCGCCGCGAGAGTCGACTCCTTGCCATAGACACACGCCCGCTCCTGGCGAGTCCAACGCAGCAGCGTCTCCAGCCAGGGCTGCTCCATGAACCGCTCAGTCGGCAGCTGCGCCCACGCGTCGATGACATCCAATATCGCCACCTCTCTCTCGTCGCGCGCTCAGGAGTGCGCCGGGCAGTCAGCCGCCACCAGCTCGACCGATCGAGATAGACTCTAAGTTCTAGAACACTCACTCACTCTACCAAAAGGGAGACACGAATTCCGGCCGGGTCGGAACCTTCCGGGCTGGCCGTCGACCCCGCGGCGCGACGGAACGGTGTCGCTGCAGCGCTGCTTCACGCCGCCCACGATGAGGCGTGCGCGCGGAGCATGCGCGCGCTCAGCCTCGAGACCGCAGAGTTCCTCGCAGCCGCAGTCAGGCTGTACGGACGGCTTGGCTTCGAGACCCGAGGGACCGGAGATCACCACGGACTACGGGCGCTGCGGCTGACGAGGGAAACCGCGACGCCGTGGTTGAGCTGACCGAACCGGCGCGCTCTTCAACTCCGGCGACCATGCTGGTGTCCCTTCATGTGGCGTCGACCTCGTCGTCTCGCCGCGCCGCAATGTGCGACCCGGGCGCGTCTTGCCGCAGATAAAGGCGGAAGCCCTCTGCCTCCGCCTCGAACCCGAGGCTCGTGTAGAGGCGATGGGCGCCGTCCGTCGCGTGTCGCTTGTGCGACAGCAGCTGCACCTTGTTGCAGCCGGTCGCGTTCGCGTCGACCAGGACTCGCTGCAGGATCGCCGTGGCGATTCCTTGACGCCGGTAGCGAGGAGCGACGACGACCGCTTCCAGGAACACCGTGGGCGCGCCGTCGTAGGTGACGTTCGGCATCACCAGCGCGGTCGCGGTCCCGACCAGCTCAACACCGATCTGAGCCACATAGACCGTGAGGTCGTGCGCGGCCATCATGCGCCGCCACGCCTCCGGCTGCCTGTCGGACCTCGAGATCGAGACTCCGCGGTCGGCGTCGTGTGCGGCGTGGATGTCGAGCACGGCCTGAAGGTCGTCGGCGCGAGCGGTACGAATCGTGCAGTGCGACGCAGGGGTCATCGAGTCAACCTCCTTCGGGCGCGACTTCGGCGGCGCCATCGGGAGGACGTATCCGCGTGAGCGTCTTCCAATGGTTCTCGTCAAGGGTCGCGATGATCTGCTCGTCGAGCGGCTCCGCCATGTCAGGTGAGCCCCTCGGCGAAGCCCTGCCGCCAGGTCGGGTACCGCAGCTGCCAGCCCAGGTCGCGCTTGGCCTTGTCGTTCGAGGCGCCGCGGATCTCGGTCATGGCCGTGACGGCCACCTCGCCTGCCGCGAGGCGCCCGAGCCAGCGCGGCACGCGAAACGGACGCTTCGCCCCCACGGCGGCCGCCACCACTGGCAGGAACTGGGACGCCGGGGCCGGTTCGTCGTCGACGACGTTGTAGATGCCCGCCGGTCTCCCTTCGATGGCGGCGACTGTTGCCGTCGCGGCGTCCTCGACGTGGATGAAAGACCAGACGCCCGTACCGTCGCCAACGATGGGGAACTGGCGCTTGCGGATCAGCTCGATCTGGCTGCCGGGTGGGTGGAGGGCGATCGAGGTGCCGGGGCCGTAGAACCAGCCGTAGCGCAGCACGAGTCCGTCCGTCCATTGGGCGCTGGTGACCGCCGCCTCGAGGTGACGGATCGCCGCGAGCACCTGACGCATCGCCGGCGGGGCATCGTCATCGAGCGGATCGTCCTCTCGCTTGATCGGGCCACCGGTGCGCGCATACAGCACGCCGGCGTTGCTCTGGACGACGAACCGCTTGACGCCCAGCGTCTTGCCCGCCGACAGCAGGTGGTCGGTGCCCTCGATGCGAAGGCGGTTGGTGAGCGCGAACTCGCGATCGAAGCGTCGCATGTTGACCGCCGGCGGTATGGCGGTGAGCTGGTGCACGATCACGTCGGGCTCCGCCGCGCCCACGGCCCGGCCCACGGCGTCGGCATCCAACGCGTCGGCCACCACGGGCTGAGCGCCGACGCTGCGTAGCT
>OBLS010000869.1_pt1 | contig 11768 bp, 12 predicted proteins | sample 1519901 | NCBI WGS metagenome assembly OBLS01 (sample SAMEA3113585, study PRJEB22503) | soil metagenome
CGGCGAGGACGCCGATCAGGACGACTACCGCGACAGCGAACGGGATCCTGGCACCGGACGCATGTCGAATCGACTTGCGACGCACCGGCGAATCATCGCACCGGACGGCGACGAGACGGTTAGACGAGGCGCCCAGTCGCGACCGGCAAGCGACCGAATAGTCTTCGAGCGTGAGCATCGCGCGGAACGCGATCCTGTGGGCCGCGGACAACCCGTGGCTGCGCGAGCATCTCCCGAGGTTCCGATTCGTCCGCCGTACGGTCGCGCGGTTCATGCCCGGCGAGACGCTCGACGCGGCGCTCGGGGCCTCGGCGCGCCTGGCGAACGACGGCCTCCCGACGATCGTCACTGAGCTCGGGGAGAACGTCACGACGCGCAAGGAGGCGGAGGACGTCGCCGATCACTACATCGACGCGTACGGCACGATCGCCGATCGTAGTCTGGACACGGAGATCTCGGTCAAGCCGACGCACCTCGGACTCGACCTCGACTCAGACCTTGCGGCCGAAAACGTCGAGCGCGTGGCGTACGGTGCGGAACAGCGTGGGAGCTGGTTGTGGCTCGACATGGAATCGAGCCGCTACGTGCAGCCGACGATCGACCTGTTTCGCAAGGTCCGCGCGACACGACCGAACACCGGTATCTGTCTCCAGGCGTACCTGAGGCGAACGCCTGTCGACATCAACGACCTCATGCCGGATGCGTCGATCCGCTTGGTGAAGGGCGCCTACCGCGAGCACGAGAATCTGCTCGTCGGAGATCGGCAGGCGATCGACGAGAGCTACCGACGACTCGCGCTTCGGATCCTGGAGGTCAAGGGGCCGAGTGAGCGGCTCGTCCTTGGAACGCACGACGTCGACCTGGTGTCGCGGATCGAGGTCGACGTCGAGAGCCGCGACGAGTTCGAGATCGCGATGCTCTACGGCATCCGGTCGAGCGATCAGGTTCGACTCGCCGGCGAGAGATACACGATCCGGACGCTGATCTCGTATGGCACGCACTGGTACCCGTGGTTCATGCGCCGGATCGCGGAGAAGCCACTCGAGAACGTTCTGCTCGCGTTGCGCAACTTCATCGGTCGGTAACGAGCCCTCCGATGGGTGAAGACCTCAATACCGAGATCGCGAAAGCTCTCAACGAGAGCAAAGGCGCGCACACTCAACCTGCGAAGTCACGCTGGGAGGATCTGGTCGAGATACTGGAGGCGCTCTTGCTCGCGGTCGTTGCCGTAGCCACGGCGTGGAGTGGTTACCAAGCGGCCAAATGGGACGGGCGTCAAGCAGAACTGTATGGAGAGGCATCGACGATCAGGATCGACGCCGACCAGCAACTGACGCTCGGCGGACAGCAGCGTCTGCTCGACGTCGCCACGTTCAACACGTGGATCGAAGCGCGGAGCGAAGGGCGCCAGGAGCTAGCCACGCTGTACGAACGTCGGTTCAGCCCCGAGTTCAAGGTTGCCTTCGACGCCTGGCTGGCGACCCGATCGTTTGCGAACCCGGACGCGCCGCCGGGGCCAAGCTTCATGCCCGAGTACGTCAACCCGCAGATCGAGAAGGGTTTGGAGCTGAACGAACGTGGCGACCGCGTGTTCGACGAGGGAACTGCCGCACGCGGGCACGCCGACGACTACATCCGGACGACGGTCGTGCTCGCGACGGTCCTGTTCATGCTCGCGCTGTCACAGCGGTTCAAGGTTTTGCAGATCCGGGTCGGCGTTCTCGTGGTGGCCGGCGGATTGATGATCTACGGCCTGGTTACGATCGCGACCTTTCCGCGGCTGTAGCCGCGTAATCGTGCTTCATTGACGCTGCCAGACCTCGACGATCTCGCCGGTTATCCGCGCTTCGTACGAGGGCAGTCTGCTCGTTGCCGGACCGCGCAATACCCGGCCGTCTGAGAGCGAGAACAGGCTGCCATGCAAGGGGCAGGCGATCGTCACCAGGTTCCCGGCGGTGTGGAGGCGGCCTCGGTGGAGCGGTGTGCCCTGATGGGTGCATCGATTGGAGACGACGAGGACTTCTTCACCGCGCCTTAGCACGAGGAGATCGGTCTCGTCGTCGAGCGATGCCTTGACGGCTTTCCCGTCGGGGAAGTCGGTCAACTTGCCGATCGGCGCCCACGCGTCCTCCATGACGGGCCGATGCTACGCATTACGCGCCGTCTCGGCGACGCGCCGCGAGCCAAAGCAGTACGTAGCTCCCCACCGCGACGACGAACAGCGTGTAACCGATGCCGCTGACCACTTGAACCCACTCGTAGAACTCGGCCTCGATTTCTGAAGCGAACGCGGTTGGAGTGAGAACGGCGAAGCGAATCTGAAGGAGGCCATTCGAAACGATCCACGCCACGCCGCTCAAGAGTGCGAGCCACAACAGGATCCGAAGGAAAGATCCCCTTCGAAGCCGCTCCTCAAGACCCGGTCGTCCGTGCGAATCGTCATCAAGCCCATTGGCGACATCTGTCTCGTCATCCATGCCGAGGATCGTATCCGCGCTTCAGGCGATTGCTCTGCAGCAATTCATGGGAGAGAACTGCACCTGCACCGCTCTTGAGCTGATGAGCGGGCCGATCGAGAGCAGCCGATCACTCGACGCGCTTGTAGCTCGCGACGATCTCCTCGAACCTGAAGCAGTCTGCGACGTGGTCGTTCGCCATACCGACCGCCTGCATGAACGCGTAGCACACCGTCGGCCCGACGAAGCGGAAGCCGCGGCGCTTCAGGTCCTTGCTCATGGCCTTCGACTCCGCCGTCTCGGCAGGCAGGTCTGACAGTCGCTTCCACTCGGCGACGATCGGATTTCCGCCGACGAACGACCACAGGTACGCGTCGAGCGAGCCGTCCTGCCCCTGCACTTCGACGACCCGCTGTGCGTTGTTGACCGCCGACTCGATCTTCAGCCGGTTCCGAACGATCCCTGCGTCGAGCATCAACCGTTCGACGTCTTTCGGTGTGAATCTCGCGACGGCGTTCGCGTCGAATCCTGCGAATGCCGTTCGGTAACCCTCGCGTTTGTTCAGGATCGTCGACCACGACAGTCCGGCCTGCGCTCCTTCGAGAACCAACATCTCGAACAGGTGGCGGTCGTCGTGCGACGGCACGCCCCACTCCTCGTCGTGGTACGCGAGGTACTTCGGCTGGTCGAGCGGCACCCACTCGCACCGCTGAACGTCGTTCGGCACGGGGCGATGCTACTGGGGCCGCCCGACGCGCCGGCCTTCTAGCCGGTGCCGCGCTCCCGCCGGCCGCGAGTCATCGCCCAGTCCATGAACTCATCGAGGTCCTCGCCGAGGTCGAGGGCCACGTACTCGTCGGCGAGCGCCCGGATCTCGTCCTCCTGCAGCCCTTGCGCCTCGAGCGCGTCTCGAGCCTGATTGGCCAGAAGTCTGGCGCTCTCTACCTCCGCGGCCTCGGGCTGCGGATGTCCCGGCTCCGACGTCTCGCCGAGCTTCTCCTGGGCGCGAGGGCCCGGCTCCTCGTGAACATGGTCGTGATCCGTCATGACGGCGTGACCGTTCCCGGGGCGGGTGCAACGGAAACGCCCGGTAGCCTTGGCCCGTGCGCGAGTGGTGGGAGCGGCCCGGTCTGGAGGTTCGCGACGGACGTCTGTACGTCGCCGGCCGCGATGCCGAAGCCGTCGCGCGTGAGCACGGCACGCCGGTGTTCGCGTACGACCTCGTGCGGATCGAAGAGCAGGCCCTAGGCTTGCTCGACGCGTTCGATCGGGTCGGCGTGCCGTTCCGACTTCGCCTCGCCCTGAAGGCGCAGCGCGACCCCGACGTCTTGCCGTTCATCCGGGCGCTCGGATTCGTGGGCATCGACGCGTGCTCGCCCGGCGAGGTGGGCCATGCCATCGAGCACGGATGGACGGCCGACGAGATCAGCTACACGGGAACCAACGTCTCCGAACGCGACATGGATGTGCTCCTCGAGACCGGTGTGCACGTCAACCTCGACCTGTTGTCGCAGCTCGATCGGTGGGGACGACGCGCGCCGGGCTCCTCGGTCGGCATCCGCGTGAACCCTCGCGCCGGCGCGACGTGGTCGGGCGCTCCGTATGCGGCCGAGGGAGCGTCGCTGTACGCCGGAGCCAAACCGACGAAGTTCGGGATCCTCGACGAACAGATCGACGACGCGCTCGCCATCGCGAACAAGCACGAACTACGCCTGGACACGGTCCACTGCCACGTCGGCGACGGGTTCCTGACGGACGGGCTCCGTGCGTTCGAAACCGCGGTCGAACGCGTGGCCGCGACGACGCGCCGGTTCGGCGATGCCGACCACGAGATCGTCGAGGTGAACGTCGGTGGCGGACTCGGCGTTCCGCAGCGCCCCGAAGACGAGCCGTTGGACGCGGATGCGTTCGCCACGGTGCTCGTTCGGCATCTCGGCCCGCTGGGCGTGACGGTGTCGTGCGAGCCCGGGGACTACCTGTGCAAGGAATCTGGCGTCCTGCTCGCCGAGGTCGTCTCGATCGATGAACGCGGCGGCGTGCCATTCGCCGGTCTCGACGCCGGATACGTCGTCGCCCCGGAGCGGTTCATCTACGACGCCCTCGTTCCGATCGTCCTGACGCGCGCGATCGACGCCGATTCGTCCCGCGCGTACACGATCGCCGGGAACGTCAACGAAGGCGACGACCTGTGGGGCGAGGGCGTCGCCCTGTCCCAGCTCCGTGAGGGCGACGTGCTGGCGATGCTGAACGTCGGGACCTACAACGCGTCGATGCGGCTCGAGCACTGCCTCCGCCCGCCCGCCGGGACCGCTGCGTTCGGCGACCGCCTCTGAGCTCGCGCGCCGAGGGGGCGTTTCCGTTCGGTACATTCTCAGGCAAGGTTCCGCCTTTCAAGGGAGGGTGGGCAGATGAAGGCCATCAAGTTCGGAGCCGGGCTGGCCGTGTTCGTGATCGTGCTCGGGTTGGTCTCCGGGTTCTTCGGGCTTCCGTCCTGGTTGTCGTTGAAGAATCCGTTCACTGAACGTCGCGTCGAGCGCGCTCATCCGGCGATCCTCGACGAGCTCATCTCGGTTTCGGAGTACACCGCCGCCGCCGGCACGTTCAGCGTGCTCGTGGACGTCGAGCGCGACGTGCGGTTCATGCCGGCGGTCCTCGCGGGCGAGCGGTCGAAGATGCTCGCCGTCGGGTCGGTCGAAGCCGTCGTTGATTTCTCCGGGATCACCGAAGGCGACATCAGCGTCGGAGCGACCGGGCGCGACGTGACGGTGACGCTCCCGCAACCGGATCTGAGTGACGTGATGATCGATCACTCGGCGACCGAGGTGATCGACCGTGACCGCGGGGTGTTGGATCGCATCGGTGGCATGTTCACCGACTCGCCGACCACCGATCGCGATCTCCTGATCGCGGCCGAACGTCAGCTCGCGGATGCCGCCTCGACCAGCGAGCTCCTCACGATGGGCGAGGACAACACGCGGACGATGCTCGACGAGCTCCTCGGCGACCTCGGCTACGACGACGTCACGGTGGTGTTCGTCGCGCCTGCCGAGACGGCAACCGCCGTCTGAGGGCTACCGCGTTCGCGGGAACCCCAGGTCGACCGCGCTCTTCGCCGGGTCGGGCCAGCGCTGCGTGACGACCTTTCCACGCGTGTAGAACCGGATTCCCTCCGGCCCGTACATGTGCGAATCGCCGAACAGCGAGCCCTTCCAGCCGCCGAACGAGTAGTAGGCGACCGGAACGGGGATCGGGACGTTGATGCCGACCATGCCCACTTCGACCTCGAAGATGAACTGGCGCGCCGCGCCGCCGTCGCGGGTGAACAGCGCCACGCCGTTTCCGTACGGGTTCCGGTTCACCAGATCGACCGCCTGGTCGTACGTGTCGGCGCGTACCACCGAGAGGACCGGCCCGAAGATCTCGTCGCGGTACGCGTCCATCTCGGGCGTCACCTGATCCATGAGCGACACGCCGAGGAAGAACCCGGGACTCTCCTTGTACAGCGCGTGCTCGCGTCCATCGGTGATCACCCGCGCGCCCTGGGCACTGCCGCTGTCGAGGTACGACGCCACCTTGTCGCGGTGCTCGCGCGTGACGAGCGGCCCCATCTCTGACTCGGGATCGAGGCCCGGACCGACCTTCACCTTCGGCAGGCGGTCGGCGATCGCGTCGACGACCCGGTCCGAGACCTTCCCGACCGAGGTGACGACGGACACGGACATGCATCGCTCTCCGGCAGAACCGTACCCCGCCGAGACCGCCGAGTCGGCGACCATGTCGACGTCGGCGTCGGGCAGCACGATCATGTGGTTCTTCGCGCCCCCCAGCGCCTGCACGCGCTTCCCGTTCGCGGTGCCGTTCGCGTAGATGTATTTCGCGATGGGGGTCGAGCCGACGAAGCTCACCGCCGCGATGTCAGGGTGTTCGAGGATCGCGTCGACCGCGACCTTGTCACCGTGTACCACGTTGAACACGCCGTCGGGGATCCCGGCGTCCTTGAACAGCTCGGCGAGCACCAGCGACGGGCCGGGGTCCTTCTCGGATGGCTTCAGGAGGAACGTGTTCCCGCAGGCCATCGCGTTCGCGCACATCCAGATGGGAACCATGCCGGGGAAGTTGAACGGCGTGATGCCGGCGACGACGCCGAGCGGCTGACGGATCGAGTACACGTCGATGCCGGTGGAGACCTGCTCGCTGAACGCGCCCTGGAGCAGGTGGGGGATGCCGGTCGCGTACTCGACGTTCTCGAGCCCGCGTTGCACCTCGCCGACCGCGTCCGAGAGCACCTTGCCGTGCTGCAACGTGATCGCGCGGGCGATGTCGGTCTTGCGCTCCTCGAGGAGCTCGCGGATGCGGAAGAACACGTCCGCGCGCTTGGAAAGCGATGTGGCGCGCCAGCCGGGGAGCGCCTCCTTCGCCGCCTCGACGGCCTTCGAGACCTCCTGCGGCGTGGCGAAATCGACCTCGTGCGTCTGCTCGCCCGTCGCCGGGTTGTACACGGGTCCGGTTCGTCCCGACTCGCCGGGGACGATCTTGCCGCCGATCCAGAATCCGATCCGCTCCATGGTGAGCTCCCTTCGTTCGGGGAAGCGCGTTCCGATGCTAGCGCGCTTGAACGCGGCTCAGGAGGGCGGATGGCCCGGCGTTAGACTGCACGCTCCCGAACGGAGGGTCCACATGAGCGAGCTGAGCGCGCAAGAGATCGTCGATCTGAGCCTGCGACACACGCTCTATGACTGGCAGCAGCAGGGAACGACGCGACCCATCCCGGTCGCGTCGGCGCGCGGCTCGGAGTTCTTCACGGTCGACGGTAAGCGGTACCTCGACTTCAACAGCCAGCTCATGGGCGTCAACATCGGCCATGCGGACCCGCGTGTTGCGCAGGCGATCGCCGAGCAGGCGAAGGTCCTTCCGTACATCAGCCCGTTCATGACGACCGAGGCGCGCGCGAAGCTCGGGAAGAAGCTCGCCGACCTGCTGCCCGGCGACCTCGACAAGGTGTTCTTCACCCTCGGTGGCGCCGAGGCCAACGAGAACGCGATCCGCATCGCGAAGGCCGTCACCGGCAGGCAGAAGATCCTGGCCAGGTATCGGAGCTACCACGGCGCCACGTACGCCACGATCACGCTGACGGGCGATCCGCGCAGGTGGGCCAATGAACCGGGCATGCCCGGCGTCGTCCACGTCCTCGACCCGTACCACGGAACCGGGCGACCGGCGGACAACGCCGACGCGGCGCTCGCGTACCTCGAGGAGACGATCACGCTCGAGGGCCCGTCGACGATCGCGGCGTTCATCCTCGAGCCGGTCACCGGGACGAACGGCATCCTGATCCCACCGGAGGGATATCTCCAGGGCGTCCGCGAGCTGTGCGACCGACACGGGATCCTCCTCATCGCCGACGAGGTGATGTCGGGGTTCGGACGAACCGGCGAATGGTTCGCCGTGAACCACTGGGACGTCGTCCCCGACATCCTGACGATGGCGAAGGGATTGACGTCGAGCGCCGTCCCGCTCGGTGCCGTGGGACTCCGGCCGAACGTGTACTCGTACTTCGACGAGCACGTCTTCGCCGGCGGGCTCACGTACAACTCCCACCCGCTCGGACTCGCCGCGGCGCTCGCGACGATCCGCGTCTATGAAGAGGATGGCCTGATCGAGAACTCCCGCAAGCTCGGCGAGGTCATGGCCCGCCATCATCGCGAGCTGCACGACCGGCATCCCTCGGTCGGCCTCGTGAGGAACATCGGGCTGTTCGGCATCGTCGAGCTCGTCCGCGATCGAGCGACGATGGAGCCGATGGCGCCGTACAACGGCACGAGCGACGAGATGAAGGCGATCTCCAAGTTCCTTGACGAGCGCGGCCTCTACACGATGGTGCGGTGGAACGGCATCATGACGAACCCGCCGCTCTGCATCACCGAGGAGCAGCTGGCGGAGGGCTTCGGCATCATCGACGAGGCGCTGTCGTCGATCGAGTAGCTACGACACCGGTTGCGCGCCGCTGGCGCCTGCCTCGTACCACTCGAGCTCGTACAGGGATTCGAACCGAACCACGACATCGCCGGCGATCCACAGCTCGCGCGACCATCCGGTCGAGAGCGCGGTGAACCGCCACCGCTGAGCGGCGAATCTGCCGGCGGGCGTGTCGACGTCCTCGTCGCCGGCGAGCTCGTAGCGCTGCCGCTCTTCGCGTGGCTCGCACGTGACCGGCTCCAGGTAGATCACGTCGATCTCGGCGCTGCCGTTCAGTCGCTTCGTCGTCACCGCGTTGTATGCCGGCGACAGGTAATCCAGGTGCCAGTCGGACCCCCACCTCGTCGTCACGGGTTCGTCGTCGAGGAAGCCGCGCAGCGCGTCACCGTCGGCGGAGAGGAGGATGTGATGGGAACCGGTCTCGACGCGCGTACGCGCCGGCCGCCACGACGAGTCGACGGCGAGGTCGACGATCTCTCGATGCGGCGTGGGGTCGTTCGTGGCGATCTCGCCGAAGTACCGCCATCCCATCGGGCCTGGCGCGCACCGGAAATACTCGGTTCCGACCGCGCTGCCCTCGCCGTCGAGGACCGTGTATCGACCGACCGGCATCGGGCGATGGTATCGGCGTCAGAGCAGGCCGATGAGGTACCAGACGGCCGATGCCGACATCACCAGGAACGAGATGCCCACCAACGCGTTCGACGCGACGCCTCCCTTCTGCCGGCCCGCGGCCGAGGAGTTGGACAGGATCAGCATGAGGAGGATGAGCGGCGGCGCTGCGAGCCCGTTCAGGATGGCCGATAGGTACAGCGCTCGGATCGGCTCCAGCCCGTCCAGAGCGAACGCCGGCACCAGTCCATTCAGCACGTCGGACCAGTCGACCTCGATGAACGCCAACTCGAGCACGTACGCGAAGATCGACAGGGCGAGCCAGCGCAGGACGAGCGAGTAACGCTCGTACGACACGAAGAACTCGAGCGCGCAGATGCCCACCGCGAACGCGATGACCGCCAGGACGAACGGGACGGGCACCAGGAGTGCGAGCGCTTCGGCCATCGATCCGAGGTCGGCTCCGATGTTGAACGCGTTCGCGGACACGACGAGCACGACCGAGACCACCATGATGGGTCGGGCGAACCGCTCCTTGATCAGGGCGACGAGTCCCCGGCCGCTGGCCAGACCCAGTCGCGCCGCCGTTTCCTGTACCGCCGATGCCAGTGGCAGACAGAGCGGCGCCATCCACACGAGATCGAAGCGGAACATTGCGCCGACGTGTGAGTACGTGCCGATGCCGGCCGGGTCGTCGTCGGCGGCGCCGGTGATGAAACCCGGGCCCGTTCGTTTGAAGTATCCGAACCCGCGGAGCTGGTGTCGCACGCTCGAACGGGCACTCTTGGACACGAGACGTAGCATCGCGCAGATGCGCTGGTGGTTTCTTGGCGAACCGTGAAGCGGCGTCTCGGCGACGACATCGAGCTGGACGACGACGTCTCGAGGGTCGACGTCGACGCGGTGCACGCCGAGCTCACGACCGCGTACTGGTCGATCGGTCGGACTCGCCAGACGGTCGAGCGCCTCGTACGGGACGCGACGCGCGTGGTCGGGCTGTACGACGGCCACCGGCAGGTGGGGTTCTGCCGCGTCGTTTCGGACGGTGAGAAGTTCGCGTGGCTGGCCGACGTCTACGTGCTCCAGCCCTATCGCGGCCGAGGCCTCGGTGTGGAGCTGGTCCGCGAGGCCGTGGAGAACGGTCCGCACGCCGACCTCGCCTGGTACCTGAACACGCGTGACGCACACGGCTTGTACGAGCGGTTCGGGTTCGGTCCGCCCGATCCCGAGCGGTTGATGGTCAGGCCGCCGCGACGACCCACGAGCGACGCGTAGCATCGCGGCGTGCGCGTCGCACTCTGTCAGTCCAATTGCGGCGAGGACGTTGCGGCGAACGAGCGGCAGATCTTCGATCTGCTCGACGTCGCCGGCAACTCGGGAGTCGATCTCGCCGCACTCCCTGAGGTGTGGCCGTGTCAGGGGTCGGCGCAGCAAGTGCGGGCGGCGGCCGAGGCGCTCGACGGTCCGCGGGTGCAGCGACTCGCAGAGGTGGCCCTCCGGAACCGCATGTGGATCCACGGCGGGAGCGTGCTCGAGCTCGACGGCGATCGCGTATTCAACTCGAGCGTGCTGTTCGATCGTGCCGGCCAGCTCGTGGCGACGTACCGCAAGATCCATCTGTTCGACGCGGACCCGCCGGGAGGCGTCCCCAGCCGAGAGTCGTTCGTCTTTGCTCCCGGAGACGAGGTCGTGACGGCCGATACCGAATTCGGCCGGGTCGGGCTCACGATCTGCTACGACGTTCGGTTCCCGGAGCTCTTCCGTCAGCTCGTCGTCGGCGGTGCCACGATCGTGTTCGTGCCCGCAGCGTTCCGGTTCGAGACGGGGAAGGACCACTGGGACGTGCTCCTTCGCGCGCGGGCGATCGAAGATCAGGCCTTCGTCGTCGCGGCGGCCCAGTGGGGAACGTGGGGTCCTCCAGGCCGCGAGCGCAGGAACTACGGCAACAGCATGGTTGTCGACCCCTGGGGACGGGTCGTGGCTCGCGCGACCGACGGGGTCGGCGTGACCGTCGCCGAGCTCGATCTCGCGGAGGTCGGTGGGGTCCGAGAGAGCCTGCCGGCGCTCCGGCATCGCCGGCTCGGGCCTTCATGCTGAGCTTTAAGGTCGCAGCGCGCTCGTGCCGATAACGAGTTCGAAGGTTGGCGCAGGACCGGGTCTCCACGGAGCCCGATCTGCCGTGACCCTGATGAGCTGGAGGCCGGGTTGTCGCAGGTTCTCTCCGGGAGCAGGTCGCTTCGTGCGGCCGCTCAGCCTGTCTTCCTGGCTGCCGCCGCAGGCGTCGTAACCGACCTGTGGCGACATCGCGGTTCGCGCACCAAGCGCGCGGCCTGCGGCGTCGCCAAGTCAGACGGGAGGTTCTGAACGAGGTGACGGTCATCTTCTACGGCTAGCCCTCCCGACCTGGCTGTAGACAGAGACGCCCCGGTCAGAAGGACCGGGGCGTCTCGCATCTCCTGAACTGGACATCGACGTGATCGCATCGGTTGCGTCGACGTCGTTCTCGGATCGTACACACGCGGCGCTCGCGTCACGCCTCGTCGAGGTCTTCGGGCACGTCGACGTCGCGCGGCGCGTCCTCGTCGAGCGCGACCCACCGGACGCGTTCGGGTTCGGCGTCGAACAGCACTCGAGCGCCGATGTCGCCGCTCAGCGCTTCGACCTCCGGCCAGACGCTGCGGGCGAAGAGCGCCGGCCCCGGGCCGTCGCGGAACCGGATGCGCA
>OBLS010000870.1_pt1 | contig 11762 bp, 13 predicted proteins | sample 1519901 | NCBI WGS metagenome assembly OBLS01 (sample SAMEA3113585, study PRJEB22503) | soil metagenome
CGGTCGCCGTCCGCCGGCCGGCATGACCCCGCCCCGCTTCGTCGACGGCCATGAGCAGCTGCTTCCAGTCCTCTTGGCTCAGGTAGCCGCGAACAGCGGTCTGGAAGACGACGGTCAGGGCGCCCGGCAGGCGTTCGGCGAGCAGTTCCGGAAGCCGTTCGACAGCGTTGCCGCGCTCGAGCTCCGGAGGGTCGGCGCGCAGCGTCTGAACCGCCCGGTCGAGGCGGTCGAGGCGCTGGTGCTGGTCGGCCCAGACGAAGGACTTGAGCAGGAGCGCGTCGCCGGGCCGGGTCACGTCGAGCGGGGCGAGATCGATCCCGTGGTGCTGGCGGACACGGGGCGCGAGTCGTAGCAACCGGGCCGGAACCGGCCTGCGCCCCTCCCCGGAGAGCTCGACCTTCGCGCCGTCTCGTCCCCACTGTCCCTGCTCGTAGTGGTAGCGGTAGCGGTCCCACACGAGGTTGAGACCGGCACTCGGGCCGACCTCGAGCAGATCGAAGGTCTCGACGCCGGTCCGGCGGGCGATGTCGAGGAAGCCCGGAAGCAGCAGCCAGCTCCGTTGCACCTCGTTCGTCTGGACGCCCTGTGTCTGGACGAAGCGGCGAAGCCAGTCGCGCCGCTGCTCGAGCACCGGCACCGGGTCGCGCCAGGGATCGAGACCCTCGCTCAGCGCGAGGTAGTGAAGGCCGCCGAGCAGCTGCAACGGGCGGTCCCACCGCGCGTCGTCGAGGATCTCGCGGACAGCGGGCTCAGCCGCGAGCCGACGGCAGAGGTCGGCGTACAGCGGCGAACCCGTGTGCTCGCACTGCTCCGCCTGGTGAAGAAAGACCCGCTCGAGCTCGTCGGTGCTCAGCTTGCGAGCGCGGCCTTGGCCTGCTCGGCGATCGCGCTGAAGGCCGCAGGATCGTTGACCGCGAGCTCGGCGAGCACCTTGCGGTCGAGCTCGATCCCGGCCTTGCGGCAGCCCGCGACGAATTGGTTGTACGAAAGCCCCTCGGCGCGCGCCGCGGCATTGATCCGGATGATCCAGAGGCGCCGGAAGTTGCGCTTCTTCGCCTTGCGGTCGCGGTAGGCGTACTTGAGCGAGTGCTCGACCTGCTCCTTCGCGGCGCGGTAGCTCGAGTTCTTGCGGCCGACGTAGCCCTTCGCCGCCTCGAGCACCTTCGCCCGCTTCTTGCGGGCATGGACGGAGCGCTTCACGCGCGGCACTAGGACCGCTCCCTGCGCAGTCCGAGCATCCGCCGCACCTCGCGGGTGTCGGAGCCGGCTACTCCGTCTTGGTGGCGGAACCTACGCTTGCGCTTCGCGGACTTCTTCTCGAGCAGGTGGCTCTTCATCGCCCGGCGCCGCAGGACTTTCCCCGCCCCCGTGATCTTGAAGCGCTTCTTCGCTGCTCTTGACGTCTTCTGCTTTGGCATCTCTCGTCACTCCTGCGCTCTTGCTCGGCCCCAGCAACATGACCATGTTCCGGCCGTCGAGAAGCGGAGGCGATTCGACCACACCCAGCTCCTTGACGTCCTCGGCCAGCCGCATCAGGAGGTCGCGCCCCCGCTCAGGATGGCTGGTCTCCCGCCCCCGGAACATGATCGTGACCTTGACCTTGGCGCGCTGGTTGAGGAAGCGCACGACATGGCTCTTCTTGGTCTCGTAGTCCTGAGTCGCGATCTTCGGCCTGAGCTTGATCTCCTTGATCTGTACCTGGGACTGATGCTTGCGGGCGAGCTTGGCCTTCTGCTCTTCCTGGTACCGGTACTTCCCGTAGTCCATGACGCGGGCGACCGGGGGCCTCGCCTGCGGTGCAACCTCGACGAGGTCGAGGTTCTTGCCGTACGCGTAGTCGAGCGCCTCGCTCGTCGGTTTGATCCCGACCTGCGCACCGTCGTCGTCGATCAACCGCACCTCCGGAACCCGGATCCGCTCGTTGATTCTCGTCTGCGGCTCCGGCGCGGGCTCGGGACGGACGAACCGCCGCGGCCTCAAAGACTCGTCACCAAGCTCTTCTAGTCCTCCTTGTTAAACGACAAAACCGCTGCAAACAGCGGCCTCTGGTGTTCTCGGCTCGCTTGAACCCCTGAGGCGCGAGGCCTGGGAGGTGAGGAACGGGTGTGCCCCTGCTTGCAGGATTCACACGTTAGCAGTCAGTTCTCCGAGGAGTTCATCGAAACTCAGGGTCGACCGCTCGCCGCCGCGCTCACGCACGGCGAGTTCTGTTTCGGACTCACGGTCGCCGTAGACGACGACGTAGGGCACCTTCTCGACCTCGGCGTCGCGGATCCGCTTCCCGACGGTTTCGTCCCGCTCGTCGACCTCGACGCGAAACCCTCCGAGCTTCTCGGCTAGCTCCCGCGCAGCGGCGCGGTGGTCCTCGCCGACGGGAATGATCCGCACCTGCACCGGCGCCAGCCAGAGCGGGAACGCGCCGGCGTAGTGCTCGGTCAGGATCCCGATGAAGCGCTCGAAGGAACCGAAGAAGGCGCGATGGATCACGAAGACCGGGTGCTCGCGGTTGTCGGCGCCCATGTAGGTGAGGCCGAAGCGGGCCGGCATCTGCGCGTCCAGCTGGATCGTGCCGAGTTGCCATGACCGGCCGAGCACGTCGGTCATGTGCAGGTCGATCTTCGGGCCGTAAAAAGAGCCCTCTCCCTCGCCGACGAAGTACGCGATGTCGTGCCGCTCGAGCGCCCGCACGAGCTCTGCCTCGGTGAAGTCCCACTCCTCGTCGGCCCCGAGCTTGTTGTCGGGACGCGTCGAGAGCTCTGCCCGCGGCTCGAGCTCGAACAGGCCGTAGAGGTACCTCAGGTACTCGAGCGTCCCGTCGAGCTCAGACTCGATCTGGTCCCGCGTGCAGAAGATGTGCGCGTCGTCCTGCGTCACATAGCGGACGCGCGTGAGCCCGTGCAGGGTTCCCGCGAGCTCGTTCCGATGCAGCGGCGCCGCCTCCGCATACCGCAGTGGCAGGTCGCGGTAGCTCCGTAGTGCGCTGCCGAAGAGCAGCATGTGCCCCGGGCAGTTCATGGGCTTGATCGCGTACAGATGCTCGTCGTCGAGCGGGATCAAGAACATGTTCTCCCGGAACTTCTCCCAGTGCCCGGAGGTCACCCAGAGCGCCTTGTCGTAGATGAGCGGCGTCTTCACCTCCGAGTAGCCCCGGCGTGCGTTCTCACGGCGGCGAAGGGCCTCGAGCTGGTCATAGATCACCATCCCCTTCGGGTGCCAGAACGGCGAGCCCGGCGAGTGCTCGTCGAAGTGGAAGAGGTCGAGCTCGATGCCGAGCCGACGGTGATCGCGTCGTTTGGCCTCCTCGAGGCGCTCGAGGTACTGCTTCAAATCCGCCTCGTCGTAAAAGGCGGTGCCGTAGATCCTCGTCAGCTGGATGTTGCGCTGGTCGCCGCGCCAGTAGGCGCCCGCGAGGCCGGTCAGCTTGATCGCCTTGATCGGCCGGGAGTCCTGGAGGTGCGGGCCCCGACAGAGGTCGGTGAAGTCGCCCTGCGTGTACAGCGAGATCTCTCCCTCCGCCATGTCGACGAGCTCGACTTTGTAGTCCTCGCCCTCCTGCTCGAATCGCGTTCGAGCTTCGTCGCGAGAGATCTGTTGGCGCTCCCACGCCCGCCCCTCGGCGAGCTCACGCCGGATCTCCTCCTCGATCCGTTCGAGCGCGTCCTCGCCGATTGGCTCCGGGAACTCGAAGTCGTAGTAGAAGCCGTTCTCGATCGGCGGCCCGATCGCGATTTTCACGCCCGGATAGAGGCGGCGAACGGCCTCTGCCAGGAGGTGCGCAGCGGAGTGGCGCAGGACGGCGAGCGCGTCGGGGTCCTCTTTGTCGCGCGTCGTCAGGATCTGGATCTGCTGGCCCTCTTGGAGCGGCAGGCGCAGGTCCTGGACGCGACCGTTCGAGCGCACCAGTACGGCCTCCTCGGCCAGTTTCGGGCCGATTGCGGCGGCCGCGTCGAGCCCGGTTGCGCCCTCCGGGAGTTCAAGTTCGGACGAATCGGGAAGGATCACCCGCATGGAGGAGACGGTACCGCAGCACCCACGCGACGACGATCGCAACGAGGAGGCCGAAGGGACTCCGATTCCGGACCCGGAGGAGGAAGACACGACCGCCGAGGACGATCCACAGGCGGACTGACCAAAGGAGGAGCTATGGGCAAAGGCATTCGCGAGGTCATGACCTCCAACCCGTGCTCGATCGACGCCGACAAGCCGGTCGCCTACGCGGCGCAGATGATGCGCGACGAGGACGTCGGGCTCGCGCCGATCGTGGAGGGCGATCGCCTGGTTGGAACGCTGACCGACCGCGACATCGCGATCCGCGTGGTCGCGGAGGGGAGAGATCCGGAGTCGACGACCGTACGCGAGGTCGCCTCCACCGACCTCGTCACCGTCGACCCGCAGCAGGATCTCGACGAGGCTGTCCGCCTGATGGCGCAGCACCAGGTGCGGCGGATCCCGGTCGTCGAAGAGGACGGCCGGCTGGTCGGTGTCGTCGCGCAGGCAGATGTCGCGCGGCAGGCAGACGACCGCCTAACGGGCGAGGTCGTCGAGCAGATCTCCCAATAGTCCTTACAGAGCCGAGAATCCCCACCCCCGGGGATTCTCGGCCTGCTAAACGATTTCCGACTATCAGCGAGCTACGGCCATACCGGACCCGCGCCCATGAACAGGGCAAGGGTCGTGAGCGCCGCAGCGATGATTGCAGGACGAGCGATCACCGGGACCTCCCTTCAAGCAGTTGCAGGACAGGTCCCGGGCCCGGGAAGCCCTTAGTATAGGAGGGTAGAAGCCGTGCCGAGACGGAAGTCAACACATGTCGACGACCCCGCTGCGGTAGGCCGGCGGCTCCGCGACGCACGTGAACGCGCGGGCCTGAGCCAACGCCAACTGTCGTTCGAGGGCTGCTCGCCTGCGTACATCTCGCGCATCGAAGCCGGCGAGCGAATCCCCTCGCTGCAGCTCTTACGCGAGATGGGTCGGCGCCTCGGCGTCAGCGAAGACTGGCTCGCGACCGGGCTCGACCGTGACCTGCTGGCCGAAGATCGGACGCTCCTCGATGCCGAGATCGCGTTACGGTTCAACGAGCTCGACACGGCGGAGGAGCTCTATTCCCGGGTGCTCGACTCTGCGACGACGAACAACGAGCGGGCTCGCGCACTCGCGGGTCTCGGTCAGATCTCTTTCGAGCGCGGCGAGCCGCGCCGCGCCGTTCAGTCTCTCGAGCAGGCTCTCTCGCTGGCGCGCACCGAGGCCGCCGACCAGCCCTCCCTAGCCGACACGCTCGGGCGCGCGTACGCGATGCTCGATGACCTCGAACCCGCGATTCGCCTCTTCCGCCAGTCGCTCGACCGGGCCTGCGCCCAGAAGAACACACCCGAGGCCGTTCGGTTCGGCGTCTTGCTCGCCAACGCCTATATCGACAACGGCGAATTCAGCGAGGCGGAGGGCGTTCTCAGACAGACGGTCGAGAAGGCCGAGAACGCGCGCGATCCCATCTTCCGGGCCCGCATCTACTGGTCGCTCTCCCGACTCCACGCGCTACAGGGCGAAGCGAGCGCTGCTGTGGGCTACGCGCGAAAGGCCTTGGAGTTACTGGAATTGACCGAGCACACGACGTATGCCGCGCGCGCCCATCAGTTGCTCGCGCACGTCGAGCTCGACCGCGGGAATGCAGAGGTGGCGCTCGACCTCCTCGACCGAGGGCTTCCCCTCGTCGAGGAAGGGGGTAACCGGGTCGAGCACGCGTTGTTCCAGCTCGAGCGCGCGAGGGCACTCGTTCAGCTCGCCCGTGGAGACGAGGCGGCGCGCCTCGCGACCGAAAGCATTCGGCTGCTCGAGGACGCTTCCCCGGCCGACGCAGGCCGCGGGCATGTCGTCGTCGGCGATGTCTACGACGGCCTCGGCGACCGCGCGCGTGCGATCGAGACGTACGAGCGCGCCGCCGACCTCCTCTCGGTCAACCCGAATCGCTACCTCCTCGAGGTCTATGCGAAGCTCGCGGACCTGCTCGAGGCCGAAGGTCGGAAAGACGACGCGCTCGAGGTGCTCAAGAAGGCGGTCGCGGCTCAGGGCCGCACCGGCGCGCTCCAGCACTAAAAACGTAGGAGCCTCCAAAACCCCAGACAAGTAAGGGTTCCGGCCCCTTTCGGGCTACTTGGGGTGTCATCTGCGGAGGGAGCGGTCGCCGTCGCTCATTCGGAAACAGCCTCGAAACAATTCATTGCAGTCACGGCTCTGGGACTCGCGCTGGTCGCGACGGGAGTCGCGACCGCGTACACGAAGCCGAAACCGGGCGAGCTCCGCGCGTTCAGACCGGAGGCGGACACATACGTCAGCGCAACGCAGCCCGATAGGAACTTCGGCCACTCGCAGTTGCTCCGCGCCGACGCTTCGCCGAAGCGGACCGTCTACTTGAGGTTCCGGCTCAGACCGCTAAAGGGGGAGATCACGAGCGTGACGCTCCTCCTCCACGCCCAGGCCGGATCCGGCGCGAGCTTCCAGGTCCGACGGGTCTATCGGGACGAATGGCGCGAGCGGAACGCGACCTTCCGGAATGCACCGCCCCTCTCTCTGCGGTACGCCTCGTCCAAGCCCGTGCAACGCGCTGCCTGGAGCGCGGTTGACGTCAGCTCCTTCGTCACCGACGACTCGCCGTTGGTGAGCCTCGCGGTCACGACGAGGACTCCGCTCGGCGTCGTCTTCGAGAGTCGCGAGTCGAACCAGGGCCCGAGGCTCGTCGTGAGGACCGCCGTGGCATAGGGCGGAGGGCCGGCCGCCGCCTTCGTAGAATCCTCGAGTGCGCCCCCGGCCGGCACGACTCGACCGGCTGCCTCCGCAGTACTTCACGGCGCTCCTCGCTCGCGTCGCGGCGGCGGCTCAGGCGGCGGGTGATCCGCTCGTCGATCTCGGCCGCGGGAATCCTGAGGTTGGCCCGCCGCCGCACGTCATCGACCGGCTGGCCGAAGTGGCGCGGGAGCAGAGGGCGCACGGCTACCCACCGTTTCGGGGCCTGCCGGCGCTGAGGGAGGCGATCGCAGGGCGCTACAGCGCCGTCTACGGGGTCGAGCTCGATCCGGAGACCGAAGTCGCGATCGTCCCAGGAACGAAGACGGCGCTCGTCGAGCTGGCGATCGTGCTCGCCGAGCGTGGAAGCCGCGTGCTGCTTCCCGATCCCGGCTATCCGGACTACCCATCCGGCGTCGCTCTCGCCGGGGCGAGCCTCGAGCCGCTGCTACTCGATGCCAATCGCGGCTGGGCCCCGCTCTGGGACCAAGCGCCGCGGAACGACGTCGCTGCCGTGTACCTCAACTATCCATCCAACCCGTGCGCAGTCGCCGCGCCGCCGGATGTTTTCGCCGACGCGGTGCGCTTCGCCGCGGATACCGGCGCTGCGATCGTCCACGACTTCGCGTACGGAGACCTCGTCTTCGACGGCCGACGAGCGGAGAGCTTCCTCGCCGCCGAGCACGCCAAGGCCCACGGCGTCGAGATGTTCTCGATGTCGAAGAGCTACGGGATGGCGGGCTGGCGCCTCGGGTTCGTCGTCGGCAACGCAGAGATCGTCGAGCGGATCGACTTGATCCAGGATCACGCGCGGGCCGGGATCTTCGTCGCGGTGCAGGAGGCGGGGATCGCGGCGCTGACCGGGCCGCAGGAGTCTGTGGCCGAGCGGCGCGACACTTACCAGCGGCGGCGGGACCGCGTGCTCGAAGCTCTGGCGGGAACGGGTGTAGGCGAGCCTGTCTGCGAAGGGACGTTCTACCTCTGGATTCAACTCCCCGAAAACGTGTCGCTGGAGCGCCTACTGGAGGAGCATCGTGTGGCAGTTGCTCCGGGGGAGGGCTTCGGAGCGTCGGGAACAGGTTGGGCGCGGCTTTCGGTGGCAGTCACGGACGAGCAGCTCGAGCTGGGGCTCGAGCGGCTCGTCCGCGCGTTTCGCTAGATCGTCAGCGCGCCGCGGCAGATACCGCCGGCCGCAGCTCGCGCCACGGCGACGATGCGGTCCGTCCCCGCGGGATTCCGGATGCGCCGGTTGAGCTCGAAGGAGCCGCTGGGCGGCCTCGTGACCCTGGCGCCGCGGAACACGACGACGCCGTCGCGCGTGATCACGACGTTCCACCGCCGTCCCGAGACGTTCTGGTCGACCTCGAACTCGACCTCGACCAAGCCGTCGTCGTGCTTCGCTTTCAGCTTCCAGTTCGCGCCGTTCGAGCACTTGCCGGTCTTGATCACACCGGGATCGCCCCTGGCGGGAGCGACGCCCGGAAGCGCCGCGGCGACGAGCAGTGAGGTGAGCAGAATCAGCGTTCGCATGGATCCCCCTTTCGGCTTCTTCCACGCTAGGGGAACCCCGGCAACGCCTTGGCGAGGGCTTGGTTAAGCCTTGGCCAAACCTCTGGCAAGCCCGGCCAGGGCCTCCTTCATCACCTGTTCAGGGCTGTTCTCGAAGTCTTCGTCGCCTGCCTACTCCAACTCGATTGCTGTGGCGGGCGGCGCCCAGCCCTGCTCTTCGTCGAGCTCGCCGCGCAGACGCCGGGCCAGCTGCCGGTACGCCTCGGCCTCGTCGGCGGCGATCGCAACCATGCGCTCGTGCGCGGGTCCCTCCGCGAGCGCGGCCCAGGCTCGAACGATCACGTAGGGCTCGTCGAACCACTGGAAACCTTCGCGGTCGGTACCGCGGAGCGTCCATCCTTCGGGCAGCTCGGCCTCGGCCTCTTGGCGCGCAGCCGCGAGGTTTGGATCGACCACTTTCTCGCGTCGCCAAAGCGGCACGGCAAGACTCTACTCGTGAAGATCCTGCTGGAGGGGCGACCCGGCATCGGCAAGACGACCGTCGTTCGACGCCTCACCGAGTTGCTGCGCGACGCGGGACTGGTCCTCGGCGGCTTCGTGACCGAGGAGCTGCGCGAGGGCCGCCGCCGAGTCGGATTCTCCGTCGAGACGCTCGACGGCGGCCGCGCCGTCCTCGCTCATGTGGATCTGGCAGGGCCGCCGCGGGTCGGGAAGTACGGCGTCGACCTCGCTGCGTTCGAGCGCCTGGCGCTGCCGGCACTGGCGCGAGCCGAGAAGGCGGAATTCGTCGTGATCGACGAGCTCGGGAAGATGGAGCTCGCCTCAGCCGCGTTTCGCGCAGCCGTCGCCGACCTGTTCGAGCAGCCCGCGCGGATCCTCGCGACCGTCCAGATCGCCCGAAATCCCCTTACGGACGAGCTGAAGGGCCGGGCCGACGTGGAGACGGTCCGCGCCAGCGCGGCGAACCGCGGTGAGCTGCCTGCGCGACTGGCGGAGCGGATCCTCGCGCGAGCCTCATGCCCGTGCTGAAGGACGTTGGGATCGAGCTTTCGGGCAAGCCGGAGATGCTGGAGATCCACAGCATCATCAAGCGCTAAAGACGAGTCGCGTAGCGGCTCGCCCCGAAAGGGGCGCTTCTCGTTTCTACTGGCCTCGGATAGGCAGGATGCGTCGATGCAGATCTTTCTGGAGACCGAGCGCTTGGTGTTGCGACGGTTTACCGAGGACGATGTCGACAACCTCGTCGAGCTCGACAGCGATCCGGACGTGATGCGCTTCATCAACGGCGGTCGGCCGACGCCGCGCCAGGAGATCGAGCGCGACGTCCTGCCGGCGTTCCTCGGTTACTACGAGCGCTTCGCCCGATACGGCTTCTGGGCCGCCGTAGAGAAGGCGACTGGGCGATTCATAGGTTGGTTCCACTTCCGGCCAGCGGCGGCTGCCCACCCCGACGAAGTCGAGCTCGGCTACCGGCTGCGCAAATCGGCCTGGGGACAGGGCTATGCCACCGAAGGCTCGCGCGCGTTGATCCACAAGGGATTCGCCGAACTTGGCGTGAAACGCGTAGTCGCATCCACGATGGTCGTAAATGTCGCGTCGCGGCGCGTGATGGAGAAAGCGGGCCTGAGGTTTGTGAGGACGTTTCACCAGCCGTGGCCCGACTACATCGAAGGCGAGGAGGAAGGCGACGTCGAATACGCGCTGCTCAGATCAGAGTGGGAGCAGCCGACCGCAGGAGCGGACGTCGGGACGCATACCGCGAGTAAGTAGTCCGGGGCCTGAGGCGTTCAACGGACTGGAGCTCTGACCTCGTCGCGCGCGCAGCGGGCTCTGCGATATGGGTCGAGTGGGGCGGCGCCAGTGTGCGCCGCCCCACGTGGGAAACGACTAGAACGGACAGTTCCCGGGTGCCGGTACGCGATCGCCGCGATCACGGCTGCCTTCATGACTTCTCAATTCCTCGATTTAAGGCAGACCTCATTCCAGTCAACTAGCCACGTTCGCGCAGATCACCTGAACGGTGAGCGACCAAGTGCGGCCCGTCCCTGAGGAATCCTGCGCTTCCCCGCACCAGCCCCCTTCGAAGATGAAACTCGAAAGCAGGTGCGGCGACTAGACATCGGGCGGGCCTGCCCAAAAAATGCCTGCGCCTCCAGCGATGATGGTCTTTCCGCTGGGGCATGGGACCGTGAGCTGTTTTGTAAACGGCTGCATCGCGTGCGGTCGACTGTTTCACGACTTGGTAGCCGCTAATCCCCGCCGGCCCCGGCGGTCCTTGAGTACCTTGAAAGCCTTGGGGCCCCTGCGGGCCCTGAGCGCCAGGAGTGCCGGCCGGGCCACGGGCGCCGCGTGGCCGGGGGGAAGCTGGCCACGGTTGAAGTCCCGCTTGGTCTCGAACGGCAACCACGCGCAAGATGCCTTCTCGCAAGCGGGATCGCCGGGGTGCCACGCTGAAACGGAACGTGGGCGGATTGGTCGGCGTCCCGTCCTCGCCCTTGAGCCTGAACATGAAGGCCATTCGGTCTCCCTTCGTGGTCGGCCGGGACCGAACGGCTTTCGAGAGCGCATCGCGGCAGGCCGAGCCGTTCAACGCTTAGCTTGGGCTCTCTGCGATCATCGCGCTGATGCAGCGCTTTACGGTCACGATCGAGGGCGCGGGTTGGACTGATGTCCAGGTGCTCGAGCTCCCGCGCCTTCCCCGCGCAGGAGAGCTGATCGAAACGAAGTACGGGACCTGCCTCGTGACTCACTCGGAGTCGACAGCGAATGCGGAGCCCTTCGCCGGGAAGATCGTCTGCTCGAACAGTTGACGCGAGGGTCGAGCGCCTGCCGTAAGCGGCCGTCGGCCAAATAGGTCAGCCGGCGTCGCTGAATCCCGCTCGTCGCACTCCGGGCAGTAGACCGCGACCTTGCCGAACCGAAGTGACAGCGCTCGCCCGGACGCGGACACCGACCGCAGTCGATGCGAGAGCTCCTCGCCCGTCACGAACCGGCTAAACGTGGGATCCTCCGTCGTATCCTGAGAGGAGGAGCGATGCGGGCAATCCTTGGTCTGGTCGCGGTGACGCTGGGTGCCGCGGCGCTGGCTGGCACCGCTGCCGCCGATGCGTCCTACCACACAGAACGTCTGGAGCTGGTCGGCTTAGCCGGCGCGCCTGGCGGCGGGATGGTCGTGAACGTCCATACGAACGGCCAGCAGGTGTACGCGCACGAGATCTACACGCTACGCCACGCTGTCCCGGGGACGTACCAGGTGATCCTGAACGTGTTCCCGACGAGCCTCGACTGCACGGGTATGGCTCTCGCCTTGCCTACGGCGACGCTCGAGACCAACGCGCGCGGGAACGGGCGAGCCGACGTGAAGTTCACTCCCGAGGACGTCACCGGATTTCGCGGGATGACGTTCAGCCTCAGCTGGACGGTCACCGGGCCGGCGACGTACGTCACGGGCTGCACGGTCGTCGTGCTGGACTAGC
>OBLS010000871.1_pt1 | contig 11751 bp, 10 predicted proteins | sample 1519901 | NCBI WGS metagenome assembly OBLS01 (sample SAMEA3113585, study PRJEB22503) | soil metagenome
GCCTCGCGGTCCTCCCAGCACTCGAAGATGTTGGGACAGCCGGCTTCCTGGCAGACGGTGTGCAGCCCCTCCCGCTTGACCAGGGACTGGAGCTCGCGGTACTCGGGACCCATCCGAGCCGTCGTCTTGATCCACGACGGCTTCTTCTCTATCGGCGTCGCGCTGTTGCGCACCTCGAGGCGCAGCAGTCGACGGCCTTCGGGTGCGACGCTCACACGGTCAAGCCTACGCCGCGGGCCCCACGGCGCCGGCGTCGACGGGCGCGGCGAGCAGGCCGGGCAGGTGACGTTCCACCACCGGCAGGACCTCCTCGACGACGACCGGCCGGCCGAGCTCGGCCGACAACGACGTGACGCTCGCGTCGGCGATGCCGCACGGCACGATCCGGTCGAACCAGGCCAGGTCGCAGTCGCAGTTGAGCGCGAACCCGTGCATGGACACGCCCTGGGCGACGCGGAGGCCGATCGCGCCCAGCTTGCGGTCCGGCCCGCGGCCGTCAGCCGGAATCCACACGCCGCTGCGTCCCTTGACCTCGACCCGGCCGGCCGCGACGCCGAAGTCGGTGCAGACGTCGATGAGCACCTGCTCGACCCGGCGGACGAACGCGACGACGTCGACCGGATCCGGCAGCCGGACGATCGGGTAGCCCACGATCTGCCCAGGGCCGTGCCAGGTGATCTTGCCGCCGCGGTCGACGTCGATCACCGGGGCTCCGGGGTCCAGCAGGGGGCGTTCGTGCGGCTCGGTGCGCTTCCCGGCGGTGAAAACGGGCTCATGCTCGAGCAGTAGGACCGTGTCGTCGATCTCTCCAGCAACGCGTGCTGCGTGCATCCGCCGTTGCTCGGCCCACCCGATCTGGTAGGGAACAGGAGCCTCGTGACGGACCACCCGAAGAGCGCTCATGCGGCCAAGGCTACGCGCTCGCCGCGGGCCGCCGGCAGCGCGCGTTTCGAGCGCCGGGAGCGCGGGCAAGCGGTGTGTATGACCCAGAAGCAGACGCAAGCGGCCCGGCGGAACGTCAAGAAGGCACAGCAGGCCGCCCGGGCGAAGAAGACCATCGCTCACCTGCCGAAGGAGACCCGACGGGACCTCGGCCGGCAGGCAGCCAAGTCCCGCCAGCGTGGGGGTTCGCCGGGCCACAACCTGGAGGACAGGACGCGACAGGACCTCTACGACGTGGCGAAGGCGAGAGGCATCCGAGGCCGGTCCAAGATGGGCAAGTGGGACCTGATCGAGGCGATCCGCCGCGCGAGCTGAACCAGCAGCGCGGGGCTGACTCTCCTAGGCGAGCTCGGGATCGAGGCGTGTCTCGACGACTCCGCCTGCGCTCTTCTCGACGCGGTAGGCAGCTGCACCTTCCCGTTCGGCATAGGTCCCGACGAGTTCAGTCCTCTCGTACAGCAGTCCCGCTCCGTCGTCGGTCGCGTAGGACGTCGGCAGGGTGCCGTCACCGACCAGGGCGTGCAGCAGCGGCCGGCGCTGCTCCTCGGAGTCGTAGTGGACGCCGTTCCCGTACGGCAGCAGCGCCAGGCCGTCGGTGACCCCGCGCAGGTCCGGGCCGAACGAGTCGGTGGTGCCGCCCGTGTGCCAGCAGATCGACCCGGCCGAGACGCCGGACAGCACTACGCCGGAGGTCCAGGCCTCACGCATCACGTCGTCCACACCATGTACCCGCCACACGGCGAGCAGGTTCGCGACCGAGCCACCGCCGACCCAGATCACGTCCTGGCCGAGCAGGTGAGAGCGGACATCCGCGACGTTGGGCATCGTGAACAGTTGCAGATGCGAGACGTCGACGGACCAGCCCGAGAACGCGGCGTAGATCCGCTGCACGTTGCCCACGTCGTCACCGGTCGCCGTGCCCACGAAGCACAGCTTCGGGCGATCCGCTCCCGAGGTCCGGAGGGCGAGCCGAACCAGCCCGGACGGCGCGAGGTTGTTGCGCTCGTCGTGGGTGAATCCACCGCTGGTAGCGAGAATCGTGGGCGTTCCGGGCACGTCCACCTCCGGTCGTCGCGTCGAAGACGCTGTGGACAGTACCCGGGCGGGCCACCCGCACCCGGCGCGCATTTGGGACCATGGGCGGATGGACTTCCCCGTGTACGTGCCGGGCTACGCCGTGGACGGGCAGCTCGGCACGGGTGGCGACGGCACTGTCTGGGTCGCCCGCGAGGAGGCCACGGGTCGCCACGTCGCGCTCAAGCTGATCGACATCGCGGATCCGAACGCCCGCGAGCAGGCCCGACGAGAGGCGGCATTGCTGACGGCGATCGAGCATCCCCACGTGCTGCCGATTCTGGGCATCGCCGACACGCCCGACGCCCTCGTCCTGGTGCTGGCCTTGGCCGGCGGCGGAAGCCTCGCGGACCTCTTGGCGGTCCGCGGGACGCTCCCGCCGGGCGAGATCGTGACTGTCTGTGCCCCCATCGGCCAGGCGTTGGCCGATCTGCACGCCCGCGGCCTGGTCCACGGCAACGTCACGCCGGCCAACGTGGTTTTCACGGCCGACGGTCGCCCGATGCTCGCGGATCTCGGCATGTCCAGGCTCGGCGGAGAGTTCCGTACCGAGGTGCGCATGACCGACGGCTTCGTCGCCCCCGAGGTCCAGGCGGGATATCCACCCCAGCCGGGTTCGGACGTCTACGGGCTGGCCGTGATCGCCATGCGCTCGCTGACCGGCTACGTCCCGGCCCATGCCGTGGTGCTCCCGGGCATCCCGCCTGCGACCCAGGGCGCGCTCGCTCAGGCGCTGCATCCCGATCCGACGCGCCGTCCCGACGCGATGGCGCTGTCGAATGCACTGTTCGCGCTGGCCGATCCGGAACCGATCATGCTGGTGTCCGACACCGGCACGATCCGGCCCGTCCGGCCGTTGCCCGACGACGACGACCAGCCCAGACACCGCTCCACCCGCCCCCTAATCGATGAGGGCGACGACATCGACGACGCGCTCGGGGCGGCGGCCGCGACGCCCCCAACCGGGCGCCGGGCAAGCCGGGCCAGGTCGGCGGGCCCTCAGCCGGAGTCGCCCGGGCGCCGTACCCGCAGTCCGGCGAGCTCGGCCACAGCCGCCCCGGACGAAGACGTGCAGGCTCCGGCTCCACGCCGGCGGGCACCGCCTTCGACCGAGGTCCCCACCCGCGGTCGGCGCCGGGACATCGTGGCCCGCATAGCGCTCGTGATCGCGGTGCCGGTCATCCTGGCCGGAGCCGTCTTCGCCGCCCTTCAGTGGCGCAACGGCGATGATCCGTCCACACTTCCGAGTGCCGACCGGCTCACGGCACCCGCCGACGCGGACGTGCCGGTGGACCTGTGCGGCGGTCCACAGCCGGCACCCACTGAGCAACCACCCGCGGTGACCGATTGGACCCAGGTGGTCGAGTCGCTGTACTCGCTGCGCACGCAGGCGTTCGCCGAGTTGGACGCCACCTTGCTCTGCGACGTGTACACGCCGACGAGCCCGGTGCTCTCCCGAGACGCCAACCTGCTCCAGGCATACGCCGACGCCGGCGGCCGGGTCGACGGCCTGGCATTCGAGGTCGTGACCGCCGAGCTGGTGTCGCAGGAGGGAGGCCGGGTGGTGCTGGCCATCACCGACCGGCTACCGCCGTACCAACTGGTCGACGACGATGGTGAGGTCGTCGCCGAGTGGGAGGGCCTTCCCGAGGAGACCTGGCAGGCCGAGCTCGTTCCCGCTCCCGACGCCTCAGGCTGGCGATTCAGCTGACTACCGCAGGGCCGCGGTGACGACGGAGTGCGCGTCGGGGTGCTCGAACTCGAAGCCGGCGTCACGGAGGCGGTTCGGCGCGAGGCGCCAGCTGGTGAGGACCTCGTCGGCGAGCTCCCCGTAACGAATCCGCAGCAAGAACTCCGGCACGGGTAGCAGCGTCGGCCTGCCCAGCGCCTGTGCGAGCACCCGGCTGAACTCGGCGTTCGTGACCGGCTCCGGGGCCGCGAGGTTGTACGGTCCGGAGCATCCATGGGTCTCGACCAGGAACACCAGGGCTCGGACCGCGTCGTCGAGGGAGACGGGGCTCCAGTACTGACGGCCGCCGGCAAGCGGGCCGCCCAGACCGTTGCGGAACCGCGGCAGCATCCGGGCGAGCGTCCCACCGCGACGCGACATGATCAGGTGGGCGCGCGGGTGACACACGGCGATGTCTGCCTTCTCGGCCCGGACGGCGGCGGCCTCCCAGTCGCGGCACAGGTCGGCGAGAAACCCGTCGCCGGCCGGTTCGTCCTCGTCGATGGCCTCGGATCCATGCTCCGAACCGTAGATACCGGCGGCGGACATCGAGACCAGCACGCGTGGGCGGTCGTCCATCTGGGCGAGTGCCGTGGCAAGGGTGCGCGTCGTGCGGACTCGGCTGTGGTAGATGATCTGCTTGTATGCGGCGGTACCACGCTGGCCGCGCAGGTCGGCGCCCGCCACGTTCACCACGGCCTCGACGCCGTCCAGCGCCGGGAGCTCCACGTGCGCGGTGGCCGCGTTCCAGAAGACCTCGTCGGTGGACTCCGGGGGTCGGCGCACCAGGCGGACGACCCGATGGCCCCTCGACGTCAGGGAGCCGCAGAGCGCCGTGCCGATCATCCCGCTCGCGCCGAGGATCGCTACCCGCATGAGTCCGTCATGCCCGCGAGCGTCGGCGTCAGATCCCCAGGTCGCCCTCGAACTGCCCGCCTTCGAGCCGCTGCTTGATCGTGGCGAGGAATCGGGCGGCATCCGCGCCGTCGACGAGCCGGTGGTCGTACGTCAGCGAGAGGTACGCCATCGAGCGGATGGCGATGCTGTCGGCGCCGGTCTCGTCGGTGATGACGACCGGCCGCTTGACGACCGTGCCCGTGCCGAGGATGCCGACCTGTGGCTGGTTGATGATCGGCGTGTCGAACAGGGCGCCACGGCTGCCGGTGTTGGTCAGCGTGAACGTCCCGCCGGAGAGCTCGTCCGGCATGATCTTGTTGTTGCGCGTGCGGTCGGCCAGGTCGGCGATCTTTCGCGCCAGGCCGGCGATGCTGAGATCACCTGCTTCGCGGATGACCGGCACGAGCAGGCCACGCTCGGTGTCGACGGCGACACCGAGGTGCTCGGCATCGAAGTAGGTGATCTCGCCCTTGTCGGTGTCGATCGTGGCGTTGACGTTCGGGTGTGCCTTGAGCGCCTCGACCGCGGCCTTCGCGAAGAACGGCAGGAACGACAGCTTGACGCCCTCACGTGCTTCGAAGCCGGCCTTCGCCCGCTGGCGCAGTCGGGCGATCGCGGTCACGTCGACCTCGACGATGGTCGTGAGCTGTGCCGAGACCTGCAGCGACTCGACCATCCGCCGCGCGATCGTCGCGCGCAGACGCGACATCTTCTCGGTCGTCCCACGAAGGGCCGACGCAGCGGGCGCGGCAGCACTCGGCCGCGCAGGTGCCGCCGCCGCCGCCGCCGGCGCCGGCTGCGCGGCCGTCTTCCGTGCCTGCTCGGCCGCAGCGAGCACGTCCTGCTTCCGGATCCGTCCGCCGACCCCGGTGCCGGTGAGTCCGGCCAGGTCCACGCTGTGCTCGGCGGCCAACTTGCGCACCAGCGGCGTGACGTAGGGGGAGCCGTCGCCGGACGGGCTCTCGGCACCGGGCGGCGCCTGGTCGGCGGCTGCCGGCTGGCGGGCGGGCGGCGCTTGCTTTGCCGGCACCGGCCTATCCGGCTGCCCCTGTTCGGCCGGCGCCTGTTCGGCCGGCGCCTGTTCGGCCGGTGCCTGTTCGGTCGGCTCGGCCTGCTCGGCCGACTGCGCCTCGGCGGCGGCGCGTTCGCGCGCTTCGCCTTCCAGAGGCGTTTCGGCCTGCTCCGCCGCCTGCGCCGGCGCCTGGTCTGCCGGAGCCTGGGGCCGGCCGTCCGAGGAGTCGGCCGATCCGATGACGGCGAGCTCGGTGCCCACCTCGACCGTCTCGTCCTCGGCGACCTTGATCTCGAGCAGGGTGCCCGATGCGGGGGACGGGATCTCGGTGTCGACCTTGTCGGTGGACACCTCGAGCAGCGGCTCGTCGGCCTGGACCTCCTCACCGACCTGCTTGAGCCAGCGGGTCACGGTGCCCTCGGTGACGCTCTCACCGAGCGCGGGAAGGGTGACCGGTGTGCCGCCGGCGGAGCCGCCCGCGGCCGGCGGCCCGGACTGGGCCGGGGACGTCGCGGCGCCCGCGGTTGGCGACGAGTCGGCCGGCTGCGATGCATCGGCGGATGGCTGGGCCGGCTGGGCCTCGGCACCGGCCGAGGCGGCACCGGTCGAGGTGGCGCCGGCCGACGCCGCAGCCTTCTGGCTGGCAGGCTGCTCTGGCTTGCCGCTGCCGTTCCCTTCCGACGGGTCGCCGATGACGGCGAGCTCGGTGCCGACCTCGACGGTCTCGTCCTCGGCGACCTTGATCTCGAGCAGGGTGCCCGATGTGGGGGACGGGATCTCGGTGTCGACCTTGTCGGTGGACACCTCGAGCAGTGGCTCGTCGGCCTGGACCTCCTCACCGGGCTGCTTGAGCCAGCGGGTCACGGTGCCCTCGGTGACGCTCTCACCGAGCGCGGGCAAGGTGACGGAGGTCGCCATCGTCAGGTCCTCTCAGGGGTCTCGAACACCGAGCCTACGGGGTCGGCTCAGCCGTGCACGTGTAGCGGTTTGCCGGCCAGCGCGAGGTGCGCCTCGCCGATCGCCTCGCTCTGGGTGGGGTGCGCATGGATCAGTTGGGCGACCTCGGCCGGCAGGGCCTCCCAGTTGTAGATGAGCTGCGCCTCGGCCACCAGCTCTCCGACCCGGGCACCCACCATGTGCACTCCCCGCACCGGGCCGTCCTTCTCCCGGACCAGCTTGACGAAGCCCTGGGTCTTGAGGATCTGGCTCTTGCCGTTGCCGCCGAGGTTGTACTCCAGGGTCTCGACCTTGTCGTCGCCCAACTGCTCCTTGGCCTGTGCCTCGGTGAGCCCGACGGAGGCGATCTCGGGGTCGCAGTAGGTGACCCGCGGGATACCGGCGTCGTCGACCGGCACCGGGTTGAGTCCGGCGAGATCCTCCGCCAGGAAGATGCCCTGGGCGAACCCGCGGTGGGCGAGTTGGAGGCCGGGCACGAGGTCGCCCAGGGCATATACCCCGGCGACGTTGGTGCGCAGCCGCTCGTCCGTCGGGACGAAGCCGCGGTCCATGGCCACGCCCACCTCGTCGAACCCGAGCCCGTCGGTGACCCCTCCGCGGCCGACCGCGACCAGCAGGAGCTCGGCCTCGACCGGCTCGCCGGTCTCGACCGTGACCCGGATTCCGGAGTCGCTGTGGTCCACCGACTTGAACGGCGTGCTGGTCCGGAAGGCGATGCCGCGCTTGCGGAAGGCACGCTCGACCGCCTTGGAGCATGCTTCGTCTTCGGTGGGAACCAGGCGGGGGAGCGCCTCGATGATCGTGACCTCGACGCCGAAGGACCGCCAGACGCTCGCGAACTCGACGCCGATGACCCCGCCACCCAGGACGACCACCGAGGAGGGAACGCGGTCCAGGGTGAGTGCCTCGTAGCTGGTGATGACCCGCTGGCCGTCGATCTCGAGGCCGGGAAGCGTCTTCGCGTACGAGCCGGTGGCGAGCACGACGTGCTTGCCCTCGTACCGGTTGCCGTCGACCTCGACCGCGCCGGGAGCGACCAGTCGGCCCGCACCCTCGACCAACGTCACGCCACGGGCCTTGACCAGGCCCTGCACACCCTTGTAGAGGCGCGCGACCACGCCGTCCTTGTAGGAGTTGACCGCCGCCATGTCGATGCCGTCGAGGGACGCGGAGATGCCGAACTGGGCGCTCTCGCGCGCATAGTCGGCAACCTCGGCCGCGTGGAGCAGCGCCTTGGTCGGGATGCACCCGTAGTGCAGGCAGGTGCCGCCGACCTTGTCCTTCTCGACCAGCGCCACGGACATGCCGAGCTCCGCGGCCCGGAAGGCGCACGCGTAGCCGCCGCTTCCGCCGCCGAGGATCACGATGTCGAAGTTGTTCGCCACGGGACGCTCCTGGAAGCTCGTCACGGCCGGATCGCGGCCACGTCTGGTCGACATCCTTCCACTCCTCGCCGAGCAAGAACCAACCGGTGGGGATGGCAGACTTCGCGGATCGGGTTCGCGCGAACCCGGTGACGGAGGTGGAGATGCGGTGGTTCGGCCGGCGCCGGAAGAGCGCCGTGGGCAGCCTGGACCGGGCGGCCGTCGGTTCCGACGTGTCACACCTTGAGGAGTTCGCGCGCACCAGACGTGGCGTCGAGGCTTTCGTCGAACCGCCCACGACCATGACGGCGACCACGGTCGTCCTCGTCGCGCACGACGGCGAGTGGACACGCCGACGGGTTCACGATGCCCGGGCCGCCCACGACCTGGCCCGGAAGCTCGGCATTCCCGCCTACGACGCTCAGGTCGTCGGGTATCCGCAGCGCATGCGCGACTGGAACCGCCGCCCGGGCGCCCGCTGACCCTTCGAGCCCGCCGTCAGAGCACTCCGGCGGCGGCATCCTCGACGATCTGGATCAGCGTTCGCACCCCGGCGCCGGTGCCTCCCTTGGGGGTGTAACCGAACGGCTTGTCGTTGAACGCCGGCCCGGCGATGTCCAGGTGGGCCCAGTCGACGCCGTCCGGCACGAACTCCTTGAGGAAGATGCCGGCCGACAGCGCGCCGCCCCAGCGCTCGCCGATGTTGGCGATGTCGGCGACGGGGGAGTCGAGCTTCTCGCGCAGCTCCTCGGGAAGGGGGAGCGGCCACATCTGCTCGCCGGCGCGACCGGACGCGTCGTGGATCTTGTCCAGGAGGGTGTCGTCGTTGGCCATGATCCCCGAGACCCGGGTGCCGAGCGCGACCACGCAGGCGCCGGTGAGGGTCGCGACATCGACGATGAGGTCGGCCTTGTCCTGGCCGGCCCGCACCAGCGCATCGGCCAGGACCAGCCGCCCTTCGGCGTCGGTGTTGAGCACCTCGACGGTCTTGCCGCCGAACATCGTCAGCACGTCGGACGGGCGTTGGGCACTGCCCGAGGGCATGTTCTCGGCCATCGGCGCGTATGCGCTCACCGCGACCCGGGGCGCCAGCTTGGCCACGGCGACGACCGCCGCGATCACAGCTGCGGCGCCGCTCATGTCGCATTTCATGGTCGTCATCGCGTCGTTCGTCTTGAGCGACAGGCCGCCGGAGTCGAACGTGATGCCCTTGCCGACGAGCGCGACGTGCTTCTTCGCGCGGCTCGGCCGGTAGGAGATGCGTACCAGGCGCGGTGGGTTCGCGGACCCCTGGCCCACGCCGAGGACGCCCCCGTAGCCCCCCTTTGCCAGCGCCTTCTCGTCGAGCACCTCCACGTCGAGCTTGAGGCCCTTGGCGTACTGCGCTGCCGCCTCCGCGAACGCCTTGGGCGTGAGGTCGCGTGGCGGCGTGTTGATCCAGCTCCGAGTCTGGTTGACCGCCTCGGCCACCACCTCGGCCCGCGCGACGGCGTCCCTGACCGCCCTGGACTTCAGACCCGCGCCCACGATCGTGGCCGCGGCCAGCGGGGCCTTGCCGTCCTTGGTCTTGTACTCGTCGAACGTGTACGTGCCGAGCAGGACACCTTCGGCCACGGCGGCGGCGTCCTCGGGCCCGCCGACCGGTAGCGCGAACGCTGCCGACTCAGTGCCGGCCAGGGCCCTCGCGCCAGCACCCGCCGCGCGGCGCAGGGTCTCGCGGTGTCGGGTCGCGTCGTCGTGTGCCGGCCCGGTCCCGACGGCGACGACGACGGGTGCCTTCGCGGCGCCGCGGGCCGGCAACTTGGTCACCTCGTCGGCCTTGCCGGTGGCTCCGAGCTGGGCAAGCGTGGTCGCGAGCGACCGGCCGAGCGCGGCGTCGACACCGTGAGCGCCGTCGAGCAGGCGGATGCCGTCGTCCTCGCTCGCTATGGCGATGACGATCGCGTCGACCTTGATGCCGGTCGGATCGGCGGAGGACAGGGCGATGGTGGTCACGGTTCTCCAAGACATCGGCTGACAGGTTCGCGCGTGATGCTACGCGGGCGACCGTAGAGTTCGGGCGTGACCAGCCTCGACCGCTCACCGCTGCACGACCGGCACGTGGCGCTGGGCGCCAGGTTTGCCGAGTTCAGTGGCTGGGAGATGCCGCTGCAGTACTCGGGGGTCGTGGACGAGCACACGGCCGTCCGCGAACGCGTCGGCGTCTTCGACGTCAGCCACCTGGGGAAGGCGACCGTCGCCGGGCCGGGCGCGCGCGCCTTCGTCGACAGCTGCCTGACCAACGCGCTGGACAAGATCGCGCCCGGCAAAGCGCAGTACACGCTGTGTTGCGACGAACCGACCGGAGGTGTCGTCGACGACCTCATCGTCTACCTGCGCTCGGACGACGAGCTCGTCCTGGTGCCCAACGCCGCGAACTGCGCCGAGGTGGTGCGCCGCCTCGCCGAGGCCGCACCGTACGGCGTCGAGGTACGCGACGCGCACCGTGACCTCGCGGTGCTCGCCGTCCAAGGCACGCGTAGCGACGAGACGCTCGACGCGATCGGCCTGCCGACTGGTCACGACTACATGGCCTTCGCCGATGCGAGCTGGGAAGGTGTGGCGCTGACCGTGTGCCGGACGGGCTACACCGGCGAGCGGGGCTACGAACTGGTCGTTCCCTGGAACGACGCCGGACGGCTGTGGGACGCTCTGCTAGCCGCGGGAGAGCCGCACCGGGTCCTGCCCTGTGGGCTGGCCGCCCGGGACACCCTTCGGACCGAGATGGGATACCCGCTACACGGACAGGATCTGTCGCTGGAGATCACCCCCGTACAGGCTCGGGCCGGGTGGGCGGTCGGCTGGAAGAAGCCGGCATTCTGGGGTCGGGATGCCCTGGTGGCCGAGAGGGAGGCCGGACCCGTGCGCCTGCTGCGCGGGATCAGGGCGCTGGGACGCGGCATCCCGCGGCCCGGCATGACGGTTACGGTCGACGGCCACACCGGCAAGGTGACCTCCGGAACGTTCTCACCGTCGCTGCGCACCGGAATCGGGCTCGCTCTGCTGCCGCCGGACGTTGCCGACGGCGACCGCGTCGACGTCGACGTCCGGGGACGGGCCGAGCCGTTCGAGGTCGTCCGCCCGCCCTTCGTCAAGCCGTCGACCCGTGAGGCGTAGCCAGCCACCGGCTACGGCGTGACCGGCTCCGGCGGGAGTGCCAGGGTGCGTGGCGCCGTGCGCAGTGGTGACGACCACGCGTAGAACGCGGACGCCACCAGCGAGAGCATGCACACCAGCATGGAGGTCATGGGGCCGTACTTCTCGGCGAGCATGCCAGCGGTGAACGCGCCCAGCGGATAGCCCGCGCCGAACGTCAGCATGCGCCCGGTGGTCATCACGCGGCTCAGCATCGGTTCCGGTGTCGCCTGCTGCCGGACCGTCACCGCGTTGATGGTGATCAGGACGAACGTGCCGCCCCAGCAGACCAAGGCCAGCACGGCACTCCACCAGTTCGGTACGACCGCCACGGCCAGCCCGGCCGCAGCCGACAGCGGCACGAAGTACAGGGCAGTGCGCGGCCCGCCGAACCGGGCGACGACCCGGGGCATCAGCATCGCCCCGAGGAGCGCTCCACATCCCCAGCTGCCATAGAAGAGGCCAAGCCTCGCGTCGCCGTCGCGGATCCCGAAGCTGTCGTCGGCCCAGACGACGACCACGGCGACGAAGGCGCCGCCCCCGAATGCCTGCAGGCCGCTGACGACGGTCATCGAACGCACGATCGCATGCCGCCGGATGAA
>OBLS010000873.1_pt1 | contig 11746 bp, 12 predicted proteins | sample 1519901 | NCBI WGS metagenome assembly OBLS01 (sample SAMEA3113585, study PRJEB22503) | soil metagenome
GGGCACCGTCGACGAGGTCCTTGGCCTCCTTCAGACCGAGGGAGGTGAGCGCACGGACCTCCTTGATCACGGCGATCTTCTTCTCGCCCGCAGCGGTGAGGATGACGTCGAACTCGTCCTGCTCCTCGGCCGGGGCGGCTTCGCCGCCACCAGCGGCGGGAGCGCCCGCAGGCGCGACCGCGACCGGAGCCGCGGCGGTGACCCCGAAGGTCTCCTCGAACTGCTTGACGAACTCGGAGAGCTCGAGAAGGGTCATCTCCTTGAAGGCGTCAAGGAGCTCGTCGGTGTTGAGCTTGGCCATGTCTGGCGTCCTTTCTTTCCTGCGGTATGCCGTGAGTGGCGTCTACGTGGTGAGCCGACCCGGGGCCGGCTCTCCCCGGCGCTAGGCGCTGGGGCCCGGGCCGCCACCCTCGGCGACGTCGGTGGCGTCGGCCGCGGGTGCGGCCTCGGCGGGGGTCTGGCTCTCGACCTTCGCCCGGAGCGCGTCGACCGTGCGTGCGGCCTGCGAGAGCGGAGCAGCGAAGAGGGAGACCGCCGTGCTGAGCGAGGCGTTCATGGCGCCGGCCAGCTTGGCGAGGAGGACCTCACGGGACTCGAGGTCCGCGAGGGTGGTGATCTCGGCGGCGCTGAGGCTCTTGCCCTCCAGCACACCGCCCTTGATCACCAGGTGGGGGTTTGCCTTGGCGAAGTCACGCAGTCCTTTGGCGGCCTCCACCGGGTCGCCCTCGACGAAGGCGATCGCGGTCGGCCCGACGAGCTGACCGTCGAACGCGGTCACCCCGGCATCCCTGGCGGCGAGCTGGGTCAGCGTGTTCTTGACCACGGCGTAGGTCGCGGTGCCTCGCAGGGAGCTACGCAGGTCGGTGATCTGCTTCACCGTGAGCCCGCGGTACTCCGTGAGGACGGCCGCGTTCGAGCTCGTGAACTTCTCCGAGAGCTCGGCGATGGCCGCGGCCTTGTCTGCCCGAGACATGGGCGCCTCCTTCCGTCGTTGGACCGTCGGTGGAGGGCCCGGGAACGACAGCGAGCCCCGGCGCAGGCACGGGGCTCTTCCGGTGGCGCGCGGTGTGGAACACACACGGCATACCGTGAACTCGTGGCCTGCGCTGGTCGCCCGCTCTCGGCGGAACCTTCGGTCTCGTGCGGGTGCACGCGACAACCGGCGGTCTTCGGTCGGGTGCAGCCTACGGCAGCCGGGGCGCCCCACCCAAATCCGCGACGCCCGACGTCAGCCTCCCTGCGGTCGCCCTCCCGGCTCCACGGCCGCGACGAAGGCGGCGTGGTCGGCGGCCACGAGGTCTGCGTAGCGCACGCCGAACCGGACGAGGGCGGTGCCGAGGTCGGCACCGTCGCCGACGTGCTCGGACAGCGCGACCCGGTCCCCGGAGCGCGCGTGCGCCAGGGCCAGGATGTTGCCGCAGAGGCGGGCGTAGCTCCGCAGGACCTTCGGCCGGATCGCGCTGAGATCCATCGACGCCTTCATGTCCCGGGCCTGGCGGAAGTAGTAGTCGTGCCCGCGCGGCCCCGTGCACCAGCCGAGGAAGATGTCGCTCGTCGCCTGGGCGAGCCGCTGGCCCTGGACCACCCGCTCACCCTGGTGAGAGTAGGGACCGGGACCGACGTACGGCTCGAGCACCGACCGGCCGGCCTCCTTGACCTGAAGCACGAGGGGCCGCTCCTGACCCGGCTCGCGCAAGAGAACCACGAAGCAGCGGGTTCCCACGCTCCCCACCCCCACCACCTTGAGGGCCAGGTCCACGATCTCGTAGCGTTCCACGAGCCGGCGACGCTCATCCGGCAGCGACGCGACGTAGTCCGCGTGGCTCGCCCGGACACCTTCCCAGGCCAGGTCGAGCTCTTCGTTGTCGACGAGCTCTCGGGCCGGGACGAGGAACGGCGGATCGCTGCGCAACCGCAGCTGCCCGTCATGCGCCTCCGTGAAGCGCCGGACCGCCTTCTCCCCCGTCTGCCGTTGCGCCTCCCGGGCCATGGTGACCACGGAGCGGCGCACGCTGCCCTCCGTCGCGAGATCGAGCAGTCTCTCGAGCTCCACGCGGCGGTACCAGACCGATAGGGCGTCGGTGCCCGCCAGCTCGCCGAGCAGTCGGGCGTACTCGAGGACCGCCTCGCGCGCGCACCGCTGGCCGACCTCGTCTCCGAACTGCACCTCTCGGGCGGCCAGCACGAGGCTCGTCACGAGCCGCTTGATGTCCCACTCCCACGGTCCGGACAGGGTCTCGTCGAAGTCGTTGAGGTCGAACACCTGGCGACGCTCGGGCGTGGCGAAGGTGCCGAAGTTCGAGACGTGCGCGTCACCGCACGCCTGGACGAGCAGACCGCTGCGGGGCGTGGCCGCGAGGTCGGCCGCCATGAGCCCCGCGGTGGCGCGGAAGAACGTGAAGGGCGAGAGCGACATGCGTCGGTGCCGCTCGGGAACGAGGTGCTCCAGCCGTCCCACGTCGTCCCTCAGCACCGCCGCGACGGGGTCGCGCCCGGGAGGGAGAACGACGTCGGCGTGGTCGGTGTGGGCGACACGAGCCATGGCTCAGACCGCCGCGTCCAGCTCCGCGACCTCGGCTGACCTGCGCCGGAGCAGCAGGCCGAGCGCGATGAAGACAGCACCCCAGACCACCGCGATGACGCCGAGGACGACGGCGACGGCCACTGCGCTCTCGCCCGGGTTGGCCACGAAGAGGGCGCCGAGCACGAGGTCGAGCAGGGCACCGAGGACGAGGAGCCACCTCGGGTTCGAGGTCGTCGTCGTGAAGGCACCCACGAGCTCGAAGAGACCCCGGACGAGGAGCCAGATGCCGAGGATCCAGGTGACCGCGGAGGCGGCCATGCTCGGCCGGGTGATCGCGAGGAGCGCCACGACGAGGGCCACGACCGCCATGAGGCCGAAGAGCACCCGCTGGTTCCGGCTGGCACCGGACGAGAACGCCTGGGCGGCCAGACCGATCCCGTCGACGAGGGCCCAGATGCCCCAGAGGACGACGAGCACGACGATGGTCGTGTCGGGCCAGGCGACGGCGATGACGCCGAAGACGACGGCGACCGCTCCTCGCACGAGGAGCATCTTCCAGGAAGCGATGAGGACGTCCTTCGGCACGGTGCTACCTCCGCGGTTCGTTGGGTGGGGCCGCGGGGGTGTCGCCGGCGGCGGGAGTGGTGTCCGGGTCGACCTGCGCGTCCGAGCTCTCCGCTGGCGCCACGACGGGCCGTCGCACAGTGTCGCGTTCGGTGTCGTCCACCCCCGACAGGAGCGGGCCCAACCACCGAGCGTGGGGGTCCACGTCGACGAGGAGCGCCTTGACGAGGAGCGTCAGCGGGAGGGCCAGCAAGGCTCCGAGGGGCCCGAGGACCCAGGCCCAGAACACCAAGGAGAGGAACGTGAGGGTCGTCGTCAGCCCCAGGGCGTCTGCCTGGAACTTCGGCTGGATGATCGACTGGATCACGACGTTGATGACGGAGTAGAGCGCGATGACCGCGAGCATGAGGCTGGGACCGCCCTCCAGCAGCCCGATGATCGCGGGGGGGATGACGCCGATGACGAACCCGATGTTCGGGATGAAGTTGGTGACGAAGGCGAGCACACCCCACACGAAGGCACCCGGGATGCCGAGCAGGCTCAGCACCACCGCGTCGATCACCGCGACGATGAGCCCGAAAACCGCGGACACCGTGAGGTAGACGCGCGTGCCCTTGGCGAAGGACGTCAGCGCGTCGACGACGCCCGGCCGCTCCAGGCGGGCGGCGAAGAGGCTGCGAGGGAAGCGACCGGCGTCGACGCCGATGAAGAGCACGAGGGTCGCGATGAACGCCACGCCCGCGAGCGCGTTGAAGACCCCGGAGGCCAGGTCGGTGAGCAGTCCGACGACCTTGCCGGGGTCGAGGGCGGCCACCGTGGCATCGACCTGCTCGGCGGGTAGACCCAGCCCCGAGAGCCAGCCGCCGGCGTCGTCGACGCGGTTGGCCATCTCCGGTGCGTACTCGGGGACCAGCTGGGCGAGCTGGGCGAACGACAGCACGACGGAGCCCACCAGCGCGACGATGATGAGGTACACGAGAAGGATCGTGACCACGGCCCCGAGCCAGATGGGCGCGCCCAGCCGTTCGACGCGCACCCTGACGGGGGAGACGAGGACGACGAGGATGATCCCGAGGAAGGTCGGGGCGATCAGCCAGGCGGTCTCCCTCATCCCGGCCACCGCCAGGGTCACACCCGCGAGACCGAGCAGGATGACCAGCGGGCGGGGGATCGTGGCCCGCAGGCGTGGGACGGGGTCGACCCCGCCCGCGCCGGTGGTCACGCTCACGCGCGGGTCCGCTCCTCGGTGTTCGTGAAGATGGCCCAGAGCACGACGACCTCGAGGGCGATGATGAGCATCGACCAGAACGGGTAGAAGGGGAGGAACATCAGCTGGGTCACCATGTTGAGGATGATGAGGACGATCGCCGCGTAGTCAGCCCACGGGGCACCGCGGAAGAGGAACACCGCGACAGCGACGAGGAAGGCCCCGAGGAGGAGGTGGACCCATCCCCACCCGGTGAGGTCGAGGACGAGCGAGCCCCGCTCGCCGCCGGCGAGGAAGACCTCGTCCTCAGCGATGGCCGCCAGACCCTGGATGATGTTGGCCGCCCCCACGACGCCCATGACGGCGGCGGCGAAGCCGATCCACCCGACACCGGGCCGGTAGCCCTTCTCTGCACGTGCCGACGCCATGGTCGACTCCTGTCCCTCGAACGTCCGGGCGCCGGACGGCATCCGGTCCGTGTGGAGCCTAGCGAGGGTGGACCCCGGCCGTCTCATCTTCTCGGTGTGGCGCGGTGGCAACACCGTCGCTCGGCAGGCGCCCGGACATGCGAGGAGCCCGCCGGCCAACGGACCGGCGGGCTCCTCGCGAGCGCCCGGTCAGGCGTCGGCGGTCTCCTCGGTGAGGTTGCGCGTGCGGGTGTAGTCGAGGGGGATGCCGGGGCCCATCGTCGTGGCCAGCGTGGCCTTGGTGATGTACCGGCCCTTGGAGGCGGCGGGCTTGAGCCGGAGCACCTCCTCGAGGGCGGCGGCGTAGTTCTCCACCAGCGCCTTCTCGTCGAAGGACACCTTGCCGATGATGAAGTGGAGGTTCGCGTGCTTGTCGACGCGGAACTCGATCTTGCCGCCCTTGATGTCGGTGACGGCCTTGGCGGTGTCCATCGTCACGGTGCCCGTCTTCGGGTTCGGCATGAGGCCCCGCGGTCCGAGGACCTTGCCGAGCCGGCCCACCTTGCCCATGAGATCCGGTGTGGCCACGACGGCGTCGAAGTCGAGCCAGCCACCGGCGACCTTCTCGAGCAGGTCGTCGGAGCCGACGTGGTCGGCGCCGGCGGCCTTCGCGGCCTCCGCCTTGTCGCCGTTTGCGAAGACGAGGACACGGGCGGTCTTTCCCGTGCCGTGGGGGAGGTTGACCGTGCCGCGGACCATCTGGTCGGCCTTGCGGGGGTCGACCCCGAGGCGCATGGCGACCTCGACCGTCTCGTCGTACTTGGCGGACGCGGTGGACTTCGCGATGCGGACGGCCTCGAGCGGGGCGTACATGGCGTCGGCGTCGATCTTGTCGGCGGCGGCGCGGTAGGACTTGCTGCGCTTCATGTGCTGCTCCTGTGCTTCGGGGTGGAGTCGTGGTCGTCGGGCCAGCGCCTGGCCCTGCCACTGGTGGGGCACCTCGGGTGGCGACCCACCGGCATCCGCTGGATGCCGTGATGACACCGGGCTCAGAGCTCGGTGTCGATGCCCATCTGACGAGCGGTGCCGGCGATGATCTTCATCGCGGCGTCGATGTCGTTGGCGTTGAGGTCGGGCATCTTGGTCTCGGCGATCTCGCGGACCTGGTCCTTGCTGAGCTTGCCGGCCTTGACCTTGTGCGGCTCACCGGAGCCCTTCTGGACGCCCGCGGCCTTCTTGATGAGCTCGGACGCCGGGGGCGTCTTGGTGATGAAGGTGAACGAGCGGTCCTCGTAGACGGTGATGACGACAGGGATGATGCTGCCGCGCTGGTGCTCGGTCGCGGCGTTGTACGCCTTGACGAACTCCATGATGTTGACACCGTGCTGGCCGAGGGCTGGGCCGACGGGGGGCGCGGGCGTCGCCGCACCGGCCTGGATCTGCAGGTTGATGAACCCGGAGACCTTCTTCTTGGGGGGCATGTCTGTCCTCATGGTGGTGGTGGTGGGCCGACGCCGTGGGCGATGACCCCTTTGCAGTGTCCCCGGGGCCCCGAGGAGGGTCCTGCGGTCAGAGCTTGGAGACCTGGCCGAAGGAGAGCTCGACCGGGGTCTCCCGGCCGAAGATGGAGACGAGCACCTTGAGCTTCTGGGTGTCGGGGTTGATCTCGGAGATCGTCGCGGGGAGCGTCTCGAAGGGTCCGTCCATGACGGTGACGGACTCCCCGATCTCGAAGTCGACGACGGCGGTCTCGTGCTGCCCGGTCCCACCGGCGGCCTGCCCGGCCGTGGCGGGCGCGCCCGCGGAGGACTCGAGGTCGGCGGGCTTGATCATGCCGTACACCTCCTCGAGCGTGAGCGGCACCGGCTGGTGGGCGTTGCCGACGAAGCCGGTGACACCGGGGGTGTGGCGCACGGCGCCCCAGGACTCGTCGGTGAGGTCCATCCGGACGAGGACGTACCCCGGCATCCGGACCCGGCGGACGAGCTTGCGCTGCCCGCTCTTGATCTCGGTGACCTCCTCCATCGGGACCTCGATCTCGAAGATGTAGTCCTCCATGTTCAGGGACTGGATGCGGGTCTCGAGGTTGGCCTTGACCCGGTTCTCGTAGCCGGCGTAGGAGTGCACGACGTACCAGTCGCCGACCTTGCTCGCGAGGTCGTCCTTGAACGCCTGGACGGGGTCCACGGCGTCGAGCAGGTCGCCGTCCTCGTCGACGACCGGCGCCTCGGCCGGCGCCTCAGCGGGGGCCTCCGGCTCTGGCTGGGCGTCCGGCGCCGCGTCCAGCCCGGGGACGACCGAGTCGTCCCCCGGCGACGCAGGAGCCGCGTCGTCGGGCAGCGCCTCGACGGCGTCGCGGGATGCGACGTCCGGGTTGTCGGTCCACTGTTCGGACACGGGTGACCTCTTCCTCTGGTGCGGTATGCCGGGTGGTTTGTCGTGACAAGCGCCTCGCGGCGCTCGTCAGCCGAACACCAGGCCGACGAGCCGGCTGAAGCCGAGGTCGAGCAGGGACACCGCCGCCATCATCACCGTGACGAACACGATGACGACGAGCGTGTAGTTCCACAGCTCGGAGCGCGTGGGCCGGACGACCTTGCGCAGCTCGTCGAGGATCTGGCTGATGAAGAGGCCCAGCGCCCGGAACCACCGGGAGAAGGGGTTGCCGCCCCGCTCCTGCCCCTTGGCGGGGCGGGAGGGAGTCCTGGTCTGACCCACGTCAGTCACGGTGCCTCTTCACGTCGAGCTCTTCATCGGGTGCCTTGCGAGCGGCACGACCGCGAAGGCAACGCCGCGCGAAGCGGGCTGCAGTCGTGGACGAACCACACGTGCGACGCAGGGCAGGAGGGACTCGAACCCCCAACCGCCGGTTTTGGAGACCGGTGCTCTACCAATTGAGCCACTGCCCTACGGAGACCCCGGTCGGGTGGGGCTCCACACGGTGCGCCGTCGCCCTCCCGGTGCCGTGGCACGCCGAGGATGGTGGTCACACCGGAGAGCCAGCATACGTGACCCGCCCGGCCGCGCGCGAACCCGTCGGCCGCCGCCGGGTGGCCCGCGGGAGCCTCTGACACGATAAGGGAGTGAGCACCGAGACCGCCGCGACCGTCGACCGCACCCCCCTCGCTCAGCGTCCCCCCGACGAGCTGGCGACCTATCTCGCGAGGCAGCGCACGGCATACGACGGGCTCAAGGCACGGGGTCTGCGCCTGGACCTCACGCGCGGGAAGCCGAGCACAGCACAGCTCGACCTGTCCGACGCGCTCCTCGCGCTCCCCGAGGGGGTGAGGGACGCCGACGGTGTCGACGTCCGCAACTACGGGGGCCTCGCCGGGCTGCGGGAGATCCGGGAGATGTTCGCCGAGCTGCTGTGGGTCGACCCGGACCAGGTCGTCGCGGGGGGAGCGTCCAGCCTGAGGATGATGCACGACGTCCTCGTCCAGCACCTGCTCCACGGTGGGGTGGACTCCCCCCGGCCGTGGCGCGACGAGGACCGGGTGACGTTCGTCTGCCCCGTGCCGGGATACGACCGGCACTTCACGATGCTCGCGTCCTACGGGATCGAGATGGTCACGGTGCCGATGCGCGACGACGGTCCCGACGTGGCCGCGGTGGAGGCGCTCGTGCGGGACGACCCGTCCGTCAAGGGGATGTGGATCGTGCCCACCTACGCGAACCCGGCCGGGTCGGTGGTGACCCAGGAGGTCGCCAGCCGGCTGGCATCGATGCCCACGGCCGCGCCGGACTTCCGGATCTTCTGGGACAACGCCTATGCGCTCCACCACCTCACCGAGGACGAGGCGAAGTCGGCGGACATCCTGTCGCTCGCCGCGGCGGCGGGGAACCCGCACCGACCGGTCGCCTTCGCCTCGACGAGCAAGATCACGTATGCCGGGGCAGGGGTGGCCTTCCTCGCCGGGTCTCGCGAGACAGTGGGGTGGTACCTCGGCCACCAGCAGTTCGCCTCCATCGGGCCCGACAAGGTGAACCAGCTGCGGCACGTCCAGTTCTTCGGGTCGGCGCAGGGCGTCCGCGACCACATGGTCGAGCACCGGGCGATCCTGGCGCCGAAGTTCGCCGCGGTCGACGCGGCCCTCACCGCCGAGCTCGGTGGTCTGGGCGTGGCGCAGTGGACGCACCCGCGGGGCGGCTACTTCGTGAGCCTCGACGTGCTCGAGGGGTGCGCCTCCCGCGTCGTGGCGCTCGCCGAGGAGGCCGGGATCGCCCTCACGCCGGCGGGTGCCTCGTTCCCCCACGGCGAGGACCCGCAGGACCGCAACATCCGGCTCGCCCCGTCGTTCCCCGAGCTCGGTGAGGTCGAGACCGCCATGGCGGGGGTCGCGACGTGCGTGGCGCTGGCCGCCGCCGAGCGCCTCACGCCCGACATAGGGTGAGATGCATGTCAGATCAGCAGGAGAACATCAGCGACGACCTGGGCGACTACAGCATCGACGACGAGGACCAGCTCCAGCCCATCGACACCCTCGACCAGGGCGTCGACGACTACCTCGACCCCGGGTTCTCCCCGCCGGACACCGACCGGGGGTCACGGATGCACGGCGTGACCGCGGAGGAGCAGTCCCGCGACGAGACGATCGACCAGCGGATCGAGCAGGAGCTGCCCGACCCGGGCACCGCCTACGGCGCCCCGGACAACGAGTCGGGCCTCGACGGTGACGAGCTCGACCGGGTCGGTGGTGACGACCCCGACAGCATCGCGGCCGAGGACGACTGGCTGGGTGACTCCGAGGTCGGCGACGCGCGGGCGGGTCGCCTCGTGGCACCGGACGAGGGAGCCGGGCAGGACCTCGACAAGGAGCTCATCGGCTCCGACGTCGGCGTCGACGGCGCGGGCGCGTCCGCCGAGGAGGCGGCGGTCCACGTCATCGAGGAGCCGGTCGGGCTGGACACGGACCCCGGCGCCGGGTGACCACTCGTGCGGTGACGGCATCGGGGGTCACCACCCCGGTCGCGGCCCCGCAGCGGTCGGTCACGGACCTGCCCAAGGCCCATCTGCACCTGCACTTCACCGGCTCGATGCGGGTGGCGACCGTCCGAGAGCTGGCGGCGCAGCACGGCATCCGGCTGCCGGCCTCGCTGACCACCGAGTGGCCGCCCCGGTTCGAGACCGCGGACGCGCGTGGCTGGTTCCGGTTCCAGCGGCTGTACGACGCCGCGAGGGCCTGCGTGCGGGGCGAGGCCGACATGCGGCGGATCGTGCGTGAGGCGGCGCTGGACGACGGCGCAGAGGGTTCGCGCTGGCTGGAGATCCAGGTCGACCCCACGTCGTACGCCCCCTTCGTGGGGGGCATCACGCCGGCGCTCGAGATCGTGCTCGACGAGGCCGCGGCGGTGTCGGCGGAGCCGGGAGCCACGCAGGTGGGCGTCATCGTGGCGGCCAGCCGGATGCGGCATCCCCTGGAGGCGCGCACCCTGGCCCGGTTGGCCGCACGGTACGCCGGGGTGCGGGCCGGCGCGGTCGTCGGGTTCGGGCTGTCGAACGACGAACGGCGAGGGGCCACGGAGGAGTTCGCGGCGGCGTTCTCGATCGCCCGGCGGGCGGGACTGGCGCTCGTGCCCCACGCGGGCGAGCTGCTCGGCGCGCAGGCGGTGACGGAGACCCTCGACGCGATCGCGCCGGACCGGCTGGGGCACGGGGTGCGGGCGGTGGAGGAGGCGCGGGTCCTGGACCGGGTTGTGGGCGACGGGGTCGCACTCGAGGTGTGCCCGCTCTCCAACGTGTCGCTCGGCGTCTTCGACCGTGCGGAGGACGTGCCCCTGCGAAGGCTGCTCGAGGCGGGGGCGCGGGTGGCGCTCGGCGCCGACGACCCGCTGATCTTCGGGTCCCGGCTGGCGGACCAGTACGCGACGGCGCGAGTGGCCCACGGGCTCAGCGACATCGAGCTCGCCGACCTGGCTCGGGCGTCGGTCGCCGTGAGCCGAGCACCGTCCGACGTCCGCGCGGCAGCCGAGCGTGACGTCGCGGCCTGGCTGGCGAAGACGTCGGCGCCCGCGGAGCCGGGCGGCCGAGGGCTCCCGCCGACGTCGGCGGAGGCGCCGGCGCACGGCCGCACAGATGTCCCTGCCGAGCACTACTGAATGCGCACCCCCAGCGAGCACACCCCGCCAAGGGCGAGCATTCAGTAGCCCTCGCGAGAGGCACCCGTCTGGGACCGCACTGGTCGGCACCGTCCCCGATCTCCACACCACCGGGTCATGCCGGCCGTGGTCCACAGTCGGCCGCCGTCGCTGGTCCCTGGCCCGCGCCGCGCGGACGGTGGTCAGATGCAGTGGAACCCCTTGATGTGGCCGACGTTCGCCGCCGAGCTGGTTGCAGCGCGGGCGTCCCTGGACCTCAGCGCGGAGATCGGGCTCGCGCTACGCGCCGAGCGCCACCGGCTCGGCATGAGCCAGCGCGAGTACGCCGCCCACCGTCGCTGGAGCCTCGGCACGGTCATCCGGCTCGAGACGACGGCCGCTGCGATGAAGCTCGGAGACGTCATGGGACGCGCTCGACGGCATCTCCTTCGTCCTCTGCCTGTGCCACCGGCCGCCGACGCGGACCGAAGCCGCCGCACCGGCACCATGCCCACCCGCCACCGGCCCGGCGGCAGCCGAAGCAGGTGTCCTCCCCGCCACCGTGGTGGGGGTACGCCGAGTCCAGAAGGATCGAAACCATCCCACCGGACTGGTACGCGCCACGGTTCACCCGCCGCGACCGCCCCGCCTCCTGACCGGTCAGAGCCGGTGGCCCACGAGCACGGGCTCGTTGACGAGGGTGATGCCGAACGCGTCGCTCACGCCGTCGCGCACGCGGCGTGCCAGGTCCGCCACCTGGGATGCCGTCGCGCCGCCCCGGTTCGTCACGGCCAGCGTGTGTTTCGTGGACAGCGCTGCCGGACCCGGCATCCCGAAGCCCTTGCCGAACCCGGCGCGTTCGATCAACCAGGCGGCGCTCGTCTTGACGTTGCCGTCGGCGTCGGCAAAGCGTGGCGGCACGGGCGCCCCCTCCCCCAGCCGATCGGCCACCCGGCGCTGCAGCGC
>OBLS010000874.1_pt1 | contig 11744 bp, 11 predicted proteins | sample 1519901 | NCBI WGS metagenome assembly OBLS01 (sample SAMEA3113585, study PRJEB22503) | soil metagenome
AGACGAAGCCGACCCAGCACTCCGTCAACGAGCTCCGGCGCATCGGTATCCACCCGGACATCGTCGTCGCGCGCTCGCGGGAGCCGCTCTCCTCGGAGATCCGGGACAAGATCGCGCTCTTCGCCGATGTCGACTCAGCAGCGGTGATCTCCGCGATCGACGTCCCGGACGTGTACCTCGTCCCGCGGGCGCTCAGCGAGCAAGGCCTCGACGCGATGGTCTGCGAGAAGCTGGGCCTGCCCGCCGAGGACGCGGATTTGGCCGACTGGGACGAGTTGATCGAGCGGATCGACGAGCGTCGAGAGTCAGTCGAGATTGCGCTGGTCGGGAAGTACGTCAAGCTCCACGACGCTTACCTCTCGGTGCACGAGGCAATGAAGCACGCCGGAATACACCAGGGCGCACGTGTCAACGTCCGCTGGGTGGACGCCGAGGGGATGTCGCTCGAGGAGGCCCGGCAGGAGCTCGAGCAGGTCGACGGCGTGCTCGTCCCCGGCGGGTTCGGCTCACGCGGTTGGGAGGGCAAGATCACCGCCTGCCGGGTCGCGCGCGAGCAGGGCATCCCGTACCTCGGTATCTGCCTCGGGATGCACGTCGCAGTCTCGGAGTTCGCGCGGCACGTGGTGGGACTCGAAGGTGCGAACTCGACGGAGATGGATCCGGAGACGCCATACCCGGTGATCGACCTGCTGCCGGAGCAGAAGGAGGTCGAGGATCTTGGGGGGACCATGCGCCTTGGGGCCCAGGCAGTCGAGCTCGCGGAGGGCACTCGCACGCGCGGGACGTACCGCGAGCCGGTTGTGAACGAGCGACATCGGCACCGGTACGAGGTGAACAATCACTTCCGGCCGGCGTTGGAGGAGGCTGGGCTCGTCGTGTCGGGCACCTACCAGGAAGGCCGGCTCGTGGAGATCATCGAGCTCCCCGACCATCCCTGGTTCGTCGCCAGCCAGTTCCATCCCGAGTTCAAGTCGCGGCCGACGAGACCGGCACCACTTTTCCGCGAGTTCATCGGCGCCGCGCTCGGCCGCACGCGAGCCCGCCGCGGCGTCGCCGCCGAGCGGGCCCGCGTACCGGCATAGGCGCGCTTCAGTTCGTCAGCGTTCCAGTCGCGATCTGGATCACGACGAGAACGACGATCACGATCGCCACAACGATCGGGACTAGCGTCCTAGCTGACACCGGCGTTCTTCGTGAGCGTGTTGTTGTCGTAGAAGACGATCGTCACCCATGGGTGCTTCGTAGGCCCGCACGCGTAGGGAACGACGCAGAACGCCGCTGACCCTCGGTAGTAGAAGACGACGTGTCTCGAGTACTTGACGGCGTACGGGTAACCGTTGTCGTTGCCTCGCCACTCCCAGGGCACCCGCGTCCACGTCGTGTCCCCGTGGACGTCTGAGTACGAGACGATGCCAGCCCCGTGTCGGTAGCAGACGCGGAAGCTGCCCTCGTATCGCATGACCGAATAGAGGTTTGCCTGGGTGAAGGTCTGGGTGAACGTCTGCCGCTTGCACCTGGCGCTCCCGAAGTACTGGAGCGGCGTGGACGACGTCTCGAAAGTCCCGACGTCGAGGTCGCCGTCCTGCGGTGGCGGCGGCGGCGGGGGCGGTGGCGGCGGCGGTGGCGGCGGCGGTGGCGGTGGTGGCGGAGGTGGCGGTGGCGGCGGCGGCGGAGGAGGATCCCAGCACGCGCAGATGCCGTCCCCTCCCTCGGCCGACTCCGCGAGCGCCGGAGCGGTCGCGAACAGCGAGGTCGCGACGGCGAGCACGGCGACGAGCAGCAGGCGTTTCATGGCGTCTCCCTCGTGTGGTTGCCAGAAACGTCAACGTACTTTCGGGCTCACCGGCCGCCGCCGCTCCGGGCAAAACCGGCGCAGATTCGGCATGGAAGCGAATCACTTCGCCCTCACGTTCGCGCATCCGTCCACCCGCGACAAGATGGCCAAAACGGACATGGCCATCGGCGGAAGGACCCCAACGGCACCCGTACACTCGGCCCATGTCGGACGTCCTCGAACTCTTCACGGAGCTGGCCGCGATCCCGAGCCCGCCGGGCAAGGAGCGCGCGGTCGCCGACCGCGTCAGCACGTATCTCGCGGGGCTCGCGCTCGAGGTCGACGAAGACGATGCCGGCCCTCGGATCGGCTCCGACGCCGGCAACCTGCTGGCCCGGCTGCCTGCGACGTCGCGGAACGGCGGCGTCGCGATCTTCTTCTGCGCGCATCTCGACACGGTTCCGCCGACGGCGGGGATCGAGCCTGTCGTCGAGGACGGCGTGGTACGAAACGCGGGCGGGACGATCCTCGGCGCGGACAACAAGGCGGCCGTCGCCGCGATGCTCGCGGCCGCACGGCGAATCCTCTCGGAGAACCGCCCCCACGCGGGCATCGAGCTGCTCTTCACCCCGAAGGAGGAGGTCGGGCTCCAAGGCGCCAAGGCCTTCGACGCGTCACGGCTGCGGGCCGACACGGGATTCGTCTTCGACCAGGGAGCACCGATCGGCGAAGTCGTTCTCGGAGCCCCGTACGCGCGGCAGATCGAGGTGGTGATTCGGGGCAGAGCCGCTCACGCCGGCATGGCGCCCGAGGAGGGCCGATCCGCGATCGCCGCCGCCTCCCGGGCCATCGCCGACCTCCGCCTCGGCCGGCTCGACGACGAGACGACCGCGAACGTCGGCCTCATCACGGGCGGAACGGCCAAGAACATCGTCCCCGAGCGCTGCTCCTTCTCGATCGACGTGCGGTCTCACTCGGAGCAGAAGCTCTCGGACCTCGTACGGGAGATCCTCGAGACGATCACGTTCGCGGCAGCGCTCGAGCAGTGCGAGGCGGAGACCAGGGTCGAGGAGAGCTACCGTGGCTACCGGTTCAACCGTGGCGACCTCCCGGTCGCGCTCGCGTGCGCGGCGCTCCTGCGCGCAGGGGTCGAGCCGCAGCTCGGGCTCACGGGCGGCGGGGCAGACGCGAACGTCTTCAACGAGCGCGGCAAGGCATGTGTGAACCTCGCGAACGGGATGATGGAGATCCACACGCCTGACGAGCACATCGCGGTTGCCGACCTCGAGCGCATGGTCGACGTGACGCTCGCGCTCGTCGATGTTGCGCGCGAGAGCCCCGCACACGCTGAGGACGCGGCCCGTTGACATCGGCTGCCGATCCGCAGTCGGTCGCGTCATTCCAGGACGCCTAGCGTGGGACTCAGCCTGAGGCGCGGCACGGTCACCGGCATCAGCGAGGAGCACGACGACCTGACGCGTATCGAGGTCGACGGCCAGCCGGCCATCGCGTACCCGCGCCTGACAGGGCCCGTCGAGCTGGGCGACGAGGTCATCGTCAACGTTCAGGCCAGGCAGCTCGAGCTCGGGTCGGGCGGGTTCGACGTTCTGTACGCGAACCTCACGCGCGGCCTCGACGCCGGCTGGGAGGACGGCGCGCACGTGATGACGCTTCCGTACACGCCGCTCCAGGCTGCGACGAGGCACGTCGAGGAAGGCGGATCGCTGGCGGAGAGCCTGAACGGCATGCCCGTCGTGTGCTGTTCGCTCCACAGCCAGCTGGCGCCCGTCCGGGCCGGCCTGGGGCGAGGTCCGCGCGTCGCCTACGTCCAGCTCGGCGGCGGAGCGCTGCCGGTCTCGCTCTCGGACACGGTACGGACGCTGAAGCGCGCCGGCTTGATCGAGGTGGCCGTCGCAGCGTCGCCCTGCACGGACGGCGACGTGCAGGCCGTCACGCCAGCGTCTGCCCTCGCCTGGTGCGCGGCGCAGGGCTTCGACGTCGTGATCTGCTCGATTGGCCCCGGAATCGTGGGAACCGGGACACTCTTCGGTCATGGCGGCATCGCCGCCGCCGTTGCCGCCAACACCGCGACGGCCCTGGGCGGGACGCCGATCCTCGCCGTGCGCATGTCGGAAGCGGACAGACGGGAGCGCCACCTGGGCGTCTCGCACCACGTTCGTGCGGTCCTCGATCTCTGCCTCGGCGAGGTGACGATCGCCTGGCCGCGGGGCCTCGACGCGCCGGAGTGGTTGGAGCCGCGCGAGCAGGTTGACGTGGAAGGGTGGCACGAGGACTGTGCCCGGCTTCCGATGTTGCACATGGGCCGCAGGCTGGAGGACGACCCATGCTTCTTCATGTGCGCGTTCGCGGCGGGCGAAGTGGCGCGCGACAAGCTCGCTGCATGATGGAGGAGCGCAGGCTCGGTCCCGTCATCGGCCTGGGCACGTGGGACTCCTTCGGCGGCGACGGGGAGCTAGCGCGAGGGGTGCTGGACGCCGCGCTGGCGGCCGGCACGCGCCTCGTGGACTCGTCGCCGATGTACGGCGAGGCGGAGCGCTCGCTCGGCCAGGCGCTCGACGGTCGCCGCGACTCGGCCACCGTCGCGACGAAGATCTGGGCGCCGACGGTCGCTCAGGGACGAGCGCAGTACGAGGATCAACGCGGCTGGTTCGACCGCGTCGACGTGGAGCAGGTGCACAACCTCGTCGGCTGGCGCGAGCACCTCCCGTGGCTGGAGGAGGAGCGCGAGGCCGGCCGGATCGAGCGAATCGGCGTCACGCACTACGATCCGTCGGCCTTTCGTGAGCTGGCCGAGGCGATGCGAACAGGCCGTTTCCAGACAGTCCAGCTGCCGTACAACCCGGACGAGCGTGAATGCGAGCAGGAGCTGCTGCCGCTCGCCGCCGAGCTCGGGGTCGCCGTGATCGTGATGCGACCGCTCGGCAAGGGTCGGTTGCTGCGGCGCGAGCCCGATCGCGGTGAGCTCGAGCCGCTCCGTGAGCACGGTGTCGAGACCTGGGCGCAGGCGCTGCTCAAGTGGGCGCTCTCTGACGATCGCATCGATGTGGTGATTCCCGCGACCCGAGATCCTCGGCACGCCGCGGAGAACGCGCGGGCCGGCACTCCGCCGTGGCTCGGCCCGGAGGAGCGCCGGCTCGTCGAGCGGCTCGCGTCGTCGTAGCGGAATAATCCGGGCGATGAACGTCGGCGTCGCAAAGGAGATCAAGCAGGACGAGTACCGCGTTGCGCTGACTCCCGCGGGTGCGCTCGAGCTGACGCGGCACGGGCACAACGTCGTCGTCGAGCAGGGCGCCGGCGAGGGAAGCGCGTTCCCCGACTCGTCCTACACGGCGGTCGGCGCGCGGATCGGCTCGGTCGAGGAGGTCTGGGCCGACTCCGAGCTCGTTCTGAAGGTGAAGGAGCCGATCCCCGAGGAGTTCGGCCGCCTGCGAGAGGGCCACGTGCTGTTCACCTATCTCCATCTCGCCGCGAGCGAAGAGCTCACAAGGGCGCTGATGGAGAGCGGCGCAGCGTGTGTCGCGTACGAGACGGTCGAAATTGACGATCGTGCGCTGCCGCTGCTGGCGCCGATGAGCGAGATCGCCGGTCGCCTGGCCTCACAGGCCGGAGCGACCTTCCTCGAGAAGCCGCGCGGGGGACGAGGGCTGCTGCTCGGCGGCGTGCCCGGCGTTGCAACCGGGAAGGCGGTCGTGATCGGCGGCGGGATGGTCGGCTACAACGCGGCCGTCATCGCCATCGGGCTCGGCGCCGAGGTGACGATCTTGGAGCGCTCGATCGACCGCATGCGGCACCTGGAGGAGGTGCTCGGCTCGCGCGTCACCCTGCTGATGTCCAACGCGCTCCAGATCGAGGAGTCGGTCGCCGAGGCGGATCTCGTCATCGGCGCGGTGCTCATTCCCGGGGCGCTTGCCCCGAAGCTGATCACGCGCGAGATGGTCGCGGGCATGAAGGAAGGCTCGGTTGTCGCGGACGTGGCGATCGACCAGGGAGGGTGCGTCGAGACCTCGAAGCCGACAACACACACGGATCCGGTCTATGTCGTCGAGGGGGTCACGCACTACTGCGTCGCAAACATGCCGGGCGCCGTTCCGATCACCTCCACGAAGGCGCTGACGAACGCGACGCTTCCCTACGTCGAGGAGATTGCGGATCGGGGGCTCCGCGAGGCGCTGTCAGGAGACGCCGCCTTGGCGCGGGGCGTGAACGTGCTCGACGGGCGGGTCACCTACGAGGCGGTCGCCGAGGCGCACGACCTCCCGTTCACGCCCCTCGACGAGGTCCTGCCGCTCTCGCCGGTCTAGGCGGCGGGCTTTGCGGCGGAGCCCTTCTCGCGCCGCTTCGTCGGCGAGATGCGGACGATCGCGTACGTGACGCCCGCGGCGAGCGAGATCGTGCCGACGATGAAGATGACCATGCCGATGAGCCCGAGAACGTTCTCCATGCCGAACTTAGAATAGTCATGTGGGCCTCCCAGCAGCCTCCGGTGGCGCCTGGAACGCGAGAACGCGGCGCCAGACGTCGTCCTCAGTCGCGTCCGGGCTGAGTAGCCCGAATACTCCCTGCGTCCGGGCCTGGCGTGGTACTCGCGTCCCAGTCATCCATCGAGGCCACTAGGAGGCCCACGTGCCACGGGCGTGCGTCATCGTCCTCGACGCCGTCGGGGCGGGAGAGTTGCCGGATGCGGCGGACTACGGAGACGAGGGCTCCGACACGCTCGGCAACGTCGCCAAGGCCGTCGGTGGGCTCGATCTCCCGAACCTGGAGGCGTTCGGCCTCGGAAACGTGAAGGAGCTCGAAGGCTGCCCACCGCAGCCGGGGGCTCCGGCAATCGCGGGGCGATTGTTCGAGCGCTCGAAGGGCAAGGACACCACCGCGGGCCACTGGGAGCTGATGGGCGTCGTCACCGCGCAGCCGTTTCCGACGTACCCGCACGGCTTCCCGTTCGAGGTGATCGACCCGTTCTCGCACCGCACCGGCCGCGGCGTGCTCGGCAACAAGCCGGCGTCGGGCACGGAGATCATCGACGAGCTGGGCGAGGAGCACCAGAGGACGGGCAAGTGGATCGTCTACACGTCCGGTGACAGCGTCTTCCAGATCGCGGCGCACACCGACACGATCCCGCTGGAGGAGCTGTACGCGGCGTGCGAGGCGGCGCGCGAGCTCCTGACCGGCAAGCACGCCGTCGGGCGGGTCATCGCCCGACCGTTCGAGGGCGAGCCGGGCAACTACACGCGGACTGCCGACCGTCACGACTGGTCGCTGAAGCCTCGCCAGCCGAACTACCTGACACTCGTGCGCGAGAAAGGCCACGAGGTGCACGGCGTCGGGAAGATCCGCGACATCTTCGCAGGGATCGACATCGACGAGTCCCACCCGACGCGCTCGAACGTCGAGGGCATCACCGTCACGGAGCGACTGCTCCAAGAGCTCGATGACGGCGTGGTCTTCGTCAACCTCGTCGAGACCGACATGCTCTGGGGGCATCGCAACGACCCGGTGAACTTCCATCGCTGCCTCCAGGACTTCGACCGGCGTCTCCCCGACCTGCTCGGCGCGCTGAGGGACGGCGACCTCGTGATCATCACGTCCGATCACGGCTGCGATCCCACGACGCCTTCCACCGACCACTCGCGCGAGCACGCGCTGCTGCTCGCCTACGTGGAGGGCCGGAACGCGCGTGGCTCACGACACGACGGGGAGTTCGGCGACGTCGGCGCCACTGTGAACAAGTGGCTGGGCGGGCGGTCCGGGGTCCGCGGGCTGCCTGGAGCCCCGATCGTCGAGCCATGAGGCTCGACGACCCGGCGGTCGTCCGTGAGGAGTACGCGGACGAGACTCGGCTGGCTGCTCGAAAGAAGGCGCACGCCTCGGGGGAGGGACAGGACGCGCGTGATGTCGTCTTCGAGGCAATCGCCGAGGTCAGCCCGCAGCGGATCCTGGAGGTCGGCTGCGGCGAGGGCGAGCTCGCGGAGCGGATGGCGGGCGAGCTGCAGGCCGCGGTTGTGGCGATCGATCAGTCGGAGCGAATGGTGGAGCTCACGCGGGCTCGCGGAGTCGAGGCGCACGTCGGCGACGTGCAAGACCTCGGATTCGCGGGCGGCTCCTTCGACTGCGCCGTCGCCGCCTGGGTGCTGTTCCACGTTCCCGACCTCGATCGAGCGCTCGCCGAGCTTGCTCGCGTGCTTCGGCCGGGCGGACGCCTCGTGGCGGCGACGAACGGGCGCGACCAGGTGCGGGAGCTCTACGACCTCGTCGGGAGGGATCTGCCCGCCACGACATTCAATGCGGAGAACGGTGCCGAGTCCCTTTGCCGCCACTTCTCGCGGGTAGACCGGATCGACGTCCACGTCTGGTTCGTCTTTTCGGACGCAGCAGCGGCACAGGCCTATGTCGACTCGATGGTGGTGCTGTCCGGCACGGTGCCCCCGGTCGAGGGGCCGATCCGCGCGCGCCGGACACCTTGCGTCTTCGTCGCGGATAAGTGATCCGTCCGGCAGAGCTCATCCAGCGGAAGCGAGACGGCGGGAAGCTCACCGACGAGGAGCTCGTCGAGCTCGTCCTCGGGTACACGCGTGACGAGATCCCCGATTACCAGCTGGCGGCCTTCTGCATGGCCGTCTACTTCCGCGGCCTGGACGGGCGCGAGACGTACGCGCTCACCGACGCGATGGTGCGGAGCGGCGACACGATCGACCTGCAGGCCGAGATCGGGCGCCTCGTCGCCGACAAGCACTCGACGGGTGGGGTGGGGGACAAGGCGTCCCTCGTCGTCGGCCCCCTCGTGGCTGCCTGCGGCGTCCCGTTCGGGAAGATGAGCGGACGTGGTCTGGGTCACACCGGCGGGACCCTCGACAAGCTCGAGTCGATCCCCGGTTTCCGGATCGAGCTTTCTCGCGACGAGTTCGTCGACCAGGTTCGGAACGTCGGCCTGGCGATCATCGGCCAGACCGCCGAGCTCGTCCCCGCCGACAAGAAGCTCTACGGGTTGCGCGACGTGACCGCGACAGTCGAGAACGTCTCGTTGATCGCGGCCAGCATCATGTCCAAGAAGATCGCCGCGGGAGCGAACGCGATCGTCCTGGACGTCAAGGTCGGCGACGGCGCGTTCATGAAGTCGCTCGAGGACGCGCGCAACCTGGCCGAGGCGATGCTCGAGCTGGGGCGGAGGGCGGACCGCCGCGTTGTCTGCGAGCTCACCGACATGGATCAGCCGCTCGGACGGGCCGTCGGGAACGCGCTCGAGATCCGCGAGGCGATCGCGACGTTGCGCGGCGAAGGGCCGGCAGACCTGACGGAGCTCTCGGTCGCCTCCGCAGCGCATCTCGTGACGCTCTGCGACGGGGCCGACCTGAGCGACGCGCGTGCCCGCGTTGCCGCTGCTCTCGACGACGGCTCCGCGCTCGACGCGTTCGACCGCTGGGTCCGGGCCCAGGGGGGCAACCCAGAGGAGGACGCGCTCCCGCGGGCTCCCGTCGTCCACGAGGTCAGATCTTCGCGCGACGGAATGGTCGCTCGGCTCGGCGCCCTCGCTGTCGGAATGGCGTCGGTGCACCTCGGCGCCGGCCGGGCGGTCAAAGACGCTCCGATCGACCACGCTGTCGGGATCATCTGCCGCGCTAAACGGGGCAACAGGGTCGCCCAGGGCGACGTCCTCGCCGAGATCCATGCTCGGGACGACGCATCCGCGGATGCCGCCGTCGTGGAGGTCGACGCGGCCTACGAGCTCGCGGACGAGGCTCCGCCGCCGGGCGGCGTCGTCCTCGAGACCCTCTCTTAAGGAGGGCCTAGACCTGCCCCGTAAGGCCGCGGCTAGGCTAGCCCCGTGCCCGAGCTGCCCGAGGTCGAGACGGTTCGCGTTCGCCTCGAGCCCGTCCTCGTCGGCCGGCGGTTCGACCGTGTTGAGATCCTCGATCCTCGCGTGACCCGGCCCGTCGAGCCACGCGAGGTCGCGGCGGAGCTCGAGGGAGAGACCGTCGCGGCCGTCGAGCGACGCGGCAAGTATCTGGTTGTCCGGTTCGAATCGGGTCGTGTGCTCCTGATCCACCTCCGCATGACGGGGACGATGCGACACGAGAGCGACGGAGCGTCCGAGAGCGATCCGCATCTCCGAGTCGTTGTCACGCTAGACGACGGATCGGACGTCATCTATCGGGATGTCCGGAGGTTCGGCACGTGGCTCCTGCTCGAGCCGGGAGAGGACATTCGGTACCTCGCCCAGCGCCTCGGGGAAGACCCTCTGACACGAGCCTTCACGCCGGCGAGCCTTGCCGCACGCTTCGATCGACGGCGCGCCCCGGTCAAGGCCGCCCTCCTCGACCAGCGCGCCGCCGCCGGCATGGGGAACATCTATGCGGACGAGGCGCTCTGGCGAGCGCAGATCCACCCCCTCCGTCCCGCCGGCGACCTGGACGAGGACGAGCTGAAGCGACTCCACAAGGCCGTCCGCGAGGCGCTCAAGGCGGGCATCGCCCGGCAGGGGACGACGCTGCGTGACTACCGCACGCCGGACGGCGAGGAGGGCCGGATGCAGGCGGCGCTGCGCGTCTACGGCCGCGAGGGCGAGCCCTGCTACCGGTGCGGCGACCAGATCGGGAAGACGCGCGCGGCCGGCCGCGGCACGTGGTACTGCCCGAGCTGCCAGCCACTCGCGCCGAACGGGAATCCGCGCTGACGTGAGAGTCGTCGTGACCGGCGGAGCCGGATTCATCGGCTCGCACGTGGCCGATGCCTTCGTCGAGCGAGGCGACGAGGTGCTCGTCGTCGACGACTTCTCGTCCGGGTCGCGCGACTACGTGCCGGAGCAGGCGAACCTCGCAGAGCTCGACATCGCCGACGCGGATCGCGTCCAGGAAGCCTTCGCCGACTTCGCGCCCGAGTACATCTGCCACCTCGCGGCCCAGGCGAGCGTGACGGTCTCGGTCAAGGAGCCGAAGCGGGATTTCGACTCCAACGTCCTCGGCACGTTCAACATCCTCAACTCCGCGACCCAGCATCGAGCGAGAACCGTCTTCGCCTCGACCGGCGGCGCCCTCTACGGCGAAGGGGCGCCGATCCCGACGGACGAGTCCTACGTCGCGCAACCGTTGTCGCCGTACGGCGCCTCGAAGCAGGCGGCCGAGGCGTTCGTCGGCGCACTGGCCCGCTTTCACGGGATCGACCATGCCGTTCTCCGGCTCGGGAACGTCTACGGCCCGCGCCAGAGCCCCCACGGCGAGGCCGGCGTCGTCGCGATCTTCAGCGAGCGGCTGCTGCTCGACCGGCCGGTCGTCGCCTACGGCCAAGGGACGCCGACGCGCGACTACGTCCACGTCCGAGACATCGCGCGCGCGTTCGTCACTCTCGCGGACACGCCGGCAGCCGGGACGTTCAACCTCGGCTGGGGCCTGGAGGTGTCCGTGCTCGACGTTCTCGACGGCCTTCAGCAAGCGGCCGGAACATCGGTCGAGCCGCAGCTCGAGCCGCTTCGCCCCGGCGAGCTGACCCGCAGCGCGATCGACTCGACCGCCGCGGAAAGAGCCTTCGGGTGGCGCCCGGAGATCCAGCTCGAAGGCGGCCTCGCGGACACCTTCCGCTGGTACGCCGACACCTACGGGGGATAGCGCCGACAGGCTTCCGCTGTACCCTCTGAGCGAGGTGCGCGGAGCCCAGCCCGAGAGCATCGGTGGCGATGCGGCCGCCTCAGCGGTCCGCCCGCGCGCCTTCGCACCGGATCTCTCGCGCGTCGCGGTGGGGATCGGCGCCGCAGCCGGTGTGGGAGCCCTCGGCGCCGCGGACGGAGGCTACTTCCCGCCTGCGTGGGGCTGGACGGCGCTCGTCGCGCTCTGGCTCGTCATCGCCTGGCTGTTCCTCGGCCGCGCGGCGCTGCACGGCGGACGCCTCGCCGGCGTCTTCCTAGGCGGCCTGACCGCGCTCGCCGCCTGGACCTGGCTCTCGCTCCTCTGGACGGACA
>OBLS010000875.1_pt1 | contig 11732 bp, 10 predicted proteins | sample 1519901 | NCBI WGS metagenome assembly OBLS01 (sample SAMEA3113585, study PRJEB22503) | soil metagenome
CGACGTGCCGAGGATCATCACGAAGAAGGTCGACGGCCGCCCGATCGCCTTCAAGGTCGTCTTCCTCCTGGAGGGCAGTATCTACTTCTACCGATCCGGCTTCGACCCGGCCTTCGCGCGCTTCTCGCCCGGCGTCCTGACGACGCTGGACGCGATCGAGGCCGGGGCGAAGGAGGGCGCGATACGGGTTGAGTTCCTGGGCGGCGCCGAGCGGTACAAGCGCGAGCTCACCGACAGCTTCGATCCGATGTACGAGGGGTTCGGCCTGCAGACGAGCCTCCGCGGCGCAGTCGCCGTTCGAGCCAATCTCCGCCTGGTCCGGCTGCGGCGGCAGTTGAAGCAGTCCCCAAGGCTTCACCACCTGTACATGGACGGGCTCTCCCCAGCCCGCAGGCTCATGAGCAGGCATTCGTGACGCGGTACGCGCTGAAAGCGGCGGCGACGCGCACGCGCTCAGCTGTCTGGTACCTCCGCACGCAAGGCCGGCCGGAGGGCGTCGGGATCCGCATTCTCTTCTACCACCGAGTCTCGGACGATCACGACGAGCTGGCCGTCACGCCGCGTCGGTTCCGCCAGCAGATGGACTACCTCGCCTCGCAGTCCTACCGCGTAGTCGACGTGCTCGAGGCGGTCGAACTCCTCGACAACGGCGCAGCGTCCGCGAAGACCGTCGGCCTGAGCTTCGACGATGGCTTCGTCGACGTGGCGGAGCAAGCGCTTCCAATCCTGCAGGAACGCGGGTTCCGGGCGACCGTCTTCGTTGCTACCGCGGTAACCGCCGGGTGGGCGAAGTTCGGGTGGTATCGCGAGCAGCCGCCCATCCTCGGGTGGGACGAGATCGTCGACCTTGACCGTGAAGGCACGTTTCAATTCGAGGCTCACTCGCTCACCCACCCGAACCTGTCCGCCCTCCGCGAAGAAGAAGCCGAAGAGGAGATCGCGGGCTCGAAGGCTGCGCTCGAGGCTCAGCTCGGCCGGCCCGCCCAGCTCTTTGCGTATCCGACCGGCCTCTACGGCCTCCGCGAGCGCGCGCTGGCCGAAGCGGCCGGCTATCGCGCAGCCGTCACCTGCGAGCCCGGACTGAACACGCGCGGTACCGATCGGTTCTGCCTTCGCCGACGTCAGGTGGACGCGGGAGACAGCCTGCTCGACTTCCTGGCCAAGCTCGGCGGCGGGCACGACTCGCCGCTGCCGTTTCGCGGCGCGTATCGGCGCCACCGCTACGGAGCCGGGACCGGCAGTCCTCGTTTGGCGAGCTCGCGGGAGTAGAGCTCGCGATGCGCTTCCCAGAATCGTTCGAGATCGAATCGCTCACGAGCGCGTTCGCGTCCGGCGTCGCCCATTCGCCGCCGGAGCTCGGCATCCTCGACGAGGGTGTCGAGCGCGGCGGCGAGGCTCTCAGGGTCACCCGCTTCGACGAGAAGGCCGGTCTCGCCCTCGACGACGAGCTCGGGGACGCCGCCGACATGGGATCCGACCACCGGCAGTCCGGCGGCCATCGCCTCGAGCACCGAGACCGGCAGACCTTCCGAGGCGCTCGAGAGCACGAAGATGTCCGCGCCGGCGAGCAGCTGCCGGACGTCCTCGCGTTCTCCGAGCAGGATCACGCGCTCGCCGATCCCGAGCGCTTCGATCGCGGCTTCCAGCTCGGCTCGATCGGGTCCGTCGCCGACGATCGCGGCATCGAAGGCGTGCCCCGGCAACAGCGCGAGGGCCCGCACGAGCGTCAAGAAGTCCTTTGGCGCTTTCAGCCGTCCGACGGCGACGATGAGGGGACGAGGGCGTTCGCGCCGCGACGCCGGAGCCCCGTCGACGTCGATCGCGTTCGGGATCACGACTGTCGTTTCCGCGGTGCACGTTTGCGCGGCGAGCCCTCGTGCGCGGTCGGTGTCGGAGACGCAGATCGTCGCCGTCGTCAGGGGTCGCACCAGGCGATCCGCCCAGCGGTACAGACGCGAGGCGACGCCCGAGTGTGCGGAGAACGCCCAGCCGTGCACCGTGAAGATTCGAATCGGGACGCCGGCCAAGGAAGCGGCCAGGCGACCGAGAACCCCAGCCTTCGAGCTGTTGGCATGGACGATGTCCGGCCGTTCGCGGCGCAGCATGCGAACCAGCTCGAGCAGGCCGGCCACGTCGCGGAAGGGACTGACCTTTCGCCTGACGTGTTCGAGCGGGATAAAACGGGCCCCCGAGGGAGTCGCCGCAGCCTCCCGGAGGGGGCCCGCCCCGTGCGCCGCCACGACGACGTCGAACCCGGGTGCGAGCGCGGGGAGCAGCGAGGCGACGTAGGTCTGGGCCCCGCCGACTTCGGCGAGCGTGATCAGCAACAGCACCCTCGGCCGCCGCGCATCCGCGCCTAAGGACGCCCCTTGGAGTCCGCCCTCCCGCTCACCGCCCGCACGAAACTCCGCGTGCCTTGGGTCGCCGCCTGCGTGGGCTCGGCGCTGCTCGCGCTGTTCCTCGCCCTCGGCCTCTTCCTCAGTCGTGCTCCCCTGCCGATGCCGGTGGTGCTCGGCTTCGGGATCGGACTGCTCGGCACGCTGGCGCTGGCGCTCACCCGCTACGACGCCGCAGTCGGGCTGGGAATCCTGCTCCTTGCCGCTGTCCGCATCGAGCCAGCGCCTTCCGACCTCGTCTTGGGCGTTCTGATCGCGGTTGCCTTCGCGACCTGGAAATTCGAGCTCCACCGCGTGCCGCTGAGCGTCACGCTCCTCGTCAGCGCGTTCCTCGCGCTCAACCTGATCGCCTCCATCGAGGCGGACGACCCGGCCAGAGCCATCAACTACTTCGCGATCACCCTCTACCTCGGCGTCCTCGGGCTCTGGCTCGCATCCTACGTCCACACCGATCGGCGCGCTCGCCTCGTGCTGGTCGCCTATCTTGCGGCGGCCGTCGCCTCCGCCGCTGCGGCGTCCGTGGCGCTCTTCATGCGGTTTCCCGGGAGCGAGTTCCTGGTCATTGGCCCCCGCGCCCAGGGGCTGTTCAAGGATCCGAACGTCTTCGGGCCGTTCCTCGTCCCGGCCGCCCTCATCCTGATGGAGGAGACCGTCGCGCCGCGGCTGCTCCGGCTCCGACTGCCGGTCAAGCTTGTTTTCCTCGCCGTGCTGAGCCTCGGTGTGCTGTTTTCGTTCTCCCGAGCGGCGTGGCTCAACTTCGCCGTCGGGACGGTCGTGCTCTTGTTCGTCCTCGCGCTGCGCCGGGGCGGCCTGCGCCAGGCGCTGAGCCTCCTCCTGGTCACCCTGGCCGCGGGCGCCGCGCTCTTCGCCGTTGCCGCTGCCACCTCGTCCCTGTCCTTCCTCGAGCAGCGCGCCGGCGTCCAGGCCTACGACACCCAGCGGTTCGGCGCCCAGCGTTCGAGCATCGAGCTCGCCTCGGAGCATCCGCTGGGGATCGGTCCCGGGCAGTTCGAGCGCGTCTCGGAGATCTCGGCGCACAGCACGTTCGTGCGGGCGCTCGCCGAGGAGGGGGTTCTCGGACTCCTCGTGGTGCTCGCCGTCATGCTCCTGACGCTCGGCTTCGCCGCGAGGAACGCCACGGCGAGCTTCGGCGCGTACGGAATCGGCTCCGCCGCGCTCCTCGGAGCGTGGACCGGCCTCCTCGCCAACAGCTTCTTCGTCGACACGCTCCACTGGCGTCACCTGTGGGTTGTGGCCGCGCTCATCTGGGCGGCAACGGCGCTCAGGATCCGCTACCCGCGGAGGTAGAAGTGCGTCGAGCCCCGGGCCCCAACGATCGCAAGTCCGAGAACATTGACCTCGAGGCGGTCCAGCAGCTCGCGCAGAGCGAGCGCCAGCTCGGGAGTCTGCTGGTCGGGCCGGCAGACGATCAGCACGCCGTCCACCCGCTGGGCCAGGACTTGGCTGTCCACGAGCCCGAGCAGCGGCGGGCCGTCCAGCAGCACGTAGTCGTAGTCGGACTGCCCGACCTCGCCGAAGAAGCTGTCGAGTGCGTCGCTGGCCAGGAGCTGTGCGGGGTCGCGCGGCTTGCGTCCGCTGGCGAGCACGTGCAGCATGCCGGAGCCGCTCCGCGCCGCGCTCAGCTCGAAGATCCGCTCGCTCCCCCCGTTCCGCCGTCCCGCCAGAATCTCAGCAAGCCCGGGCGTCTGCTCGACGTCGAAGAGCTCGTGCAGCCGCGGCCAGCGCATGTCGGCGGAGACGAGCCAGGTGCGCTGACCGGCCTGCGAGAGCACCAGGCCGAGCGCGGCCGTGACCTCCGTCTTGCCCTCCCCATGGAGGGCGCTCGTGACGAGGACGGTCCGCTGGCTCGTCGGGGGAAGCTGCTTCCGGATCGACGCCTGGAGCGTCTGGTACGCCTCGTACTCGGCCGAGCTCACCGTGTGGGGGCGGTGGCCCAGTCCGCGGCGCACGTAGGGGATCTCCGCCATGACGGGGAGCTCGAGGAGGTGGCTCAGCTCGCGCGCGTTGCCGACCCGCGGCTTGAGCTGCGTTCGCATCAGCACGACCAGCGCAGCGATGAACGTCGCAGCGAAGAACGCGAACATGGCGTTGCGAAGCGGGCGGGGAGCGAAGGGCTCGCTCGGCGCCTGCGCGGCCTCGGCCAGAGCGATCTCCGTGCCGGCACTGGCGGCGGCGACGTTGAGGTCGGTCAGTCGCTCGCGGATCGCGGCGCGCTCCGTCGCGACCTGCACGCCACGCTTGCCGACGAGGTCGTTGAAGGCCGCCTGCAGTGTGGCTCGAGCGCGGTTGACCCGCCGTCGCTCGACCGCGCGCTGCCGGGCGAGAAAGGTGACGGCGACGGCGTTCGCGATCCTGGCTGCGCGCCTCGCCGACTCGTCCGTGGCAGCGACGTTGATGATGTTCGCCGTCGGGTCGAGGGAGGTCTGCAGTTTGTCGTCGAGCGTCGCGACCGTCGCGCGGGGAACGCGCCGTGCGGCCCGGCGCAGCGTCTCGCGGGTCTGAAGGAGCGCAGTGATCGTCGCCAGCCGGCGCTCCATGGAAGCCTCGTCGCCCGTCTGGAGCGGGTCGGCGGCGTCCTCGACGACAAGCTTCGCCGTCGCCCGATAGGTCTTCGGAAGCGCCGTGGAGACGAAGAAGACGGCCGCCGTGAGCGGCAGGACGATCGCCGCGATCAGCAGCTTGCTTCGACGGAGCGTGTCGAGGTAGCGCCCCGCCTCGATCGGCTGGTCGGGCGGGGGCCGAAGCGCCGTCGGCACGGTGCGCACACGGCCGTCCACGAGATCGGTCATCGGTCTGTAGATACGCCCGGCCGAGCAAAACGAACCCTCCTCCTGCTCGCCGCCGTCTTGGCCACCGCAGGCTGCGCGGACGCACCCTCGCCGCCCGCGCCCGCCGCTCAGAGCGCCACGGGCGCGCCGGCCGTGAACCTCATGGGGCCCGACCGGCTGACGAAACCGACGCAGCTCGTGGCGAAAGCCTCCTCGAAGCGCGCGCGCGTCGTGGCCGTCACCTTCCTGCTCGACGGTCGGCCCCTCGGCTCGGACACGACCGCGCCGCACTCCCTCGACGTCGATCCCGCGCTGCTCCCGGCCGGGAGCCATCGGCTCGAGGTCGAGGCGGTGGACAGCATGGGCGGCCGCACCCGGACGAAGCCTGCCACGGTGACCGTCGCTCCTTCCGGCTCCAGGATCGTCGAGGCCTCCCCCGGTCGCACGTTCTCGCAGGCGCGAAAGGCGCTGGAGCGAGGAGACGTGACGGTCCTGCTGGCGCCGGGGCGCTACGAGGTGGACGAGCTCCAGCTGGGCAGCGGGGCCCGTCTGGTCGGCTCAGGCCCGCGGACCGTGCTCCATCCGCGGCCGGGTGCGCGCTACTGGGCGCTCGTCGTCGCCCGCGGCCGGAACATCCGGATCTCCGACCTCACCATCGACGGAGGAGGGCCGCTGCGCGGGGGGAGCGACGACGGCATCGCCGTCGCGGTCTTCGACGGCTCGCGCGACGTGCGGCTCCAGCGCCTGCACATCACCCGCGTGCGCACGGTCGGCGTCAACACCTGGGGTGCGCATGCCGGCGTCTCGGTCCAGGACTCGCGGATCGAGAGCCGGGGAACCGCCGATGCTGGAGTCGTCGCCCTCGGCTCGGACGCGTCGCGCGACACGAGTGTGATCCGCACGCGCGTCCGCGGCTTCACATCGTTCGGGATCCTCCTCCAGCAGCAGAAGTACGGCCGCCCGGCCGCCGATCTCCACGGGGTCGTCCTCGACAACCTCGTAAGCGACATCCGCGATCCCCGGCGGGACGGCTGCTGGACGGCCGCGAAGAGCCGGACTCGCGGCTGCGGGACGAACGAGGGCGGGATCTGGACCGGTGGGGTGGAGGCGGCGGTGATTGGAAACACGGTCGTACGGGCGCGGTGGGACGGGATCGAGACCGTGGGGTCGTCGACGCGGACGACGATCGTCGAAAACGAGATCAGGAACACCCGGACGGGGATCTACCTCGAGCACTCGACGAACGACTCGGTGATCGCGCACAACCTGATCGTGGACACCGAGGCAGGAATCCAGGTCGAGTGGCGCTACGACGGTGTCGGCTCGAGCCGCAACACCTTCGTCGGGAACCGCATCGTCGATGCGAAGGCCGCGGGCCTGATCGTCGACACCGGCGGGGACCGGAATTGGATCGTCCGCAACGAGTTCGTCGGAGGCGCTCGGCCGGCGATCGCGCTCTACGGCTCGTCGGAGAACGTCGTTCGAGACAACGTAGGCTGCGGAGGCACGGGCGGCGTGGTGGTCGGGATGGAAAGCGCGCGGTTCGACGACGGCAGCACCGCCCACTCGCGCAACAACCGCGTGGCGGGGAACCGGAGCGTGGCGTCCTGCTGAAGCCCGATCCAGTCGCCAACGGCTCGGCGATGCTCTTCTGGGCCAGGGCTGCAGGGAGCGCCGGATTCTTTACGGCGGTGCTGATCCTCGCGCGCTCGCTGGGGCCTACAGGGCGCGGCACGATCGCGTTCATCACGGTCAGCGCCCTCGTGATCGCACGCCTCGCCGGTTTCGGCATGGGGGCGGCGACGACCGTGCTCGCCTCTCGGCGGATGGAGGCGCGCGGTGCGCTGCTCGCGAACCTGATCCTGTTCGTGCTGACAAGCGCGCTGATCGTCGGTTCGCTGGGCTTCGCGGTGCTGCTCTCGCTGGCCGGCCAGCGCCCCGAGGGCATCGGCGGACCTGAGCTCGCCATTCTGGTCGGTGCAGGAGCCGCGATCGCCCTCGTCGAGGCTGGGGGAGCGTTCCTGCTCGGCTGCGGCCGGGTGCAGCGGCTGGCGCTACTGACCGCAACCATGACCTGGGTCTACCCGCTCCTGCTCGGCATCGTCTGGGTCGTGGACGGCTTGACCGTCACCCGCGCGGCGCTGGTGTGGCTGACAGCCGAGACCATCGTCGCTCTCGTGCTCCTGAGCCAGTCCGCGCGCGCGGCCGGGATTGCGGCGCCGAGTCCACGTCTTCTGCTCGAGTCGATGCACTTCGGCGTCCGAGCCTGGGCGGGGAGCCTGGCCCGCCTGCTCAACTTCCGCACCGACCAGATCATCCTGGGCTTTCTCGCGTCGGAGGCGACTCTGGGGATCTATGCCGTGGCGGTCAATGCCTCGGAGGCGCTGCTGTACCTGCCGGCGGCGACCGCGACCGCGTTGCTCCCGATCGCCGCTCGCGCGGATCCGCACGTCCAGGTGGAGCAGGCGCTTCGTGCGTTCCGCTCGACGGTTCTCGTCACCACTGGACTGGTCCTGGTCGCCGCGGTGCTCGGCCCGTTGCTCCTGCCAGTGCTCTTCGGCTCGGCGTACGACGCTTCGGTGGAGCCGTTTCTGCTGCTGCTCCCAGGCGCGTTCGGCTTCGCGGCCACCGCGATCTTCTCCAGCGCGCTGATGGCGTCCTCGTCCCCTGGCCGGTCTTCGCTCGGCCCGTTCGTCTCGCTCGTCGTCGGCATCGGGCTCGACCTCCTGCTGATCCCGCGCTTCGGGGCATCGGGCGCGGCTGCCGCGGCCAGCGTGGCGTTCCTCGCGGGGGGCTACGTCGCGCTCGTCATGTTCCGCAGCAAGCATCCGTTCGAGTGGCGCTCGCTGTTGCTGCTCCGGCGTGGCGACCTGATCCTCTTCCGCGCGCTCGCGGGGCCGCTGCGCGCGGTTCGCTCGTCCTCCTAGGGGGACGCTTTCGCCGTTCCGATCCGCCTCAATGCGGCTTTGCCGCCTGGCACGTGCCACACCGTGTCCACGGCTGCCGCGGCGATGCTCCCCCGGCGGGTCGCCGGCGCGACGACCGTTTCCAGCCCGGGATCCTCAGTCGAGAAGCGGTACTTGTAGCCCTCCTCGCCTCCGAGGAACCGGTACTCCGTGGCCCCCTCCTCCACCGACCGGCGGATCGACTCGAGCTCGAGCACGAACCCGACCGAGTGCTTGTCCCAGGCGGGATCGCGGCCTCCCTGGTATGCGAAATAGGCATCGCTCACCATGAAGCCGTACTCGAAGCTCGCCGGCGTGCCGTCCAGCTCCATGAGGAGGAGGCGGAGCCAGCCCCGCTCGAACGCCAGCGCCGCGAACTCGCGCTGAAACGGCTCGTGATCGCCGCAGAAGAGACAGCCCGAGTGCTCGCGGAAGCGAATGCGATGGAGGCGGAAGGCCGTGTCGAGGTCGGCTTGGAGAGTCGCCGAGTCTGCGGAACGGTAGCTGACGTCGTGCTCCCGCTCCAGCCGGTTGCGGGAGTTCCGCGCGCTCTTTCGCAAGCGCTGGCTCTGGCCTGCGAGGAACTCGGTCCAGGAACCCTCCGGGAAGCGAAGAATCGGATAGCCCGTCTGCCTTACGACCCGGCCCCGAAGGACGCCGGCCCAGTCGAGGTCCCCAGCGACCCAGTCTCCGACGAAGAGATCGTGGGGAAGCGCATCCAGCGCAAGGCGCAACGCGCGCCGCTCGCTCTGCGGGCCGCCGACGCAGATCGGCCCCAGGCGATCGCCGTGGCCGTGACCAATCAGCCGCACGATCCGGAGCGGCCTCCGCGCCCACATGAAGAGCGGGACGATGGCGTCGACCCGGCCGTCGTCCTGACTAGAGACTGCGACGCGTAGGCGGCGTCCGCCGCCGTAGTGACGCCACCAGAGCTCGTTCCACTCCCAGGTGGCGAAGGCGTTGCCGCTCTCGGCGGCCAGGCGCATCCAGTCTTCGCGCAGGCCGTCGAGGCTGTCGACCAGCTCGACGCTCCTACGGCTAGCCGGGCTCAGGGAACCAGGCGCCTCCATGACGCTTGCCTGGACACCCATCTAGCGCACGGCGGCGACCAGCACGATGATCGCCACGATCCCTGCAAGGCCAACCACGACGAAGTTGACGGCCAGCGCGAGCGAGACGAGCCGCGAGGAGTCACGCTTGCCCGGCGGCCCCGGGTCGAGCTCCGTTGTGAGGCCCTCGGCGCCCGGAGTCTGGATCGGTGCGGTCGAGTTCCCGGCGGCCTTGCCCGCATCGGCGCGGCTCCGCCAGACGACAGCGCCTGCAAGGACGTCCGTGATGAACTGATTGAGGGAGACGCCCTCTCTCTCTGATGCCCGCGTCAGCTCTGCGTGAAGGGTTCGCGGCATGCGCAGAAGCAACCGGCCGCTGTGGCTCGTCGCCGATTTGGGCTCCGGGACCTCACGGCCGTCCTCGAGCGCGGTTTCGATCCACCTCGTCATCGCGGCCCGAGCGCCGCTCAGAGCTTCTTCCGGCGTCCGTCCTCGGCTCGTGCAGCCGGCAAGCTCCTCGACCGACGCGAGCCATGGCCGGGCCTTCTCCTCGCCGTCCCGGACGACCGTGAGGTGGTACGGGAGGCTGGCGTATGAGTCCGTCGAACGATCGGCCCGGCGATGGACGCTGCTCACGGGCCGCTCACCCATCCCGGGGACGCGAAGAGGCTCACCCATCGATTGTAGGCCTACGAAAGCCGAGGACGATGGGATCTTTCATACATCCTGGCCGATCTCGGCGCGCAGTTTCGCGAGGGCGCGGCGTATGAGCCGCGACACATGGATCTGAGAGATCCCGACCTCAGCCGCGATCTTGGCCTGGCTCAACCCCTCGAAGTACGCGAGCCGGAGCAGCCGGCGCTCGCGCTCGTCAAGGACTCGAAAGCTCCGGGCGAGGGCTACGCGGCTCTCCCCGAGCTCGTAGCCTGGCTCGAGCAGGCTCTCGCGGTCGAATTCGCCGTTCTGACCGTCGACGAGCTCCGCAATCCGCGCTCGGAGCGTCGGATCGAGTTCCTGGAGCCGGCGCGGAATCCGGATCGGCCAGGCCCGATCGCGTAGGTGGCGCTTGATCTCGCCGTCGATCGTCGGGATCGCGTACGTCGCAAGATCGACGCCGCGCTCCAGCTCGAACCGATCGATCGCCTTGATCAGGCCGATCGAGCCCACCTGGACGAGATCCTCGAACTGCTCGCCGTGGCCGACGTGACGCCGTGCCAATCGACGGACGAGCGGCAAATACTGCTGGATCAGGCGGGCACGGGCTCCGAGGTCACCGTGGCGATGGTATTGGCGGAGCAAGCCGCGGACTGCTGCATGGCGTGAAGCTGACGTTCTGGGCCGTCGAACGACGGAGCGCCCGATGTGCGGCGCACCGGGCGCTCCGTTTCTTGTCCCCACGGCGGCTGTGACGGACATCCTCTCCCCCTGAGACGATGGACTTCGTTCTGGACAATAACGAAAATGTCGAAGAATTCAACGTGCAACCTAAGACTTAACATTTACTTTAGTGGGTACGTTTGAATTGTCTGTGAATCCGACCTTTCGACGCTTATTAACCTGCGCACGATTAGCTGGGAGTTTCGGAGGACTGCCTCGTGCGCCGGAGCTGGCGAGTAAGCAGGTTTTGGCTCAAAAAGAGGACTGAGAGGGCAGTATCACGAATGGAGAATGCCAGTATCACGACAGCTGTTTGCGGCAGTATCACGTCTAGATTTGGGTTGAAATCGATGCCGAATTTTCGCTGCACGTGCCCTGGTTCTGCGGCTGAATCGGTCGCTAGAAGTGTGTCTGGATCTTGGAATGGCCTCCGATCTGGCAGTATCATCGCCCCAAAACGCGGTGCTGAGCCATTGACTTGCCGACCCGGATCGTTTAGGACCGGCGGAGGCAGGAACACCGGGGGAAGCGCATGAGGGGCTCCAGGGGATCGTTGTTGCGGCAGGCATCGGTACTGATCGTGCTGTGCTGCGCCTTTGCCATAGGGGCGAGTCAGGCCCTCGCGCAGGATCCAGCGCCTGAGCCGGCCCCGCCCAACTCGTCGGGGCCGAAGCCGGAGGCTCCGCCTAGTGCGAAGCGTCAACCAGAGCAGCCTGCCACCTCAACCACGCCGCCCCCGGCTGCGCCGCGCGTGACTCCGCCGCCTCCTGCCGCGACGAACCCTCCACCTGCCGCTGTCACGCCGCCATCGGCACCCGTCTACCGTTCGGCTACCACCCAGGTTCGACGCGAGACGCGGGCTCAGGGGCGCAAGCGGGCCAGGTCGACCCCGAAGCCCAAAGTTAATACCAAGCCGAAGAACGAACGGGTGAAGGTTGCCGCGGCGGCGGCTCCCACTCTTTCGCGCGACCATGCGACTTCACCGGACACGTTGCTCATGGTCGGAGGGCTCGCGCTGTTCTTCCTCGTCCTCGCCGACGTGGTCTTCCTGACGCTGTCGACGCGGGTCCTGCGAACGCGCTAACGCACGCGGAACGAGCTCGACCCCAGGAGCGGGCCGAACTCCTTCTGCGCTCGGCGGCCTAGGCCGGGCCAGACGTACCAGCGGTAGCGTCC
>OBLS010000876.1_pt1 | contig 11732 bp, 12 predicted proteins | sample 1519901 | NCBI WGS metagenome assembly OBLS01 (sample SAMEA3113585, study PRJEB22503) | soil metagenome
CCCGCCGTGAAGTAGGCCGGGGCCCTGATAAGGACCCCGGTCTACCTTGCCACACCCGGCCGCGCCTCGCCGAACCCCACCCAGACGACCTAGGTGTAACTCGCGTCTTTCCGCCCCTAGCTTTGGTGCAGAATAGATTTTCGGCGCGTTGCACCAAAATTAGTCATAGTATTCAGGGTTTAGTGCAGGGCTCAAAGCCTGCAAGGCCGGCAGTAGTCTTCGCGAATACAAAGGCTTTGGCACGTCTTGGATGGACGGCTACGCGGGCAGCCGCTGCATCTCCTCCATGGCCCTCTCCATGCGTAGGAGGGTGCGCTCGCGGCCTAAGAGGGCCAGGGTCTCGAAGAGGCCGGCGCTCACGGTGCGTCCCGTGGTGGCGAAGCGCAGTGGGTGGATCAGGTGCCGCGCCCCCTTCTCTTTCTCCGCGGCGAGGCCCCGGATGGCCTCCTCGATGGCCTCTTGCGTCCACTCCGGCAGGGCTTCGAGGCGTTCGAATAGCTCCGGAAAGGTCCCCCGGACGAACTCCTTGCCGAGCTGCTTCTCGAACTGCTCCGGGTCGTACCGGAGCTCCGTGCCATAGAAGTAGCCCGCCGTCTCGGGTATCTCCGTCGTGCGGTTCAGACGGTCCCTGAGGAGTGCCATGATCTTCGTGAGGCGCGGCATGTCGCGCTCTAGCTCCTCTGGCGTGGCGGTCCCCGATTCGGCGAGCATCGGGGCGGCGACCATCGCCAGCTCCTCGGGTGTCTGGCGTCTGAGGTAGACGGCGTTTATGGCGGTGAGCTTCTTCTCGTCGAAGACCGCCGGGTTGCCGCTGACCCTGTCGATGCGGAAACGTTCGGCGAGCTCGGCGGGCGGGAAGATCTCCTCGTCCGCTGCGTACCCCGCGCCCAACAGTGCCAGGTAGTTGAAGAGCGCCTCCGGTAGGTACCCCTGCGCCGCGAAGTCCTCCACGCTCGCCGCCCCGTGGCGCTTGGACAGCTTCTTCTTGTCCGGCCCCAGAACTTGCGGGACGTGGGCGAAGGCCGGTAGCTCGTATCCCAGGGCTTCGTAGATGAGGATCTGGCGCGGCGTGTTCGAGAGGTGGTCGTCGCCCCTTATGACGTGGCTGATCCTCATCTGCGCGTCGTCCACCGCCGCCGCGAAGTTGTAGGTCGGGGTGTCGGTGGACTTCATCAGCACGAAGTCCTCGATGTTCGCGTTCTCGAACGTTACCGGACCGCGGATAAGGTCCTCCACGACGGTCTTTCCTTCGCGCGGGGTTCTCATGCGCACTGTGTGGGGCTCCCCGGTCTCAGCTCTTCTATATACCTCTTCGGGGTCCATCTCCCGGTACTCGCCGCCGGTGTAGATTGGCTGCCGGCCCTCGGCTCGCATCCTCTCGCGGAACTCGGCGAGCTCCTCGGGCGTGGCGAAGTCACGGTATGCGAGGCCGGAGTCAAGGAGCTCCCTCGCCGCCTCGCGGTACAGGTTGAAACGTTCGGTCTGGCGGTAGGGGCCGTAGCGACCGCCGACATCGGGCCCCTCGTCCCAGTCCAGGCCGATCCAACGCAGAGAACGTTTTAACTGCTCGACCGACTCCTCTGTGGAGCGTTCTAGGTCCGTGTCCTCTATGCGTAGGGCGAAGATGCCGTTGTTCTTGCGGGCGAAGAGCCAGTTGAAGAGCGCCGTCCTGACGCCGCCGACGTGCAGCGAGCCCGTCGGGCTCGGAGCGTAGCGTACCCTGATCTGCGAAGTATCCATGAGGTTAAGCTAGCACAAAGCCCCCGTATCGAAAAGCGGCGGGAGGTCCAGCGTTTGCTTACTAACCTGCGAGCGCGTTGCCCCTGTCGAACAACAGGTCGCCGAGCTGCAACAGCTTGCCGGCGACCGGTGCCCCCACGTCGCTCTCGGAGACCGAGCGGGCCTGCTCGCCCAATGTAACCAGGAGCTGTCCTACAGCGGCGAGGTCGGAGTTGCCCGCTAGCAGTTGGATTCTCAAGGCGGCTAGGTTGTCGGCTATGGACATAAGCTCGGGGCTATCCGAGGCCGCGAGCCTCTGTTCCCAGGTCTCGATCACCCGAAGCGCCGCCTCCATCTCGGACCGCTGTACCCCACCTTGCAAAACCGCCACGGCCTCTTCGAGGGCGGCGTCGATCTCGTTGGCTGCCACGTTGTTGGTCTCCTTTCGAGCTGTTTGAACCCCGAGGATAGCCGAACGGCCGGAGTTTACGTCCCGGCCCGCTCTTATGCCTGGTCACCGACGATTTTCTAGGTGCCTGTGATGGGCAGCACCGAGTACATGATGTCGTTGGGATCGTCGCTGTGGAGGAGACCCCGGGCGTGTCCCAGCTCGTGCTCCAGCGCCAGCTGGATGTCGTTCGGCCCCAGCCCGAGTTCCTCCGCGACGCACACGTCGAACAGAATGATGCCCTCGACCGTGTCACCGTTCTGGTACGGGATGTAGGCGGCACCCGGAACGAAGGGTTCGCTCGAGTCGCTCCCGAAGCAGACGGTATAGATAGGCACGAGACCGTCGGTGTCCGCGATGCTGGGGTCTACCTCTTGCGCGTTCGCGCGGTCCGCTGCCACCGTCACGGCCGCGGCCGCAAGCAGGGCCGTCACCATAAGCCTCGCCGCCCTGCGCATCGTCCCAGCCGTGGGCGCCGATACCAGAGATACCATCTTCTTCGTCAACTTCTCCCCCCTTTTCGTTAACTCTGCCTTGCTTCGTCGGGCTTCGGGTTGGTCGGGACCGTCTTACCGGTCCATATATTACCCCGATAGGCTACTCTTGGGCTCTATCTTGTGAGTTGACGATCAAGACCTCCAGAGTCCGCGGGCCGTGCACGCCCTCGACGCGGTTTAGCTCTATGTCGGAGGTCGCCGACGGACCGGAGATGAAGGTGATGGCTCGTCCTTCGTTCTTGACGGTATTTTCGAGCATGGCAAAGGCTTCAGGGACGAGGCCCACGATCTGATCCTCCCGCACCACGCAGAGGTGGTAGTCGGGCAGGAGGGTCAGGGCGCGACGGCCCTGACCTTCCCCGGCGTCGAGGACGATGGTGCCGGTCTGGGCGATGCCCAAGGCACAGCTGGTCAGGACGCCGTCGCTCTTGTCGAGCTCCTCTTTGGTAAGTCGGGGCCGGGCCGCGTCGCGCAAGGTCTCGACACTTTCGGGGACCCACTCTTGAGGTAGGCCGGGGGGGACGACGAGCCGCCGCACGCCGCGCCGCTCGCACGCTTCGGCTATGGCGCTAGGCAGGTCGGCCTCGCTCACCCGGTGGATGGTCGCCTCGTACTCAGCCGCTCTCTCGGCGAAGCGTTCGACGATCTCCCCGTGGGGAGCGTCATCCTCTTCGCGGTAGCTACGCTCGACGGGGACGTTCTCGGGGCGCTCGTCCTCCACGTCGCGTGTCGCGCGCCGGATGCGCCACAGGATCTCCTCCCTTCCCGAGGTCACTGGCCTGTCCCCGATCCGTTCCTCGACCTCCACCACTCGCGAAAGGTCTGATCCGGGACAGGCTTGAGGTCGCGGGCGTCCGTCCAGCCGGCGAGCCTGCCGGGGAGGCGGTGGATGGTGCCGCTGCGAGCCAGGGGCCACTGGCCTATCCTCGCCGCTCTTTGGGCGCCCTCGTAGAGCCTGCGGTCCGAGAAGGTCTTCGCCATCGCCTGCATCGCGACGTTCTCGGGATCGAGCTTGCCCTTTAGACCGCCTTCGTCCTGCTTGTGCCGCACCACCTTGCCTCGCAGGTGGATGAGAACCTCCGGTATGTTTATCTTCACCGGGCAGACCTCGTAGCACGCGCCGCACAGGGAAGAGGCGTAGGGTAGAGAGTCCGAGCCGGACTTGCCGATACCGACGAGTTGCGGTGTGAGGATCGCCCCGATTGGGCCGGGGTAGACCGAGTTGTAGGCGTGGCCGCCGGTGCGCTCGTAGACGGGGCAGACGTTCAGGCAGGCCGAGCAGCGGATGCAGTTGAGGGATTGCCGCCCGATCTCGTCGGCCAGGACCTCCGTCCGCCCGTTGTCCAGGAGGACGAGGTGGAACTCCTTCGGCCCGTCCCCCTCCGAAACGCCGGTCCAGAACGTCGTGTACGGGTTCATCCGCTCCGCCGTCGAGGAGCGGGGGAGGAGTTGCATAAAGACCTCAAAGTCACGCCAGGCCGGGATCACCTTCTCTATGCCCATGAGGCTGATGAGCACGGGTGGCAGGGTGGTGCACATCCGGCCGTTACCCTCGGATTCGACGACACACACCGATCCCGTCTCGGCCACCGCGAAGTTCGCTCCGCTGATGCCAACCTTCGCCTTCAGGAACTTCTCGCGCAGGTACAGGCGTGCGGCGTTGGTCAGGTCGGGGGGATCGTCGGAGAGGTCCTCGACGCCGAGCTCGCGCATGAAGAGCTCCCGGATCTCGGCCCGGTTCTTGTGGATCGCAGGCACAAGGATGTGCGAGGAGGTCTCGCCGGCGAGCTGGATGATGAGCTCCGCCAGGTCCGTCTCGTATGCTCGGATTCCTTTCCTTTCTAGATGCTCATTGAGCTTGGTCTCGTCGGTGGCGATAGACTTGACCTTGACGACCTCTTTCGCGTCGTGGCTCCTGGCTATCTCCGCGATGATGCGGTTTGCCTCCTCGCCGTCCCGCGCCCAGTGCACCTGCCCCCCGGCCTGCGTAACGGACTGTTCCAGCTGCAGGAGGTAGTCGTCGAGGTGGCGCATCGTGCGCTTCTTGAGGGCGTAGCCGGCCTCCCGGAGCTCCTCCCAGTCCGGCATCTCCCCGACGACGGCCGCCCTCTTTTCGCGGATGGTCCTGGTAGCCTTGCCGAGGTTGCGGCGCAGCTGGGAGTCGGAGAGGCTCTCTCTCGCGGACACCTCGAAGTGCGGGGTCTTGCCGGGGGAGAAGGCGTCCGATTCTTTGAGTGTCATAGTTGCTTCCTTTCTTCGGTGGCGGCGAGTATCTCCGCCAGGTGGACCGCCTTCACCCCGGCTCGCTGGCGCTTGAGACCGCCACCGATGTGCATAAGGCACGAGTTGTCTCCGGCGCAGCAGACCTCTGCCTCGGTATCGAGAACGTGCCGGAGCTTGTCGCCGAGCATCGCTATAGAGGTGTCCGCGTTCTTGACAGCGAAGGTCCCCCCGAAGCCGCAACACTCCTTTGATTCGGGTAGCTCGACGTAATCTATTCCCTCCACGGCCCGGAGTAGCGTGGGGGGCGCGTCGCCCACTTTCAGCATCCTCAGGGAGTGGCAGGTAGGGTGGTACGTGACGCGGTGCGGGTAGTAGGCGCCGACGTCGGTGACCCGGAGCTTGTTGACCAGGAACTCCGAGAGCTCGAAGACTTTGGGGGCAAGCTCCTCGACCTCGTAGAGGAGTTGCCTGTCGTTCGTCAGCTCCGCGGCCATCGGGTAGAGCTCGCGGACCATGCCTACACAGGAGCCCGAAGGAGCGACGACGGCCTCGTAGTCCTTGAATACCTTCACGAAGCGCCGCACCAGCGGTATCGCCTCGCGCTGGTAACCAGTGTTGAAGTGCATCTGGCCGCAGCAGGTTTGATCCACGGGGAAATCCACCTCTATCCCGAGGCGTTCGAGAACCTCGACGGTCGCCTTTCCCGTCTCCGGGAAGAGCGTATCGTTGAAGCAAGTGATAAAGAGCGCGACGCGCAAGTTGGGTGCCTCCTCCTTTCTTATGCGACGCCGGGGAACGGCGTGGTCCTGTCCCTCACCCCATGATAGCCGATACCGTCCCGCAGGGGTTGAATACCGTGCTCACGCTCTCCAGCGTTCTCGCCCTGATACTATCGTTCATCGCCGGGCCCTAGGTGGGTCTACCGGGGCCCGGATGGGAAGCCGGCGCGCGGGGGGAGGCTACTACCCGTTCTCCTCTGACCTCGCGCGGGTCACGTCGAGAGTGGAGATGTAGCCCTCCGAGAGCGCTTTACTGGTCGCTTCGCCGCGAGAGTTGACACCCATCTTAGGGTAGAGGTTGGCTAGGTGGCGCTTCACGGTCGCCTCGGAGAGCATTAGGGCCTGGGCGATCTGGCGGTTGCTCATCCCGCGGGCCACGAGCAGCAGGATCTCGAGCTCCCTTGCCGAGAACCTCTCGTCGGTCTCGCTCTCGACCTTCTCGAGCGTCTCGCGCGGCAATATGAGGACAACGTTCTCGTCGTGCGGCTCTTCGGGGCTTTTGGCGGCGGCGTGGACCGCCGCAAGCAGCTCCTCTAATGAGGCGCTCTTGACCAGGTAAGCGCTGGCCCCGAGCGCCAAAAGCTCGCGCACCAGGCGCGGATCGTCGTACATGGTGGCGACGACGACCCTGGGCATCGGTGAGATCCCGGTCAGGCGCTCCAGCACCTCCCGTGCCCCCATAACCGGCATATCGACGTCCAGGATGAGCACATCGGGTAGCATCGCCCCGGCGAGCTCCAGCGCCTCTTCACCGTTCTCCGCCTCGCCTACGACCTCTATACCTTCGTCAGTGGCGAGCATCTCCTTGAGACCCTGGCGGAACATGGTGTGATCGTCGGCCAGGAGCACCTTTATGGGGCGCTCTTCCTGCACTACCGTCCTCCGTTAGAGAAGTCGTCGAGAGGCTCTATTCTCCTCTCCGAGCCCCCATCAAGGAGGATGGACGCCTCGATCTTCGTGCCCGTCCCCAACGTGGGGGATAATCCGAAGGTACCCCCCACGAGCTCCGTCCGCTCCCTCATCGAGTGGATCCCTCTTCCTAGCCCATCACCTTCAGATCGCCTGGCAGCCTCGGCCTCGGTGCGAGCCGCTCGCTCGCGGGTGAGGAGCTCGTCTCGTTCTTTCTTCAATTGCTCGAACTCGGCGTCCTGTCGGCCAAAGATGGCGTGGTTCTGCTCGGAGCTCAAAAATCTCATCTGTCTCCCACCCGGACGATACGCGCAGGTCAAATTCTAAAACAAAGACCAGATTCTCGCTATTCTGTTGGACTCCTCAGAGCGCGCTCGAACAAATAAAATTAGATCACTCTGCTTTCCGCTCTCCGAATCGCACCCCTCCTGGCACGTGTCGTACGCAAAGGGCCCCGCCAGAGGAGGAAGCGTACCCCGCCGTGATCGACAAGATGGAGCCGGACCTATAACGATCTTTCAGCCTTTAGTGATCCGAGCCCTAGCTATAGAATGAGTTGAGGGGTTTCGTGCCGGGTGGTCGGAGGCTCCCGTGAAGTTCTGTTTTTGCTCTACGACTCGTGTCTGCCAAACTCGTAGGTGAGGCGGTTGGCCCACCGGTACTTACCCAGGGCGAAAAAGAGCGCCATTAGCAGGTACCTCAAAAACATCCGTAGAACACCATGCTCTCTGTAGCGCCGGTCAGAGACGTACGTCCGCTGCGCGACGACCCCGAAACGGCGGTCTCGCGCTAAGCGGCGGATTAACTCTATGTCGGCGAACTTGAGCTCGGGATCGAAGCCCCGGCTCTCCCTGAAGATCTCCCTCTTCACCGCGATGCAGTGGCCGGCGCCGGAGGGCAAAAGCTTCTCGACGGACTTGAAGAGCAGGTTGAAGAGGGTGAAGATACTTCTTATCGTCGGTGTCGAACGGTAGGGCACGTACAGAGGACACGCGATGTCCAGCCTTCGGCGTTCGAACTCCTCAAGAAAGCCCTCGAAGAAGTCTTCCTCCAGCCTCACGTCGGCGTCGAGGAAGATCAGGACGTCGCCGCGGGCTCTCCGGCCCCCCAAATTCCTCCCTTTCGCCACGGGGGGCGAGCCGTTTAGCAGGACCACATCGGGGAAGCGCCTCACGACGGAGACGGTGCCGTCTCCGGAGCCCGCGTCGACCACTATCACCTCGTCGGCCTTCTTGGTCTGTTCCATCACGTCGGAGAGTAGCGAGCCGATGTGTCGTTCTTCATTGAGCGTAGGGATCACAACGCTCAAAGAGGGACGGTTGCGAGGAGCTTTGAGCGGCACTAGAAGAGCAGGAGTAGGTTCAGGACCACGGTCAGGATGACGCTCGACAAAATGCTGACCAGCACCCAGAATCGGAGATCTCCGCGGGACATCAGGAATGGGGACGGCCCCCGTCCCGCCAAAGACCGCGAAGAGCAGCCGGGTACCCGAGACCGCGTAAACCAGGCTCTCCAGGATATCGGCGTGCGGCAAGCCGAGCAGTAGCCGCTCGCTCGGAGCTAATCTCTCCAGAGCGAGCAGGAGTAACGCTGCCCCTACCATACCAACGTACGATCTTTGCCATGCTTCCCTGAGCCTCCGTGCCTGTACGGACGAACCGCTGAGACGAGTCTTTGTCGGCGGCACCTTAGCGACCGACAGCCGTATTTGGTCGTGCGAGTCAGGTATGTACCCGCGGGAGCGGAAACCTATCCGCGCAAACCAGGAATCTCTGCACCTTTGTATGCAAAGGGGATGCATACTTTGGTCCATTTTTCGGCGATTGAGCCCAAAAACGGCTCTCGGAAGGGCATCGCACTGTACCATACAGTGGGGTTTCAGTTAAGGGAGGCGAGAAAAGGGTTGCCAGAGAGACAGTACAGAGCGGTGTCTCATCCTCTTTCGTGTCTTGATTCATGTCTTGAGGCTAGAGAGATTTCGAGCGGGGCGGAGTGTGCTGCCTCGCCAGGGGGAGGTTCAGGGTGAGCGACGAGACGTTGACAGCACCTGCCGGCACGTGGCTCATCCCGTTCCTGCTGCTCTTTTTGCGGGATGGGGTCTCCTACGGCGACGAACTGGAGGAGAGGCTTGACGCTCTGGGCGTTGCCGGGATGCGCCCGAAGGAGGTGTACCAGAGCCTACGGGAGATGGAGTGGGAGGGGCTGGTGCGCTGCGACCGCGAGGACAACGGGCACGGTAACTCCGGTATCTCCGAGTGGCGGTGCGAGATCACGGAGGTGGGCCAAGCGTACCTTGAGTTCTGGGCGAACTCCTTGAGCCAGTACCGGAGGGAGATGGACCTGTTCTTCAACACTTACGCCGGGACGCCCGCGAAGGGCGTGCGCGGGTGAGAAACGAGTCGGGGCCGGCACGCCTCCTTGCCGCAGGGCGCTGGCTATACGAGCGGTGTGTGGGAGAGGCTCAGCTTGTGCCTCCGGTGGGCCGCTCCAAAGGACCTGGTAGAGGAGGAGAGAAGTGGAAGTCGGACACGAGCAACGCCGGAGTCGTGAGGACTACGAGGAGCTCGACCGGCTTCTCACGGAGGCGGACGGGTCTTTGGTAGACGAAGACTTGCGCGGGGCGAACGAGATGCTAAAGAAGGCGGGCGTCAAGGCCCCCTCCATGTAGGGGGAGGTTGGACGACCGGTGCTTCCGGGCACGTGCGGGCGCTGGTCAGCCTGCTCTGGAACGTGCAGGAGGACCTGGCCAGGGCGGAACGGAACTCCCCGGAGCTGCTGCAGAAGAACCCCCGGGATCTACGCTCCCGCCTCGGTCTCGAAGCTCGCAGAGAGGGCGCCGAAAAAGCTATTCTCTGATTCTTTAAAACTTAGACAGCGTCGATTTGGAGTCGGGTCGCCGGAGTATTGGCGCCGGAGCTTCGAGCGCGGTACGGCTCGGCGTAAACGACAGGGTGATCCTACGTCGAACTATGCCAGATTTAGCTCGCTCAGGGCATCCAATAACTCTTTCTTGGTCACATCGACCATCGTGAGCTCCTTCCTGACTCGCTGCCAAGGTCTCTTAGAGCCCGACCTGCAGTACCGATCCTCGGTTAATCTGCTTTACGCTCCATCTCGTCCGCGGCCTATATAACCCGCTAGCCAATTCTGTCAGTTGCGTTGTCTCTTTACCGGAGAGCGGCTCTTGAAACCTACTCCCTACCGCGGAAGATGAGCGACTGCTCGAACGCTCACCCCGGAAAGGTGTTCACTCCCACCGCCGCCAGCACGCTGGCGACAAAGGAGTAGAGCGCCTCTCCGACCCGGAGTCGAAGCGGTCGACGAGCTTCCCGTGTAGGCCCCGTGGTATCCCTCGGCCACTAGGTCGCCACGATGAGCGTTGGGGCACGCTAGCCGCCGGGGACCATCCACGGGAACACGTAGGCTTGCAAAGTTACTATGATCGCCATCACGACGGTAAGCACAATGGACCATGGCAACACTAGCCGGAAGAGGTCGCCCTCCTTGCCCTGAAGACCCGTAGAGCTCGTACCGACGGCCAGGTTCTGAGGGCTGATCATCTTCCCCAACACACCGCCCGAGGAGTTGGCCCCAACGGCCAGGACCGGGCTCAAGCCCAATTGCCCCGCCGTAGTCTTTTGCAGGTTGGCGAAGAGGGCGTTGGACGATGTGTCCGAACCCGTGAGCGCCACACCTAACCACCCGATGAACGAGGCGAAGAACGGGAAGAGAATCCCGGTTGCAGCGAAGGCTAGACCCAGCGTGTAGGTCAGGCCCGAGTAGTTGAACAGGTATGCCAGGCCCAGGATGGCGGCTATTGTCAGTATGGCCCACTTGAGCTGGTTCAGCGTCTGGCCGTAGATCCTTAAAGCCCGGCCCGGACCGGCCCGCAACACAAAGAGAGAGATGATGCCCGCAATAAGGATGAGGGTCCCGGCTGCCGTAAGCCAGTTGGTCTGGTATTTGGCGGGGTAGGGGCCCGGCTCGGCCACCGCTGGAGGCTGGCGAGTGACCTGCCCGTCCAACCCTGGCCAGCCTACGGCTATCGTACCCTGTTCGTTCGGCGCGGCCGTTGGGAAGTTGATCGCGGACTCTACACCCTTCAAAGTGTTGTTGATAGGTCCTATCTGAGAGAGTAGAAACACCACGATAATGATGATAAACGGCGACCAGGCCAGGAACGTGGCCCCCAGGGGAGGGCGCTCGTAGGACTCCCTCTCCTCTGCCGGAGGCTCGTTAGAGAAGTGCCACTCCTCCCGCGGGCTCCAGACCGCGAGCAGGGCCACGACTGCCACCACCCCGACGATCGCTGCCAGAAGGTCGGCAAGCTCCGGCCCGATGAAGTTCGAGACCACGAACTGCGCACCGGCGAACGACACTCCGCTGACTACGATGACCGGCCACACTTCTAGCATCCTGCGCCACCCTGCCATGACTGTGACCAAGAAACCAGGGACGATGAGCGCGAGAAGCGGAGTCTGGCGTCCCACCATCTGCGAGAGCTCCATAGTGTCTATTTGTGCCACCGAGGCCCCCGTGATTATGGGGATGGCGAAGCCACCGAACGCCACCGGGGCGGTGTTCGCCAGGAGTGCCAGGGCCGCCGCGTACACCGCCTCAAAGCCCAGCCCCGCCATGATGGCGGCGGTTATGGCGACCGGGGTCCCGAAGCCCGCAGTAGCCTCCAGGAGCGCCCCCAAGATAAAGGCTATAAGCACAACCTGGATTCGCCGGTCGTTGCTCAGGCTCGCCAGCGAGTTTCGGACCACATCGAACTGGCCAGTATCGACGACGAGGTTATAGATCCAGATAGCGTTTATCACTATCCACACGATGGGGAAGAGCCCGAAGGCAATCCCCATAAGCGTCGAGTTCAGCGCCAGGCTCACCGGCATCCCATACACGGCCACCGCGATAACGAGCGCTAAACCCAGCGACACCAGGGAAGACCAATGCGCCGCCACCCGAAAGCCCGCCAGTAGCACGAACAGCACCACTATGGGAATAGCCGCTACCAGCGTCGAGAGTACCAAGCTGTCTGCAACCGGCGTGTAAACCTGCTCGAAAGTTGGCAAAAGATCCTCCCTGTCAGACTCCTTCTTTGACCCCGCGTCCCGTCGCCCGACGGTTGACACTCAGGTAAGATGCCATCCTCGT
>OBLS010000877.1_pt1 | contig 11731 bp, 13 predicted proteins | sample 1519901 | NCBI WGS metagenome assembly OBLS01 (sample SAMEA3113585, study PRJEB22503) | soil metagenome
GATATTCTCTCAATTGTGCATAACTAAGAAAAGCTTTGTACATAATTTTTGTCTTGGTTGCTCCTCCATTTGCAGCGTCCAGTATATTACCTACTATTTCTGTTCTACTTCTGTATTTCATTTTCTGATATTATAATCTAATTTTTATATATAAATTTTCTATAGATCTTTTTCTAGTGCCTAATTCATTTTATATTAATCTTATAATCTTGATACCAATACAAACAATGTTATAGGCAATCCAATTCCAGTAGGAAATGAACCACAAGGTATAGCCTATGACCTGGTAAATGAGAGAATATATGTAACCAATATAGAAGATAGTAGTGTATCTGTAATAAATCTCTGTTAACCCTATTACTATAGAACAGTAATTTTTCAAACATTTTTTTGCCTTTTTAACAAATCTTTCTTTATTTTATATTTGTTAAAAAATTTTAAAAAGAAGATTAAAAAGAATATTATAAAAAAATATTATAAAGAAGGTTGTTCTTACCACTATGGGAATAGCTATCATTAAAACTACAAGAAAAACTTTCTTGACAATAGAGTCTACAAAAGGTGATGGATTACGTCACTTGCAGGTTTGACAGTTGCCATAACAGGAAGTCGTAGAGCATCAGAACTAGCTCATTTGATAACCAGCTTCGGTGGTAGACCTTATCTTGCACCAACAGTGGGCATAGAGGCAAGATCTGACATATCGAAAGAAGCAGAATTCTTCATAAACAAGATATTAAAAGAGAGAATAGACTACGTTGTCTTCATGACTGGTCCCGGTGTATATTCTCTTATGTCGACGGCTAAAAACCTAGGAATAGAAAAGAAGTTTGCAGAAGCTTTGCAAAATACAACTGTCATCGCTAGAAGTTTAAAGCCCAAGATTGCCTTGGCAAACCATGGAGTCAAGACAGACATTATACCCGAAGAGAATACAGCCGAAGGAATAGCTAAACTGCTCAAGAGTTTCAGCATGGCAGGTAGCAATATCGCTATCCTATGGCATGGGTCATACTCTCCTCTCCTAAAGAATGAGCTTAATGCAATAGGGGCCCAAGTCTTTGAGTCCTCGACCTACAGATACTCACTTGAGCTTAAGGAGAGTGGAGCCCGAATTCTTGAAATGATGGGCTTCAAGTATATACCTCCTGATGAAGCAAAGGTGGTCAAGCTCGTAGAAGATATCGGTAAGGGACTTATAGATGCAATAACATTTACGAGTCCACCCTCAGCCCGTGACCTCTTCAAGATAGCTGAAGCCTATTACCTGAAAGAACCATTGCAATATCGCCTTAACAAGAACGTCATAGTGGTTGCAGTGGGACCTTCTACTATGAAAGCTATAGAAGAGAACTACGTTCATGTAGATGTTATGCCCGACGTCTATAAGATGGGTGCCATGGTTAAGTCTCTAAGCGATTACCTTGGTCAAGCTGATGCTCCTAAGAAAAAAAGAAAGCTAACGTGAAGTTATATTTTCCACTTTTTAGAATCTTTCAACTACCAAATAAAATAACATATATTTTCATATGTTCAGACAAATAAAAGCTATTTGAATTAACATGTAATGACACGATAATGAAAATGAAAGCATTAGGTTTACTAGAATAAACGGTGTTATAAAAGAAGATGTTTTAGGTTTAGATGTAAGTATATTCGGCTGTGTTAATTTAGAGAAATAGATTTAGCTGTGAATGTACTATATCTAATCTAATGGTCATTAAATTATTTGAAAGAAATAGAACATCCACCGAACCGCTATAGGTATTACTCCCGACGAGCCCGTACTTTTCTCGGATTCATCCAAATTTATCCATAATTCACTAAATTTGACAAGGTTGTAGGAGAAAAGACAAGAATGATAGAGTCTTTAACCTTTTTGATTGCTTTAATCATTTGAGGATATAACCAGTCTTTGTCTTCTTTTGCAATTTGTGAATCTGAAAGGAAAAAGTCACCTGTTATAACCACTAATTTGGATTTGTATTTTTTTGCTATCTCTTTTTCTAAATCTATTATCAAAAAGTGAGCCAATTGATGTATTGTGAAAACCCTTTTTACTATTATACGTTCTAATGCCCTATCTAATATCCTATATTTTTTATCAGCAATTTCTGTTATATTATAAAAGTCAAATTTGTTGTCAGTAATTAAAACAAATACAGTAGGAGATTCTAACCCATTATGACGTTTTGGCACTATACCTCTGACAATAGTATCACAAACAAAATCTGAATGAGGTTTAACAAAACAAGCTATGTCCCCTCCTATAGTTAGTTCAATGGTTGTTATTTTCGTTTTTCTTATCTTTTTGTTATTTTTATCATTATTTCTAGGTAAAAGTTCAAGTATGAATTTATCTTCTAAGAGTTTTTGAGCTGATATAAATTTAGGTAAGGCAACTGCTGTTTCATTATCTAATAATATCAACTAATAGTAAACTAAATCATCATTCTATTTATTTTAGCAAGATAGTTTTAGAGAGGGAGAGATGTTAGAGGATAGAGTGGTAAAATAGCTTATTGGATGAAAATACAGCTTGTTTAATAGGGATGCCACCAAATAATAAACTATGGAGATTTTTTCTCATTTAACTCATAATTCTAATTATTATAATCATAATCATACTATATTATCAGTTGATGATGAAAAAGATATCCTAAATCTTTTTTGTGATTGCTTACAGAAATTTGGCTATGAAACTATTCCATTTAACAATCCTGTTGATGCCTTAAATTATATTAGTACTAGCAATATTTCTAATTGTTATGTAATAAAACATTGAAGAGTATATAAATAAATTATCTTACTAATCTTTTAAAATTCATTAATAATTATTTTAACCTTTCATATATCATTTTGTATATTAAATAGAGAATTGGAATAATGGATATTAAAAGAAATAATAATAAAAAAAAATCATGATAATAGATGATGATATAGACATCACAAATTTATTTTCAACATTTTTAGAATACAATGGATATATTGTAAATGCATATACCAATCCTGTTGAAGCATTCCATAACTTTAGGAAAAATAGTCACGATTTAATTATACTTGACTTGAAAATGCCAAAGATGGGTGGAATGACATTATATCACATAATTAAAGAAATTGATAATAACGTATAATTTGTTTTACTACAGCAGATATAAATTATATTGAAGATTTGCGTAAAGGTATTATTGATATTGAAAAAATTTTTTTATACAAACCAGTATTATTGAAAGACTTGAAAATAAGATCACCTCACTTTTGTTATTATCTGGCCAAGAAGTAGATGGTAAACTATCCATGATGATATTTTGACCTCAATTGAATGCAATGGATAGAAATTCCTAAATATACTTCTAGAAATCATATTGGAGATATTTATGATTGCCTTACAGATTATGATGATAGAGTAATTATAACTAAATTTATATGATGTCCGAATCGTTATGTCAAATTCTAATACTTTAATCCGGTTTTTGCGTATTTGGTATAGTATTCAAAATGGGTTGTTAAAGGTGACTTTAACGCCCATTTTTCAACAAGCGAAAATGAATAGAACCCAATTCTTCTTGTTGCAGATTCCGATATTCTAATATCTTTTTTTTATAATAAATAGTTAACTATAATATTTAGTCTAAAATAATAATAAAGTAGTATATTAAAAATTTTTCCTATATATTGAAAACTCTAATCGTCTTTTTGTTATGTCAGTATCTTTGGAAAAATCAGTCAAGTTTATTTAAAGCAAAATCACAAGTTATAAAAAACTGTTACTTATTATAATATGTATTCAAAACCCAAAATTGTATTCTTTGCTACCCTAGATAATAATGATACTACTATTACTCCTACAAAGTCAACTAACGAAACTTCAAATAATGTAAAACAAGACAAAACAAAGTATAGTAAAGATGATAATATTAACAAACCAGTTCAGGTAAAAATATTAGTTCCGATGGAAGATAAAAAGAATGCTACAAAAATAAAGATTATGGCAATGCTAAAAGGGCAAATCAAATCTGAAATAGTGGATGTTCAAAAAGAATTTGATAAAATAGGTTGATATACAATTGAAAGAACATTTGCATTTGACAGAAATACCGATAGGAGTCCAATACAAATTGGAGATAGAGATATCATGCATATATAATAGGAAAAGAATTGTATCTGCCTGAAGGTTCTGAATGTGAAACGAGATTGATTAAAAAATTAGAGAAACACAATACATTAGCAGCACGATAGGTAATTTAGAAGGAATAGATTTGAAGGGAATTTCATATTTCTCTTAAAAATTATTTTATAAATTCTCATACCATTATGGAGATTCCAAGTCCTATTAATACCAAAGGTAAAATTAAATGACCAATATGCCAGACATTGTGGGCAAGTAAACTATGATTTACAAAATAATAGCCAACACTACACCAGACTGCTGTCATAATTATAAATATTACAACTAAGATAACTATTTGACCATTTGCATAATTACTAGCAAATAATGGCGTATAAACTCCTATATGTTTCTACCATTTGAAAAAGTTACAGCAGCAACACTTAAATGATAACAGGAATTTGAATTGATTAATTTATTTTTTTGATCAATTTGTATTACCTTACTTTTTTATTTTTATAATAGTCTAGAAGCTTTTTTATACCCATTATAATGGGTATAATTCCCCTATAACCTATAATAAATGATGGAATAACTAAGGAGATAAAAGAAGCAATTATACTGATTGCTACTAACAATCGAATTCCAATATATTGCCCAATTACAACTTTGTAAGGGGGATTTTAAAGAATTAGAAAAGAATACAATTATCAGAAAAATGTTATCCAATATTTGTGGAAACAAATGCAGATATGCCTAAAACTATCGAATAGCCAAAGTCTACCATAAAATAAACTACTAATCCATTTTCAACAATTCAGATAGTAATATAAATTAAATTTAGAAGAAGGGATAATAAAATAATGGAAATTAATATGGTTCTTTACGGATTAACATAAATATGTCAGCATCAAACCATCTACTAAATGAATCGAATACTTATGATCTATATATTGGCAGCGATAATCTCATTTTCTGCCGTTACAGCAATAACAATGCAACCCCTGTCTATAAATGCTCAACTTCAACCATTACAACAACAACAAACACCCGCACCAGGACAACCATTAGCCATAAGTCCCTCATGCGGTCAAGTCATAACACAAAATGTTATATTAACTTCAAACTTGAATTGTGCAGAAAGTGATGGTCTTATAGTAGATGCAGGAAATATTGTTATAGATCTTAACGGACATACAATATCTGGTCCAGATGTAGATAGCGATACAAAGACTTCAAGTAAAACAGGAATTGTGATACCAAATGTAAACAATGTTGTAGTTCAAGATGGTAGTATTGAAGGATTTCAAGCCGGCATACTAATGACAGGATCTCAAAATGTTGAAGTAAAAGGAATAGTTGCTAAAAATAACCAAATAGGATTATTTAGTACTGGTGCGAGCATACTCAATGCACATCTGTCCATAATTATGAATAACCAAATTGGTATTGCAGGACATTCTACACAGCAAAGCACTATTGAAGATAACATACTTTTCCAAAATACTTTAGCAGGAATCACACTAGTTAACTCAGATAACTCTGTTATCACTTTGAATTCTATTACTGAATCTGGAAATGGTCTTTATATAGACAATCAAAGTAACCAAAACAATGTTAACTTTAACAATGTTCTTTTGAATACAATTGACGTAAACAATGCTAACGGGTTACCAGTAAACACCAATGGCAATACATATGATCAAAACAATTGTATGACTGCTAATCCAAGCGGTATATGTATTGGTAAGTAACTAGCAAAAAAAATTTTATCTAATTTTTTTATTTTTATTTAAACTAATTGTTCTTTTTAATTATTTGTCAACTAAAAATAAATATTTAAAATAAAATTCTAATACCTTAAATTTATTATTATTTGTCTATCCTATAAAAATATAATATAAATTTTCAAAAAGTATACCGAACCTATGTATTATTAGAGTTCAAATTCCTCTAAACTCAACAAGAAACCAAAAATTTGTTAATTTAAATCACATTAATAGAAAGTGTACATATTTTGTCAGATAGTGATTGATTACATTTGTTGTTAATATAAATACAAGAAAATCAATTGAAAACAATGAAACACTATAAGGAATTACCTTTGATTTTATATTATCGATTTTAATTACGGAGGATAACTTCTTTTTTTTGCTTGCTTATTATTTATTCTGAACAAGAAAAGAAGTCTTCCAATAACTTTATTTTGCGATTATATTGCTTTCTGAATTCTTAATTTATATGTAATGGATTTCCAATATTTAAAAATAGGTCTCTGTTTTTTCCTTTTGCATGATATTTATTGATCTTTAGATGCAATTAGATTCTTTTAAATTTTACGTATATTGATTATAAAATGGTAAATTATTGTTTTTGAATGTTAGAAGATATCACATATTGTAAATCGTAATACGCGGTAAAATATCTCTTCTATAATTTCTCTCTTCAATCATGCTTAAAGAATTTAATTTACCTTTATTTATTGAATTATAGAATTTAAACTTATATCATCACTATCTAATTATACTTTTAATTTTTGAATATACTAGGATTTATAAGGAGACAACAATAGTTGTTAGTTAACAATATGACAAATCTCGAAAACGAAAATAAAAAAGTAAATAATGAAATAAAAGAAGGAACGAAGAAATTTTTAGACCAACAAAGACAACAAATAGAAAATACAACATCCACTATATCAGACACAACAAATAATGTCACCAATAATGTTAATGAATATCAACAGATGAACAAAGCGATTCTAGATAAAAGTATTAATACTTCAAACAAATACCAACAAGAGACTAATAACACAATTCAATCAATCTCTAACAACACTATAGAGTTACAAAAGAATTTTGCTAATACTTTTCAATCAGTATTTTCAAAGTTTATAGATAATACCTACAAATCTTATTGGAATAATTTTCTACATCCACAAGGATATATCTATATGTATAATAAGACTAATCAAAATGTGACTGACAATACCGTAAATGCAGCAAGACGAATAAGTCACATTGTATTGGCATCTACAGAAATCTTTAACAAATCAATAGAGATTACACAAAAATACTATAGTGAATCAGTCCAAAATTACTTCAACTTTGTAAATAAAATAGGAAAATCTTATTACAACCATTAATTTTTTTTAGTTTTGTTTTGATTATAAAGAGCAAAAAAGTAAGTAAATAAAAATTTGTCTTAACTTGTTTTAATAAGGTTGTCTAAAATTTAAGATACTGTCTGAAGTTCTTTGGACTGAAAAACCAAACTAGAGAATATATTATACATCAGCCTTAATGAATCTTTTTCTTTATTATTAAAACCTCAGGGTATAAATGATTATAAATTATGTTATCTATATTATATAATATATTATGGATGGAGATAATAATAATTCAATAAAATATGATAATAAAATAGTAAACCTATAAGAATCTTAAAGATTTCAATTTGTAAATCGATGATTGATTTAATCACTATTAGTTAAGTTAACTCATTAAAAATATGACATATTAATTGGTTAAATATTTTAATGTCAAATATTATTTATGGAAGATATTATTGAAAATTTTGCAGAAAAATTAGGAATTGCGCCTAATGTTGCAAAACAATGTATTTCAATTACATCACGATATTTTCTTCAAAATTTAGAACCAGTAGTAGCAACAGGTCTTTTATCAATGCTACCATCAAGTTTAACAAATATAATTTCCAGTGATGAGAAAAACGAAATCAAGACAAGTCAAGAAAATATTTCCTACAGTGAAATTATTGAGAAAATATCTAATGAATGCTGTAATGGCGATAAACAAAAAGGAAAAAAGGTATATGAAGAAGCGATAAATCTAATAAAAAGTAAAATCTGGTGAAAATCAAATAATTTTTTTCATTGCTTTATGAATGTTCTTTTGAACTTTTCAATATTCAACAACATTTGATATATTTAAATTCAAATTATCTAAAAAATTGAGAGATTACAAATAGAGGGATAATATATTTTAAAAAATTACAAACTAAATAGTTAGTTTCAAAAATTATGACACAAAAAATGAATTCTAGGCTTAGATTTGAACCTTAAATATACTAGAAAGTCTTGAATTAAAACAATTAAAACATCTGGCGACAAATATCACTGAAGGTGCAAACGGTCTTGATGAAACTCTTCGCAAAGGATTACAAGATTTAGCAAAGTAATCAGCATTTAATTATCTTTTTGATATTGTCAGATCTTCTAATAGACTGAAATATTCTAACAAAAAAGCGAAGTTATTATTATCGCTGGTATATCTAAATGAGTTATTTTCAAGTGTATATTATTTGCTCTAAATTAATTTTATCAATAATGTCATTATATCTATCTCTTATAACTAAAGCAGATATTCCTACAGAATTTGCTATTTCTGATTGAGTTATATCTTCCCCTTCTACAGTTTTACATACTGCATATATTGTTGATGCAGCCATTGATAATGGATTCTTTCCTACATGAATTTCCTCTTTCATGATTTCCTTCATTATTTTTATGGCTTTATGTTTTGATTTCTCCCCTAAATCAAGATTATTTGCAATTTTTACAATACATTTTATTGGGTCTATGACTGGTATTGGTTTTAAACCAAGTTCGATAATAAGAACCTTTGAGTATTTTGAAATACTTTTAATTTTTACATTAGTTGTCAGTGAAATCTCTTTCAATGTCTTTGGAGTTTCAAGTTCTTTACATGCTAAGTATATTGAGGCAGATAGTACTCCTTCCGTTGATCTTCCTCGTACTAATCCTCGTGAAGATGCTTTCTTAAATAAATAAAAAGATTTTTCCACTATAGCAGTAGATAATACCATTTTATCTTTAATATTATTTAATTTGTTAAATGCATGTTTTAAGTTCCTATCCTTCGGATTGGTGTACCTAGTTCTTTGCTCCCATACTCTTAATCTATCTACTTTAGTCTGCATATCATTACTAATTTTTTTTCCTATAGCGTCTACATTGGATCTTCCAATAATCGTAGAAGATTCAATATTCAACAAGATATTGTTGCTGTTACTACTACTATTATCATGATTCTGTAAATTTGTATTTGTTGTTGTATTGAAATGACTATTAGCATTCATCTCTTCATATACTCTTGTATGTAAAGGTAATTTCTTTTCTTCAGATAAGACTATACCACAGATTTCACAAATTATTTCACCTGATTCAGGATCTGATATTGTTTTAAAATCATTGTTGCAAATTGAGCATAATGAAATATTATTATTATTCTTATTTTTTTCATTATATGTTATATTATTTATTTCTTCCAAATTTAATAACCCCTTAAAACATAATATACATTTATTACTAAAAAAGATGCAGTTATCTGGGAGAATGGGTATTATTTAACTTGCATGGACATTCTCCAGATAATATATCTGTGAGCGGATTTAACTCCACAATAACATTTGGAATTTATTTATTATAGATTGCTATTATCTATTCTCTCTTGACATTATCTAAGAAACAGAAATGAGATTATTCATATTATTATTATATTTTATATGGCTAGTGCAAAATTATATCTAACAGTGATAGAAGCACACAAGAGTCCAGAAGTAGTAGCCTCAGGTACATATAGTGATATATTAAAGAAAAATAATACTGGGGCGTAGAAATTTTTCAACGTAAACTAGATATTGATTTTGTAAATGAATCTAATAAGTAAAGATTTTCATTACTATCACTTTTTTTTAAATAATAAAATTTTCTATCACGTTTACAATTACTGTTACTAAATCTCATTTATTTTTTCTTATTATTTTTTCATAAAAACTATCTATGAATTGGATCATGTGTTGATTTGTATTTTGTTCATTTTTACGAATATAATAATAAAGTTCTTCAGTAGCAGCATGATAGTCTATTCCTATATTTTGTGCTATTTGTAATGAAATTGATGATAAAAGTAATTTACGCAATATTATATCTGTACCATAATTTGCTAAATCAGTTGATAGCTCTTCTAACGAGTTTTTAAAATTTGATTCAATATAGCGGTCTTTAGCTTCTCTAGTTTTTATTGAAAATGTAATGCCCATCATTCTTTGTTTCATATGAATAGTTTCGACCATTTCAATAAAAAGATCATCTAGTTTTGGATCTTTGGAAAGAATCTCGGATAATAGTTCTGAAGCATCTTGCTCACTTATTTGCATTTTATTAACTAAAGTAAATAAAATATGACATGCAGCACATCCATTTTCTTTAACTTTGGAAGCGTTAGAATCTATTTGATGTATTTCTTGCAAAATTATTGATTTTGCTATTTCTTCTTCTTTTGACATTACAATTAGTTTGATTAGTCATAATTGAAAAGTATAACTAATAGTTTATCAGTTCGATCATAATGGTAGACCTATAAGCGTAGGATAATGGTGAAGCATTATATACCAATTATAAAATATTCAATAAACAAAAAGTTAATCAAAGTCATTGTCTATTATTTTAGAAATATTATAAATAATCTAATCATAAAATAGTAAATAAATGCTAAAGGAAAAGAGTTTACAATCAAGTTATCGATAATCTCATCACTTTTTGAACTCAAAATATCAATTATTCAATCGATCAAATGATCCGATTTTTAATAATTTATAATTTTACTATTTAAAATAAATTCTTTGTATCTTATTTTACAATTTTTACATCTAAAAAGTATCATTTGTTGACCTGTATTACGTTCTAATTTATTGACATAAAGCAAAGCATTTTTGCAAAATGAACATTTCATCCTTAATTTCACTGATGTTCATTCTAATTGTTATTAGAAAATTTATTTGGATAAGTTTGATTTAATTTCCTAAGTAGTTAATATCTTTAGAGTTACCACTGCTTACTGAAACACTATCCTGTATTTTGTAAATTCTTATACAGAAAAATAGAATTCTCTGGTTTGCCTTACTATAAGAATAATCTTTTATTTTCTCTCCTCGGAATGACTTTAATATTCTTCAGTGCTATTAGGTTATTAATATTTATACAATTAATAAAATAAAAAAATCCCCCGAAAATATCCATAAAATATTAAATAATTTAGCAAAAGATTACTCTAGGAAGATTCCAGATTGAAAAAGCATTATATTCTACTTTCCATGAATAATAAAATTAATGTCTACATATAAGGAAAATACGGATAGTAAACCAAAATCTAGCAATGAGGTATTTATCGGAAAAAAACCACTTATGACTTATGTCACAGCCACATTAGTTCAGTTGGCTAACCAACCAACTGTTTTTATAAAAGCAAGAGGAAAAAGTATACCCATGGCAGTAGATGTTGCACAGATTATCGTAAAGAGAATGAATACATTGGGTTATAAGATAGCATCAGTAAAAATTGGTTCTGAAGCTGTTAAATCTCAAGATGGAAATACTCGCAATGTCTCAACAATTGAAGTAGCTGTATCTAGAAATAGCTCTTAAATTGTTTTTATTTTTAAACTATGGTAGATATTTCTAAGCTAAATTAGATTTTTTACAAAACTTTCAACACTATTATTGTTAAGATTGTTAAGATGTAAATATAATATTAAACTATTAACAAAAAATTATTTATTACTTGATAAATATATTAGACT